>Ga0207693_10001970_pt1 | contig 17993 bp, 19 predicted proteins | sample LARL81metaG_FD_184347 | JGI IMG/M metagenome (GOLD analysis project Ga0207693, IMG submission 184347) | Corn, switchgrass and miscanthus rhizosphere microbial communities from Kellogg Biological Station, Michigan, USA - LAR L8-1 metaG... | ecosystem: Host-associated > Plants > Roots >...
GCGGCGATTCAGTCGGCGATGAATGGGACGGGTGGGCCGAGTGTGCTGATCGTGCATGCGCCGTCGTTGGAGAACCAGTTCGTGGCCGGTGGTTTCTCGATGGATAACCGGTTCGGGAATGCGATCTGGACTAACGACTTTGTGTTTGTGGGGTCGGCTGCGGATCCGGCGGGGGTGGGTGCGAGTGCTGGGAACAAGATTGCGCAGGCGTTTGCGGATGTGGCGAGTGCGGGTGTGGCCGGCAAGGCGGTGTTTTTCTCGCGGGGCGGGACGAATAGCGCTTCGGGCACGACGGTTGAGGAGCACGCGTTGTGGGCGCTGGTGGGCAGCTCGGGTCTGGCGCCGGCCGGGGTGGTGTTGTGCAATGTCAGCGCGGCCGATGGTGGTGGCGCGACGCCGATTAAGTCGAGCGTGCAGGCGACGTCGGGGCAGGCGTGTCCCGACAGCGGCAGTGTCAGCCAGGCAGATGCGCCGAGCTGGTACTTCATCAATGGCGGCAATCAGGCCGCCAACGTGGTCGCGACCAATGCGTGCACGGCTGGCGGGGGGAGCGGCAACGACTGCTATTCGCTGACTGATCGCGGGACGTTTGACTTTCTCGCGTCGGGGACCGACCCGGCGGGGTCGGTCCCGAGCCTGAAGATCGTGACGCGCAATAACAGCGCGTCGGCTCCGGGTGGCGCGAACGAGTTGATCAATTACTTCCACGTCTACATCATCAATCCGGGCAAGCCGGGCGAGACGGTCAACGTCACAGCAGCTCAGGATTTCGTCAACTTCTTGACGTCGTCGGCGGTCCAGGGAGAGCTGAAGAACTATCTGGCCAACACCGGCGATCCTGGTGGGCCCCCGTTTGTCGCGGATGCGTCGCCGCGTCTGACCGTGAGTGGCCTGCCGAAGACCTACCACGCGGGCAAGCCCGTGACCGTCAGCGGGCAGGTGACCAACGCGCAGCCGGGGTTCCCGGCGCCGTCGGGCGCGGCGGTGACGCTGTCTGAGATCGTCGCGGGCGTGCCGGTGAGCGTGGCGAGCGCGAGGACGAACGCGAGCGGCAACTACAGCATCCGCGTCAGCCCGACGTCGACGGGGTCCTACCAGGTCTCGACCGGGCAGATCTCCCAGATCGAGATCGCGTCTTTGAACCCGGCCTACGGCGACATCCTTTCGCCTGCGGCCAGCGCGCCGGTGCCGGTCGCGGTTCAGAGCAAGGTCAGCGGGCTGAGCATGTCTTCTGTCGGTGGCCGGGCGCTCGTCGTCGGGTCGGTGGCTCCCGGCAAGGGACACGCGAAGGCGACGGTCACGTTCCTGGCGCGCAAGACCGGTTCGCACGGTGCCTTCAGGAAGGTCAGCAGTGACAAGCTCGCCGCCAACGACGGCAACTTTGCGGCGGCGCTGCCACTCGCTGCCAGCGAGAAGGGCTGGCAGGTCAAGGTGAAGTTCCAGGACGGCAAGCACGTGCTGAGCTCGACATCGGCCGCCAAGAAGGTGATGGTCAAGCCCGCGCCTCACGCGAGCGCGAAGCTGAGCTCGGTCAAGATCTCAAACGGCAACGTGACCGTGCGCGGCAGCGTGTTCCCCAAGCCGACGACGGGCGCCAAGGTCCAGTTGCTCGCGCTGAACACCGCGGCCGGGTCGCCGGATCGCTTCCGCGTGTTCAAGACCGTGAGCATCGGCCGCGGCCACAAGCACTTCACGCTTCACGCCACGCTAAAGCGCGCAACCCGCTGGATCCTGGAGCTCAAATACATCCAGCACGGGCAGGCGTCCGGCTTCTCGAAGCTCAAGACGATCGCCGTACACTAGCTAGGTGCTGCCTAGGCGAGCTCGCTTGCATCCACGTTTGGCCGGCCGCCGCTCAGGGGTGATCTCGGGGCGGCGGCTGGCGTTTGCGGTGCTGATCGTTGTCAGCGCGCCCGGGTCGCTCGCGGCGTCCGCAGCGGCCGATCAGCAGATCGTCACGGCGACGGTGTACAGCTCATCCGGGGCCCAGCAGGCATCGCTGATGCTCGGGGCGCTCGAGGCCAACTCGAACCAGTGCCCGCCGTACACGGGTCCGGTGCCGGTGCAGCACGGCCAGGCAGGCCTCACAACTACGCCCAACTTCACCGGGGGAGACGTCTGGGCGCTGTCGACGATCCTGTCGTGCCTCCAGCCGGCGGTCCCATCCGGCGCCGTGAAGGGAATCACGATCATCCAGGCCGACGGAACGCCCGAGAGCGCGGCAGGCTCGCAGTTGACGGCCGCAGATCTGGCTCCGGGAAGCACTGACTTCGCCGATCCCAGCGAGGCTCCCGTGATCGGAAACCAGGGCACGGCGTCAAACGAATCGATCCAGTACGACCGGCCCTGGCGCGGCGGCGCTGACAACAACTTCAACGACCAGGTCACGCAGACGTCAGGCTCGCCGGTCGCGATCGAGGTTTTCGAAGGTCCGTTGCTGACGGTCACCCCGAATGCGTCGGCTACTACTGTGCCCGCCGGGAGCACCGTGAGCTTCAGCGCGACATATGCGCCCTCCAACGTCTCCGGCGTCACTTACAACTGGAGCTTTGACGGCGGCGCCGCGAACTCAACCGCGAGCGCGCCGACCGTGACGTTCAACACCGGCGGCACCTACAAGGTCACCGTCCAGGTGAGCGACGACGAGGGCGGGGGAGGCGTGGGAGCGACTACGGTCACGGTCACGTCGTCGACGCCGCCGAGCAGCAACAACAACGGGCCCACGACGGGGCCGAAGAAGAGCGGCGGCAAGCACGGACAGGTTCCGCGAAAGCATCCGAGCGGCAACGGGGGACAGAGTCACAAAGGCAGCCACGACCATCGATCCACTGCCGGTCCGCACTCGGGCTCGCCAACGCCGGCGAGCCATGGCGGGTCGACCCCCACCGGATCCGGTGGCTCAGGGACGACTACGCCGACCTCGGGGTCGTCATCTGCGCAGGGGACCGTGCCGGCCAAGTCCCAGAGCGCCGCCCCGAAGAGCAGCCGGCATGCGACATCCCACCTCAAACCCGCGCCGCCGCCAGCGCCAGGCGCCCAGGCTCCGGTCGTGACCGGGCAGCTGGTCAGCGACGTGACGCCGCTTCCAGCCGGCGAGAGCCCACTCGTGCACGTCGAGGCGGGCGTGGTGGCGACCTCTCAGGCCGCGCGGACCCGTTCGAGCGGATCGCCGCTTGGCCCGGTCGTCGGCGGGCTCGCAGTGGCCGCGCTGCTTGCCCTCGGTGCACGCCGCGAACTGCGCGGAAAGCGCAACTGGCGGACACTGCGCTACGGGAGCTGACCACCCGGAACCATCATGCCCGTGCCCTACGCCTTCACCACCCACGACATCGACCAGGCGATCTACCACGTCGCCAACGCGCTTCAGATCCCGGTGCTGATCCTCGCGCTGCTCGCGCTCGCGGCAGTCATCTACGAGTTCGGCGCCTATCTCATCGAGCTTCACGGCCGGCGGCGCCGGGTGTTCTCACGGATCTCGTCCAGCGCCGAACAGTCGCGGAGAGCACTGCTAGCCAACGACCGGTCAGGTGCAGAGGCCGCCGTGCGTGGCGTCGCCCGGAGCCAGGTGATGGCCGACACGCTCGCGTTCATCGTCAACAACGCCCGTACCCCCGGAGGCGATCACCAGATCAATAAGGCGCTTGCGGACTTCGACTTCGATTCCCAGCGGCGCCTCGGGCGCACCCGGATCCTGGTCCGCGCCGGGCCGGCGCTCGGCCTGATGGGGACCCTGATCCCACTGTCTCCGGCGCTGACCGGCCTCGCGAACGGGAACACAACAGCCCTCAGTGAGAATCTGCGCGTCGCATTCAGCGTCACCGTGGTGGGGCTCTTGGTCGGTGCGGTTGCCTTCGCGATCTCGCTTTCGCGCGACCGCATGTACGGGCAGGACCTTTCCGACCTCGAGTACGTCGCGGCGATCATCAGCGATCCCGCCCCGCTCGCGCTCGGCGACCCAGGCAACGGCCATGACGGCGAACACCGACCGGCGGGCACCGCGGTCGCCGATCCAAGCCCAACGGGAGGGCAGCAATGATCTCGGTCACGCCTCGCGCCCGCAGTCGTGAGGATCGCGCCGGCGATCCGCTCGACGGCCTGGTCAACCTGTTCGACCTCGGGATCGTGCTGTCGGTCGCGTTCCTGCTCGCGGCGCTGTCGTCGCTGCACTTGGGAGGGGCGATCACTCGCAATGGCCTGAAGGCGACCGCGGTCAAGCAGATTCAGGTGCAGCCCGGGCAGACGGTGGCGCCGCTGCCCAAGCCGGGTGCCCGGACGATCGGCCGCGGCACGCAGGCTGGCGTGGTGTACCGGCTGGCGAACGGCCAACTGGTATACGTGCAGAACGCACCGACGCAGAAGGGCCGGTGAATGGGCTATCTCTGGCATGAGACACGCCAGGCGTTCCCGCTGATCTTCGACGGCAAGAGCGGCATCGGCGGGCTGCTGTGGGTGACCGTTCGCGTCGCCGTGATCTCGACGTCGGTCGCGCTGGTGATCGGGCTTCCGCTCGGGCTTGCGCTCGGCCTCGGACGGTTCCGCGGTCGGCGCACCCTCCAGCTACTCGCCAATGCGAGCCTGGCGCTGCCATCGGTGGTGGTCGGGGTCGCTGTCCTGATGTTGCTGCTGCCGCAGGCACAGTTCGGTTCGCTGCGTTGGGAGTTCACGATCAAGGGGGTCTACGTCGCCCAGACGATCCTGGCGCTCCCGTTCATCGTTGCGCTTACCGCCGCGGCGATCCAAGGCCTCCCGCCCGGTCTGATCGGCCAGGCGCGAGCACTCGGCGCCGGCAGGCGGCAGCTGTCGGCGTTAGCCCTGCGAGAGGCCAAGATCGGCGTGCTCGCGGCCGTGATCGCGGCGTTCGGAGCCGCGATCTCGGAGGTCGGCGCGGTGATCATCGTCGGCGGCAACTTCGAGGGCCGCGATCAGACACTGGGCAGCGCGCTGCTCGCGCAGTTCAACTACTACGGCAATGTGCCCGCGATGATCGCGATTGGCATCGTCCTGCTCGCGGCGATCCTCGTGCTGATGGGACTGCTCACGGTCCTGCAGCAACGCGGCGGCGGCATCCACTTGCGCTTTAGGACCGCCTGACATGGGCTTCATCTGGAACGAGCTCCGCGATGCCGTGCCTCTGATCGTCCACGGCAACCCGCAGCTGTGGCAGATCATCTGGTTCACGCTCCAGGTCGCCGCGATCGCGACGGCCGCCGCGACGGTGCTCGGAGTGCCGATCGGGCTCGCGATCGGACTGGGCCGCTTCCGGGGAAGGGGCGTCGCGCACGCGCTCGCGAACGCGAGCTTGGCGCTTCCGCCCGTTGTGGTTGGGGTCTTTCTCTACATCCTGTTTCTCCCGCGCGCCCCGTTTGGATCGGCCCAGTTGATCTGGAGCAGAGAGATCGTGTTCATCGCGCAGACGATCCTCGCGCTTCCGTTCACGGTGGCGCTGACGGCCGCGGCGGTTCAGGCGTTGCCACCGGGGCTGCTCGGGCAGGCGCGGCTGCTTGGTGCCGGCCGTCTGCAGGTATCGGTGCTCGCACTGCGTGAAGCCCGGATCGGCGTGATGGCCGGGATCATCGCGGCGCTTGGTACCGCACTGTCCGAAGTAGCCGCGGTCGCGATCCTCGGCGGCAACATCTACGGCTATAACCAGACGCTCGCGAGCGCCTCCCTCTACGAGGTCAACGGCGGGCACTACGCTGATGCGCTCGCGATCGCGATCGTGCTGATCGGCCTGATCCTGATCCTCATGTGCGGCCTGGGCCTGCTCCAGCATCAGGGCAACGGCATCCGGATGCGCTTCCGCACCGCCACGTGACCGGGGCAAGCCCTGCCGATGGCGTGGTGCTTGCTTGCGAGCACCTGAACGTGCGGCGCGGACCGCGCGAGGTGCTCCACGACGTGAGCATCGAGGTGCGCGCCGGTGAGCTCGTCGCCTTACTCGGACCCAACGGCGCCGGCAAGAGCACCCTCATGGAGGCGCTCGCGGGATCGCTCCCGGCGGCCGCCGGGACCGTGCAGCGTTCCGGGCGCGTGGCACTGGCGCTACAGGCGCCCGACCTCGCCCGGCGAACTGTGCGGACCAACGTCGAGCTCGCGCTCGGCTGGTGGGGTGTGCCGCGTGCACAGCGCCGCCAACGAGCCGAGGCCGCATTGAGCGCGATGAAGGCCGATCACCTGGGACGGCGTGCGGCCGCGACGTTGTCGGGCGGTGAGCGCCGCCGCGTGCACCTGGCCCGGGCGGTGTCGGTGCGCCCCGACGTGCTGTTGCTCGACGAGCCGTTCGCCGGCCTCGACGCCGCCACGCGCGCCGCGCTGCTCGACGACACCGGCGAAGCGCTGCGGGCCTGGACCACGGCGGCGCTGGTCGTGGTCCACGACCGAGCCGAGGCGTGGGCGCTGGCCGACCGTCTGTTGATCCTGCTCGAAGGGCGGCTGGTCGCCGACGGGCCGCCACGCGAGCTGCTCGAACGACCTCCGACCGTGGAGGTGGCGCGCTTTCTGGGGTTCGACGGGACGCTCGAACGTGCGGGCGGCGGGCTGCTGTTGACGCGCGCCTATCACGTGGTGATCGATCGGTCCGGGCCGTTGCGGGCAGTGGTCGAGCGCGTGATCCCGCTCGAGGACGGCGTACGGCTCGAGTTGGCGCTCGACCACGGCAAGCTCTACGCGAGCTCACCGCTTCCAGGCCCGGTCGTGGGAGAGGCTGTCGCCGTGCGCGTCACCGGCGGGGTCGAGTTTGCGGGGGATGCGGCCCACGAGGCTCAATCCGCCCAGGTCGGAAACCGGGCGTAGTCTCCGGGCGGGATGAACCTCACGATCAGCGGCCCCGCCGGCGCGCCGCCGCTCGTGCTGTCCAACGAGCTGGCAACAACGGCGGCGATGTGGGATCCGCAGCTCGAAGAGCTCGAACGGCGGCTGACGGTGGTCCGCTACGAGCACGCTCTGCGCGGGTCGGTCGCCGAGCTGGCGGAACCGCTGCTCGAAGCGCTCGGGCGCGTCGGAATGGACCGGGTGTCGTTCTGCGGACTGTCGCTTGGCGCGATGGTCGGGATGTGGATCGCCGCGGAGCGTCCGGACCGGATCGATCGTCTGGTGCTGGCTTGCACGTCTGCCCGCTTTGGAGTGCGCTCGCAATGGGCGACACGAGCGAGGTTCGTGCGCGCACATGGGATCGGGCAGGTGGCCCGCGAGGCGCTCGACAGGTGGTTCACGCCGGCGTATGTCGACCGGCAGCCGTTTCTCGATATGCAGCTGGCGTTTGCGCCCGAGGAGTACGCGCTCGGGCTGGAGGCGATCGGAGGGTTTGACTTCCGGGAGCGGCTGGGCGAGATCCAGGTCCCGACGCTGGTGATCGCGGGCGCCGACGACACTGCGACGAGCCCGGAGGAAGGTGCGGCGCTGGTCGACGGGATCCCCGGCTCGCGGCTGGTGGTTCTCGACCACGCGGCCCACCTCGCCAACGTCGAAGCACCGCGAGCCTTCACGCTCGCGGTGCTCGAACATCTGTGGTGATGATCAGGCGCTACGCGGCGGGCTCCAGGAACCCCGTGATCGCGCGCATCCGGCCGTCGTCGGCGACGGTGGCGAAGTCGACGCCGATCGCGACGGGGTCGCCGCCGTCGGCGGCAAGCGACCAGGTGAAGCGAACGCGGTCGTGGTGGGCGTCCGGGCCGTCGATCAGGGTGAAGCGGTGGCCGGGGAACTGCTGCTGGGCGCCGCCGATCATCTCGCTGATGCCGTCGATCCCGGCGCCCGCCATCACCGGGTCCAGATAGCTCGCGTCCTCGGTGACAGTTTGCGCAACGAGTTCGCGGCGCTCGTCCGCGTCGGTCTCGTTCCACATGGCGATGTAGCTCTGGACGGTCTGCGTCGTGTCTGACATGTGAGCCTCCTGGGCGGTTCGTTGAACGCCTCGCAAGGTCCCATGCCGCGTGTCGCCCGTCGATTACCCGCCAGGTAAGCGCGAGCGCCGTCGCTTACCGCAGAGGTAATCGACACGCGCGCCGCCGCCCGGCACCGTGGCGGCATGACCACACAACAGAACACATCCACGTTGCAGGCGCCTCGCGTCACCGGGCTCGCAAGAGCGCTGGCGAGCGAGTGGGCGCCCCTCCCCGTCGTACTCGCGGGCACGTTCATGGTCGTGCTCGACTTCTTCATCGTCAACGTCGCGCTGCCGTCGATGCAGCGCGACCTGCACGCGAGCAGCGGATCGATCGAATGGGTCGTCGCCGGCTACTCGCTGACCTCCGCGGTGTTCCTGATTGCGGGGGCTCGGTTGGGCGACAAGCTCGGCCGCCGCCGGGTGTTCGCGCTGGGCCTCGCGCTGTTCACGCTGGCCTCGGCCGGCTGCGGCGTCGCCGGCAGCCCGGAGATGCTGGTGTTGGCACGGCTCGTGCAGGGCATCGGCGCCGCGCTGGTGATGCCGAACGTCCTGTCGATCATCGGCGTCACCTATGGCGGTCCGCGGCTTGCCCGCGCGCTCGGTGTCTACGGCCTGGTCATGGGTGTAGCGGCAGCCAGCGGACAGCTGATCGGCGGCGTGCTCGTGCAGGCCGATGTTCTCGGCCTGGGATGGCGCAGCTGCTTTCTGATCAACGTCCCGATCGGCCTCGCCGCGCTGGCACTCGCGCCCCGCGTGGTTCCCGAGTCCCGCGGCGAGCGGGGCAGCCGGCTCGACGTTGGCGGGACGGTCCTGCTGACGGCGGCGGTAACTGCGATCGTGCTGCCGCTCGTGGAAGGCCGCCAGCACGGCTGGCCGCTGTGGACGTGGGTGTCCATGGCAAGCGCACCGGTGATCCTGCTGGTGTTCGCCGTGCACCAGCGGCGGCTCGCCCGGCACGGGGGAGAGCCCGTGATGGCACCCGCCCTGTTCCGCAACCGCTCGTTCAGCGCCGGCCTGATCACGCAACTCGTGTTCTGGGCCGGGCAGGCATCGTTCTTCCTGGTGCTCGCGCTGTACCTGCAGGAGGGCCGGGGCTTGAGCGCGCTGGACTCGGGTCTGGTGTTCACGACCCTGGCGATCAGCTACGTGGTCGCGTCGGCGCAGGCGCCGGCGCTCGTCGCGCGGCACGGCCGGCGGCTGATCGCGGCCGGAGCGCTGGTGCTGGCGTCGGGCCACGGCCTGCTGCTCGCCGCGGTCGCGCACATCGGCGACGGCGGGTCGATCGTCTACCTGATCCCGGGACTGCTGACGATCGGAGCCGGGATGGGCCTGCTGATCGTGCCGCTGACGACGACGATCCTGTCTAGCGTCGAGCCTCAGTACGCGGGCGCGGCGTCCGGCGCGATGACCACCATGCAGAACGTGGGCGCCGCGCTGGGTGTGGCGGTCACGGGCGTGATCTTCTTCGGCGCCCTGCACGGTGGCTACGCCCACGCGCTCGAGCTCAGCCTCGCCCAGCTCGCCGGACTGCTGGTGGCGGTGGCCGCGCTGACGCGGCTGCTGCCGGGGCGCGAGCCTCGCGACGTGGTCAACGTCCCACTCGAGGCAGTTGGGGCGTAGCGCGGGATGTTTGCTCCGCGGGAGGGAGCAAACATCCCATGCCACCCGGAGAAGTGGTCGAGCGGGACGTTTGCACCACGACAGGCCGAGCGACAGCCGACGCGGCGCGGTTACCTCACAGGTAATCGTGCAGCGTCGGCCCGCGCGCTAGCTTTGGCATATGGCAGTCACCACCGCAGAACCGCTCGGCTCGCGGCCCCAAGTCGGCGACCTGCTCAGGGCCTGGCGCCAGCGCCGCAGCCTCAGCCAGCTCGAGCTGGCGCTGGAGGCTGACGTGTCATCGCGTCACGTCAGCTTCCTGGAAACCGGTCGCTCCCGGCCCAGCCGCGACATGGTCCTGCACTTGGCCGAGCACCTCGAGGTGCCGCTGCGCGACCGCAACGGCCTGCTGCTCGCGGCCGGCTACGCGCCGGTCTACGCCGAGCGCGAGCTCGAGACGCCGGAGATGGAGCCTGTGCGCCAGGCGCTCGACCGGTTCCTGCGAGCGCATGAGCCGTTTCCCGCGGTCGTCGTCGATCGCCACTACAACCTGGTCTCGGCCAACGACGCCGTCGGGTTGCTGACCGAAGGCGTCGCGCCCTCGCTGATGGAGGCCCCCGCCAACGCGCTGCGGATCACGCTGCACCCCGAGGGGATGGCGCCGCGCATCGCCAACCTCGAGCAGTGGAGCGCCCACCTGCTGCACCGCCTGCGCCGGCAGGCAACCGTCACGGGTGACCCCGAGCTCGAGCGCCTGCACGACGAGCTCGCCACTTATCCGGGGGTGGTCACCGAGGTGGCTCCCGACGACGGGGCGGACATCGTCCTGCCGATGCGGCTGCTTACGGCCGACGGCGAGCTGTCGTTCTTCAGCACGATCTCGACGTTCGGCACGGCCGTCGACATCACGCTGGCGGAGCTCGCGATCGAGGCCTTCTACCCCGCCAACGCGCGCACCGCCGCGCGGCTGCTGCGCGACATCGGCGCCGACAACATGTGACCGAGCTCGCGATCAACCGCTCGGTCGAACCTCGGACATGGGCGCTCCAGGAGGGGTACCGCCTGCTCGCGTACCTTCAGCTGGGACGGTCGGGAGCCAACAGCGGCGAAATCAAGCGGGACGACGAGGTCTGGCAGATCAGCTCTCGCCGGCGGCGGCCCGAGGAGGTCGTGCTCGGGGAGCCGGCGGACCCGATCGTGGCATTCGACCGCGACCAGGCGGCCGTGCGAGGGATTCTCGAGCCGCTTCCGTGGACGTTCAGCGGGCGTCTAAGCCGCTCCCGCGCCGTGCTCGGGAGCGGGGACAAGGCGATCACCCTGGAAACAGCGGGATGGCGGCCGCAGGCGACGGTCGACGTCCAGGGCGAGTGGGAGGAGCGGGACCTCGTGGTGCTCGCGTGCTTCTTTGCGGCGATCGCGCGCCGGCGCCGCTCCACATTCGTCGGCAGCGCGGTCCCGGGGACGTAAACCGAGGGCACCGCCAGGTGCTCCTAATTACAAGTGGCTTGCAGTAGCGGCACGACCCGAGCTACGTTTGCGCAATGCGCTTGTGGGCATTCTGGGGCTCGCTCGATGGTCGACAGCGACGCACCCTGATGATGATGATCGCGGTCGTCGCTGGACTGCACGTGCTCGGGTTCGTGACGCTGATCGCGCTGGTCGCGCCGAGCCATTACACGCTTGGTGCGACTGGCACGTTCACGATCGGGATCGGTGTGACCGCGTACACGCTCGGGCTGCGCCACGCATTCGACGCCGATCACATCTCAGCGATCGACAACACGACGCGCAAGCTGATGCAGGAGGGCAAGCGGCCGCTGAGCGTCGGCTTCTGGTTTTCGCTCGGCCACTCGTCGGTCGTGTTCGCGCTCGCGTTGCTGATCTCGCTCGGTGTGCGGTCGATCGACGGGTCGGTTGCAAACGACGGCTCGCAGCTGCACAGCGTCACGGGCTGGCTCGGCACGACCGTGTCGGGCTCGTTCCTGTACCTCATCGCCGCGCTCAACGCGGTGATCCTGATCGGGATCGTCAAGCTGTTCCGCGAGATGAAACGCGGTCGCTACGACGAGGCGGCGCTCGAGCGCCAGCTCGATCAGCGCGGCTTCATGAACCGCTTCCTCGGTCGCCTCACCAAGGCGGTCACCAAGCCGCGCCAGATGTATCCGATCGGCCTGCTCTTCGGGCTCGGCTTCGACACCGCGACCGAGGTCGCGCTGCTCGTGATCGCCGGCAGCGCCGGCGCCGCCGGCCTGCCGTGGTACGCGATCCTGTGCCTGCCGGTCCTGTTCGCTGCCGGGATGTCGTTGATGGACTCGATCGACGGCTCGTTCATGAACTTCGCCTACGGATGGGCGTTCTCAAAGCCCGTGCGCAAGGTCTTCTACAACATCACGATCACCGGCCTGTCGGTCGCTGTCGCGCTCGTGATCGGCACGATCGAGCTCGGCGGACTGGCCGCGCAGCACCTCGCGCTCGGCGGCTCGTTCTGGAGCTGGTTCGAGAACATCGACATCAACCTGCTCGGATACATCATCGTCGGCCTGTTCGTCGCGACCTGGGCACTCGCGCTCTCGGTGTGGCATTTCGGGAGAATCGAGGAGCGCTGGACCGCGCACCTCGGCGATGACTCAACCACCTGACAGCCCTCCACAGGTGTTCGCGAGCGTCGGCGATGCGATCGACGCGCTGCGCGACTCGGGGCTGCGGCTGTCCACCGCGAGGCGGCTGGTGCTCGATGCGCTGTTCGATGCCGAGGGACCGGTCACCGCCGCGCATCTGTCTCGCACGTTGTCGCTGGACGAGTCCTCGGTGTACCGCAACCTCGAGCTGCTCGAGGACCGCGGCGTGGTCCGGCACCTGCACCTGGGCCACTCGCCTGGCCTGTACGTGCTGGCCAGCGAGAACGACGTCGAGTACCTGTACTGCGAGCGCTGCGCCAAGGTGACCGCGGTCACGCCCGATCGTCTCGACCCGGTCCGCGAGCAGGTCCGGCGCGAGTTCGGCTACACGCCGCGTTTCACGCACTTTGCGATCGTCGGCCTCTGCCGGGACTGCTCGGGCTAGAGCCCGGGCATCACCACCCACAGCTTCGGGGCGAGCGAGGTCAGCGTGGGCGTGTCGAGCTCACCCACGATCGAACAGCCGGAGCGCTCCATCTCGAGCGTGAGCTCGCGCCAGGCACGGGCGACAGGAGCGACGCGGGCGGTCGGTCCAAAGCCCGTCGCTGCCCGCAGCTCATCCGCCCGGGCGCGTGCGTCCTCGAGCGTCACGTCGCCGAACGACCGGTTGGCGCCGCCGATGTAGAGCTGCTGGTCGAGGAGCCGCTCGCGCTCGGCGTTCGGGTCGGTGCTCATGCGCGCGCGATCCGCTGCGCCGCGACCGCGGCCTGGCCGTAGGAGATGCCGCCGTCGCCGATCGGCAGGCGCTCGGGCGTGAGTACGCGCAGCCCGCGCTCGTCCAGTCCCGCACACACGCGCTCGAGCAGCCGCCGGTTCAGGAACACGCCCCCGCTAAGGACGACGATGTCAGTGCCGTTGGCCCCGGCCAACGCGCTGCAGGCGTCGACGGTCACGGCCGCGACGGCCGCGTGGAATCGGCTCGCGACCACACCCGGCGCGACCCCGGCCGCGAGGTCGGCGCACACGACGCCGACCAGCTCGCGCGGGTCGATCACCAACGCTCCGTCGATCGATTCGAGGCCGATCGGGTAGCGGCCACGCTCGTGCGGATCACACGCCGCCTCGAGCTCGATCGCCGCCTGGCCCTCGTAGTTGACAGCCGTCCGCAACCCGCAGAGCGCAGACACCGCATCGAACAGGCGGCCCATGCTTGTCGTCAGCGGCGATGCCACGCCGCTCTGAACAAGCCCGGCAACCTGCGCCCACTTGCGTTCGGGGACGAGCTCGCGCAGCGCCCGAGGCGGCGTGGCGCCGACCGCCGTGAGCCACGCGCACGCAACCCGCCACGGCTCGCGGATAGCGCGGTCGCCTCCAGGCAGGCGCACCGCCGCCACGTGCCCCGCGCGGCGGAAGTCACCGGTATCTCCTACGAGCAGCTCGCCCCCCCAGATGGTCCCGTCGGTCCCGTAGCCGCTGCCGTCGAAGATCGCGCCGACGGCGGTGCCCTGCTCGCCGTGCTCGGCGAGACACGCGGCCAGGTGCGCGTGATGATGCTGCACCCCGACGAGCTCGACACCGTCGCGCTCGAACGCGTACTTGGTCGACAGGTACTCCGGATGCAGGTCGTGCGCGACGACCGCGGGCGCGACCGAAAACAACCGCTCGAAGTGCTCGATCCCTTCGGTGAACGACTCAAGCGTCTCGTAGTTCTCCAGATCCCCGATGTGGTGGCCTACCCACGCCCGGCTCCCGCGCGCCAGGCAGAACGTGTTCTTCAGCTCCGCTCCGCAACCGAGTAGCGGGCGCAGGGTGCCGCCGGGAAGCGTCAGCGCTGCGGGCACGTACCCGCGCGAGCGCCGCACGAACAGCGGCCGCCGGCTTGCCACGACCCGCGCGACAGAGTCGTCGGTGCGTGTCTCGATCGGGCGGTCGTGAACGAGCAGCAGGTCGGCGATCGCGCCAAGGCGCTGCACAGCGTCGGCGTCGCGGAAGGCGATCGGCTCGTCGGACACGTTGCCGCTGGTCATCACGAGCGCGCCGGCGCGGAAATCGCGCATCAGCAGGTGGTGAAGCGGCGAGTACGGGAGCATCACGCCGAGCTCGAGGGCTCCCGGCGCAACCGAGTCGGCAACGGGAGCGCCGGCCTGGCGGGGGGCGAGCACGATCGGGCGCTGGGGACTGCTCATCAGACCCCGCTCCGCGTCTCCGATATCCACCACGCGCGCCGCCTCGACGAGCGTCCCGACCATCAGCGCAAACGGCTTGTCCTCACGGTGCTTGCGCGCCCGCAGCGCGCCGACCGCCCCGTCGTCGTCGGCCCGGCAGGCGAGGTGATAGCCGCCAATCCCTTTGATAGCGACGACCGCACCGCCGCCCAGCGCCTCGACCGCGGCCGCGAGCGCGGCGTCCCAGCGAGCGACCGCTCGGCCCTCGGAATCGAGCAGCGACAACGACGGCCCGCAGCGAGGGCACGCGTTGGGCTGCGCATGGAACCGCCGGTCGCGTGGGTCCTCGTACTCGGCGCGGCACTGTTCGCACATCTGAAATCCGGCCATCGTCGTCAACGGACGGTCGTACGGAACCCCCCGCACGATCGTGAACCTCGGACCACAGTTGGTGCAGTTGATGAACGGGTAGCGGTAGCGCCGGTCCGATGGATCCAGCAGCTCGCGCAGGCAGTCGTCGCACGTCGCGCTGTCGGGGGTCACCGGCACATCGGCGCGCTCGCCATGCGGGCTGGGACGGATCTCGAAGCCGTCGGCGCCGATCGGCTCGGCATCGACGACCGTCAGGCTCTCGAGCACCGCCAGCGGCGGCGCATCCGGACCGAGGCGGGCCAGAAATAAAGCGACCGCGTCGCTCGAGCCCTCGATCTCGAGCAGCACCCCCTGCGAGTCGTTCAGGACATAGCCGGCCAACCCAAGCTCGCCGGCCAGCCTATGGACGTAGGGCCGAAAGCCGACGCCCTGCACCGTGCCCTCGACGCGGACCCGCGCGCGACGACGCGTGGCGACGCTCATTGCGGCCGCTCGGACGGCACGAGCTCGACCAGCTCCCGCAGGCAATGGTAGGCCCCGGCCTGCGCCTCCTGGATGCGGGGGATGTGCTCGGAGCGTGTGATCACGACGTGGTCGGCGAGGCGCTCGGAACCGATCCGCCCGCCGTCATAGCCGACCATCGCGATCGTCTCGAGGCCCCGCCGCCGCGCCTCGGCGAGCGCCTCGATCACGTTGACCGAGTTGCCAGAGGTGGAGAGCGAGAGCAGGACGTCGCCGGGACTGCCGTACGCGATCACCTGGCGAGAGAAGATTGCGTCGACGCCGATGTCGTTGGCGATCGCCGTCAGAATGCCGGTGTCTTCGGTCAGGTCAATTGCAGGCCGTCCAACGCCGCCCGAGGCCGCCGCGCGAAAATCGGCGACCACGTCCATCGCGTCGGTTGCCGAGCCGCCGTTGCCGAGCGCCAGCAGCTTTCCGCCGCGGATAAAGCACGTGCGCAGCGCCGCGGCGGCGTCGAGCAGCACAGCGCGGTTGTCGGTCAGCGTCTGCTCGCGCAGCGCGCCGATCTCGTCGGCCTTCATCAGCACCGACCGCCGGACGTCGTCGAGCACGGGCTCGAGCGCTGACTCGCGCTCGTCCAGGAACGGGTAGAGGAAGCTCGACGCGCCGGCGTCGTGGGTCCGGCGCGCGGTGCGGCCCTCGAGCAGTCCGCGGTGCTCGAAGAACACGTGCACCAGCTCCCACAACACGTGGTAGAGCGTCTCGACGAGCTCCTGCGCGATATGGCGATCGCCGGTCGGCGGTTCGAATTCCCAGTCAGCGCCGACCCGTGCGAAGGCGATCGTCAGACAGCCGCGGACGCGAGCCGCCTGCACCACCGAGGCAGCGTCGACGGCGTCCGAGCCCGCGCCGAACGCGATCACGATGTCATCGGGTATCACGAGCAACTCGATCTGCACAGGCAGCGACCCACCCTCCGCCGTGAGCCCAATCGCGGGCAGCGCCCGCTTGCCGACGATCACGGGATGCACGAACTCGACCGCGACGTGGCGCGCGTCCGAGCGCGCCGTCGGCGAACCGCCGGACGCGATCAGCCGGCCGCCGCGCGCGAACCGCTCCGCCATCGCGTGGCAGAGCCGTGCCAGCCGCTCGGACTCGCGGGCGAAGAACTCCCGGTTTGCCTCGGTGCGCGCCTGGACCTGCGCTTCCAGGCGCGCGTCCAAGGCCCCCTCCAGCGCGCTGTCACGCAAGCGCTCGGACCGTGGTCGCGGCTGACCGGAGCCACTCCCGCCAGCCGTCGATTCCCTCGCCCGTCCTCGCGCTGACCAGCATCCGCGGCACGTCTGGATGAACCTGGTCGAGGTAGTAGAGGAACTTGTCGAGGTCGTAGTCGAGGTGGGGGAGGAGGTCGATCTTGTTGACCAGCACGAGGTCGCAGGTGCGAAACATCAACGGGTACTTCAGCGGCTTGTCCTCGCCTTCGGTCACCGAGCTGACCATCACCCTCGCGTCCTCGCCGACCCTGAACTCGGCGGGGCAGACCAGGTTGCCGACGTTCTCGATCACCAGCAGGTCGATTTGCTCGAGCGGCAGCGCGCCGAGTGCCGAGCGGACCATGTTCGCGTCCAGGTGGCATTCGCCGCCGAACCCCGGGTCGGTGTTCAGCTGTGTGACCGGAACGTGCAGCGAGGCCAGACGGTCGGCGTCCATCGAGCCCTGCACGTCGCCTTCGAGGACACCGATACGAACGTCGCCCAGATCGGCGACCACGCGCTCGAGCAACGTTGTCTTTCCCGCCCCCGGGGCGCTCATGAAGTTCACGACCGTGACGCCCGCGCGGTCGAAGTCGGCCCTGTTGGCCGCCGCGATCGTGTTGTTGGCATCGAGCGCTTCCTCCACGACCTTCACCTTGGTCCGATGCATTGCACCTCCTCGACCTCAATCGACTCGACCTCGAATTCGTTCCCGCTCGTCACGGTGACCTCGCTGCCGCCGCACTCCGGACAGCGGAAGAACGGAAGGTCCATCTCCCACCCGGTCGTGCACGCGTCACACCGCAGCACCGCCGGGACGAGCTCCTGCTCGAGCCGGGCGCCTTCGCAGACGGTGCCGCGCGCCACGAACTCGAAGTAGAACTCCAGCGAGTCGGGGACCACCTGGCGCAGATGACCGACGCGCAGGCTGACAACCGACACGCGCCGGCCGGCGGCATGCTTGACGACCGTGTTGACGATCGCGCTGCTCAGCGAGAGCTCGTGCACCGCAACTCGTCGACCGTCTCGACCACGAGCCCGACGGCCCGCTCCACCGCGTCGGCGACCTGCTCAGACAGACCCCAGCCCATCTCCTCGACGTCGGCCGGCTCGCACGCGATCACCATCACGCGGCCGGGCCAGGCGCCGACCGACTTGACGAAGCGCAGCACGGTCTGCGGGTCCATGCCGTGCGGGTTGATCGCGTCGCCGTCCTCGATCTGGCCGGCCACTGACTCCTCGTCGGCCTCCATCACGTACAGGGTTCCGGGCTCGCCTCCCTGGCGGCTGACATCAAGGATCACCAGTGCGTCATATCCCCGCATCACCTCATAAGCGAGGTCAAGGCCACCGGTGCCGGCATCCATCACCGCGACGTCGTCGGGCAGGTCGAGCTGCTCGAGCCGGCGCGCGACCTCGCCGCCGAAGCCATCGTCGCGCAGCCAGGCGTTGCCGACGCCGGCCACAAGGATCCGCCGCAGGCGCGCGTCTGTGCTCATCGGTCCATCACCTCCACCTCCTCGGCGAAGAAGAACAGGTACCGGCCGGTCTCGCGCATCAGCTCCTGGCCGGGGTCGTCGTCGATCGTCACCCCGAGATGCGTGCGGCCGTCGTAGTCGGTGAAGATCCGCTCGATCGT
>Ga0207693_10001972_pt1 | contig 17985 bp, 17 predicted proteins | sample LARL81metaG_FD_184347 | JGI IMG/M metagenome (GOLD analysis project Ga0207693, IMG submission 184347) | Corn, switchgrass and miscanthus rhizosphere microbial communities from Kellogg Biological Station, Michigan, USA - LAR L8-1 metaG... | ecosystem: Host-associated > Plants > Roots >...
TCTTGGAGCTGGCGAAGGGATTTGAACCCCTGACCCTCTGATTACAAATCAGATGCTCTACCGACTGAGCTACGCCAGCAACTGAGGAATGCGCCCTCTGAGGCGCAAATCTCCTACGGATCCCTTTCAGATGACCGGGACAATTCTAAAAGGTACCATAAACGCCAAATTGCTGGCAAACAATCTGTTTACCTTCCGCCGACCGGCCCTGATCGTGCTTCGCCTCCTCGAGATTTTCAGCCAAAATCCGATTCGACGACGCACGGCGGCCGCCGGGCCTACCCAACCGGGTCCGGACCCCGCGCGCCCTCAGCCGACCTCAGTGCTATCATATGCGCTTCCTGTGCGCCTGAAACGCAGAATCCCTGTCTTGCTCGCGGTCCTGCTGGTGGCCGCGGCCCTGGTTGCGGTGGTCCAGCTCCGACGGCGGGCCCCTCCCGAAGCTGCTCGTCTCCTTCCCGGAGCCGACGGATTCTTTTACGTCAACCTCAAGTGGTTGCGGACGCTGAAAGCCATCGGCCAACTGCCGCCCGTCCCGCACGACGCCGACTATGAGCGCTTCCTTCAGGAAACAGGCTTTCAGTTTGAACGCGATCTCGATGAGGCAGCCTTTGCCGTCCACTACCCTGCGAAATGGGGCAATGGCGGCACCGGCGGCGCTGCCCCGGAACCGCGCTTCTCGGAGGTTTTCGTCGGCAAGCTGCAGGGCGAGCGCGTCATTAATTACCTGCACAAGGTTTCTGCCGGCGTGGAGCGCTATCACTCGACTGACATCTACAGCATCCCGCTCGACGCACGGACGCTGCGCGTCGCGATTCTGAGCGTCGATACTGTCGCGATCTCCAACCATGACGATCCCGCTGTGATCCGCGGAATGGTGGACCGCTCGCGCAAACTCGCCTCGCCCTTCGGCGGCCCGGCCCTCTTGCGCCAGTACTACAAGACATTGCCGGTGGTGAGCAAGACGCTCCCAGTCCTCAAGCTCGCCTGGTTCATTGGCAGGATCGATCCCGCCGCGGCCGCGAACCTCGGGCCTTGGGCCATGCTGTTCCCGAAACCCGCGTCGCTAGTTGTCTCCGCGTACTATGCCGTGTATTCGCCCACTCTGCATCTTCGCGTCGAAGCCATCTCCGGAACCGAAGACGATGCGCAGACGCTCAGCGACAAGGTTTCCACCTTCGTGAACCTGTTTCACGCGGCCGAAAACTCGGTGGCTACCGGGGGAAGCGATCCCGACGTGAAAGCTTTCTTCGACAGCCTGCAGGTCGAAAGACATGGCGAACGCTCTGTCCTGACCGCCGCCATACCCCCCGGCTTCCTCCGGAAAGTTGTGGGCGCCTCGCAAGTAGAGGGTTCGTCCACCGAGGCCAGTCCAGGAACCCCGAGTAACGACAAGCCGAAGCGGGCCGAAACCGCGCCCTCAGGCCAGAAGACACAGAACTAAGAATCCCACTTGCTCTTGCATAAAATGGCCCCGCCCCGGTTTCCGGAAGCCGTTTCGTCCGTCTAACCGTCGGGCAATCTCGGGAGCATGTTCGAAAATTGGCATGCAGGGCGTTTCTCCCCGCAGTCGCCGCGACTACTTATGCTGCTTGGGCGCTTCATCAAGGCAAACTTGCGCGTGTACATGGCGCCGGCTCTCGGGCTGGCGCTATTTCTGACACCTTATCTGTTCGCTGCGGACGGGCCCTCCATCCAGATTCCCCGCATTGACGTTCCACCCACGCTCGCCGACTTCAGCGACATGGAGCCCAACACCCGAGTAGCTGGTCGTGTGTTGAAAGTAACCGGCTTCATCGTGCGTGAGCCGGCCGATGGAACCCAACCCTCGCAGAACACCGACGTGTATCTCGCCTACGACGAGCGCAATCTCTACGCCGTGTTCGTTTGCTGGGATACCGAGCCCGACAAGATCCGCGCCCGCATGACCCGCCGCGAAGACATCTTCTCCGACGACTCTGCCGAGATCATGATCGACACCTTCCACGACGCGCGCCGCGCCTACGCCTTCGCGGTGAATCCATTCGGCATTCAGTGGGACGCGCTCTGGACCGAAGGCTCAATCGGCACAGGGACGGCCAGCGACTTTAGCGGCTTCGACTCCTCTTTCGACACCGTCTGGCACTCCGAAGGACACCTGACCGGGCGCGGCTATCTCGCGCTGATTTCCATCCCGTTCAAGAGCTTGCGTTTCCCTGAGGCCGACCAGCAGGAGTGGGGCATCATCCTGAATCGCAGCATCCCGCGCACTAACGAAAACATCTTCTGGCCGAGAATTTCCAACCGCATTCAGGGACGCTTCAACCAGGCCGCGAGTGCCAGCGGGATGGAGCACGTCTCTCCCGGCCGCAACATTCAGTTGATTCCCTATGGCCTCTTTCGCAGCTTCCGCGACATCGACCAGCGCGACCCCGACCATCCGGTCTTCGAAAGCCGCACTCTCAAACCGAATATTGGCTTGGACGGAAAATTCATCCTGCATGGGCGCTTCGTGCTCGACGCAACGGTGAATCCAGATTTCAGTCAGATCGAATCCGACCAGCCCCAGATCACGGTAAACCAGCGCTTCGAAGTCTTCTTCCCCGAGAAGCGGCCCTTCTTCCTCGAGAACAGCAACTTCTTCACAACACCGATCAACCTGGTCTTCACGCGCCGCATCGCCCACCCGGAATACGGACTCCGGCTCACTGGAAAATCCGGCCCTTGGGCAGTCGGCGTGATGGCCAGCGACGACCGTGCGCCAGGCGAGATATTGCCTCCGACCGATCCCAACAGCGGCAAGCGCGCCACCTTTGCCATCGCGCGGGTCAGCCGCGACATTCTCGATCAATCCACCATCGGCGCAATTTTCACGGATCGTGAGTTCGCGGGCGGCTACAACCGCGTCGGCGGCATCGACGCCAACCTCAAGCTCGATCAGAATTGGCGCATCCAAGGCGCGGCCGTGACCAGTTCGACATTGAATGTGGACGGCACCCACTCCGCCGGCCCGGGATACAAAGTCGACCTAGAGCGCTCGGGCCGCAAATTCAACTTGCAGTCGCTGTACCTCGACTACAGCCCGGGCTTCGTAACCGAGACCGGCTTCGTCAATCGCGTCGACGTCCGCCAGCAGAATGTGAACGCGAGCTACTTCTTCCGGCCGGAAGGAAAGTTCCTGAATTCCTGGGGGCCGACCCTGCGGCAGTTCAGCATTTTCGACCACAGCGGCACGGCGCTCGAATACTTCGCCTACCCCGGCCTGCGTTTCGACATGGCACGAGCCACGTGGATCAACTTCCACCCCTTCGCCTATGACGGCGTCTTCCTGCGCCCGCAGGATTTCACGGGACTAAACACCGTCAAGAGTTACCCGCAGCCGTTCTGGGGCGTGGAAGGCGCAACCAGCTGGCTAAAGCAAATCGACTTCAGCTGGTTCTACGTCTCAGGCGCGGGCGTGAATTACAACCCCTCGGCAGGACGGATCCCCTTAATCGCGCATGAAGACCAGGCCAACGCCACACTCACCATCCATGCCTCGGGCCGCCTGCGCGTCGACAACTCGTACTTGCTTGAACACATCCGCGAGCGGGAAGCGCACCTCACCGCGGTGACCAACCACATCTTTCGCAGCAAGTGGAACTGGCAGTTCACCCGCGAACTCTCGGCCCGCGTCATCTTCCAGTACACCGGCGTGCTCTCGAACCCTCTGATCAGTTCGCTTTCGCCGACCCGGAACTTCAACACGGACTTTCTCGTGACGTACCTGGTGCGTCCGGGCACTGCGATCTATGTGGGATACAACAGCAACCTTCAGAACCTGGACCGTCGCCTAATTCCGACTCCAACCGGCTTGCTCACAACACAAAATGACTACATCAACGACAGCCGCCAGTTCTTCGTGAAGGCTTCGTATTTATTCAGGTTCTGAACCGATGGCGCTAGGAAATCTCAAGACCAACCGGCAATTACAGATCTGCACAAGTCACAGCTGCTGTGTTTCGAGGTTGTAAAAGAATCGTGAGGATGACCATCTGCTTGTAACATCCGGCCGTGACTGCGCATCTCTTCTAGTCTGCGCGGCAATTTATGCGGCACGATAGTGAACTCTCCAGAGGGGCAGGTTTAGCGTATTTTGAGCGAAGGACAGGTAAAATAACCTCGAATGTCGACACTCCCACTACCGATCGCGGCTTTCGTCGCCGGATTGATTTCTTTCCTCTCGCCTTGCGTATTGCCGCTCGTGCCGGGCTACGTGTCGCTGATCTCCGGAGCCGGGGTCGAGGAACTCAAGTCGAGTGACGGCCAGCTCTTGCGCAAGGTCATGCTGAATTCCGCGGCGTTCATCCTCGGGTTCAGTATCGTCTTCGTAACACTGGGGGCGATCTCCACCGAAGTTGGCCAGGTGCTGGCGCGCTACAAGTCGGTTCTGGCGCAGGTCGCGGGCGGAATCATTATTCTGTTCGGTCTCCACCTGACCGGTGTCTTCAAGATCAGAGCTCTCTACACCGACGCGCGCCTGCACAGCGTGAAGGGCGGCAGCACGGCCTGGGGATCGTTCGTGATCGGCTTCGCGTTCGCGTTTGGCTGGACACCTTGCGTCGGCCCGATCCTGGCCGTGATCCTTGGCTTGGCCGCGACCCAGAATTCCGTCACCAAGGGAATCTTTCTGCTGGCCATCTATTCGCTGGGACTGGCCGTCCCGTTCCTGCTGACATCGCTCGGCATCGGACGCTTTCTAAAATTTTACAGCCGCTTCCGCTCGCACATGCATGCCTTGGAAGTCGCGAGCGGAGCGCTGTTGATTGTTCTGGGCGGCCTGTTGGTGTTGGGCCGCTTTACCGTAATCGCGCGTTACTTCTCATTCCTGAACCGCTTCGCGCTTTAGTGAGGTTGAACCTGTGAAACGAAATTTTGCTGCTCTATTTTTTGTGGCTGTCCTGGTGGCGGCCATGCTCTATGTCGCATCCCACGGCATTCGCGGGGCCGGCGGCAACAACGACGCCAGCCTTGACGTGGCCGGCAAGCCCGCCCCCGACTTCACGCTCGAATCGCTTGAGGGCAAAAACATTCACCTCAGCGGCTACAAGGGCCAGGCCGTGCTGCTGAACTTCTGGGCAACCTGGTGCGGCCCCTGCAAGATCGAGATGCCCTGGTTTGTCGAACTGCAGAAGGAATATGGACCGCAAGGTCTGCAGATCGTGGGCGTCGCCATGGACGACGCCAGCAAGGAAGACATCGCGAAGTTCGTGAAGGAAATGGGCGTCAACTACCCGATCCTGATCGGCAAGGAAGATGTCGGCAACCAGTATGGCGGCGTGAACGTGCTGCCCACGACATTCTTCATCGACCGCGATGGCAAGATCGTAGCCCGCGAGTTCGGCTTACAAAGCCGCAGCCTGTTCGTCGACAACATCAAGAAGTCACTGTCCCAGGGGACCCCGGTACAGGCGCAAAAGTAACGTAGGCGCGGGAGGCCATTCGGTCTAACATTTTCGCGTCCTGTTAGCGAACGTGCAGATCGATTGCTTTTGAGAAGGGCCGGCTCTCAAGCGGCTTGCGTGAACTGACCACATGCGAACCTTCAAAACGCTGATCGTCTTTGTCCCGTTGTTCACAGCGCTGGCTTACGCGCAGGGCTCGGGCAAAAAAACGCCTGCAGTCGCAGTTGCTCCCGTCGATACGGTCAGCGTCACCCGTGGGCAAGGCGGCCCGGTGACCATCCACTTCCGCGTGCCCCCGGGCTATCACATCAACTCGAATACGCCGAAGTCCGAGTTCCTGATCCCCACGGCCCTGAAGCTGGACGCGCCTACCGACATCGCGATTACGAAGATGACTTACCCCCCAGGCAAGGAAATGACGTTCCCGTTCTCACCCGACGAGCCTCTGAACGTCTACACTGGAGACTTCGCAGTCTCGATGACGATCCGCCCACTGCACACCGTGCAGCCCGGCAAGTACGCCATCCACGGCGACCTCAAGTACCAGGCCTGCGACAACGCCGCTTGCTACCCGCCCAAACATCTGCCAGTGGATTTCGAAGTGAAAGTCCTGAAGAACGCAGTAGTGGGTGGAAAGAACCCAGCCCAAAGCCCGCACGCGCACCGGTAGATAGCCGCACGAGTAGCTTTCAACGCTCGATGGAGCTACGGACGTCCTCGTCTGTCATGCGGTGAAGATGCACGCTTGCCAATCAGTGGGATTCAGAGAGCCTGCGGTTCGGGTTGCTTCGAACGGGCCATCCGCCTAAATGCCCGACACTAGTCAAAAAGCGTTATGGGGATGTTACGCCAACTTCATCACGTAAGGGTGCCAACAAAGCGGGAGGCATCTCTGCGTCTCTCGATGTTTTGCTCCAACTGCCGTTCGTCGATTCGCCGGGAAACAATGCGCATGAAAAGCACGAGGCCGATGTAGCCAGCGCCGACAATTGCCCACCGCCACAACGCTTTCCCTCCGTCTGCAACGAGGAGCATCCCGGGAACAGTAGCTGCAATGAACAGTAGTGCAGCTGCGACCAAAAGCCATCCGTCCCACCAAGGCCTACCCTGCTTCACACCAGCCCACTGCAAAAGCCAACACATAGGGTGACCGTTGAGTTTCGAGACGTTGAGGGCGAACTCCCACTCGTGCGATCCCGCATTCATTTGACGGTCACTGCGATACGCGGCCTTAGCAAGTGCGCAGAGCTTCTCGTAGGTAACGTCCCTCAACCTAAAGTGCGCGGGGCATTCTGGATCGCCTGTGCTGAGCTCAGGCATGTCTGACTGCGTTGGTAGATTGTTGAGCAAGAATCGTTGCTCTTCCTCGAGCACCTGTCCTGATCGCATCGCCTGCTCTTCGATGCGATTAATCACAAACGTCAATGCCGCGCTTATGTCTGCGGCTCGGTCCATTTGAAGCCTCCCCGCTTATCCTACTGTTGCCCAAACCGTGGCTCAACTGCTGTCAACAGGCCATTACACTCACAACCCCCAGAGCAGGTGCCGGGTCAAAAGCTAGAGCCGGTTGCGCCCCCCCTCGTAAGCCCGGTCCTCATACGCAGTGGGCCATTCGATCAACCCGCTCGTAGCTTTGCGAAGGTCTTCGAGCTCCATGGAGCCGTCCAATTTGTCCCCTAGCTGCTTCTCGAAGATGTTGCCACCATTGGCAACGGCGGCGTCCATTGATACGCCCATTCCGATTTCGAGACAGCCCCATCGGTAGCGAACGTAAAGGTACCGTCCGTCTGCGGTCTGAGCTTCCCATTGTGACGGGGACCGTTCGCAGGTGCGGATGAGGGTCTTGACCACGATTGCTCCGTGCTCCATGCCAGAGATTAGAGCATGGAAGGAATGGCGCACAATTGGCAACCTGCCTTACAAAACCCTCAATAAGCGGGCCGGGGACCATTGCTACTGCACCTTCTTCACCCGCACGCGCACTTTATCCGGCCGGATCCTCACTTCCTTATATTCGGTAGAAGTCTCGACCTTGTAGTCGAGAGGCACTTCCGTGATCACCTGCGCCGCCATTCCGTCGGGCTGTGCACGACGCGCCTCAACACGTAATTCTCCGGATGCGTCTCGGCTTTCTTAGTCTGCACCGGCACCAGCTCCACCGTGTAACCCGCCGTCGGAAACTCGCAGCTCGCGGTCACGTGCAACGTGGGCGGATTCGTTCCCGGCTGCAAATCCTGCCACGCCTTCCAATGCTTGCAAGGAGAGGGCGGCCTTGCCCCGCCTTTCTGCGCGCTGGCGCCGAGGGCCAATAGCATCAGCCCCAGAACGATTGCGAGTCCCGTTCGCATCCTGCCCTCACTTTCCCTGCTTCTTCTCGACTTTGGCCCAGGTATCCTTCAACGCCACCGTCCGGTTGAACACGGGCTTGCCCGGTTTCGAGTCCGGATCGACGCAGAAATATCCCAGCCGCTCGAACTGGTAGCGAGTCCCGGCCGAAACATTCGCCAGCGACGGCTCAACCTTCGCCGCCACCACCTCGAGCGAATTCGGGTTCAGATTCGAAATGAAATCGTCCCCTTCCTCCGCCTCGTCCGGATTTTCTTTCGTGAACAGGTGCTCGTACACGCGTACCTCGGCGTCGACGGCACTCGCGGCCGACACCCAGTGGATCGTCGACTTCACCTTGCGTCCGTCGGGCGTGTTGCCGCCGCGAGTCGCGGGATCGTACGTGCAGTGCACCTCGACGACCTCACCCGCATCGTTCTTCACAACACTGGTGGCAGTCACCAGATATCCATAGCGCAAGCGGACTTCCCGCCCCGGAGAAAGCCGGTAGTACCCCTTCGGCGGAGTCTCGCGGAAGTCGTCCTGCTCGATGTACAGCACCTTCGAGAACGGAACCTTTCGCGTACCCGCGCTCGCATCCTCGGGATTGTTGACCGCGTCCATCTCCTCGACCTGGCGCTCGGGATAGTTGTCGATGACCACCTTCAGCGGCCGCAACACCGCCATCACTCGCGGCGAACGCTTGTTCAGATCCTCGCGCACAAAGTGCTCGAGCATCGCGAGCTCAACCACGCCATTAGTCCGCGAAACTCCCGCCGCGCTAACAAAGTTTCGAATCGCTTCCGGCGTGTAGCCACGCCGCCGCATGCCGCTCAACGTCGGCATGCGCGGATCATCCCAGCCCTTCACATGGCCTTCTTCCACCAGCCGGCGCAGCTTGCGCTTGCTCATGATGGTGTAAGTCAGGCTCAGCCGGTCGAACTCAATTTGCTGTGATGGGAAGATCCCAAGCTGCTGGATGAACCAGTTATAGAGCGGCTGGTGATCGGCGAATTCCAGCGAGCACATCGAGTAGGTGATCCTCTCGATCGAGTCCGACTGCCCGTGCGCGAAGTCGTACATCGGGTAGATGCACCACTTGTTTCCCGTGCGGTGATGCTCGGCATGCAGGATGCGGTACATCACGGGATCGCGCATGTTGACGTTGGGCGACGACATGTCGATCTTGGCGCGCAGCACGCGCGAGCCGTCGGGGAACTCTCCGGCCTTCATGCGCTCAAACAGCGCGAGATTTTCATCAACGCTGCGGTCGCGATACGGACTGTTCTTCCCGGGCTCGGTCAGCGTCCCGCGATGTTTTCGGATCTCGTCGGCCGTGAGATCGTCGACGTACGCCTTGCCGTCTTTGATCAGCTTGATCGCCCACTCGTGGATCTGGTCGAAATAGTCAGATGCGTAGAAGAGACCGTCCCACTGAAAGCCCAGCCACTTCACGTCCGCCATGATCGAGTCGACGTACTCGGTCTCTTCCTTCTCGGGGTTTGTGTCGTCAAAGCGAAGATTGGTGTGTCCGTGGAACTCATCCGCCAGGCCGAAGTCGAGGCAGATGGCCTTCGCATGCCCGATGTGCAGGTAGCCGTTCGGCTCAGGAGGGAAGCGGGTCTGCACGCGTCCCTGATATTTATTGGTCTTGAGGTCCTCAAGAATAATGTCGCGGATGAAATTGGACGGACGCGCTTCCGCCGGCGCGGGTGCTGCACCCTCAGGCAAAGAATCAGTCGGAGTCATGAGCTTTGTATTTTATAACGTGTGGAGCGGACACCCGTGTCCGCACGCTGAGCGAAGCTCCGCAAGATGTAGCGCGGGCGCCCCCCCGCCCGCGGCCTTTCGCTCAATGGAGCACGGATCTAAAGGTGGATCCTAAAACACGTGTAGCGAAGCCGAGCCCGGCGTGAAACTTTCCGTCTGAGTAAAGCTCCTCACCGACTGCCAAGTCTGAACAACCGCCGCAATACACAGCCCGACCCAGGTGCACACCAGGCTTACCAGGATCGACACATTCACGACGGCGGCGATCTTCACAGCTTGCTCGCCCCCCTGCGCAGCCAGCACGAACGGATGCCACACCGCACCAGCCGTCTGTCCCGCAGCCTTAATCATGTAATTCACAACCACCAGGCTGAGCACGGTCTGCAGCAGTTTGCTCCATACCGGAAAGCGCACCCAATCCGGCCGCACCAGGATCACGATCAGCCGCAGGATGGAAGCCACCGTCAGCAGCAGTACGGGCGCATAGAACGTATGCCACATGGGAGCTGCGTTCAGAAAGTTCGCTGCCGGGCCAAGAACCAAGAAGGGTTTGTAAGGCACGAGCAACAGCCACGCCAACGCCATCAGATTGAAAATCAGCTCGCACGCTGTTTTTCCACCCGACGCCTTGCGCTCAGGTTTCTCGAGCGGTGGCAACGAACGCGGATCCCACTTGTCCGCCGTCCTCAGCTTGTTCTGCGTGCGCTCAATCATCACGAACACCAGTGTGATGATGCCGGCCGCAATGAAGCCTCCGGTCCACATTGCGCCGATTGTGCTCCCGATGGCCGCGCCCAGGCTCCCGGTTGTGGCAAACTGCACCGGCCCCACGATGAACACGAAGATCGGCAGCATCATCCAGAGCAAGGTCATCTTCAAAATGAAGCGGTACGCCGGAAAGATCGTCGGCCCGATCAGATAGTCTTGCGGCCGCAACCGCCCCGCCACGACAACCGGCCTTCCGCACTCTTTCAGAATCGCCGACACTTCGCCTTCATCGAGCGGGCGCCCAAGCTCCGCTTCTTTCGCTTCCACTTGCGAATGCAAGTCCTCGGCAAGTTCCAGGGCAAGGTCGTGCTGCGACTTGGGCAGCCAGAAGCGCACGGCCTGCAGGTAGCGGTCGATGAGTTCCATGGGATTGCGGCTGGGTGTGTTCGTCATAACTATGCCTCTTGAAGAATTTTTTCGAGCGATGCGTTGATGCGTTGCCACTCCTCGAGCAATTGGGTCAGGATCCCTTCGCCGACCGGCGACAACCGGTAGAACCGCTTGTTGCGCTTGTCCTCTTCCCGCCACTCGCTGATCAGCAAACCCTGCGATTCCAAGCGGCGCAACAACGGGTAAAGCGTGCTTTCGTCGATTTCCAGCCCGTCATCCCCCAGTGCCTTGCGCAAGGTGTAGCCGTATTGCTCCTTCCGCAATTGAGCCAGGACGGCCACGACCAGGCAGCCGCGCCGAAGTTCCAACTTCAGGTTCTCGAAGAGCTCAGGGCCGGACTGCTTACCGTTCGTCATATAGTGTACGACGCATACTGTATTTCACACAGTATGGCTTTGTCAAGGCTTTTTGAAGGTTTTTTTCGAAAACTCGAGTCTGGTTAGTCCCTGAGCTAGCCCTCCGGCGCTTGTCCCCAGAACGTCTCGCGGAGATGATGAGCAACTCGCCACCACCTTCCGATGTGGACGCTCGCGACACACCCTTGGTCACGATCAACCACGTTTCTGCTTGCAGTATCCAACTCCAGCTTCGACTGCACATCGAGTGTGCAAGCCATGGGATTCCAAGAAGAAAGATTTTCTTCCTGTCGATCCCGTATGGCGAATTTCCTTTCGCCGTGTGCATTTTCCCGTGAGCACGATCCTGTAGGGGTGCCTAACTGCTTGAAGCGTCGGCCTGCCGACGATCGCTCTCGTAGTTGGCACGGGTCGTGCACCTTACGTAGGCAGATTCCCATTCAGGAGGAACCTGCACATCATGAGACGATCGAGATTTCCGCATCACAAGCACTTGCTCGCGCTGTTGAGTCTGGCGGCTCTGTTCTGCATGGGCAGCCCTGCCAGCGCACAATCGACTCGGGACAACGACACCACCATTCGCGACGTGGCAAGTTTCGACATGTTCCTGGACGCCCATGCCGAGATCGCAGAACAAATACGCAAGGATCCTTCGCTGGTTCGCAACCAGGAATTCGTGAAGAGTCATCCGGCCTTGCAGGAATACATCCAGGCCCATCCCGGAGTGAGCGAAGAAATCCGTGAGAATCCCAACGCCTTCATGCATCGGGAGCAGCGCTTCGAAGAGCGAGGAGATCGCCGCGAATTGGCGAGCCTCGACCAGTTTCTCGACAGCCATCCTGAGATCTCCGAGCAGGTGCGCAAAAATCCCGCGCTCGTGAATAACAAGGAATTCGTCGAGAAGCATCCCGCGCTGAAGGAGTACCTCGACGCGCATGCCGGAGTTGCACAGCAGTGGCGGCAGAATCCGAACATGTTTATGCAGCAGGAACGAAGCTTTGACCGGCAGGAAGACTTCCGCGATCGCGATCGCGCCAATGATCGCTACGCCGTAGCCAATATGGATCGGTTCCTCGACAGCCATCCCGAGACGGCCGAGCAGCTCCGCAAGGATCCGTCGCTCGTTAACAACAAAGAGTTCATCGCCAAGCATCCGGAATTGCAGGCTTATCTGCAGCAGCATCCGGGCATCCGCCAGGAAATCAGCGAGAATCCGAACGCGTTCATGCGACAGGAACAGCGGTACGACCGCCAGGAGGACTACGGCCGGAACAACGGTGGCTTCGATCGCGATCCGGAACACCGCGAGGCAGCCAGCTTCGGACAATTCCTCGGTGGCCACACGAACATCGCGCAGCAGATCTCGAAGGATCCATCGCTGCTTAACAACAAGGAGTACATGGAAAGCCATCCGGAACTGCAGGAGTATCTGAAGGCTCACCCCGCAGCACAGGCCGAGCTAAAACAGAATCCGCAAGCCTTCCTGCAATCGGTGCCGCAGTCCGGCAAACCCATGCCGAAGGCTCCAACCGTGGAAAAACCCGCGCAAAAGCAGTAATGCACTTTGCGCTGGTACGAGGAGGGTCGGGTTACCGGCCCTCCTGTTTCTGCGTTGTCAGCATTCTTGGCTTAACGGAGGTGTCATGAAGATCAGCAAGGTTCTTATACCCGCGCTCGTTCTGGCGGCGGTCATTCCTTCCGGAGCCGCCGACAAGCACAAGAAGAAGGGTGCCGAACGAGGCATGCTCGAAAGAATGGAAGCCGTCCCATGCGGCGCGAAGCAAAGAGGCTTTACCGGTGTGGGCAGCATATTCGCCTCTGCGGGCATTGAAGCGGTGAATTCGGAAGAAAAGCTCTGCCCACAATATCTGCTTCGCACCGACGACATGGAGTACCACATCCGTCCGACCGACAAGAAGCACCCCGTGATCCTGCCCGTGGGCCAGGAAGGCGAATTCAAGATCAAGAAGAACTACATGTACCTGAAGATTCCAGACGGAGATAAAAAGCGGCGTACCTACCAGGTAGTCGCCGTGAAGCCTCTGAACGCCGGCGAAAACGCAACCGAGAACACCGCCTACAAGTCCGTCGACAAACCTACGCAGTACCGCGCACCCGAGTATCCGGCAGACAAAGCAGGGGGCCGCGCCGCAAATCCAAACAGCACACCGCCTCCGCAATAACCCGAGCCATCGGGACGCTTCAAACCAAGGCTGCCCCACCCTTCGCGATTTTCGAAGGGTGGGAGTTGGGCGCGCGAACCGTGACGTCACTTAGACTCCCGGCGAAACTACCTGGCCGTACGACGCAGTCGCTTCCAACCCGTCGGCCAATTGTTTCCGAAACTGCACGTGTCGCAACCGAGTCAACTCCACCAGCGGACTCCACACCGTGTGCACCAAATTGTGTTTGATCAACAGATGCCAGAAGCGATTCGAACGCTTGTACAGATACGACATCGCCAGATACAGCTGCACGGCGCGCCAATCTTCCGGCCTGCGCCGCCAGATCGAAGCATGTGAAAACAGCCGCTGATAAATCCACCCGTACCCGTGTTCCAGTTCCTCAGGCGTCATGTGCCGGGGCCGGAAGACAGCGTGCGACGTATCGTACTGCGACCAATCTCGATGCAGAATCCGCCCCTCGCTTTCCATCTGCCGGAACAACGGTGTCGCCGGATATGGCGTAAGAATGTGGAACGTAGCGCACTCCAACCGGTTCTCCTCCACCCACTGCGCCGTGCGCGCGAACACGTCTTTCCGGTCATGATCGAATCCCAGCACAAACGATCCATTCACCTGAATCCCCACATCATGCAGCATCCGAACGCGGCGAGTGTAGTCGGCCGTCTGCGGCGTCTTCTTGTGCGCGTCGGAAAGGTTGTCATCGCTGAGAGACTCGAACCCGATGAACACTCCAGTGCATCCCGCAAGCGCCATGTTGCGGATGAGCGACGGATCGTCAGTGACATCGATCGTCACAGCCGCGCTCCAGATTTTGTTCAGCGGCCGCAGCGTGGTACACAAAGCATGCAGGTAGTCTCGCCGCGACCCGAGATTGTTGTCGATAAACACGGCGTAGGGCTCGCCGTTCGCTGCAAACTCATCTGCAACCTGTTCTGGATGTCGCATGCGGTAGGGCATCCGCAAGCCGTCGGTAGCCAGATAGCAGAAGCCGCATCGATTGTGGCAACCGCGGGTTGCGATAAGGCTGGTGGTCGTGAGGAACCCATGCCGCGGCAGAATCGACCGTCGCGGTGCCGGATCCTCCGAATAGTCATTTTCGTAAGTAGCCGCGTACCGTGATTGCAACTGCCCCGCTTCGATGTCACGCAAGATGCGCGGCCACAGTTGCACACCATCCCCAAGCGCCAGCGCATCGGCATGTGGCGCACATTCTTCCGGACACGACAGCACGTGCAATCCGCCCAGCACAACCTTGGCCCCGCGCGCCCGATACCACTCGGCCAACTCGAATGCCCGCCCCGCAAACGTAAGGTGCACTGTGATGGCCACGACTTCCGGCATGGGCTGGCAGGGCGGAGGCCCAGCCAGCAGATTCTCGTCCCAGTACTGCAAGCGCCAGTGCGCCGGAGTAGTCGCCGCAAAGCTGGTCATCGCCAGGGAAGGCGTCAGCACATGCTTGCCAAAGCTGGCGTTGGCATCCTTGGCATAAAACGGATTGATCATGAGACAGTAGCCCGGCTCAACCGACGCAGCGCCAGCGTCCGCGCAGAGCCTGGGCGCATGCAACATCTCCAACGGCATCCACCGCTTCCTGAGGGGTTCCTGCCAAGGATCAGCGTTTTTCATGCGATATACTTTGCAATACAAAGTACTCTATGTCAACTATCGCGAAGCCCAACCCTCAGTTCCCCGGGCGCCGGCTTGGAGTCTTCCGTGACAAAGCGGGAGAAGTTGAGGTCGCAACTACTTCTGGTCAGACGACTAACCGATAACGGGATGCGCGTTTATCGGGCAGTTGTGTATGCTTTTGCTCTTCAGTTTGAGATGGAACACCCAGAAACCACGCGGGGGATGCATACCAAGCTTCCCGAGTTGAAGTGATGTTGCATCGGAGGTCTCTATGAGATGGCTCGGTTTCGTTTTTCTTCTGGCGGCGTGTTCACTCGCTGCTCAAACATCCGCCGTGCCCGAAATTCAATATCGCTCGGTCCCCGATTTCTTGCACCTGCCAGCCGACCTCTATTTTGGCGAGGTCACGGGAGTCGCGGTGAACTCGAAAGGTCACGTCTTCGTATTCTCTCGCGGCAATACAACTGGTCCCGCGTATGGGGCAGCTGCGGCGCAGTTGCTGGAATTCGGCTCTGAGGGGAACTTTCTGCGCGAGATTGGTCACAACCTATATGCATGGTCCTATGCCCACACGGTCAAGGTTGATCCGCAGGACAATATCTGGGTCACTGACAAGGGTTCGGATGTCATCGTCAAGTTCACTCCCGCGGGACAAGTCTCCATGGTTTTCGGGCGCAAGCAGGAAGCATCGGATGAAGGCACTGGACCGCTTAAAGAAGTCCAGCCTCCTTTGCCGCCCGAAGATGGATTATTCAGACAGGTGACAGATGTGGCTTGGGATTCCGCCGGCAATACCTATATCAGTGACGGTTACGTCAATTCGAGAATTGCCAAAGTGGATAAAGATGGCAATTGGCTGAAGTCATGGGGTGAACCAGGGAACAAGCCCGGTCAATTCGATACCCCGCACAGCATTGCGGTTGACGCGCAGGACAATGTTTATGTCGCCGACCGAGGAAATCATCGAATTCAGGTATTTGACCGCGACGGTAAATTCCTCCGCCAGATCGTTATCGATGTTCCCGTGCCGCCACATGCACGGCCCGCGATTGGCAATAAGACAGACCATCCATCCGGTTCTAGAACACCCGGCTCTCCTTGGGCCATTTGCATTACTCCACCGCCACATCAAGTGCTGTTCAGCTCGGATGCGTTTCCGGGCCGAATCTACAAGCTCAGCCTCGATGGAAAGGTGCTGGGCACGTTCGGCAAGACAGGAAAACAGTTAGGCCAGTTCGGATGGATTCACGAGATGGCTTGTCCTTCAGAGAATGAACTGTTTGTCGGCGAACTCTTGAACTGGCGTGTGCAAAAGATCGTTTTGGAACCAGCACACTGATCGTGGGCTCCAGGAAGCCACAAGCTCCGATTGCGTACAGGTGACGGGGCTGACCGGAAGGAATTCTGCTTAACTTAGCGTATGGGACATTAGTTCTAGGACGACGCGGGCGTGAGCCCGCGAGCACTCACGAAAAAACTAGGCAACCTTCCCCACCGCCTGCTCGACGCGCGCCAGGGTCTTCTCACGCCCCAACACTTCCAATGTCTCAAACAACGGAGGCGCATTCTTCCGCCCGCACACCGCTACGCGGATCGGCTGAAACATCTGTCCAGCCTTGATCCCAAGTTCCGCCGCTGCCCCACGCAGAGCCTGATCCAGCGGATCATGCTTGAATTCAACCCCGGCCAAAACGACGCGCGCCTTCTCCAACACCTTCTTAGCCATGGCCGCATCGCCCTTTTGCGGGATCAATTCCGCCGGATCGTACGGCCCTAACTGATCCACGAAGAAGAAATCCGCCGCTGTCAACACATCGCGCAACAACTTAATGCGCTCGCGAATCAGTGGCGTGATCCGCAGCATCTGACCGGCATCCACCCCAAGTCCCGCCTCGCGCACGATGGGCGACAAGCGCGCACTCAACTCCTCCACCGGCAGAGCCCGAATATGCTCGGCATTCAGCCATACTGCTTTCGGATCAAACGTCTCTTCCGGCGTCGTCGCGGGTTCCTTGAAATTCACGACCGCGTTCGCCCGGTTGATCCCCTCCAAAGAAAACAGCTCCTGCAGCTCCGTCACCGACAGCTGCTCCCGATCATTCTTCGGCGACCAGCCCAGCAAGCATAGGAAATTGATGAACGCCTCCGGGAGAAAACCGGCGTCGCGATAGGTCGTCACACTGACCACCGGCCCATGTCGCCGTTTTGAAAGCTTCGTCCCGTCGGGCGCCACCAGCAGCGGCAGATGCGCAAACTTCGGAGCAGTCGCGCCGGCCGCTTCGAAAATCAGCACATGCTTGAACGTGTTGGTCAGGTGATCCTGCCCGCGAATGATGTGCGTAATCCGCAGATCGGCATCGTCCGCGCACGACGCCAGGTGATACGTCGGCATACCGTCAGAACGCAGCAAGGCAAAGTCCTCGATGTCGGCTGCCGCCTTGCGCTGCTCCCCATACACGGCGTCGGCAAACCGCACTTCCTCGCCCGTCTCACGAGGCACGCGAAAGCGCAGCGCAAACGGCTCTCCGGCCGCGGCCCGCCGGTCACTCTCCTCGCGCGAAAGCTCGCGCATCCCCGGATTGAACAGCCACGTGCCTTGCGCGCCCGACTTCTCGGCGTCTCCAGTATGCGCAGGCGTGAAGTCCCGGTACGCCAGTCCCTTCTCAAAGATCGCCCACGCAGTTTTCTGATGAAGCGCCAGCCGTTCCGACTGCTTGTATTCCTCGTCCCACCCGAGCCCGAGCCACTTCAAGCCCTCGAAGATCGAGTTGACCGATGCATCCGTATTTCGCTCAACGTCGGTGTCGTCGAGCCGAAGCACCATCGTCCCTTCGTTCCGGCGCGCGTAGAGCCAGTTGAAGATGAACGTGCGCGCACTGCCCACATGCAGGAACCCTGTGGGCGAAGGGGCGAACCGGACTCGCGGTCTGGATGAGGATAAGTCGTCTTTTTTGAGGGAGCTAGAGGGATCAGGCATGAAGGACTCATGTTACGGGCTGGCGAAAACGAGCGTCAAGCGCCCACCCCCGACGGTCGCCAGGACGACTCAGCTTTCCACACCCCTGTACTGAAATCGTATTGAGTTGCTGGTCGCGCTGTGAAACGATGTTTTTGCCGAAGTTCCCCATGTTCCTTGTG
>Ga0207693_10001975_pt1 | contig 17977 bp, 16 predicted proteins | sample LARL81metaG_FD_184347 | JGI IMG/M metagenome (GOLD analysis project Ga0207693, IMG submission 184347) | Corn, switchgrass and miscanthus rhizosphere microbial communities from Kellogg Biological Station, Michigan, USA - LAR L8-1 metaG... | ecosystem: Host-associated > Plants > Roots >...
TAGAAGCTGCTCAGGGCAAACCCGTCGCGAGGCGGGGACGCAAAGCCAGGGGCCTCGGAAGAGGTAGCCCAGCCGCCAGCCTGGCGAACGACTTTGCAACACGGAGGTTGTCCTGAATGAGTCCCACGATCGGAATCGTCGAGCGCATGCGCTGGATGTCGGCGCTCGTCGCGTCGGCCGTGCTGACCGTCGGCGTGATCATCGCGCTGTCGGTGGTCGGTAAGCCGCTGACGGCCCCCGTCGCCGCGCCCGCGTCTAACGCCACCGGCTCCTCGGCGACGCTTGACCCGCGGATCGGCACGCTCGCCGCGCGCCGGCCCAGCCGCGTCATCGAGGCGATCGTGCAGTTCAAGACGGGCGTGACCGCCGCAGCGCAGCGCGCCGACGTCGCCCGCGTGGGCGGCCGCGTCACCGGCAACCTCCACATCATCAATGGCTACGCGCTCAAGCTCACCGCGTCGAACGCCGGCAGGCTCGCCTCCAGCGCCGACGTCCACGCCGTCTCGCTAAACAGCGCGATCGCTGCTCAGGACGCGCCTGAGGGTGACGACCTCGACACGACCTTCAACCAGACCCTCGGCGCCCCGGCCCTGTGGCACTTCGGTGCCGGGCTCACTGGCAAGGGCATCGGCGTGGCGGTGATCGACACCGGCATCGACGGAAACCTGCCCGACTTCCGCGGCGCCTCGGGCAAGTCGCGCGTGGTCGCGACCGCGGTCACCAACCCCAACGCGAACACGGTCATGGACACCTACGGCCATGGCACCCACGTGGCGGGCATCATCGCCGGCAACAGCGACTACCGGAACTTCTCTGACCCGCTACGCGGCAAGTTCGCCGGCGTCGCACCCGACGCCAACCTGATCTCGATCAAGGTCTCCGACGAGAACGGCAACGCGACTGTGCTCGACGTGATCTACGGGCTGCAGTTCGCCGTCGATCACCAGGACACCTACAACATCCGCGTGGTCAACATGTCGCTGGACTCGACCACGCCGCAGTCCTACAAGCTTGACCCGCTCGACGCGGCCGTCGAGTCCGCCTGGTTCCACGGCCTGGTCGTGGTGGTTGCGGCGGGCAATCGCGGCGACGCGCCCGACGCGGTGCAGTACGCCCCGGCCAACGACCCCTACGTCGTCACGGTCGGCGCCGTCGACACCAACGGCACGGTTAGCCCCCGCGACGACGTGATCGCGGATTGGTCGAGCCGCGGGACGACGCAGGATGGCTTCGACAAGCCCGACGTGACGGCGCCCGGCGCGCACATCGTGTCGGTGCTCGCGCCGAACAGCACGTTCGCCACTCAGTGTCCGTCCTGCATCGTCGACGGCCAGTACATCAGCGCCGGTGGTACGTCGATGGCGGCCCCAATGGTCTCCGGCCTGGTCGCGGACATGCTGCAGCTGCACTCCAACTGGACTCCGGCCCAGGTCAAGGGCGCGCTGAACAGCCCGCTGACGAAGTCCAACCGGGCGATCGACGAGGTCAGCGCGTTTGCCGCGGTGCTGTTGCCGTTTGCACCGCTGGCCAACCAGGGGTTGACGCCGAGCACGTTGCTCAAGGGCAAGAACGGACAGATCGATTACAGCCGCTCCACCTGGAGCCGCTCCCGGTGGAGCCAGGCTCAGGGCAACCTCGACGCGGGCTTTGCCCGGTCGAGCTGGAGCTGCACTTGCGGACAGGGACCTTCGGGGGCCGTTGATCCGGGCCGCTCGGCCTGGAGCAGCAGCTCCTGGGCCTCAAGCGTCTTCCAGTAGGACGGGGGACAGGCTGGTGTTGGTGGTGACGCGCTCTCATGCGCGCGTCACCACCTCCCCAGTCAAAGATCGTCTCGCGCCGGGACCGCGACGCACCGCAGCCGCGTGATCTCGCCCTCGCGCAGAAACGAGTTCAGTCGCGCGAGGATCGTGGGAGCCATCAGGTCAAGCTCCTGCGCCCACACCGACGCCGAGCAGGCGACGGTCAGCGTCCCGCCCCGTTCGGTCGTCGGCCGCGCTTCGGCGGCGATCGTGTCGCCGACGGCCTGTCGCCAGACGCGCTGAGCGTCGGCAAGCAGCGTCTGCGGCGCAAGGTCGTCCCGGATCCGATCGAGTGGCAGGGCTACGGCCCGCGGGCTGCGGCGGTAGGGGCTCATACGACGGCTCCTTCCCGGATGTTGCCGTCGGCGACGACCAGGCTCGTGACGTCGAGCTCGGCGACGCCGGGTACGTGCTCGAGATCGGTTGTGGTGATCACCGCCTGGCCGCCGGCGCGCAGGACTTCCACCAACGCTTCCCGGCGGTCGCGGTCGAGCTCACTCATCACGTCATCGAGCAGCATCAGCGGCGTGACGTCCCGGCTGGCGGCGATCGCCTCGCGCTCGGCCAGCAGCAGAGCCAGGAGGGCGAGCCGCTGCTGGCCCTGCGACCCGTAGGCCCGAAGCTCGCGACCCTGGCACGAGAAGGAAACGTCGTCGCGGTGGGGTCCATGCCCGGTGAAGCCGCGGTCAAGATCCGAGTCGATGCGCTCGGCCAACTCGGCGACGAGCTCAGCCGGTGCGGCGGCGCGAGACCGTGGCCGGTACTTGAGCTCGGCGTCGCCGGTCAGGCCGAGCGCGGTCCCCAGCCGCGCGAATGACTCGGCGACCGTGTCAAGCGCCCGGGCGCGATCCTGCATGAGCGCGATTCCGTGCGCCGCAAGCTGCGCATCCCACGTCGCCAGTGACGCACGCGAGCCCTGGCCGCCACGGATCCGCGAGATCAGCGCATTGCGTTGTGCAAGCGACTGCGCGTAAGCGCGGCGCGTCCCGGCTCGGGCCGGCCACAGCGCGGCCACGAGCTGATCCAGGTGCGCGCGGCGCAACGCCGGTGGCCCTTTGACAAGTTCGAGGCGGTCGGGCAGGAACACGCTCACGAGCGGGCGATCGGACACGTCGAGTAGGCGCTCGACCGGGGCACCGTCGGCGCGCATGCGCTTGGGCTGCCCGGGCTCGAAGCCGACCGCTAGCTCGTGTGGCCCGTCCTCGCCCAGTGCGCGAATGACTATTCGGGTGGCGCCGGCCCCGAAGCGGACCACCTCGCGCTCGTTCGTCGTGCGGCACGAACGGCCGGTACAGCCGAAGTACAGCGCCTCGAGCAGGTTCGTCTTGCCGGCCCCATTAGGCCCGCTCACTACGGTCAGGCCCTCGCCGATCCCGACCTCGGCATGTTCGTAGCAACGGAAGTCGCGCAGGCTTACGGCCAATACGCGCATGCCGACCTACACGTTGAGGCGAATGGGCATGATCAGGTAGAGGAAGCCGCTGCCGTCGGCCGACTCGATCAGCCCCGGGCGCAAGGGGCTGATCAGCTTCAGCACGACGTCGCCCTCCTCGACCGCCTCCAGTCCCGCGCGCAGGAACTCGGGGTTAAAGCCGATCTCCAGCGACTCCCCCTGGAAGGCCACCGGCAGCGACTCTTGCGCCTCGCCGACATCCGGGGTCTGCGCCGACACGGTCAGCTCACCCGGAGCGAATGCGAGTCGCAGCGGCGCGTTCTTCTGAGCCAGCAGGCTGATCCGGCGCACCACATCTGTCAGCTCGGTCGCCGAGATGCGCAGCTCGTGCTCGAAGCTCTCGGGCAGGAGCTGGCGGTAGTTCGGGAACTGGCCGTCGATCAGACGCGAGGACAGCGTCACTCCGCCGACGACGAACAGGACTTGGTTCTGGCGGACGCTGATGCTGAGCTGCTCTGCGTCGGTGTGGGCCACGACGCGCGCGAGCTCTTGGAGTGCCCGTGCCGGCACGTTGACCTCGAAGGACGACGACAGCGCCTGCTCGAGCGCCGTCTCCTTGACGCTCAGGCGATAGGAGTCGGTCGCCACCATCCTCAGCTCCCGGCCCGTCGCCGACGCGAGGATCCCGGTCAGAACCGGCCGCGTCTCGTCGCGCGATGCCGACCCCGCAACCTTGAGCGCGGTATTCACGAAGGTCTCGGCCGGGAGTGTGATCGACCCTTCGGACTCCGGCTCGGGAAACGGCGGGAAGTCCTCCGCGCGCAGCGTCCGGATGTGGAAGGTCGCGTTGCCTGAGACGAGCTCGACGTCCTGCTCGGCTGAGCGAAGCTCAAGCGACACCTGCGGTGCCGGCAGCGAGCGGACCACGTCGAGGAGAAGTCGCGCGGGAAGTACAACGACTCCCTCGCGGACGACCTCGGCCTGCAGCGGCACGCGCAGGCCCACATCCATGTCGGTGGCACGCAGCTCGCACGCGTCCGATGACGCCGCCAGCTGCACACCTGAAAGTGCCTGGATCGCGCTGCGGGTCGAGGCGACCCTGGTGGTGGCCTGAAGCTGACTGAGCAGCGCGTCTCGCTCGAGAGAGATCTTCACGATGAATACCTCAGAAGGAAGGTAGAAGTCATAGGTCGAATAGAAGCTGTGGATAGGTGCGGGAATTCCCGCAGCGAGCGAGAAGGTTGTTGTTCAGACGGGACAGGCAAGTGTGTCAACACGTCCGGTCGCCTTCCTTCTCTTCGTGGACAGCTGCCGTTACGTCAGCAAGCTCATCGCCGAGTTGTTGATCGCTGTGGACACGTTCGGAGACGCGCTTGCATGCGTGAAGCACTGTGGCGTGGTTGCGTCCGCCGAACGCGGCTCCAATTGCCGGCAGCGAAGCGTGCGTGAGCTCGCGGGACAGATGGATGGCCACCTGTCTGGGCCAGGCGATCCGGGCCGTGCGCATCGAGGAGATCAGCTCGGGCACCGTCAGGCCGTAGTGGGCGGCAACGACTCGCTGGATGTCCTCGATCGACACCGCGCGGCTTCCTGTCGTCGGGTACATCTCGTCGAGTACCTGGCTTGCGAGGTCGATGTCGATGCGACGACCCGTGAGCGAATGCGAGGCGACGACGCGGATCAACGCTCCCTCGAGCGCGCGCACGTTGGTCGTGACGCGGTCGGCGATCAGGCCGAGCACCGCTTCGTCCTCCAGGTGGATGTGATCGAGCGCTGCTCGCTTGCGCAGGATCGCCACTCGAGTCCCGCGATCCGGCGGGCCTACGTCGACCACCAACCCGGCCTCGAAGCGCTCTCGCAGACGCTCCTCGAGGTTGATGAGCTGGCGGGGCAGCCGGTCGCAGGTGACCACGAGTTGGCGGCCGGTCTGTTGGAGGGTGTTGAAAGTGTGGAAGAACTCCTCTTCGGTCTTGGCCTTGCTGGCGAGGAACTGGACGTCATCGATGAGGAGCACGTCGGCGTCGCGGTAGGCGCGCTTGAAGTGGTTCAGCGATCGCGAGCTGAGTGCGTCGATGAACTGATTGGTGAACGCCTCGACGGTCGCGTAGCGGACAGCGGTGCCGGCACCGAAGGCGCGGACGTAGTTGCCGATCGCGTGTAGGAGGTGCGTCTTGCCGAGCCCCGGCGGGGCGTGGAGGAACAGCGGGTTATAGGCCTCGCCCGGGCGCTCGGCGACCGCCAGGGCGGCGCCGTGTGCGAGCCGGTTGCTGTCGCCGATGATGAATTGCTCGAACGAGAAGCGCGGGTTGAGCGTGTCGTCGCCGTGCTCGCGCTCCTGCGCAACGCCGCCGCCACGGCGCCGGGACGGGGCGTCTCCCTGGTGGTCCAGGGTCACCCGCGCGTCCGGCCCCAGCACCGCCTGGGCGCACGCGTCAAGCAGCCGGCCGAAGCGCTGCGCGACCCAGCTGAGGGTGCTCGGGGGGGCCGTCACCGACAGGACCTTGCCCTGCAACGACTTCACCTCCAGCGGGTCCAGCCAGATCTCCCAAGTGGATTCCCCCACGGCTCGTCGAAGCTCGGCGCGAACATCGCGCCATGCGTCAGTCGGCTCGAGATGCTCGGGCAGCTCCAAGCGACTCCTTTGCGGGAGCGTCGAGGGGGAACAGTTCAAGAGGGGGGCGCTTGACGCCCGGGCGGCGAATATATCAACGGCCCGATTGCGGAATCGGACGCCCCGGGGGGCGTTGACGCAAAGCGCGGGAAAAACGGCCGGAGGGTGCTGGAGGCGTCGCGAAACTCCCCCGCGGTAAGGCCCAAGGCGCTGCGTATACTCCGAGTCTGTCCCGCGATGGGAACGTGAACCATGAAACGCACCTACCAGCCGAAAAAGCGCAAGCGCGCACGCACTCACGGCTTCCGGAACCGGATGCGCACGCGCGCCGGCCGCCTGACGCTGAAGCGCCGCCGCGCGAAGGGCCGCAAGCGGCTCACGGTGTGATGCGCGCGATGCCCGGCGCTCGGCCTCGGCCGGGACGATCGCGGCTGTCGCGCAGCGCCGACTTCGACCGGGTCTTCCGACACGGACGGTCTCACGCTGGGCGTGAACTGGTGCTGTACGTGTTTCCACGGCGCGACGAGGACGCACCACCGCGCCTGGGGCTGTCGGTGTCCCGCAAGGTCGGCGGGGCCGTAGACCGGAATCTGGTTAAACGGCTCCTGCGCGAGGCCTTCGCGCTCGAGAGCGAGCACCTGCCGCCCGGAACCGACGTCGTCGTCGTAGCCCGCCGGGATGCAAAGGCTCTAGCTGAGCGTGAGGGACTGGCCGGAATCCGCCGCGTGCTCGGAGAATTACTCGCGCGCGCGAGTGGCGGCAGCGCGGAAGGCAACGCGGCTGCGGCCAAGGAGCGACCGGCGTGAGGACCGTGCTCGGCCGGCTCGCCATCGCGCCGATCAGGGTGTATCAGCGGCTGATCTCGCCGATGGTCGGTCAGCGCTGCAAGTACTACCCCTCGTGCTCTGAATACGCCGTGCAGGCGATCCAGCGATTCGGGATACTGCGCGGGGTCGTACTGGCCGCCTGGCGGCTGCTCCGCTGTAACCCCTGGAGTCACGGAGGGTTCGATCCCGTCGAGGACCAGCGGCTCTTCACCCCCAAGGCCCCGGTCCCGAGCGCCTGACCATGTTCCTCGTCTACGCGAACATCTTCCAGCCCCTGATCGACGTCTTCGAGGCGGTCCTCAAGTTCTTCCACAACTCAGTGGGCATCTCCTGGGGCTGGTCGATCGTTGCGATGACCGTCGTGATCCGCGCCGCGATGCTGCCGCTGACCTTCAAGCAGTTTCACTCGATGCAGCGCCTGCAGGCGCACATGCCCGAGCTAAAGGCCATCCAGGCCAAGTACAAGGACGACAAGCAGCGCCAGCAGCAGGAGGTCATGAAGTTCTACAAGGAGAACAACGTCAACCCGTTGGCCTCCTGCCTCCCGCTCGCCGCGCAGCTGCCGGTGTTCATCTCGCTCTTCTACATGCTGCGCGAGGACCTACGAATCAACATCTGCCCGCAGACCCAGCTCGCCTACCAGGCGTCGCACCACGTGTCGGCGGCGCACACGATCCCGTGTGGTCCGAACAACGGCGCGAACTTCCTGTTCATCTCCGACATCACGAACAAAGCGACGGGCATCACCTTGCTCGTCCTGATCGTCCTCTATGTCGGCACCCAGCTCGCCTCGAGCCTGATGATGGCGAGCCCGACGATGGACAAGACCCAGCGGCAGATCATGACCTTCATGCCGCTCGTGTTCGTCTTCGTGATCATCAACTTCCCCGCCGGCTTGCTCGTCTACTGGATCACGACCAACACCTGGACGATGGGCCAGCAGTACTTCATACGCCGAGCCATCGGACCTCCTGCGCCGGCCACGACTGGACCTGCGGGGGCCGACGGAGGTGGCGGCCGCGGCGGAGGGGGTGGTCCGAACGGCGACTCGGGTCCCAATGGCTCGGGCTCCGGCGGCATCGGGGCCCTGCTTCGCGGCGGCCGCGCCAAGCAGCCTGACGAGCAGGAGGAACCCAAGTCGAGCGGGCGCGGCGGCGGCCCCGTCGCGGCACCTCCGAGGCCTCCGCGCAAGAAAAAGAAACGCTCCGGACGCCGGAGATAGTCGATGGAGGCGGGAATGACCGAGGCCGCGTCACGCGTGCAGGAACTGCTGGAGCGGATTGCGACCGACTCCGGCGTAGATGCCGAGGTGCGTGTCCACGAGGACGATGAGGGCGTGACCGGGGAGTTCGTCGGCGAAGACCTAGGCCTGCTGATCGGCCACCACGGCCAGACGATCGACGCCATTCAACACGTCGCCTACCGGATCGCCTTCCGCGGCGCGCCCGCCCGCAAGCGGGTCGTCGTCGACGCCGCCGGCTACCGCGAGCGTCGGGCCGTGGCCTTGCGAGCCGCCGCCGACCAGGCGGCCGAGACCGCCGTCCACGACAGCCGTCCGGTGGCGCTCGAGGCGATGAGCGCACTCGAGCGCAAGGTCGTGCACGAGCACCTGAAGTCTCGCCACGACGTCGAGACGTACAGCGAGGGCCAGGAGCCGGACCGCCGGCTGGTCGTCGCGCCCGTCGTGTAGCGCGGCGTTTCACGTTTTTTACCCCGGTGAAACAGCGAGCCGAGTGCGGCGCCTTGTACAACACTGGACGTGAGCGACCTATCGGAGTTCGAGCGCGGCGTGATCGTCGGCCTCCTGGTCGGCCAGGGCTCGTTCGGCGGCGACGGCAAGCAGCCCCAGGTGACGTTGCGGATGCACACGCGGCACGAGGCCCTGTTTCGATGGCTTATACAGCGCTTCCCCGAGACGCGCCTGTACGGCCCCTACCACCACGGCGGCCGCTCCTACTACCAGTGGATGGCTCGCGGCACCGCTTTGGTGCGGGACATCCTCCCACTGCTCGAGCAGGAGCTGACCGGCACTCTGGACGGCCACGCAGCCGGCCGTCTCGATGCGATGTGTGAGCGCTACGCGGCATTCATTGCCCGCGAGCGAGAGCGCCTTGCGCACTGACCGGGACGTCGACGCGCTGACCACCCGTTACGGCTTGGCGCGGCCGTCGGCGAAGCAGCTCCAAGCGCTCCTTGGCCTACTGACGGAGGACCCGCTTGCGCCGACGACAATCGACGCCGCCCGTGCGATCGACGACCACCTCGCCGATTCACTCGTCGGCCTCGAGCTCGATGCAGTCCGAGCCGCGAGAACGATCGCGGACCTCGGATCGGGTGCCGGACTCCCCGGGCTGCCGCTGGCGATCGCGCTGCCCGATGCGCACGTGCATCTCGTTGAGAGCTCGAAGCGTAAGTGCGAGTTCCTGGACCGCACCGTCCGGGAGTGCGATCTGCGCAATGTCGAAGTCGTTTATGCCCGAATCGAACAGTGGACGGCGTCGGTTGACGTCGTCACCGCCAGAGCTCTGGCTCCGCTTGAGGTTGTAGTCGAGTACGCGGCCCCGCTGCTTCGGATCGGCGGCACGCTGGTGGTGTGGCGCGGCCAGCGTGACCCGGTAGCTGAGCAAGCGGCCCAAAAAGCCGCCCAAATCCTCGGAATCGACGTCGGCGAGGTACAGGCTGTGCAGCCGTATCCAGGCGCCCGCCACCGCCACCTACACCTGATGTCGAAGGTTATGGAAACACCCTCTCGTTTCCCGCGGCGGCCCGGGATTGCAAGGAAGCGCCCGCTGGGCTCCGGAAATGCCTGATCTGACCGCCGACGGCGCTAGCTTCACGGTCATGGGGACCGTCTATGCGATCGCAAACCAGAAGGGCGGAGTCGGCAAGACGACGACCGCCGTGAACCTCGCCGCGTGCGTCGCGGAGGCCGGCTACGAGTCGCTTCTGGTCGACATCGACCCGCAGTCCAACGCGACGATCGGTCTTGGGGTCGGGAAGGACTCTCCGACGACCGTCTACGACGTGCTGCTGGGCGAGGCTTCGCTGTCCGACGTGGTCGTGCCCACCGGGATCGAGCACCTGTGGCTCGCGCCCGCCGGTCCCGATCTCGCCGGCGCGACCGTCGAGCTGCCGCGGATGGCGGGCTCGGAGATGCGCCTGCGCGAGGCGCTGGGCGGGGTGCGCGAGCGCTACGCGTTCACGCTGCTGGACTGCCCCCCGTCGCTGGGCCCGCTGACTGTCAACGCACTGGTGGCGGCCGACCGCGTGATCGTCCCCGTGCAATCCGAGTACTTCGCGCTCGAAGGCCTGGCCGGCCTGCTCGACACGCTGTCGCTCGTGCAGCGCGAGCTCAATCCTCGCCTCACGGTGGCGGGCATGCTGCTGACCATGCACGACGGGCGCACGCGTCTCGCGCAGGAGGTCGAGCGCGAGGTTCGAGAGCATTTCCCCGAACTGGTGTTCGATACGGTCATCCCGCGCAACGTGCGGGTGGGCGAGGCGCCGAGTTTCGGCAAGCCTGTTATTCATCACGACCCGCATTGCGCGGGCGCCGACGCGTACTTCGAGCTGGCAAAGGAGGTGGCCGCCCGTGGCTGAGAGACAGAAGGGGATGGGCCGCGGTCTCGCCGCGATCCTGTCTGTGGCGCCGCGCGACGACATGGAGGAGCTGCGCCATGTGCCGCTCGAGCTGATCTCGCCGAATCCGCACCAGCCGCGGCGTGCGTTCGAGGAGGAGTCGCTCCTAGCACTTGCGGAGTCAATCAAATTGCGTGGCGTCCTCCAACCGGTGCTCGTCCGGCCGCTGCCCGGCGGACGGTACGAGCTGATCGCCGGTGAGCGCCGCTGGCGGGCTGCCCAGGTCGCCGAGCTGGACACGATCCCCGCGATCATCCGCCACCGCGACGACTCGGCCTCGCTCGAGATGGCGCTGATCGAGAACATGGCGCGCGAGGACCTCAACCCGGTCGAAGAAGCGCGCGCCTGCGCCGCGCTGGTCGAGGAGCTCGGCCTGACGCGCGAGGACGTCGGGCTTCGAGTCGGTCGCAGCCGAGTGGCCGTCTCGAACTTGATCCGCCTGCTCGACCTTCCCGACGACGTCCTCGAGCTGATCGAGCACGGGGACCTGAGCGAGGGTCACGGCCGCGCGCTGCTGCTCACCGACGACCACGCCCAGCGCCGGAGCCTCGCGCGGGCCGCGGTCGCCGGTCGCTGGTCGGTCCGCGAGCTCGAGTCCCGCGCGCGCGGCGCCGGCGCCGAGAACGGGTCGACCCCATCCAAGCGCCGCCCGCGCATCCGTCGGCCGCTTCACCCCGACCAGCAGGCCGCCGTCGACCAGATCTCCGACAGCTTCGCGCTCGCCGTCGGTCGCGAGGTCGAGGTCGCTCCCGGCAGGGGTTCGAGCTACCGAATAGAGCTCACGTGTGAGTCGCTGGACGACGCGCTCGAGCTCGCGCTGCGCCTCCGCACGCGCGCTGCGGCGTAGCTCTAGAATCGCCTCAGTCGGGCGATTAGCTCAGTCGGTTAGAGCGCTTCTCTGATAAGGAAGAGGTCCCAGGTTCGAGTCCTGGATCGCCCATAGGGCCGGGGGCGACGGCTTGGTCAGGGCACGAACGGCGGTGGCGCTGAGCTACATATTCCGTATTAGGTGAGTCCGGTCAGCTCGCCGGGGTGAACGGCTTGGATGTCCCGAGCACCCTGCCGCCCGAGTCGAGCGCCTGGACCTGGAACGCCTTATAGCTCTGGCGCAACGCGATCGGGGTCTCGAAGCCCGACTTGTCGGCGGTCCCGATCGCGGTCAGGCTGCCCTCACTGGGCCCGGCCAGGATCCGCCACGACGCAACCTTGGTGGCGCCGTTCCAGCTCGCATACACGGTGGCCTTGCCGCTCTTGACGCTGGCGGCGCCGACGGGCGGGTACAGCGGCAGGCCGACCCACTTCTCGACGGTCGCGCGATACGTGATGTCGGGCCGGGGAAGGACGACGTCGAGGGTCATCTTGCTCGAGCTGTCGAACATCGAGAAGTTGGACTGCGAACCCCAGCCAACGAACGCGCCACCGCCGGCCAGCGGCTGCGTGCTGCCCATGTAGTCGGCGTCGAAGTTGCTCCCGTGCGAGTACTCGTCGGCGAGCGTCGCGGTGTGTCCGTGCTGATCGAGCTTGAGCTCGAGCCCGCGCGACGCGCCGGTCGGGTCGACGTACGTGCCGCCGCCGGTGATCTGGCAGCAGTGGTCGTCGAACATCGAGATCGTCGAATCGGGATGCAGCATCACGTCATGCTGCCACTCGAAGTCGGCGTGCGGGCCGAGCTTGAAGCTCGAGTGCTTGCCCCCGAGCGTCCATTCGATCTTGCCCGGGTTTGTGTCGACGAGGTAGGCGGCCCACGTATTGCGCATCGAGACGAGGAACTTGCCCGGGCCGACGAGCTGGATCGAGTTGACGTGATAGGCGTCCCAGGGGAACGCGTTGGTCGGCAACGACGCATGGGAGTCGTTGAGCGGAATATGGTCAAGCGCATCCCAGGTGTAGAGCAGCTTGCCGGTCGACAGGCTGTACTCCTGCACCGCCGAGTCGACCAGGGCGCCGTTGTAGGCGCCCCCGTACTTCGACAGGTCCTTCGGGATGTTCTTGTTGACCGTCACCCAGGCGTTGTCGCCGTCGATCACCATCTCGTGGAGGGTCGGCACCCAGCCGTCGACGCCCTTCAGTGTCGCGACCGTCTGGTAGTGCTGGTTGACGACGATGTCCTCGCCCGTGACGGTCTCGCCGGTGTTCGTGAGATAGCCCTGCCACCACGACAGCGCCGGCTTGCCCTGATAGGTCTGCAGGCTGAGGTTGCCGGCAACGACGTCCTCGGGCACGGGCTTGAACCACACGGGCGCCAGGTGGTTGTCGTAGATCAGCGGCCCGCTCTGGCCGACGATCGGGGGCTTGGTGAGGTCGTAGAAGTTGGCGATGAAGATGTCGTCCTGAGGAAGCTGGTCCTCGTTGGGGACGACGTCGGCGCGGGCGATCGGGGGGTGCAGGGCCGGCTGCGAGACGAAGCTGTAGGTGTTCTCGCCCGCCGTGTACTTCCCGATCGGGGCGCCGTGCGAGTCACCGAACGCGAAGTCGACGACGATGAACGCCCCGATCACGAGCGCCACGCCCGCCGCCAGCTGAACGAGCCGCGTCGACGGGGCCTGTCCGGTGGCCGGCTTGGGCACCGCAACGAACGTGAACACGGCGGCAGCGGCGCAGAGCACGGCGCCGATCAGGTACGCGAGCCGGAAGCCCTCCGTCAACGCCTGCGGGACGGCCTGGCCGGCGCCGATCAGATGCGTCGTGCGCTGGGTGGCCAGCGTGATCAGCACCGCGATTCCGAGCCCGCCGCCGATCTGGCGCGACGTGTTGACCAGCCCTGACGCGAGCCCGGTCTGACCCTGCTTGGCGCCCTGGGTCGCGGCGATCGTCGACGGGACGATCGACAGACCGATCCCAGCCGCGGTCAGCAGCCCGGGAATCATCACGTAGACGATCGCGGAGCCGCTGTCGGCGATCTTCGTAAACAGCAGCATGCCGCCGGTCATCATCAACAACCCCGAGCCCAGCACCGCACGCACGCCAAAGCGGCTGACGAGCTTGCCGGCGCTGCGCGCCACGAACATGATCGTGAGCGCCATCGGCAGGAACGTGAGCCCGGCGTGCAGCGGTGACAGGCCGAGCACCTGCTGTAGATACAGCGAGCTCACGAACCACATCGGGAACAGCGCAGCGCTGAACAGCAGGACGATCGTGTTCGCGTTGCGAAGCGGCTTGGTCAGCTCCTTGAACGGCACCAGCGGCGCCGACGAGATCCGCGTCTCGACGACGCAGAACGCTGCCAGCAGCGCCGCACCGATGATGATCGGGACAAGCGCCGCCGACGAGCTCCAGCCGTTCGTGCCGGCCTTGACGACGCCGTATACGAGCACGATCTGACCCACGGTCAGCGTCGCGGCGCCGGCGAGGTCGAAGCCCTGCTTGTGCTCGCGGCGACGATCGGCGACGACCGCGTACGCCACGAGCGCGGCTGCGATTCCGATCGGCGGGTTGATCAGCAGCACCCAGCGCCAGCTGAGCGTCTGGGTGATGACGCCGCCGAGCAGCGTCCCCGCGGCACCGCCGGCGCCGTTCATCGCCGCCCACAGGCCGATCGCGCGGTGCAGCTGTGGGCCGGGTGGGAAAGACGAGGTGATGATCGCCAGCGAGGACGCTGCCATCAGCGCGCAGCTGAAGCCCTGAACGCCGCGCGCGGCGATCAGCAGCCCGCTCGAGGGGGCCAGACCGCCTGCCAGCGAGGTGACCGAGAACAGCACCAGCGCGAGCACGAACACGCGCCGCTGGCCGAAATGGTCGGCGGCGCGACCGCCGAGCATCAGGAAGCTCGCGAATGTGATCGCGTAGGCGTCGACGACCCATTGCAGGTCGGCCGAGGAGAAGTTCAGGCTCGACTGGATCGACGGCAGCGCCACGTTGACGATGCTCAGGTCGAGGATCACCATGAACTGCGCCACGCAGCAGACAACAAGGATCCAGGTCGTGCGCGGCGAGCGTCCGGTCGGCGCGTCGCTGGCTGGGCCGGCGGCCTGATTTGGCGGCGCCTCGACCGTCATCTCATCGCCCGGTTTGCGTCAGCCATGCTCTCATTCCCCTGCGGTCGTGCCCGGAACGCGCGCAGCCGTGGAGGGCGGCGGTGAGTGTATAGGAGCCATGAGCGGCCACTCGGCCCTTGCAGCGGCTGCGAACCTTTGTAGTCTGAGACGCGTTTGTATTGCGGGACCGAAGTGTTCGACAAGACAAAGGGGAGTCCGGCCAACATGAAACGAGGCCTAGCTTGCACCGTGGCGGCTGTCGCCGCGGTGGCGGCGGGCTGCGGCAGCGGAGGATCGACAAAGTCGACCACCAGCGCCCAGCCGGCGGCGGCCACGAGCACGCCGACGACGGCGGCCACGAACGCCAAGACGACGCATAAGGCCAAGCACGCCAAGCAGCACAAGGCGGCCCCGCACCCCAAGAAGACGACCGCCAAGGCCGCCACCCCGGCGGCGACGTCCGCCGCTCCTGCGCCGGCCGCACCGGCGCCGACGCCGGCGGCTGCGCCTTCCACGGGCGGGGCGAGCCCCACCGAGGCCGCATCCGCACCGGCGCCGACGACGTCCAACCCGACGGAGTCGCCGAAGACGTCATCGAAGCCCAAGAAGGCGAAGCTGCCGACGACCACCAACGGCGGCAACGGCGTTCCGCTCAGCGAGCAGGGTTACTAACGATCGGTCAGGCGCGGCACAGGCCGCGCCCCCGCCGTCGCTCCGTATTTAGCGGTCGCACGGGTTGATTTGGGCCCGCAACGGGGCGACAATCAAACATTGCCCATGCTGAAAGGCGCACACATGGGCGCCGGCTCGGTCGGGTCCGCGAGCCGTCCGTCGCTGGCGCGTGCGGTACCCCCCGCACCTACCAAGACGCATATGGGGTCACGCTTGGGCCCCGAGCTGGTCGGCCGCCGCGACGAGCTGGCCGCACTGGACGACGAGCTCGCGCGCGCCGTCGGGGGAGAGTTCCGGGTCGTGCTGCTGCAGGGCGAGGCCGGAACCGGCAAGAGCAGGCTCGCTCGCGAACTGCTCCGACGCCATCGACAGGTCACCGGTCTGACGGCTCAGGGTTATCCACTTGCTGCCAGCGCCGCCTTCGGCCTCTGGACCGAGGCGATAGACCCGTTCCTGCAATCACTCCCCGACGGCGAGGTCGTCGAGCTCTGCGAAGGGCTGCTCGACGATCTGGCGAGTCTGTTTCGCCGGGTCGCGCTCATTCGGGGCGCGCTGCCCGAGCGAGATCCGCCGCTCCCGCGCCTGCTTCAGGGTCTCGCCGGCCTGCTCGGCAACGTCGCGAGACGCACGCCGCTGGCGGTGCTGCTCGACGACGTGCACTTCGCAGACCCGTCGTCGTGGGAGGCGCTGCGCTATTTCGCCCGGCATCTCGACGACGCGCGGCTGCTCGTGGTCGCCACGACCCGGTCCGCCGAGCTGTCGACCCACGACATCGCCGCACAGGTGCTGTTCGAGCTCGAGCAGGACGAGCTGTTGTCGCGCATCGACGTCGAGCCACTCGGACGCGCGGGATTGGCCGAGCTGGCCGAGGCGGTCATCGGACACCCGCCACCGGGCCCGCTGGTCGACTGGATCGCCGAGCGGTCGCAGGGCAACCCCTTGTTCGCGATCGGCTTGCTGCGCGCCCTGATCGAAGAGCAGGGAGACCTTGGGCAGCCGCATCTGCACCGCCTGCCCGAGGGATTGACCGAACGCGTGACCTCCGAGCTGCGAAGGTTCGCGGAGCCCGAGCGCGAGATCCTGGAGCTCCTCGCCGTGGTCGGGCGCCCGGTGTCGTTCGGCGACATCGCGGCGCTGAGCGGAAGCGAGCTGGACGACATCGGCCCGATCCTTTCTCAACTGGCCAATTCCGGCATCGTGATCGAGGAGGAACGCGGCACCGAGCTCAGCTACGAGCTGCACCACCCGCTCGTCCGGGACGTCGTCTACCAGGCGACCGGCGGCGCCAGGCGCCGGGTGCTGCATCGTCAGGCGGCACGCTCGCTGCGGGAAGGTGGGCACCTGCCCGAGGCCGCACTGCACTTCGCCCGCTCGGCCGAGCGCGGCGATTCTGAGGCGGTCGACGTGCTGCTCGACGCGATGCGTCAGGCCGAGCGACGCGAGGCCTACCGCGAGGCGCTCGAGCTCCAGGCCGAGCTCGTCGAGCTGCTGCCGGCCGACGACGTGCGCTGGCTCGAGGTGCTGGATGCGATGTACGAGCGCGCTGAATGGCTGATCGACCACCGGGCCGAGACCAACGCCCCGGTCGCGGTCAAGGCCCTGCGCGCCATCGACGGCCTGCTTGAGCAGTCCGCCGACGAGGCCCGGCGCGCGATCGTCAAGTTCCGCCTCGCAACGTTCCTCGCCTGGGGGACGGGAGAGCTCGACCAGGCGTATGAGGCATGCTTGCAGGCACACGATCTCTTCCGGCGTGCGGGCGAGCGGCAGCAGACGCTGCTGGCCGCTCGCGAGCTGGCGTGGATCACCGGCCTGCGCGGCGACCTGGCGGGGATGGGAGCCCAGGCCCGCGCGGTGGTCGACGCCGCCGATGCGGCCGGGGATCGGTTCGTCGCCATGCAGGGCCTTGCCGCTGTCAGCTACAGCGCAAATTTCCGCGGGGAGTTCGCGGACGGGGAGGCGGCGTTGCGTCGCGCCGAAGCGATCGCCCGCGAGGACGACAAGGCGTATCGGCTGACGATCGTGCTCGGAGGGCTCGCGCTCGGACTGTCGATGCAGGGTCGAGCGGCTGAGACTCCCGCGCTTTTCGAGGAGGCCAAGGCGGCGAATCCGGCCTATCGCGACAGCATCCTGGTCGAGGTCGAGGCGCTGGTCCGCTTTCACGCGGGCGACTTCACGGGTTCGCTGGCGGCAGCGCGCGAGGCCGCTGCGTGGCTGCCGGTGGCGACGGCGCGGCGGCGTACCCCCGGCCCGGCATACGGCGCCATGTCGGCGGTCGAGTGCGGCGACGTATCCGAGGCGGTACGTCTGCTCAACCGCGCTCGGGAGATGCTCGCCGACGAGGAGTGGTCGTTCTATCTGGCGTCCGTGCACTGGGGTGAGGCGATCCTGGCTTGGCACAGCCGAGGCGCTGCCGATTGCGTGCCGCTGCTGCGATCCACGCACAGGCGGCTGCTGCGGGTGGAGGCGTGGCCGTTGGTCGGCTTTGGCCTGTTCGACCTGGCCGAAGCCGCCGCCGACGCGGGTGACGCGGCCAACGCCACGGCGGCTGCCTACGAGCTAGAGACGGTCGCTCGGCGCATCGGCCTGCCCCTGTACGACGGGTTGGCCGCGGCGGCATCGGCCTGGGCGAGAATGGCCGCGGGCGATGCCCCGGGAGCGGTCAAGCCCGCACGGCGAGCGGCGGCGCTGCTGTCGGACACCGACTGCGCGGCTCATCTGGCCCGCGTGCTGTGCCTCCTTGGTCGGTCGCTGCCGGCTGACGAGCGACAGGAGGCGGTCGCCGCGCTGGAGCAGTCGGCGGCGATCCTCGGTCGCGGCGGGGGAACGTGGCGGCGCGGTAGGTCGCTCGAGGCGCTGCGACGCCTCGGCAGTGTGGGCAGGCGAGCGGCGGCCGCCGCGCTGGGCCCCGGATCGCTGACGCGCCGCGAGACCGAGGTGGCTCGTCTCGCGGCGACGGGGATCAGCGCCAAGGAGATCGCGCAGTCGCTGTTCGTCGGCGAGCGGACCGTCGAGAGCCACCTTGCCAGCGTGTACGCCAAGCTCGGCGTGGACTCAAAGCTCCA
>Ga0207693_10001979_pt1 | contig 17969 bp, 17 predicted proteins | sample LARL81metaG_FD_184347 | JGI IMG/M metagenome (GOLD analysis project Ga0207693, IMG submission 184347) | Corn, switchgrass and miscanthus rhizosphere microbial communities from Kellogg Biological Station, Michigan, USA - LAR L8-1 metaG... | ecosystem: Host-associated > Plants > Roots >...
GTATTCCGCCTCCGGGCCATTGGCGAGATTGAAATCGACGCTGCGGCCGCCGCATTGCGTGGTGGGAAGCTGAACCAGTCTCCACCTTTTGGTCTGGTAATAGGCGCTGAAATCCGGCCACGAGGTCGGGGCTGCCAGCCAGCACAGCTCGGCCAGGCCGTTGGCCAGCAGCGCATTGCAGACCAGCCCGCTGCCATAGACGCCGACCCGGTAGCCGCTGCCCGCCAGTGTCGCGTTCACTTCCTGAAAATAGGCCGTGATATTGGCCAATTCATAGGGCCTGTTCCAAGCCCCGTCGACGCCGAAATATATCGCACTACCGCGCGGTTGAGAGTTCTCCGCGGCGAGCACGAGACTCCGCTCTGCATCCTGGCGGCCGCGCTGCACGGTGAACGAGGCGAATTTATTGTTCCTGTGCTGAAAGACGACGCCCATCATCAGGCCATTCATTAGGATGGCATCGCGTTCTCCTCGCCTCAGGGTTTTGCCAGGGAGCGTTTCGTCTTCATGGTCGTAGTAACGGATGATCGTCTTGATGCCAATCGCCTTGATCTGGTCCAAAAAGCTCTGCGTCACCGGGGCGGACGAGTCTACGGCCTCGACCCGAGGATCCGTCATGCAAAAGTCCGCAGCGTGCGCGGTCGCTACCCAGACCGCAAAGCTCGCGACAAACAAGCACGCAAACCCCGCCGGTCTTCCGGCCAAGCGCCTTTCGGTAGGCATGGGCATCCCCTGATCGGACTCCCCGCCAACGGTTTAAGCACACAATTTTCATACAAATCAACTCGGGGCTGGCCGGAAAGGGCAATCAACCCAATCTTGCCATCCCGGCGAAGGCTGGGACCCATCGTTCGGCTGCTGCGGACTCTTGCCGCAGTTGCTCTGTCCTGGCAAAACGTGGGGGGCTCGTCCGACGGCGACATGGACCCCGGCTTTCGCCTGGGTGACGAGTGGATGGGCAGCAGAGAGATACACCACTAAATCTTCAGGAGGAGCCATGCTGTCGCCCGCCGATCTCGCCACGTACCGCCGCGACGGGTTCATCGTGCTGCCCGACATCCTCACGCGGGGACAGGTCGAGGCGCTCCGCCGCGTCACCGAGGAGTTTGTGCGCAACGCGCGCTCCGTCGCCGCCAATGACGAGATTTACGACCTCGAAGATTCGCATTCGGCGGCCGAGCCCCGGGTGCGGCGAATCAAGACGCCGCATCTGCACCATCCGGAATATGCCCGCGCCGCGCGGCATCCGAAGATCGTCGAGGTGCTGAAGGATTTGTGGGGCACGGTGCGCTTCGACACCGGCAAGCTGAACATGAAGTCGGCCGGGTATGGCGCGCCGGTAGAATGGCACCAGGATTGGGCGTTTTATCCGCACACCAACGACGATCTCGCCGCGGTCGGCATTATGCTCGACGACTGCGACATCGAGAACGGCCCGATGATGGTGATCCCCGGCAGCCATCTCGGCCCGGTCTACGACCATCACGGGCCGGACGGCCGGTTCTGCGGCGCGCTCGACCCGGATGCCTGTGGTCTCGACTTGTCGCCGGCGGTGCCGTGCCTTGGCAAAGCCGGCTCGATCACCGTGCACCATGTACGCGCGGTGCACGGCTCGGCGACCAATTTTTCCGGCAACGAACGCCGGTTTCTGTTGTTTCAATACCGTCCGGCCGATGCCTGGCCATTGCTCGGTTTCGCCGGGGGCGTCGAGAAATTCGACGAGCTGTTGCTCGCCGGCGAGCCCACGATAACGCCTCGCCTCGCGCCGGTTCCGGTCCGATTGCCATTGCCGCCAGCCGAACACCAGGGCTCGATCTACGAGAACCAGCGCGCCACCGGCAGGCGGTTCTTCGAGACCGCGGCGGATCGACAAGGGCTTGCCGCCGCGGGATAGCCGACATGGCCCGGCTCAGCGTCAATCTCAACAAGATCGCGTTGTTGCGCAACTCGCGGCGCACCGGTGTGCCGGACGTCCTGCGTTTCGGCCGGATCGCCCATGGGGCCGGGGCCGACGGACTTACTGCGCATCCCCGTCCCGACGAACGGCACATCCGCCGCAGCGATGTGACGGGCCTAGCCGAGCTGATGCGGCCGTGGCGGCCCGCTTTCGAGCTCAACCTCGAAGGCTATCCCGACCGCCGCTTTCTCGACATCGTCGCCGGAATAAGGCCGGAGCAGTGCACGCTCGTGCCCGACGGCCCCGAAGCCTTCACCTCAGAGGAGGGATGGAAGCTCGACACGGCGCAGCACAGACTCGTCGATGCCGCGCTCACCGAGCTCAAGCCACTCGGCTGCCGCGTCATCCTGTTCATCGATCCCGACCCCGCCGCGGTCGCGCCGGTGCACAACACCGGGGCCGACGGCATCGAGATCTACACCGGTTCCTACGCCGCCGCCTTCCGCCGCGGCGACCATGCGGCATTGCAGCAGGCCTGCGCCGCAACCGCCGCGCGCGCCGCCGAGCTCGGCCTCGTCGTCAATATCGGCCATGATTTGAACCTCGAAAACCTGCCTCCGCTGATCGACGCCTTGCCGACGGTCGCCGAGGCTTCGATCGGCCACGAACTGACGGCCGACGCCCTGGTCATGGGGTTCGCCGAGGCAGTTCGCGCCTACAAGGCCGCGCTCGGGGGAAGGGCGGCGGGCTGACTGCTCACCGAAGACGGAGGGGACGGTGGAAGCAACCGAAATTGCCGAAAAGATCCGCGGGGAACATGAGGCCCACAGCGCCGAGGCCGACGCCACTTTCCGCAAATACACAGGCATTTATCTCGGCATTATCGCGATGCTGCTGGCGATCACGGCGCTGGGCGGGGCGCACGCGACCAAGACGATCGTCAACTCCAACATCCAGGCCTCCGACACCTACGGGTTCTACCAGGCCAGAAACATCCGTCAGACCGCGTACCAAATCGCCGCCGAGCAGCTCGAGGCGGAGCTCCTCGCCCAACCTGCAATGCCCGAGGCCGCCAAAGCAAAGCTCGAGCAGATGGTCAAGCGGGATCGCGAGAGGGTCGACCGGTACGAGAGCGACCCGTCGACCGGTGAAGGAAAAAAGGAGCTCCTCGCCAAAGCGAAGGGGCTCGAGGCCACGCGCGACCACGCCGCCGCGCAGGACCCGAATTTCGACTATGCCGAGGCGCTGTTCCAAATCGCGATCGTGCTGGGCTCGGTCAGCATCGTCGCCGCCTCGCGCCCCCTCGTCAATTTGAGCGGAGTTCTCGCCATTGCCGGCACCCTGCTGATGATCAACGGGTATTTTCTGCTCGTGCATCTGCCGTTCGAGTAGCGCGCCGCCGCAGCGAATCGTAAATCGGCGCGCCGCCCAGCAGATTTGGCACCAGCATCGCCGCAAAGCAGGCAGCGATCATCGGGAGGAGCAGCGTGAAGCTCTCGGTCATCTCGATCACCAGCACGATGCCGGTGATGGGAGACTGCACGACCCCGGTAAAGAACGCTGCCATCCCGACGACGGCGAAGGAGGTCGGGTCGAGATCCAAGCTCGGGAAAGCCAGTCCGCACAGGATGCCGCAGAACAGCCCGAGCTGCGCTCCGAGCACCAGGATCGGGGCGAACAGACCGCCCGGCGTCGCCGCCGCGTAAGATATGGCGCCGAGGCCGAAACGGAGCAGAAAGGCCAACGGAAGGATCATCAAGCTGGCGCCGCCGGCAAGCGTGCGCTGGGTGATGTCGTCACCGCCGCCGACCATTCCGGGTATGAACCAGGCGAGCCCTCCGACGGCGGTGCCGATGATGGCCGCGCGAATTTCTACCGGCCACCGCCCGAGCCAGTCTGCCGCGGCGAGCGTCTGCAGCAGCGCGATATTGTAGAGGGCTCCTGCCAGACCCGCGGCCGCCCCCAGCATCACGAAAAACGGCCACATTTGAACGCCGGCATAGGCGAGGGATTTGACAGTGAAGTCGGGTGCGTCGCCGAGGAAGGCGCGCGCGACCGCTATCGCAGCCGCAGAGGCGCCGAGCGCCGCAATCGCAATATGCGCCTCGAATCGCCGCACCAGTTCCTCGAGCACGAACACCGCACCGGCGATCGGGGCGTTGAAGGCCGTGGCAAGACCGGCACCGGCGCCGGCCGCAAGCAGCACCCTGCAGTCCGGCCAATTGCGCCGCGCGGCCGCTCCGACGGCATACGCGATCGCCGCTCCCATCTGGACACTCGGGCCTTCGCGGCCGAGCGCCAGACCCGAGCCGATGGCGAGCACGCCGCCTGCGAATTTGACCGGTATCAGAGACGGCGGCCCCGCCGGCGCCTCCTCGCTCAGCGCCGCCTCGACATGCGGGATACCGCTGCCGGAAGCGTAAGGAGAAAAACGCCGGACCAGCCAGGCCGCGACTGCAACCGCCGCCGCACAGCCGCCCATGACCATCAGCAACCCCGCAAACCCGCGTTGCTGCGCCGAGGCAATCAGAACTCCGCGGAGGCGATCGGCCTCTGCGAGCGTCAGCCGGAAGAGGGCCCCCACCAGCCCTGACGCTGCCCCCGCGATCGGCGCAAGGACGGCCAGCACCAGCAGACTGCCAAACCGGGCGCCGCGATCGGCGGCAGCTAATTTTGGTCGAGGCTTCATGGTCAGGAGCGGCTTTTGGTTGGCGATCGATCTTGTTCTGACATAATCGACGCCAACCACAATGCCCGTGCCATTTCACTGCGACATCAAAGGAGGGAGGAACATGATGGCCGACAATATGCGATGGGTAGGTACCTGGACGACCACACCCGCGCCAGCCGAAGGCGTGGCCTTTGCCAATCAGACGTTTCGGATGAACGCCCGGGCGAGCATCGGCGGCGATCGATTGCGGGTGCGGTTGTCGAACGCCTATGGCAGCCGCCCGCTTCTCGTCGGTGCAGCCTATCTGGGCCTGCGCGATGCGGGCTCAGGGGTGGTGTCGGGGTCAAACAAAAGACTGAGCTTCGGCGGCGCCGATTCCGTGACCATCGCAGCCGGCGCTCTCGCCGTCAGCGATCCGGTCTCGTTCGCTCTGCCGCCGCTGGCCGACATTGCCGTCAGCATCTATTTGCCCGGCGACCTCCCGGCGAATTTCGGGATCACCGGACGCTACGCGCGCCAGATCAACTATGTCTCGCCGCCGGGCGACTTTGCGAGTTCGGTCGTGATGCCGGTCGGCAGCATTAGCGGCGACTGGTTGTTTGTCAGCGGGGTCGACGTGCTGGCGTCGGCGGATACCGGAGGCATCGTCGCGGTCGGCGACTCGCTGACCGACGCCAATATTTCGACGCTCGACGCGTATTGCCGGTGGCCCGACCAACTCGCCCGCCGGCTGCAAGCGCGCCGCGGCGGCCGGCCAATGGGCGTAATGAACCAGGGACTCGGCGGCAACCGGATCCTTCATGACATTCGCGGCGATAGCGGGCTGCGCCGTTTCGACCGGGATGTCATCGCCCAGCCCGGCGTCACACACGTAATTGTCATGCTCGGGACGAACGATCTGCGCAACCGCTGGGCCAAGCCCGAGGAGGAGGTCAACGCCGACCAGATGATCGCGGGCCTCAAGCAACTCGCGGTTCGCGCCCAAACCGCCGGCATCAAGATCTTCGGCGCCACCTTGACGCCATTCGAGAACGAAACCTTCTTGCCGGGCGCGTGGACGCCCGAGCGCGAGAAGACGCGCCAGGCGCTTAACGAGTGGATCCGCGAAGGCGGCGCCTTCGACTCGGTCGTCGATTTCGACCGAGCCTTGCGCGATCCGGAGCACCCGACGAGCATGCTGCCGATCTACGATTGCGGCGATCACCTGCACCCGAGCGATCTCGGCTACAACAAGATGGGCGACGCAATCGATCTGTCGCTGTTCGAATAGCTATTCGGTCGGGCGGGAGACAAAACCGACGCTTCCGTCATCTTTATCTGGAGTGACAGTCACGTCACCGACGTGAGCCCCGATCGGACCCTTTCGACTGGCCTCGATCATGGCCGCGACGGCCTCTGGTGCGCCCATCACGAGCGCCTCGACGCTGCCGTCCGTTCGGTTCCTGACCCAGCCCCGCAGCCCGAGGCTGGCGGCGGTACGCGTCGCCCAGAACCGGTATCCCACGCCCTGCACCAGCCCGGTGATGCGGAGCCGTACTGTTTCGAGCGGCGCGGTCATCCGATGCGAGCCTTACTCGAATTCGAGGATCACCTGGTCGACGGCGAGACTGTCGCCCGGGTTGGCGCGGATGCGCGCGACGCGGCCGTCGCGTTCGGCGCGCAGCACGTTCTCCATCTTCATCGCTTCGACGATCGCGAGCGGCTCGCCGGCTTTCACCTCCTGCCCCTCCTCGACAACGATTGATGAGAGCAAACCCGGCATTGGCGACAACAGGAGCCGGGAGGTGTCCGGCGCCTGCTTCTCCGGCATCAGCGCGAGCAGTTCGGCAGCCCGCGGCGACAGCACCTGGGCGCGGCGGATGACACCGTGATGCACCAGCCGGAGTGCCGCGCCGGGCAGACATTCGATCTGTACTGTCATGGCATGCTGCTCGACCCGGGCACGCAATAGGGGCTGGCCGGGCTGCCAATCGGTTGTCGCAACCCGGCTCTCTCCTTCGATTTCGACTCTGTAAGCGCCGCCTTCCGGTCGCACCGTCGCCGCATAACGCCGGCCATCGAGCAGAACCGCGCAATCCTCGGGAATATCAATTCGCACTCCCGCAAGCTTGCCGTCGATCGCCGTCTCCCGCTCGCGCAGGCGACGGTTGGCCAAGGCGGCTGCAAGCAGGATCATCCGGTCCGCTTCGACAAAACCGGACGGCGGGGCGAACCCGGCAGGGAACTCCTCGGCGATGAAATTGGTCGACAGCGCGCCGGCGCGAAAACGAGGCTTCGCAGCGACTGCCGCGAGAAACGGAATATTGTGCTGTACACCGGAGACATAAAACTCGTCCAAAACGCCGGACAACCGGTCGATCGCGGTGTCGCGGTCGGGGCCCGAGACGATGAGTTTGGCGATCAGCGGGTCGTAGTAGACGCTGATCTCGGCCCCTTCGAAGACCCCGGTATCGAGGCGGACGCCGTCCCCTGTCGGCGGCCGATACCGTGTGAGCCGGCCGATCGAAGGCAGGAAATTGCGTGTCGGGTCTTCGGCGTAGACGCGTGCTTCGATCGCCCACCCCGAGAGTTCCACATCCTGCTGAGCGAATGGGAGCGGCTCGCCGGCCGCCACCCTTATCATCAGCTCGACGAGATCGAGCCCGGTCACCAGCTCCGTGATGGGGTGCTCGACCTGAAGCCGGGTATTCATTTCGAGGAAGTAGAAATTGCGCCGCTGGTCGACGATGAATTCGACGGTGCCGGCCGAACTGTAATCGACGGCTTGCGCCAGCGCGACCGCTTGCCTGCCCATCGCTTCCCGGGTTTCGGCATCGAGAAACGGGCTCGGCGCCTCCTCGACGACCTTCTGATGGCGGCGCTGGATCGAACATTCGCGCTCGCCGAGATAGACAATATTGCCGTGAATGTCGCCGAGCACCTGGATCTCGATGTGACGCGGCTGTTCGATATATTTCTCGATAAAGATGCGGTCGTCGGCAAAGCTCGATTTCGCCTCACTCGCGGCCGAGCGGAAACCGTCGCGTACCTCGGCATCGCTCGCGGCGATCCGCATTCCCTTGCCACCGCCGCCTGCGGATGCCTTGATCATGACCGGATAGCCGATGTCGCGGGCAATCGCGACCGCCGTATCGGTATCGGGAACGACGTCGAGGTGACCGGGCACGCTGGAGACGCCCGCAGCCCTCGCCAGCTTCTTCGACTCGATCTTGTCGCCCATCGCGGCGATCGCTTCCGCCGGCGGGCCGATAAAGGTCACTCCCGCCTTGGCGAGCGCCCTGGCGAAAGCAGGGTTCTCGGACAGAAACCCGTAGCCGGGATGAACCGCCTCGGCCCCGCTCTGCCGGCACGCCTCGACGATCCGCTTGATGTTTAGGTAGCTCTCGGTCGACGGAGCGGGCCCGATCCCGACCGCCTCGTCGGCCATTCGCACGTGCAATGCCTCGGTATCGGCCTCCGAGTAGACCGCCACCGTGGCGATCCCCATCCGTTGTGCGGTCCGGATGATGCGGCAGGCGATCTCGCCGCGATTGGCGATCAAGATCTTGTGGAACATGAGGCCCGAGCGGCGGGACGAGATTGCTTCGCTCCGCTCGCAATGACAGCGAAAGGGCAGCTGTCATTGCGAGGAGCGCAGCGACGAAGCAATCTCGACGAGATGGACGGGGATCTCCTCACAGCGGAATGTTGTCGTGCTTTTTCGGCGGATTGGCGAGTTGTTTGCCGCGCAGCATCGCCAGCGCCCGGCACAGTCGCCCCCGGGTGCTGCGCGGCGGGATCACGTCGTCGATGAAACCGCGGCTCGCAGCGACAAAGGGATTGGCGAATTTTTCCCGGTATTCCTCGGTGCGTGCCCCGATCGCGGCATCGTCCCCGAGATCGGCGCGGAAGATGATCTCGACCGCGCCTTTGGGCCCCATCACCGCGATCTCGGCCGACGGCCAGGCGAAATTGATGTCGCCCCGCAAGTGCTTCGAGCTCATCACGTCGTAGGCGCCGCCATAGGCCTTGCGGGTGATCAAGGTGACCTTCGGCACGGTCGCCTCGGCAAAGGCGAACAACAGCTTGGCGCCGTGCTTGATGATGCCGCCGTGCTCCTGGGCGGTCCCGGGCAGGAAGCCGGGAACATCGACAAATGTCACGATGGGGATGTTGAAGCAATCGCAGAACCGCACGAAACGGGCCGCCTTGCGGGAGCTGTCGATGTCGAGGCAGCCGGCAAGCACCATGGGTTGGTTGGCGACGATCCCGATCGTCGAGCCCTCCATCCGGGCGAAACCGATCAGAATGTTGCGGGCGAAGTCCAGCTGGATCTCAAAGAAATCGCCGTCGTCGACAACCTTCTCAATCAGTTCCTTCATGTCGTAGGGCTTGTTCGCGCTACCCGGCACGAGCGTATCGAGCGAAGGCTCTACCCGGTCGGACGGATCGGAAGTCGGGCGCAGCGGCGGCTGCACGCGGTTCGAGGCCGGCAGAAAATCGATGAACCGGCGCAGCTCGATCAACCCTTCGACATCGTTCTCGAAAGCGAGGTCCGCGACCCCCGATCGCGTCGTGTGAGTCAGAGCGCCGCCCAATTCTTCCTGTGTCACCGTTTCGTGTGTAACGGTCTTGACCACCTCCGGCCCGGTCACGAACAGGTATGAGGTGTCCTTGACCATAAAGATGAAATCGGTCATCGCCGGCGAATAAACTGCGCCGCCGGCGCAAGGACCCATAATCATCGAAATCTGCGGTATGACGCCCGAAGCCAGCACATTGCGCTCGAAAACTTCGGCATAGCCGGCGAGCGAAGCGACCCCGTCCTGGATACGCGCCCCACCCGAATCATTTAGCCCGATCATCGGCGCGCCGACATTCATCGCCTGGTCCATGATTTTGCAGATCTTCTCGGCATGCGCTTCGCTGAGTGACCCGCCGAACACCGTGAAGTCCTGACTGAATACAAAGACCAGGCGCCCGTTCACCGTGCCATAGCCGGTAATGACGCCATCGCCGGGGATTTTGTGCTCATCGATGCCGAAATCGTGGCTGCGGTGCTCGACGAACATGTCCCATTCCTCGAAGGAACCGGGGTCGAGCAGCAACTCGAGCCGCTCGCGAGCGGTGAGCTTTCCGCGGCGGTGTTGGGCTTCGACCCGGCGGGTCCCGCCGCCCGCCCGGGCTGCCTCCCGCTTTTCCTCCAGGCGGTCGAGAATATTCTGCATGTTGCCTCACGGCCAATGAATGGGGCAGATAGCATCGACGATCGGGCAAGACCAGAGCCGCGGCTGCGGCCCTATGGTCGACCGGCGACAACCCGAGCACAAGGACGGTGCAATGGCCGAGAGCGAACTGCTTAAAAAAGGCGCGGCAATGCGCCGCCAGTTGATGGGCGACGCGGCGGTGGAGCGTTCTGCCCGCGAGATCTACAGCGACCCGGTGATGAAGAAATTCATCGACATGGCGACCGAGACAGTATTCGGCGCGCTGTGGACGCGTCCCGGTCTCGATCTGAAGACGCGGGCGTTGATCTGCGTCGTCTCGGACGCCGCCACCGGCCGCGAGCCCGAATTAGGCCTCCATCTGCGGATGGCGCTGCGCCAAGGCTGGACCGAAGAGGAATTGACCGAAGTCCTGCTGCACCTCTCGGGTTATGTCGGAGTGCCAATCATCCGCGAGTCGATGATGGTGGCGAGCAAGGCCTTTGCCGAATTCCGTGCCGAAAAGGCCGCGGAGAAGCCCTTGACTGCGTGAGCGCGGTCGACACCGAGTGCTCGTCCCCTCGTCCCGGCAAAAGCTGGGACCCATGGCCGCAAGAAAAGCCGACTGGGTGGCTTATTACTCTCGCAAGAGAGTCTTACACCAATGGACGCAACTATATTTGCTCGGGACTACCGATTGCCGCACCGTTCTCGAAATCGGGCCGGCTCTGGGGTTCGTTACCAGCCTTCTCGTTAACGTCGGATACGAGGTAACCACACTCGACAGAGCGCCGCGATCATTCGCCTACCCGGATGTCCCCCACCTCGAAAGGGATATCTGCGAATTACGGTGCGACGAAATTCCGGGATATGACGCGATCCTCTGCTGCGAGACGCTCGAGCATATCGAGTGGGAGCGCGTCGGCTCCATCCTTGCTAAGTTCCGCGAGAGTGGCGCGAAAAACTTGATCGTCTCCGTCCCCTATATGGGATTCCAAGTATTTTTCGAAGTGTACGCAAACAGCAGCACGCTCCGGCAGTACTTCTCGATGAAGAAGCTCCTTTGGAGAAAGCAATTCCGACCAGAACCCGCCGGCGGACACCAATGGGAAGTTGGATACAAGGGTTACCCTTTGGGCCTCTGGGAGAAGCGCCTCAGCGACAGCGGATGGTCGGTTGTGAGGCGGGAGTTTACGGAGCATTGCCGCTCCGTGTTCCACCTGCTGAAGGCCGAATGAGCTCAGGCTCGCAGGAGCGATAGGAATTGCGCCGCGGCGTCAATGTCGCCGGCTAGTGCGCACCGCCGCTCGGCCTGTTCGGGATCCTCCCCCCAACCCTCGATCTGAAAGCTTTCATCGAGCTGCGAGGCGGCGAAGGCCTGTTGTGCATCGAGTTGCTCTTCGAGCAGCGCCAACGCGATTATCAAGGAGCCGCAGGCGGCAGTCGCCAGATGCAGCGCCGTCAGCGCAAAATCCTCCTGCTCGGCCACGGCCGCGGCAAAGGCACGGAGGCTCGCCGCCGACTGGCTCTTCGGAATGACACCGCTGGTAACCACCAGCGGCGCGTCATAACGCAACACTGCCCAGTCGATCAGCGGCTGCCAGACTGCCTGCTGGCGGGCAGCGAGTGCGGGCGGACGGGTTGCCCGATAGCAGACGAGGTCGGTCGCGGCGTAGGCGGCCGTCTGTCGAATAATCGGGTCGCGCTGTGTCGCGACCCGATCCACGGTCGTCGTTGCAAGACGCGTCAGCGGCATCGTCGCCGTCCGAACCTCTGCTTGTTGGATGTTCCACTCTTCGGCGATCGCCGAAGCCAGCGCCGCATTCGGTACGATCAGATCCCGCTTCCCCGGTGTCTTGATCGGCTTGCCGTCGAGAGTGATACCGTGGCCGGCCGCCCTCTGCACGGGTTCGGCCTTTTTATAAAACCGCTTCATTTCGCCAAGTCCAGTTCGGCGAAGGGATCCTTCACGTCATTCGGAAAGCCAAAGAATTCCCAAGTGCGCCGCATATGCACGGGAAGCGGCGCAGTCACCTCCAATCGGCCGCCGAGCGGATGCGGTATCGAAAGGCTTCGCGCATGCAACTGGAGCCGGCGCGATCCGGGAGCGCCGGCCAGATGGGCGGCTGCCCCGCCGTATTTTGCGTCGCCGAGAATTGGTGTGCCGATTGCGCCGCAGTGAGCACGAAGCTGGTGCGTGCGCCCGGTGACCGGCATCAGGGCGAGCCAGCTGGCCTGCGCTCCGGCGCTGTCGATCACCCGGTAGTAAGTGACCGCGCGCCGACCCTCCTCACTGTCGGGACGGACGCGTTCGCCACCGCGTCCAGGCATCTTTGCAAGCGCTAAATCGATGCGGCCTTGGCGCAGTCGAGGTAGCCCGACGACCACGGCCCAGTAGGTCTTGCGCGTCGTCTTCTCGCGAAAAGCCTGCGTCAGGAGCGCGGCCGCCGAGGCGGTGCGGGCGATGACGAGAACGCCGCTCGTCTCTTTGTCCAGCCGGTGCACGAGGCGGGGGCGATCGAGATTCCCAAAGCGCAAACCGTCGAGCAGCCCATCGACATGCCGCTCGGTTGCAGTGCCCCCCTGAACCGCCAGTCCCGGCGGCTTGTTGAGAACAATGACCGCGTCGTCGCGGTGCAGGATCGCGTCTTGCAGCATCGCTTCGTCTGCCGGTCGCGGCATGCGCGGGGCTGCCGACCGAGCCGGCAACTCCATTTGGTCGCGAGGCGGGATACGGATCGCCTGACCCGGCACTATCCGGTCACCGGAACGTGCGCGCTTGCCGTCGACCCGGATCCGCCCGGTACGGAGCAGCTTTTCGAGCTGACTATGCCCGAGACCGGGATAGTGGCGCCTGAACCAGCGGTCGAGGCGAAGCGAGCCGTCCCGGCTGTCGACTGCTACAGTCTCATCGGCCCGGGTCATTGCGATATTGCCGTGCGTAGGCGCAGCTTGTCCCAGTACTCGAGCCGCTTTTTGATCTCGCGTTCGAATCCGCGTTCCCCCGGTCGATAGAAGTTGCGACGCGTAATGCTATCGGGGAAATAATTCTGGCCGGAAAACCCTTCCTCGGTCGCGTGGTCGTACACATAGCCCTTGCCATAGCCGAGATCGCGCATCAGCCGGGTTGGCGCGTTGAGGATATGCATCGGCGGCATTAGCGAACCGGTTTCGCGCGCCATGTCAAATGCTTCTCCGAATGCCTGGTATACGGCGTTCGATTTCGGTGCGGTGGCGAGATAGATCACGCATTGTGCGATCGCCAGCTCGCCTTCCGGCGAGCCGAGCCGCTCGTAAGTGTCCCAGGCCGCGAGCGCTTGCACCAAGGCTTGCGGGTCGGCGAGGCCGATGTCCTCGACAGCAGCCCGTGTGAGGCGCCGCAGGATATAGATCGGGTCCTCACCGCCCGCCAGCATGCGCGCCAGCCAATAGAGCGCCGCATCGGTATCGGAGCCGCGCAGCGATTTGTGCAACGCGCTGATCAGATTGTAGTGACCCTCCTGGGCCTTGTCGTAGAGCGGCGCCCGCCGCTGCACGAGTCGGGCGAGCTCGGTTGGCCCGAGGAGGTGTTGCGCCCCCAACCGGGCAATTTCCTCGACGAGGTTGAGCAGAAACCGCCCGTCGCCATCGGCCATCGCACGCAATGTTGCGCGGCCTTCGGCGGTCAGTGGCAGCGCCGCGGCCAGATGCTCCTCGGCACGCCGCAGCAGGATCTCGAGATCGTTGTCGTCGAGGCGGCGCAGCACGAAGACCTGCGCACGCGACAAGAGAGCCCCGATCAGCTCAAAGGACGGGTTCTCGGTCGTGGCGCCGACGAGGATCACGGTTCCGTCTTCGACCACCGGCAGGAAGGCGTCCTGCTGGGCGCGGTTGAAACGATGGATCTCGTCGACGAAGAGGAGCGTGCCTTGGCCCATTTCGCGGCGCTTCCGGGCCGCGTCGAACACCTTGCGCAGATCTGCGACGCCGGAGAAGACCGCCGACAGCGGCTCGAATACCAGATCGGTACCGTGCGCCAAAAGCCGGGCGATGGTGGTCTTGCCGCAGCCCGGCGGACCCCAGAGGATCATCGAAGAAAGCTGCCGGTTCGCCACCATGCGGCCGATCGGACCGTCGGCGCCGAGCAAATGATCCTGGCCAACAACGTCTGACAGGCTCCGCGGGCGAAGCCGATCGGCGAGCGGATGTGGCGCCTGGCTCTCGAACAGGGTTGTCATTGACCGACGTGCCCGGATTGGCAGGCGGGCGGATTGGCGAATACTTCGGCGAAGGTGCTCCGCAAGGCGGTGTCCACGTCTTGCATCGTCGCTTTGACACCGAGCTTGGCAAGCGAAGTCACGCCGTGCTCCGCGATGCCGCAAGGGACGATGCCGTTGTAATGTTCGAGCTCCGGATCGACGTTGAGGGCGAGACCATGGTAGGTGACCCACTGCCGCACGCGCACGCCGATCGCGGCAATCTTTTCCTCGCGCCCGCCGGCTCCCACGACCCAGATTCCGACACGGCCGTCGCGCCGCTCCCCATCCACCCCAAAGCGCGCGAGCACCCGAATGGTCCATTCCTCGAGCTGGTGGACATGGCAGCGCACATCCTGTCCGCGCCGGCGCAGGTCGAGCATGACATAGGCGATACGTTGCCCCGGTCCGTGATAGGTATAGCGGCCGCCTCGGCCGCTGCGATGTACCGGCAGACGGCCCGGCTCGAGCAGCTCTTCCTCTCTCGCACTGGTGCCTGCGGTGTAGAGCGGCGGGTGCTCGATCAGCCAGACGAACTCGGCGGCCGTCCCGGCACGGATCGCGGCCACCCGCTTTTCCATTTCCTCCACGGCGGTTCGATAATCGACAGGCGTTTGGCCGGCCCGCCACTCGACCCCCGGCCGTTCCGTTCCCATCTCAGAGTCCATGCGGCTTGATATAGTAGGCCGGATTTGCTAGTCACACCGGCCCTGCGTGCGGTCGTGGCGGAATTGGTAGACGCGCAGCGTTGAGGTCGCTGTGGGGGAAACTCCGTGGAAGTTCGAGTCTTCTCGACCGCACCAAGCCGCCGTTTTTCTGCGATAGCGCATAGTTCGTCATGCCCGGGCTTGACCCGGCAATCTATGGCTCCTCTCCGCATTCTGCAGCTTTGCGTGGATGCCCGGGTCGAGCCCGGGCATGACAGCAGACACGAAGCGTGACCAGTGCAGAATACGCGGCTGGCTTCCCTCGATTTTGATCTCGGCCCCGAGCTCGATATGCTGCGGACGACGGTCCGCGGCTTTGCCGAGGACCGCATCGGGCCGCTCGCCGCCGAGATCGACCGAACCGATCGCTTCCCGATCGAGCTGTGGCCCGAGATGGGCGAGCTCGGCCTGCACGGCATTACCGTCGAAGAAGAATATGGCGGCGCCGGGATGGGCTACCTCGCACATTGCGTCGCGATGGAGGAGGTCAGCCGCGGGTCTGCCTCGGTAGGGCTCTCCTACGGGGCGCATTCGAACCTCTGCGTCAACCAGATCCGGCGCAACGGGAGCGAGGCGCAGAAACGCAAATATCTGCCAAAACTGATCTCGGGCGAGCATGTCGGCGCGCTGGCTATGAGCGAGCCCGGCGCCGGCTCCGATGTCGTCTCGATGCGGCTGCGCGCCGACAGGAAGGGCGATCGCTACGTCTTGAACGGCACCAAGCTGTGGATCACCAACGGTCATTACGCCGATACCTTGGTCGTCTATGCCAAGACCCGGCCCGATGCCGGCCCGCGCGGCATCACCGCCTTTCTGATCGAAAGCGGGTTCAAGGGTTTCCGCCCGGCGCAGAAACTCGACAAATTGGGTATGCGCGGCTCGCCGACCTCGGAGCTGGTCTTCGAGGATTGCGAAGTGCCGGCGGAAAACGTGCTCGGCACGGTCGACGAGGGCGTCCATGTGCTGATGAGCGGGCTCGACTACGAGCGGGCGATACTTGCGGCTGGCCCGCTCGGCATCATGCAGGCCTGTCTCGACGTCGTGATCCCCTACATCCACGACCGCCGGCAGTTCGGCCAGGCGATCGGCGAGTTCCAGCTAATCCAGGGCAAAGTCGCCGATATGTACACGACGATGAATGCGTGCAAATCTTATGTGTACGCCGTGGCGAAGGCTTGTGACCGCGGACAGACGACCCGTAAGGACGCCGCCGGCGCCATTCTCTACGCCGCCGAGAAGGCGACCGCGATGGCGCTCGACGCAGTGCAGATTCTCGGCGGCAACGGCTATATCAACGACTTTCCGACCGGGCGCCTGTTGCGCGATGCCAAGCTCTACGAGATCGGCGCCGGCACCTCGGAGATCCGCCGGATGCTGATCGGCCGCGAAATCTTTACCGAGACAGCCTGAGATGCGCGAACTGATCTCCTCAGGGTCGCGTTTCGAGGCCGAGTGGGGCTATAGCCGCGCCGTCGCCGACGGCGAGTGGGTCTTCGTCGCCGGCACGACCGGTTTCGACTATGCGCGGATGACGATCGCCGAAGATCCGGCCGAGCAGGCACGCCAAGCGTTCCGCAACATCGAGACGGCGCTGGCCGAGGCGGGCGCCGGCCTCGCCGATGTCGTGCGGGTGAAATATTATGTCCCCGACGCCGCTGATTGGCTGACGATCGCCCCGGTGTTGGGCGAAGTCTTCGGCGCGATCCGCCCCGCGGCGACTGCTTTGATCTGCGGGCTCGTCGATCCGCGGATGAAGGTCGAGATCGAAGTGACGGCACGGCGTGGGAGCGCATCGTGAGGCTGACCGACGAGCAGCGCATGCTGCGCGATGTCGCCCGCGACTTTGCCCGAACGTGGCTTGCCCCGCATGCGGCGGAACGGGATCGCGAGGCGCGGTTTCCGGCCGAGGCGTTGGCCGAGCTCGGAAAGCTCGGCTTTATGGGCATGCTGGTGCCCGAAGCCTATGGCGGGGCCGGCGCCGACCATGTCGGCTATGCGCTGGTGATGGAGGAGATCGCCGCCGGCGAGGGCGCGGTGTCGACGATCCTCTCCGTACAAAACTCGGTCGGGTGCATGCCGGTGCTGCAATATGGGTCGGAAGAGCAGAAACGGCGGTTCCTCGAGCCGCTGGCCAAGGGCGAGATGCTCGGCTGCTTCTGCCTGACGGAGCCGCAGGCGGGCTCAGACGCCGCGGCGCTCAAGACAAGGGCGCGGCGCCACGGCAACCGCTGGGTGCTGAACGGCACCAAGCAGTTCATCAGCTCGGGCAAAAACGCGCAGATCGCAATCGTCTTTGCGGTGACCGACCCCGAGCACGGCAAGAGAGGCATCAGCGCTTTTCTGGTGCCGACCGATAGCCCGGGTTTTCGCGTCGCCCGCGTGGAGCACAAGCTCGGCCAGCGCGCCTCCGACACGGCGCAGCTCGTCTTCGAGGACATCGAGCTGACCCCCGACCTGATGCTGGGCGCCGAGGGCGAAGGCTACCGCATTGCGCTCTCCAACCTCGAAGGCGGCCGCATCGGGGTCGGCGCGCAATCGGTCGGCATGGCCCGCGCCGCCTATGAGGCTGCGCTCGCTTACGCCCGAGAGCGCGAGGCATTCGGCAAGCCGATCATCGAGCAGCAGGCTGTCGCCTTCCGCCTCGCCGATATGGCGACGCAGATCGCCGCGGCACGCGGCCTGGTGCTCGATGCCGCCGCGCGACGCGACGCCGGTGACCCCTGCATCAAAGAGGCGTCGATGGCCAAGCTCTTCGCCTCCGAGATGGCCGAACGCGTCGCCTCCGATGCGATCCAAATTCATGGCGGCTACGGCTATGTCGCCGATTTTCCGGTCGAGCGCATTTACCGCGACGTCCGCGTCTGCCAGATCTACGAGGGCACCAGCGACATCCAGCGGCTGGTCATCGCCCGCGAAATCGCCAAGGAGTAGACTGGCGGATCTTCAGAGGATCGACTGGGCCTCTCCGACGAGTTTTTCGACCAGCTGACCGGCCGGTATCTCTCTGATCAATGATGCGGCCTGACCTCCCCAGAACGGCATGAAGTCGGCACGCGATACCTCGCTCGACAATTCCCAGAGCGGGCGCAGCAGGCTTCCTTGCAGCGGAAACTCCAATGGCTCGCTATCGGCCATCTCGGTAATGAAGCGATTGCGCAGTGCGCGGGCTGGGCGGCCAGTGAAGGCGCGTGTCAGCTCGGTGCCGTCATCTGCACGAAGCTGCCCCTCGCGACGGGCCCGCTATGAGCCACCAGATCCGCCTCGACAAATCCGGGC
>Ga0207693_10001980_pt1 | contig 17966 bp, 15 predicted proteins | sample LARL81metaG_FD_184347 | JGI IMG/M metagenome (GOLD analysis project Ga0207693, IMG submission 184347) | Corn, switchgrass and miscanthus rhizosphere microbial communities from Kellogg Biological Station, Michigan, USA - LAR L8-1 metaG... | ecosystem: Host-associated > Plants > Roots >...
CGACCAGACTCATCTCGTTGTCCAGACCTGCGTGAGAGGTGCCAGTGCTCACGAACAGTGCGGCGATCGCCGCGACCATCGCGATCAGCACCCGACTGATTGCCTTCATGTTCTCCCTAGCTATGTCGACCGTGGACCAGGCCGGCCCACCGTGTTGTTGTCCGTGCGTGGCCCTACCGCTAGACCACACACGACGCGCGAGCTGCATGTGACGCAAATGAGAGACCTCACATACTGCTCTTACGTCTCGCTCATCGTTGACACGAGGAACATAACGGGGAGGCATCGCCCCGGCAACGCGTGGGCGTCACTTTAGTCGATTCCGCCACACCCCAATGGGAGTTTGCTGAGATTCCCCGAACGGGTCAGGTGCGCGCCGCGGGTCCGATCGTCTTGCAACTGCGAGATAACCCGGCCGCATTCGTTTCGCACATCAGCGACAGATTCATGACGCAGCACTGCGACCTGCCGTTTTGCGCGCTCAACCCGAAGTCACACATCAATCATGGTGAGGCGGGATATTGTCCCGGAACCACTGGTCATGCTCGGCGGTATCGTCCGGCGAAAAACTGTCATGCTCGTCAACGGGTAACTCCCGCAACGGATCATCGAAGATCTTGTTAACTGCGTCCCGCGTGCGCTTTGAACGGTCCGTCACAGTCCACTTCCTGTGTGACGAAGATCACATTTTGCGAAAGATAGCCGTTCACGTATGCGTAACCGCCGGTACCACGGCGAAATCTTCGCTGGGCGCCCCGCTGAAGATCGCGACGCCAGGTCTGCGTTGCGGCGGAAGCGCAGCGAGCCCAATCTGGTTAGATCTCCAAGCTGGATAGCTGGCCGATGATCTTAACTGCCAGCGGGTTCAGGGTCGCCATGCCGTCGCGGACCGCAGCCCGGGAGCCGGCGAGATTAACTACCAGGGTGCTGCCGGAAATCCCGGCAAGCCCTCGGGACACGCCCGCGTCGACGATTCCGGCCGAAAGCCCCGACGCGCGCAGCGCTTCGGAGATGCCGAGCAGTTCACGATCGAGGATGTCGCGGGTCGATTCGGGAGTGACGTCGCGCGGCGTGACGCCCGTGCCGCCCACCGACACCACCAGGTCCACGCCCCCGATCACCGCCGTGTTAAGTGCATTGCGGATCTCCACCTCGTCGGCGGAGACCACGACCACGCCGTCCACCACGAACCCCGCCTCGCCGAGCAGTTCTGTCACCAACGGACCGCTGTGGTCCTCTTCGCCATGAGCGGTGCGGTCGTCGACGACGACGACGAGCGCCCGGCCCACCAACTCCCCTGGCTGTTCCATGAGTGCAACCGTATATGTGGGAAGGGACAGTGGCGCGGCCACTCTCAGTGTGGGGCCTGACGTGACGCTCACTGCTGTGCCTTGCCGAGGGTGACCTCCACGGTTTGCGGCTTGCCGGACGGATCAAGGTACGTAAGCGTCACCTTGTCCCCCGGTGCCTTTGATCGCACCGCGGCCACGAGTGCGTCGGCGCTGCCGATCACCCGGTCGTCGACCTTGGTCACCACGACTCCGCTGGGCAGTCCCGCGTCGGCCGCCGCGCCGCCGCTGGTGACCTCGACGATCTTCGCGCCGTCGACGGCTGCGTCGTTGCCGACCTGGACGCCGAGCGAAGCGTGCGAGGCGGTGCCGCTCTGGATGAGCTCGTCGGCGATCCGCTTGGCCTGGTCGACGGGGATCGCGAAGCCCAGCCCGATCGAGCCGCTCTGGGCCGCCGGGCCCGCGTCGCCGCCCAGGGTCGCGATGGCCGAGTTCACGCCGACCAGTTCGCCGTTCATGTTGACCAGTGCGCCGCCGGAGTTACCGGGGTTGATCGCCGCATCGGTCTGAATGGCGTCGAGCACGGTGTTCTGGTTCTGAGCGTCGCCGCCCGCGGCCACCGGCCGGTTCAGCGCGCTGATGATGCCGGTGGTGACGGTGCCTTCCAGTCCCAGAGGTGAGCCGATCGCGACCACGTCCTGGCCCACCCGCAGGTTGGCCGAGGAGCCGACCGTGATCGGGGTCAAACCCGACGCGCCCTGCACACGGACCACTGCGATGTCGCTACTCGGGTCGGTGCCGACGACGGTGAACCCCGTGGTGCGGCCGTCGGCGAAGGTCACCTTCGTCTGCGCGCCCCCCGGTCCACCGGGTCCGTCCTTGGCCGCGGCCACGACGTGGTTGTTCGTCAGGATCAGGCCGTCGGACGACAGGATGATCCCGGAACCCTCTTCGGACTGACGCCCGAGGTCGACCTCCAACTTGACCACGCTGGGCACCACCTTGGCCGCCACCTGCTCGACCGTTCCTGCGGGCAGGCTGGCGGCAGGCACGCTGGGCGCCAAGCCTGTGACGCTCGAGCTGGCCGCAGGCCGGTCCGGCTGCACAAGCAGGGCCACTCCGCCGCCGATGCCCGCCGAGACGATCGCCACAGCGACGGCGCCTGCGGTCAAAGCGCCTGCGCCGGAACGCTTTTGGCGCACGGGCGGCATCGGCATGCCAGCTGGCTGCTGCGGAGCGCCGCGGTACGGGTCGTAGGGCGGACGGAACTGCTGCTGGGTCGCATAGCGCCAGTCGTACGGCTGCTGCTGCGTGGGCTGCTGGTACGGGTTACCCCGGTGCGCACCGGGGTATCCCGGCGCCGCGTGCTGCTCATGGCCACCGGGCCGGTGACCCGGCTGCGGAGGCGGCGAGTACCTCGGGTGGTTCGTCATGTGCCTGCGATGCTCTTCCTGGAGTAGGTCCCGACACCTGGAACAACGACAGATGCAAGCTCAGCGTGCCCGGTTGGGCTGAGAATCCACTTAGAGAACTTTCGGGACATCCCCAGACTTTCCTCCCCTAGAAACCGCTCCCGATCAAGCATTGTCGGCGCTGACGACAGGCTGGTCCAAGTCGGCGTGGCGTGTCGTCGGAAGGGGCCGACCAGGCAGCACCACATGGATCGACGTCCCGGGTGGTTGCCGGCCGGGGACGGTGTCCTCGACGCGCAGCGTGCCGCCGTGTTTGACCACAACCTGCTTCACGATCGCAAGGCCCAGCCCTGAACCGGGCATCGCACGCGCCGATGTCGAACGGTAAAACCGCTCGAACACCAGCCGTCTCTCGTGCGGCGGAATACCGGGCCCGAAGTCGGACACCACCAGTTCGGCATGCAGCGGGTCGATCTGCGTCAGCCGGACGCCGACCCGCCCGCCGGGCGGGCTCCACTTCGCGGCGTTGTCGAGCAGGTTGAGCACCGCGCGCGCCAGTCCGCCGCCGTCGCCGTACACCTGCCATCCGGTGACCGCGACGTCGAATTCAATGTCGTTGCGGCGCCTTCGAACTCGTTCCAAGGAGCGGTCCACGACCTCGGACATGTCGACGGGTTCATGGACGACGGTGCCCGCCTCGTCGCGGGTCAGATCAACCAGATCGCCCACCAGCGTGGACAATTCCTCGATCTGCGCGATCACGTCGGCGCGCAGCCCGGCCATCTCTTCGTCGGGCAGAAGTGGCGCACCGGGAGCCATCGACGCCATCAGCAGCTCGACGTTGGTGCGCAGCGACGTCAACGGTGTGCGCAGTTCGTGGCCCGCGTCGGTGACCAGCCGGGCTTGTCGTTCGCGCGATTCGGCCAGTGCGCGCAACATCATGTTGAAAGCCTCTGTGAGACGGGCGAGTTCGTCACTGCCGAACACCGGAATGGGTCTCAGGTCGTCGGTGCGGGCCACCCGTTCGGCCGCCTCGGTGAGTCGGGCCACGGGTCTCAGCCCGGCACGGGCCACCGCACCGCCTGCCATCGCGGCCACCACAACGCCAAGGCCGCCGACGATCAGCAGCACCGTTCCCAACCGTTTGAGCACCTGGCTCGTCGGCGCCAGGCTCTTGGAGATCAGCAGCGAGCTGCCGTTGGTCAGGTGCAGGGCCAGCACCCGCTGGTGGTTGACTGTGCGCAGCGACATCAGCAGCTCGCCCTGCACCACATCCTTCTCCGGCTCGCCGAGCGGCAGCGTCTGGCCTTCCTGGTTGGCCGTGTAGATGGAGCGGCCGGGATTGACCAGCATCGCGTTGACGTCTGAATAGGCGGTGCCCTCGATGGCCTTACCGGGATCGGCGGCCAGTGACCCGCTCTCGATCAGCAGCCGTGCCCGGCTGTGCAGCTGGTTGTCGATGTCGTCGTAGAGCGCTCGCGACACCACCGCGTAGACCGCGACCGCCATCAGCACCACCACCATGGCCACCATCGACATGGCGAGCAGCATCACGCGCCAACGCAGCGACAACGAGCTGGCTGTGGCAACCGGTGGCCGCGCTTTCGCCTGCGGCCCGAACCCGAACTTCTGGGCAACCATCAGGGCGGTGTTTCACGCAACACATAACCCACCCCGCGCACGGTGTGGATCAGTCGCGGCTCTCCTTCGGCTTCGGTCTTCCGGCGCAGGTATCCGACGTACACCTCGAGCGCATTGCCGGATGTCGGGAAGTCGAACCCCCAGACCTCCTCGAGGATGCGGCTGCGGGTGAGCACCCGGCGCGGGTTGGCGATCAGCATCTCCAACAGCGCGAACTCGGTGCGGGTCAGGCTGATCTGCCGATCGCCGCGGGTGACTTCGCGGGTCACCGGGTCGAGGGACAGATCGGAGAACGTCAGCGCGGGCGACTCGGCGCCGTCGTCGGGCGTGGTTCGGCGCAGCAGCGCCCGCATCCGCGCGAGCAACTCCTCGAGCGCGAACGGCTTGGGCAGGTAGTCGTCGGCGCCCGCATCCAGCCCGGCGACGCGCTCGGACACCGAATCGCGAGCGGTTAGCACGAGGATGGGCAGGTCATCGCCGGTGCTGCGAAGCTGACGGCACACCTCCAGCCCGTCCAGCCTCGGCATCATCACGTCGAGCACAAGGGCATCGGGCCGGTCATTGGCGATGAGGTCGAGGGCTTCGCGGCCGTCCTGCGCCAACTCGACCGAGTACCCGTTGAAGGAAAGCGACCGGCGCAGGGATTCGCGCACAGCGCGATCGTCGTCAACGACAAGTATGCGCACAGCCACAGTGTCTATCCATCACCTGAGACTGACCTGAGAGGCACGCCGCGAAGCGCGGCCTGCCTCAGCGACGGTCGAGATCGATGAGGCCGAGGCGGGCGGCCTTGAGCAGGCGCCGGGGCACCTTGTGCTGCTGACCGGCGACGGTCACATTCACCAGTTCCGGGCGCTTGGCCTTCCACTGCGCGCGCCGGCTACGGGTGTTCGCGCGCGACATTCTGCGCTTGGGCACAGCCATGATCGAGCTCTCCTCTATGGGGTTCTGAAATGCGCGCCGCGCGTGGTCGGGCGTCGGCAATTGCTCTTCAGGATAGCCGGTGACCTGCATAGGCTCCAAAACAGCGATTTCGGCGCGGTAACGGACGCCGAGCGTCCTTGCGCGCGCCGAAATCACAACCGCTAACCTACCGGTTGGTTGGCACCACGATTGGCGATGGGAGGCCTGCGTGACTGGTCCGGTCCGCATCGGCAATTGCTCGGGCTTTTACGGCGACCGGCTGGCCGCGATGCGGGAGATGCTCACCGGCGGCGAGCTGGACTATCTGACCGGCGACTATCTGGCCGAGCTCACCATGCTGATCCTGGCCCGCGACCGCGCCAAGTCGCCCGACCGCGGCTACGCCAAGACCTTCCTGACCCAGCTCGAGGACTGCCTGGGCCTGGCACTCGACAAGGGCGTGCGGATCGTCGCCAACGCCGGCGGCCTCAACCCCGCGGGGCTGGCCACCGCGGTGCGGGCGCTGGCCGAGCGGCTCGGCCTGTCCGCGACAGTCGCCCACGTCGAGGGTGACGACCTCGTGGCCCGCGCCCAGGAGCTGGGGTTCGGCACTCCGCTGGCGGCCAACGCCTACCTCGGGGCGTGGGGCATCGCTGACTGCCTGCGCAGTGGTGCCGACGTCGTCGTGACGGGCCGCGTCACCGACGCATCCGTGATCGTCGGCCCGGCCGCGGCCCACTTCGGGTGGGGCCGCGCCGACTACGACGCGCTCGCGGGTGCGGTGGCCGCAGGCCACGTCATCGAGTGCGGCGCGCAGGCCACCGGCGGGAACTACGCCTTCTTCACCGAACTCGCCGACCTGACGCGCCCCGGCTTCCCGCTCGCCGAGATCCACGCCGACGGCTCGTCGGTGATCACCAAGCATCCGGGCACGGGCGGCGCGGTCACCGTCGGCACGGTCACCGCCCAGCTGCTCTACGAAATCGGCGGCGCGCGCTACCCGAATCCCGATGTGACGCTGCGGGTCGACACCGTCGAGCTGTCCGACGACGGGCCCGACCGGGTGCGGATCAGCGGCGTCAAGGGCGAGCCGCCACCGCCGACGCTGAAGGTGTCGCTGAACAGCATCGGCGGCTTCCGCAACGAGATGGCACTGGTGCTGACGGGCCTGGACATCGAGGCCAAGGCCGAGTTGGTGCGCAGGCAACTCGAGACCAGCCTGACGGTCAAGCCCGCCGAGATGCAGTGGACGCTGGCCCGCACCGACCACGCGGACGCCGATACCGAGGAAGCGGCCAGCGCGCTGCTGCGCTGCGTCGTCCGTGATCCGGATCCCGCGAACGTGGGGCGTCAATTCTCTTCAGCGGCAGTCGAACTCGCACTGGCGAGCTATCCCGGGTTCACCAGCACCTCGCCGCCCGGTGACGGCCAGGTGTATGGCGTGTTCACACCGGGCTATGCCGCCGCCACCGACGTGCCACACGTCGCCGTGCACGCCGACGGCACGCGAGTCGACATCGCGCCTGCCACCCAGACGCTGGCACTGGCGCCCGTTCCGCCTTTCGCGCTTCCCGAGCCGCTGCCGTTCGGGGAGACCCGGCGAGCGCCACTCGGCGTGATCGCGGGCGCACGCAGCGGAGACAAGGGCGGCAGCGCCAATGTCGGCCTGTGGGTTCGCACCGAGGACCACTGGCGATGGTTGGCGCACACGCTGACGGTCGAGAAGCTATGCGAATTGCTGCCCGAGACAGCCGATTTACCCGTCACCCGCCATCTGTTGCCCAATCTGTGGGCGGTCAACTTCGTCATCGACGGCATCCTCGGGCAGGGCGTCGCGTATCAAGCGCGGTTCGACCCACAGGCCAAGGGGCTGGGCGAGTGGCTGCGCAGCCGTCATATCGACATCCCGGAAAGTTTCGTATGAACATCTGGCACACCCCTGAACGCGAACAACTGCGAAAGACCGTGCGCGCCTTCGCAGAACGTGAAGTACTTCCGAACGTCGACGAGTGGGAGCGCATCTGCGACCTGCCGCGCGACCTCCACCGCAAGGCCGGCGAGGCCGGGTTGCTCGGCGCTGGCCTGCCCGAAGCGGTGGGCGGTGGGGGTGGCGACGGCGCCGACGCGGTGATCATCTGCGAGGAAATGCATTACGCCGGTTCGCCTGGCGGGGTGTTTTCATCGCTGTTCACCTGTGGGATTTCGGTGCCGCACATGATCGCCTCCGGCGATCAGCGGCTGATCGACACCTACGTGCGGCCCACCTTGCACGGCGAGCTGATCGGCAGCCTGGCCATCACCGAACCCGGCGGCGGCTCCGACGTCGGGCACCTGACCACACGCGCGATCCGTGACGGCGACGACTACATCATCAACGGCGCCAAGACTTACATCACCTCGGGCGTGCGGGCGGACTATGTCGTGACCGCGGCCCGAACGGGTGGCCCTGGCGCCGCGGGTGTTTCGCTGATCGTGGTCGACAAGGGCACGCCGGGCTTTGAGGTCACCCGCAAGCTCGACAAGATGGGCTGGCGATCATCGGATACTGCCGAGCTGTCCTACACCGACGTGCGGGTACCCGCCGCCAACCTGATCGGCAGCGAGAACTCCGGTTTCGCGCAGATCGCGGCGGCCTTCGTGTCCGAACGCGTTGGCATGGCCGCGCAGGCCTACTCCAGCGCGCAGCGCTGCCTTGATCTCACGGTGGAGTGGTGCCGCAACCGCGAAACCTTTGGCAAGCCGTTGATCTCGAGACAATCCGTACAGAACACACTTGCGGAAATGGCCCGGCGGATCGACGTCGCGCGGGTGTACACACACAATCTGGTCGAACGCCAGCTTCAGGGCGAAACGAACTTGATCGCCGAGGTGTGCTTCGCCAAGAACACCGCGGTCGAGGCTGGCGAGTGGGTCGCGAACCAGGCGGTGCAGTTGTTCGGCGGTATGGGTTACATGGCCGAGTCGGAGGTCGAACGGCAGTACCGCGACATGCGAATCATCGGCATCGGCGGCGGAACCACCGAGATCCTCACCTCGCTTGCCGCAAAGATGTTGGGGTTTCAATCATGACGACGTTGGCGTCGACGCTGGATGCCCGCTCACCCGCCTATGCCGAGGCCGCAGAAGCGATGACGACCAAACTCGCCGAGCTCGAGGGTGAGCAGGCCAAGGCGCTGGCGGGCGGCGGAGAGAAGTACGTCAAGCGCCACCACGACCGCGACAAGATGACCGCGCGTGAGCGCATCGAGATGCTGCTCGACCCCGACTCGCCCTTCCTCGAGCTGAGCCCGCTCGCGGCGTGGGGCACCGACTTCACGGTGGGCGCCAGCGCCGTGGTGGGCATCGGCGCCGTCGAGGGCGTGGAGTGCTTGATCGTCGCCAACGACCCGACAGTCAAGGGCGGCACCAGCAACCCGTGGACGCTGAAGAAAATCCTGCGTGCCAACCAGATTGCGATGCAGAACCGGCTTCCGGTGGTGTCCCTGGTGGAATCGGGTGGGGCCGACCTGCCGACCCAGAAAGAGATCTTCATCCCCGGCGGTCAGATGTTCCGCGACCTCACCCGGCTGTCCGCAGCAGGCATCCCGACCATCGCGTTGGTGTTCGGCAACTCCACCGCGGGCGGTGCCTACATCCCCGGCATGTCCGATCACGTCGTGATGATCAGGGAACGCTCGAAGGTGTTCCTGGCCGGCCCGCCGCTGGTGAAGATGGCGACCGGCGAGGAGTCCGACGACGAATCGCTTGGCGGTGCCGAAATGCACGCCCGCACTTCGGGTCTGGCGGACTACTTCGCCGTCGACGAGCTCGACGCCATCCGGATCGGCCGCCGCATCGTCGCGCGGCTCAACTGGCGCAAACAGGGACCTGCACCGGGTCCCGTCACCGCGCCGCTGTTCGACTCCGAAGAACTGCTCGGCATCGTTCCCTCCGACCTACGTGTCCCGTTCGACCCGCGGGATATCATCGCCCGCATCGTGGACGGTTCGGACTTCGACGAGTTCAAGCCGCTGTACGGCTCGTCGCTGGTGACCGGCTGGGCCACACTGTACGGCTACCCGATCGGCATCCTCGCCAACCACCGCGGCGTGCTGTTCAGCGAGGAGTCGCAGAAGGCCACCCAGTTCATCGAGCTGGCCAACCGGTCCGACACGCCACTTCTGTTCCTGCACAACACCACCGGCTACATGGTCGGTAAGCAGTACGAAGAAGGCGGGATGATCAAGCACGGCTCGATGATGATCAATGCGGTGTCGAACTCGACAGTCCCGCACATCTCGCTGCTGATCGGCGCCTCCTACGGCGCGGGTCACTACGGCATGTGCGGACGCGCCTACGATCCACGTTTCCTCTTCGCCTGGCCGAGCGCGAAGTCCGCGGTCATGGGCGGCGCGCAGCTCGCGGGCGTGTTGTCGATCGTCAGCCGTGCCGCCGCCGAGGCCCGCGGCCAGCAGGTGGACGAGCAGGCCGACGCGGCAATGCGGGCGGCGGTCGAGGGGCAGATCGAGGCAGAATCGCTGCCCATGGTGCTCTCCGGGATGCTGTACGACGACGGCATCATCGACCCCCGCGACACCCGCACCGTGCTGGGAATGTGCTTGTCCGCCATCGCCAATGGCCCGATCAAGGGGACGTCGAACTTCGGCGTCTTCCGGATGTGAGCGCGATGTGGGGGCACCTCCCGCTTGCGGGGGACGCTTGCGCGAAGAGCCGAAAGCAGAGCCATGATTCATAACGTTTTGGTCGCCAATCGTGGCGAGATCACCCGCCGGGTGTTCGCCACCTGCAGGCGGCTCGGCATCGGCACCGTCGCCGTCTACACCGACCCGGACGCCGCCTCCCCGCACGTGGCCGAGGCCGACGCCCGGGTCCGCCTGGAGGGCCGCAACGGCTACCTGGATGCCGGGCAGCTGATCGCCGCCGCTCGCGCCGCGGGCGCCGACGCCATCCACCCTGGCTACGGATTCCTGTCGGAGAACGCCGACTTCGCCGCCGCCGTGCTCGATGCGGGCCTGACGTGGATCGGGCCGCCGGTGGCGGCGGTCGCCGCGATGGGCTCGAAGATCGAGGCCAAGAAGATGATGGCCGCGGCAGGCGTGCCTGTTCTCGACGAGCTCGACCCCGAAACCGTCACCGCGGATCAGCTACCCGTCCTGATCAAGGCGTCGGCAGGCGGCGGCGGCCGCGGAATGCGGGTCGTCCGCGAATTGTCCGAGCTCCCAACACAAGTGGAAGCAGCGCGCCGCGAGGCGCAGTCTGCGTTCGGCGATCCGACGGTGTTCTGCGAGCGCTACCTCGCCACCGGCCACCACGTCGAGGTCCAGGTGCTCGCCGATCAACACGGCACAGTGTGGGCGGTGGGCGAACGTGAGTGCTCCATTCAGCGGCGGCACCAGAAGATCATCGAAGAGGCGCCGTCGCCACTGGTCGAGCGCACACCTGGGATGCGGGCCAAGCTGTTCGACGCGGCCCGACTGGCTGCGACCGCAATCGGTTACACCGGTGCGGGCACCGTCGAGTTCATGGCCGACGAGCGCGGCGACTTCTTCTTCCTCGAGATGAACACCCGGCTGCAGGTCGAACACCCAGTCACCGAGGAGACGACCGGACTCGACCTCGTCGAGCTGCAGCTACAAGTCGCTGACGGCGGTCATCTCGACCCGGATCCCCCACCGTCGCGGGGATATTCGATCGAGGCCAGGCTGTACGCCGAGGACCCCGGCAAGGGCTGGCAGCCGCAGGCCGGCACCGTGCATCACTTCGAGGTGCCTCCGAACGTCCGCCTCGACACCGGCATCGTCGACGGCTCGGTGGTTTCAGTGTTCTACGACCCGATGATCGCCAAGGTCATCTCGTACGCGTCCAACCGCCGTCAGGCCGCAGGCGTGCTCGCCGACGCGCTCGCCCGCACCCGCATCCACGGCGTGCGCACCAACCGCGACCTGCTGGTGAACGTGCTGCGGCATCGCGCCTTCCTCGACGGCGCCACCGACACCGCGTTCTTCGACACCCACGGCCTGGCCGAGTTGGCCGCACCGCTGGCCGACCAACGCGCAGTCGGACTCTCGGCACTGGCCGCCGCCCTTGCCGATGCGGCGCAGAACCGACAGACCGCAACGGTGTTCACCACGGCACCCAGCGGATGGCGCAACCTCGCCTCCGGATACCAGACCAAGTCCTACAGCGACGCATCCGATGAAACCCATGAGGTGCGTTACCGGTTCACCCGCACCGGCGTTGAGTTGCCCGGCGACGATGACGTCGCAATGATGAGCGCGCAACCGGACCGAGTAGTGCTGTCGGTCGCCGGTGTGGAGCGCCCGTTCGACGTGGCCCGCTACGAAGACCGTGTATTCGTCGACTCCCCGCTCGGCCCGGTGCAACTCGTTGCGCAGCCCCGCTTTCCGGATCCCGCCGCCGCGGTCGCACAGGGCTCACTCCTCGCGCCCATGCCGGGCTCGGTGCTGCGCGTCGGCGCGGCGGTGGGCGCCGCCGTCACCGCCGGCCAGCCGCTGATCTGGCTGGAGGCGATGAAGATGGAGCACACCGTGACCGCGCCAAGCGACGGTGTGCTCGCCGAACTCAACGTCGAGGCAGGCCAGCAGGTCGACGTCGGTGCCGTACTTGCCCGAGTGGACACACAACAAGGAGACCCCCGATGACACAGACCGGCTTCATCGAGACCGAGGAGCAGCACGCGCTGCGCAAGGCCGTCGCCGCGATGGCCGCCAACTACGGCCAGGATTACTACCTGGAGAAGGCCCGCTCCGGTGGGCACACCGACGAATTGTGGAACGAGGCAGGCAAACTCGGCTTCATCGGCGTCAACCTGCCGGAGCAGTACGGCGGCGGCGGTGCGGGCATGTACGAGCTGTCGTTGGTGATGGAGGAGATGGCCGCCGCGGGCTCGCCGTTGCTGTTGATGGTCGTCTCCCCCGCGATCAACGGCACGATCATTGCCAAGTTCGGCACCGAGGACCAGAAGAACCGGTGGCTGCCCGGCATCGCCGACGGGTCGATCACCATGGCGTTCGCCATCACCGAACCCGACGCCGGGTCGAACAGCCACCGCATCACCACCACCGCCCGCCGCGACGGCAGCGAGTGGATCCTGTCGGGCCAGAAGGTGTTCATCTCCGGCATCGACCAGGCACAGGCCGTGCTCATCGTCGGGCGCACCTATAAAGACCCAGGGGCCAAGTCCGAATCGCTCAGGCCCGCGCTGTTCATCGTGCCGACGGATGCCAGGGGCCTGAGCTGGACGAAGATCGACATGGAGCTGTGCATGCCCGAAAGCCAGTTCCAGGTGTTCCTCGACGAGGTCCGGTTGCCGTCCGACGCGCTGGTCGGATCTGAGGACGCCGCGATCGCCCAACTGTTCGCCGGGCTGAACCCGGAGCGGATCATGGGCGCCGCCAGCGCGGTGGGCATGGGCCGGTTCGCGATCAACAAGGCCGTCGACTACGTCAAGACCCGGCAGGTGTGGAAGACGCCGATCGGTGCGCATCAAGGTCTCTCGCACCCGTTGGCGCAGACCCACATCGAGATCGAGCTGGCCAAGCTGATGATGCAGAAGGCAGCGACGCTCTACGACGCAGGCGACGACGCGGGCGCGGCCGAGGCGGCGAACATGGCCAAATACGCCGCGGGCGAGGCGTCGGTACGCGCCGTCGATCAGGCCGTGCAGTCGTTGGGCGGCAATGGGCTGACCAAGGAGTACGGCATCGCCGCGGCGGTGACCGCGTCCAAGTTGGCCCGCATCGCCCCGGTGAGCCGCGAAATGGTTCTCAACTTCGTGGCGCAGACCTCCCTTGGTCTGCCACGCTCGTACTGATGCCAACACTCGTCCACTATTCCGTCGAGGGCAGCGTCGCCCGGCTCACGCTGGACTCGCCGGACAACCGCAACGCGCTATCCACGGCACTGGTCAACCAGCTGCATCAGGGCCTGACCGATGCCGCCGAGGAGGCGGGCGTGCGGGCCGTTGTGCTCGATCACACCGGCGGAACATTCTGTGCGGGAGCCGATCTCACTCAAGCTGCCTCCGGCGGACCGGCCGTCGATCCCGGCCACCTCGCCGTCGATCGGGCCCGCGAGCTCACCCAGCTGCTGCGCAGGATCCTCAAGCTGCCGATGCCGGTGATCGCCGCCGTCGACGGGCATGTCCGCGCTGGCGGGCTCGGCCTCGTCGGCGCATGCGACATCGCGGTCGCGGGACCGGCCAGCACGTTCGCGCTGACCGAGGCGCGCATCGGCGTCGCCCCGTCGATCATTTCGCTGACCCTGTTGCCGAAGATGACCGCCCGCGCCGCGGGTCGCTACTTCCTCACCGGGGAGAAGTTCGGCGCAGCCGAGGCCGCGAACATCGGGCTGATCACCATGGCCTCCGAAGACGTGCGAGCCACGGTGGCGTCGCTGACCGACGCGATCGGCAAGGCCTCGCCGCAGGGGCTGGCCGCCTCCAAAGCCTTGACCACCGCGAGCATTCTTGAAGCGTTCGACCGCGGGGCCGACGAGCTGACCGAGCAGTCCGCGCGGTTGTTCGTCTCCGAAGAGGCCCGCGAAGGAATGATGGCGTTCCTGCAGAAGCGCACGCCGCGCTGGGGCGCGGCCAACCCTTAGGACGCGGCCTGATCGATGGGCTGCTGCTCCGGCGGTGACGCGCTCGCACGTCGGCGCTTCAGCTTGCCGGGCAGGGACTGCACCGTCTCCCACGGGATGAACGCGAGGTACAACACGAACATCGCCACGCTGAAGAAGGCGACGTTCATGGTGATCATCATCGTCAGGTGCATCACGACACCGGCGGCCAATACCCAGAACCGCCACCGCCGATTCCAGACGAGAACGGCGATCGCCAACTCGATCAGCAGGGTGCCCCACGTCGCGACGTTGACCAGAATCGCATTGCCGGACAGCCACTCTGGCGCAGAAAGTAGAGCCCACCGGCCGTCGGTCCGCCAGGTGTAGGAGGCCGCGGCACCGTCCGCCCAGAATTTGCCGGACAGTTTTGCCTGAACGGACACCAGGTAGACCAGCGATAGTTGGACCTGCATGAGCCGAATGGGCCACGGCGCCATGGTTTGTGCAGACCGAAACGATCCGGTCCGCCGACGCTGATCGAGTGAAAGAGCTGCACCACAGCACGAGAGCGCCAGGATCAGGGCGACGACGGTGAGGAGCTGGTCCCCGGCATTGAAGACGAAGCCGCCGCTTCGATCGAACGAGTAGAACAACACGAAAACGACGATCGCCGCGAACCGGCTATGCCAGCCCACGGTCATCGCGACGGCCGACAACAGCAGCAGCACCCAACCGATCCACAGGGCCGGGTCGCCGGGCCAGACGTCAAAGACACTCCACTGGTAGGCGAGCCGGGGGTACGCGGGCGCGACTCCTTGTTCGCCGAACACTCGCGAGAAGTCAGGCAGCAGTGCGAGGGTCCACGCGACTACAACGACGCCGAACATCATTCGGACGAGACCCAGCGTGTAGGCGGGCTCGGGAGTGAACCAGAAGGCGCACCATCGGTCGGTGATCGTGCCGACTAGTGATCGCCGGGAGCTATCCGACTCCGTCATTGCGCTCCTGCTAACGCCTCTTGGTACAGGACCTTCATGGCCGGTTTTCCGGGAGGACCCTCACCAGGCGGCGGTAGAGTCTGGGTTCGATAAACGACGGTAACGCCGACGACGCGCTCAGTCGGCTCGGTGACCTCGCGGACGACCCATCGGGCGAGCTGTGGTCGGATGCTCGCGTCGTGGATCACGGCACGCCTCATCAGTATCCAGCGATCCCACCAGCCGATGCCACGCTCGCCAGGCTGCATGGTCCACACCCGGTCCTCGCCGTCGGCCATCTTGACGTGAACCTCGACCGTCTCGAGCCTGGAGTCCGGCGTCCCGTACATCCCCCAGTACTGGTCGAGTCCTGCTGGCGCCGCGACCGGTGTCACAACCGGCATCAGACTGCGCCTGATCGGCGAATCGGGCACATTCCACAGGACACCAATCAGTACGAACACCGCGACGAAGGCGCTGATCACGACCTTGCCGACGTGAGACTCCTCGAATCGCTGCTGAAGGTTGGCGAGCTTGCCCCCGCTAGTGCGCGGGCTCCGCTGCTCTTTGCCTTCATTGCGAACAGTCACTGCCAAATCCGCGGCCACTTTCTGTCGGTTGCCACCGTCGCAGACACCCTAGTTCATCCCCGAGAGGTTGACGGCGCCGTCGGCATCCAAGAGATTTGGGGTCAACTCTGCGCGAGAGGGAGATGGTCTGATAGATGACCCGCGAGGTTCTGGTCACCGGGGCGACCGGCACGCTGGGCCGGAAGCTGGTCGGCGCGGCCACGGCTGCCGGTCATCACGTGCGTGCCATGAGTCGGCGCAGTCACGTCGGCTATACCGGCGTGCACTGGTCACAGGGTGACCTGCTCGCCAACACTGGCATCGACGCTGCCGTCGATGGCGTGGACGTGGTCGTGCACGGCGCCACCCAGGGCACGGGCGACAAGGACGTCACGTCCACGCAGAACCTTGCCACCGCGGCGCGCCGGGCCGGCGTCGGGCACATCATCTACGTGTCGATCGTCGGGATCGACCGAATCCCGCTGCCCTACTACCAAACCAAGCTGCGCGTCGAGCGCGCCCTGGAAGCCTCCGATGTCGGCCACACGGTGTTGCGCGCCACCCAGTTTCACGACCTGATCAACAAGATCTTCTCGATCCAGCGGTTCTCACCCCTGCTGTGGACGTTGCGCGGAGTGCGGTTCCAGCCCATCGACACCCGTGACGTCGCTGCACGGCTAGTCGAACTCATCGACTGTGAACCTGCCGGACGGGTCGCCGACATGGGCGGTCCTGCCGTGCACACACACGCCGAGCTGGCACGCATGTACCTCGCTGCCCGCGGCGGCCGTCGACCCGTCGTCCAGATGCCGGTGCCGGGGCGCATCGTCGCCGGCTACCGAGCGGGCGCGAACCTGGCGCCGGACAACCCGGTCGGCACCATCGACTTCGCGGAATACCTCGCCGAAATCACATAAAGTTCGCTCATCTATCTGCTTCGCCATGATCGCCAACAGCACAGTTTGGCCAACCGCCTTGCATGTGCCAGCGTTCGTCGTAGGCTCGACATTGATGAGCACTCCAGCGTCGCGGAACGGTTCGATGCGTGCTGCTGACACCGATCGAATACAGGTGGCGCAGTTGCTCACCGACGCCGCTGCCCAGGGCCGCCTGCCGATGAGCGAGTACGAAGACCGCCTGACTAAGGCGTATGCGGCGCAGACGTACGACGAACTCGAGCGGATCAGCGCCGACCTGCCCGGCACCGTCACCAGGGCGCGCGGCGGTGGTCCGTGCAGGCCAGCGCCCTCGACGCTGCTGTTGGCCATCATGAGCGGCTTCGAGCGCCGCGGCCGTTGGAACGTGCCGAAGCGCATGACGACCTTCGCTCTGTTCGGCGGTGGCGTGGTGGATTTGCGGTACGCCGACTTCACTTCACCGGAAGTCGAGATCCACTCGTACTCGATCATGGGCGGCCAGACAATCCTGGTACCACCGGAGGTCAACGTGGATCTGCGCGGGGTCGGCGTGATGGGCACGTTCGACCAGAGCGTCGACGGCGAGGGATCGCCGGGTGCTCCATGCGTGAAAGTCCGCGGCTTCTCGCTGTGGGGCAGGGTCGGCGTCAAGCGCAAGAAACGGCAAGGCCCCTAGCTATAGCTAGCCCGGCCGGTTTCATGATGTGCCGCGGTAGGCGCTAGGGACATCCGCCTCCGGATCGCAGTCGGCATCGCCGCGGTCGTCGCTTCCACCCCACTAACCATCGTCCGATCGTGGCGGCTGGCCGCGACGCGTACAAGCGTCAGGCTGACGGGGGAGGTGCAGGTCGGCATAGGCGGCGATGCCGGGCGGGCGGTGGATCAACACACCGCACCAGCTTGACGCACATCGGCCCCTCCTTGATGCGGAGGGGCCGATGAGTTAAGGAAGATCTTCCCGTTGGACCGCCAATACATAGCGATCTCAACGGTTTAGCCCTTGCCGCCGCCTTTCAAACCACCGCCACCAGTGAGTTTGCCAATGGCGTCTTTGATTCCTTGGAGCGGTCCACCGCCTCCGCCGCCCGACTCGCCGTCGCCCCACAGGGTGGTATCGGGTTTGAACTGAAGGCTGTTTCTGACGAGGCCATTTCCTTCGCCGCTTCGCTTGGTCCCCGCGTTGATTTTGTCGCGCACTGCAGTTACGGGCGCCTTGGGTGCGTCGACTGCGGGCGCATCAGGCTCCACGGCCTTGAGCGGCTTGGGCAGTGCGTCCCGGAACGGCTTGGGCGCGTTGGCCTCAATCGTCGGGTCAGACTGGCTTCCCCTGCCGGCTAGCGAAGGCGTCGCCAAATCGACGAAGGACCTCCCCGTATTGGCCTCCGCGTTCCTGCCGAACAAGCCGCGCACACTAGTGACCGGCGTGCCGGCGGCCTCTCGCTGCGCGGCCAAGGTCATCGTGCCGGTCGCAGGCGAAGGCGCAGTCAATGCAGCGGCAATCCCGGCGAGGACCGCATTTACAGGCCCACCATCCTGGAACGCCAAGACACCGGCTCCCAACGGAGTGTCCGGCCCGAGCGCTGTGCCAACCCCGGTCACAACCACCCCTACCGGCCCACCACCCTGGAACGCCAAGACACCGGCTCCCAACGGGGTGTCCGGCCCAAGCGCTGTG
>Ga0207693_10001982_pt1 | contig 17964 bp, 15 predicted proteins | sample LARL81metaG_FD_184347 | JGI IMG/M metagenome (GOLD analysis project Ga0207693, IMG submission 184347) | Corn, switchgrass and miscanthus rhizosphere microbial communities from Kellogg Biological Station, Michigan, USA - LAR L8-1 metaG... | ecosystem: Host-associated > Plants > Roots >...
CGCAAAACGGGTCGTCGAGACCGCCATTCAGATCGTTGTACGTAATCATGGACTGACTTGCGTCATGGTGACGCACGACCTGGCCCAGGCCATTCGAGTGGCCCAACGCGCTTTGTTGTTGGAGTCCGGACGCATTGTGCGCGAGGGCTCAGTAAATGAGGTGCTGCATGCTTAGCCTGTTCTTCCATACTCAACTACAATTGGGCCTTGCTCAGGCCACCATCGCCGCGCTGGCGGCAATGATTGTTGTGCTGTTGGCCAGGAGGCGGAATATCCATCTGGAAGGCGAAGCAATCATCGCGATGTTGCGTGGATTGGTGCAGATCATCGCGGTGGGCTCCATCCTCGTGATCCTCCTTCGAGGTCCTCGCTGGACGAGCGGACTGCTGCTCACCGCAATGATCGTAGCCGCGGGCGCAACTTCCGCAAAACGCGCTAGGAATATTCCCGGTGCCTTCCGGGTATCGACCTGGTCCATCGCACTTGGCGCCGGTCTAGTAATTGCTGTTATGACTGCCTTGGGAGTAATCGATACCGCGATCACGTCTCTGGTTCCAGTAGGCAGTATGCTGATTGCCAATGCAATGAATACCAACGGCCTCGCGCTGAACCGTTTCCGTTCTGATGTCGTCGCCCACGCGGGCGAAATCGAGGCCGCGCTCGCCTTGGGTGCGGAGGGTCGAACCAGCGTATCGCCTTACGTGCTGGCTTCATTTGAAGCTAGCCTGATTCCTGCAATAGACTCTCTGCGCTCTCTCGGTATCGTATGGATTCCTGGTCTGATGGCCGGAATGTTGCTTTCAGGCGCCCGGCCGGTATATGCGGCCATTTACCAGTTCGTGGTGCTGGCCATGATCTTTGCCGCCTCCGGACTGACGTCGCTGACCAGCACCTTGCTCATCCGGAACAAAGTGTTCTCTCCGGCCGAACAGTTATTATTGCGGCCCTGATCTCGGCCCGCATTTTTGCGGGAAGGCTGTCGAACCCTTTCTATGACCAAAATATCCTCGGTGCTCCTCGAACATGCCAAAGCTGCAGAGCATCATCGCCGGGCTGCGGCGCTTCGAGCTGTCGCTTCGTTGGAACTGGCCAAGGGTCTGGTAGTACTCCTGCTTGGATTCGGCGCAATTTCGCTTGTTCATAAAGACGCATGGGATGTCGCCGAGGCCTTATTACATTTTCTCCACGTGAACCCCGACCGCCATCACTCTGCTCAGGTCTTCCTGAATCTCGCTGACAATCTCACCGACAGAAAACTGTGGGCCATGGCTGGCGGCGCGGCCACCTATTCCATCATTCGTTTCATTGAGGGGTACGGATTGTGGCACGAAAGATCTTGGGCGGAATGGTTCGCGCTGATATCGGGTCTGGTATACGTTCCCTTTGAGGCTTACGAGGTAGCGCGGCGCTCGACCCCCATTCACTGGGCGGTTTTGCTCGTCAATATTGGCATCGTGTTTTATATGATCTATCTACGGCTCTCCGCCCACAAAGAAGCAAAGCTTGGTTCATAAATTGCCAATCGTAATCGAGCGCCCGACCCAGGAAAGCGCATGATTCTAGAAAGGCACGATTCGGGAATGACTCGGCTCAAGTCGTGCCGTTTATTGTCTGAGGGATGACATGAAAGCATTTTCGAGAACGAACCGCGCGGTGCCAGCGGTACTGGCCCTGCTTTTCATTGTGACCGGAGGCCACGCTCAACAAATTTCGCTTCAGGCGTTAGTCGAGCCCTCCACCATCATCGTCAAAGACGGTCACCCGGTTACTTTCGCTTTCCACGGTTTTATCGAATTCACATCGCTTTCCGAGATGCTTTCGTACATCGATTCCCAAACTCAACGCTGGAAAAACAATGGTGGGCTCGATGATGTCGCTCGCCAGCATCTGGCACGCGAATCGCTCCAGCAGGGAATTGAGAGCAGAATTATCTCAATGGTCGACGAGCGGCCATTAGAGACGTTGATCGCTCACACTAGCGAGGAACTCCGCGCGGCGTTGCGGCAAGTGAAGGAACCCGTGCCGCCCGGATATGCCGAATCTTTCCGAGCGGTACAAGAAAAATGGAAACATTCCCTGAATTGTTGGAGTGCCGCGCCGTCGATTCCCGCACGAGTTCTTTCCAACTGGTATCCAATCGAGGAGGGCATTCAACTCTACGGAGCTACCTACGATTCGACCGAACATTTTTGGCAGGCCATAAAGTACCACCCCGATATCACAGTCGCTGAACTGACGCAGTTGCTCGACGTTTTAGATCACAAGGAGTGGCGTCCCTGGCTGGCTCGTCTCGACGACGATCCGAAGCTTTATTTACCCAACGCTTACGCGGTAGAGTTTCTCCGCCACAATCTCAGGCCCGAGCGCTTGCAGTGGTTTCGCGAGGCATTGAAGACGCACGACCTGCGAAGCGGCGATCGTGCCCGATCGACTCAACAACGCGGCCACGCGGCGTTCCGCTTCACAGCGTTTGAAGAAAAGGTTATATGGGGAGACCTTGCCGATCTTTTCCACTTAATCTACATTTTCTCGCCGCCAGAAGATTCACTTCGCGCAACACTGCAAGAGCATCACTTTGACGGTGTCTATCTGAACGGACGCAAGATGGGATTTATCAGTGAAGATTTCCGTTCTTTAATGCTCGAAATCTGGAAAGTTAAATATTTGCAGATGCCTCGCTTCCGCGAAGTCATCACATCCATTCCCATGGAGATTCATCTTTCCCACTTCCTTAACGACGGCGATTCACCCGACATCCCCATCCCCATCTACATTGGATATCTGAACCAGATTCGCGGTCTCGCCCGCAAGTAATCTCTCGAGGGATGTGGGCGCAAGCGTCGCTTGCGCGAAGAACTAAAAGGCCCCGCGCGTCTCAGAAAAGGACGCTATGGGGCCTCGTTAGAGGGGAAGGCACCGAAGTGTCCCAGCAAATCACGCTTCCCAGACAAAAATTGCTGTAGAGTCGGTTTTCCGACCTGAGCTGACTAGAAACCTGACGCTGAATTCCCAGGCCTTGTTCTTAGCCTTTGTTCTTAGCCTTTTGACGCCGCCACCTCGGAGTGGTAGCGTGTCTCGACTCTGGAGGGACTAATTATGAAACGAAGCCTAATCTGCTTGACCGTCGTGTTTGCCGTGGGTCTTTACACCCATGCCCAATCCACTGCTCCTGTGCAACATTCTGCACACTCCTCTTCGGTAGCCGCGCCGCCGACGGATCAGATTTGGGCCAGCCTCATGGCTGGCAACAAGCGCTTTGTAGCCGGAAGGCCCCAATCACATGATTTCGTTTCGCTTCGCCACAAGCTTGCTTCGGGACAGCAACCCCACGTAATTGTTCTGTCTTGCTCGGCTAGCCGGGTCCCTCCGGAACTGGTTTTCGACCAGACCCTGGGAGAGTTGTTTGTCATACGTACGGCTGGGAACGTCGCGGATCCAATAGGCTTAGGCAGCATCGAGTATGCCGTGGACCACGTTCACGCCTCGGTTCTATTGGTCCTCGGCCACCAGAAATGTGGTGCCGTGATCGCCGCCTGTTCAGGTGAGAAGATGCCCAGCCGCAATTTGGCAGCGATCGTCGACAAGATCGCGCCAGCCGTCACCCAGGCCAAGACTTATGCCAAGCCAGATGATCTGGTCGAATCCGCCATCAAGGAAAACGTGCATCGTAGTGCCCAGGACCTAGTGGCAAACAGCGAAATCGTGCGCGAAGCAGTCAAGGCTGGCAAGCTGTCTGTGATCGAGGCGGTCTACCAGTTTGACAGCGGAGAAGTAGTCCGCCGGCCCCAGGCGGACAAAACTGAAAAGTTTTGCGCTTAGAAAGTCCAGGCGAATTTCTAGCGCTCGCTGTCGAAGTTCACTTTTCCACCTTCAAACGGGCTATAGTAGCTGGGGAGTAACTCGGCGATACACCCGTTTGCCAAGCCGAGCGCCCGTTGTAGCGTATGCCCACTTGCGATACGCGGGCCGAGGTCGAGACGTGAACGAAAACATCACTACCCCAATTCCTAAACCAATCTTGGACGAAGAGGGTTTTCAACGCTTGCTAGCTGCCGCCTGCGTGTTGCAGGCGCACGCGGAATATCGCTCGCCGAAAGCCATTGTTAAGGTCGCGCCGAAATCTTTCGCCGGGGGAGTCGTGCTGCAACGGAGAACTCCGTCGCGTCGAACGTCGCCCCAGCGCCAGGCATTAGTGAAGGTAAGAACACTTCACGGTCTTACAAGACGAAGGTTTTGGAGGACCACCGAAGCGGTCGTGATCGGAGTCGTTTTCTGCATCATGCTGGGGATGTCGATTCACCGCCTCGCGGCCCTTCCCAGTCTTGCGGCCATGAGAGGACGAAATCTGACGCTGTCCAGAAACCCAGAGGTGGCAAGCTTGTCCTCCGAATCCCTTGCAACGACGCAAAGTTCTCCCGACTCGAATGGTGATGCAAGCGACGTCTCCGACCAGCTCGTTATCCACTACCGAAAACCGGCACGTTCTACTTCAGGATCAAGTCCTCGTTTGATTTTCGGCCAAGATCCAAACGTATTTACTCTCGATACCGTTACTCGATACGGAGATGATGTAACCATGTGGTCTTTGAGCTCCAAAAACTCTAGACACAAGACTCCATCTCGATAAGGTCTTTGTAGCGTCGGCTTTGCCGCGGAGACCAACCCATTCCGCAAGATCAGGCGTCCTTACCGTAAACCGGAATCGCCGCGCCATTGACATCTTTGCCGGCTTCCCCTGCAAGCCACATGACCAACTCCGCGACCGATGCCGGTTTTACCCACTTGCTGACATCAGCCTTTGGCATCGCTTTGCGGTTGGCGGGTGTGTCCATGGTGCCCGGGAGAATCACATTTGCCGTGAGACCCACGTCCTTGTTTTCAAGTGCGACGGTTTTGACCAAAGAGACCATGGCCGCTTTGGAAGCGCTGTAAGCGCCGACGCCTGCCCCAGGCTCCAGCGCCGCGCGACTCCCGATCGCGATGATCCGGCCGTTGCCGGTCTGCCGCATTGGCGGAATCGCTGCCCGCAAGATGTGAAATACAGAATTCAAATTGACATCAAGCATGCGTTGAAACGTCTCATCATGCATCTCGGCGATCGGTTGTCCACCGACAAATCCACCGACGGTATGAGCCAGCACGTCCAGCCTTCCGAAGCGGGACACTACCTGATCCACCAAAGCTCTCGCGTTCTCCCGATTGGAAATCTCCGTTGCCACAGCGATGAACGCTGAACCCTCGAAATCAGACTGCCGTATCGACCGCGACGATCCAATAACCGTCGCCCCGGCGTCAAGAAACGCCTGCGTCAGATAAATTCCCAGGCCACCATTGGCCCCGGTTACAAGAACAACTTTACCCTTCATGAAGTGCTCCGATCCGCTAGCCATTGGATTCCGTCAACTCCGAAACGTTACTTGCCCCTTCAAAAGTTAACAGACCCCGGGAGCATTATGGGGTCGTGAGACTCGAGATCTACAGCTTTTTTGAATTGTTTTGCGTCGAAATGTTCTGCTCTCATTCAAAGGGTTGAAGTAATGACCGCGATCTTGGGCGCCAGGGTGAGACGCGCCATCTCGGGTTTCATTCCTCTCAGACACTACTCGCCGATTTTCAATTAGGTGCGGATTTTGCAACACGAAGGGAGCCAAGGAAGGGAACTGCAACCTACTAAGTAGAATCTGGTGGCCCCGGCGTGAGTCGAACACGCGACCCTTCGTTTAGGAAACGAATGCTCTATCCATCTGAGCTACGGGGCCATGCCTTTACACAGCCTGTACATACTTGGACGGGAGGTTTGGCCAACTACCCACAAAGTAACACAAGTTGGCACAGAGCAAACTCCTGAAGACAAACCTCCGAGTGAAGGGTCTTTACTTCCGAACCCCAAGGTCGCGTATTCGACTCACGCCGGGAACACACCCGCTCTCCTGTTTGCCGCTAGGGTCTAGCGGTTACGGTTGGCATAAATCGCGGGGGCTTTCTAATTTTAGTCGCCTGTTCAAATCCATAAGCGATTTTCAAAAGCGCCGCCTCGCTCCAGGCCCGTCCGAAAAATGACACGCCAACCGGAAGCCCTGCAATGAATCCTGCCGGCAGTGTAATGTCCGGATAGCCTGCCACTGCCGCTGCATTTGAACTGCCTCCGCTCGCATGATCTCCATCGATCAAATCAGTGAGCCATGCTGGACTTCCCGTTGGCGCCATGATCGCATCCAGATGAAGTTTGTCCATGATCCCGTCGATGCCCCCAGCGCGTGATAGCCGGTGATTCGTCTCCAGCGCATCCAAATATTCCTTCGTCGTCAACGGACCTTTCTCTTCTGCCTTGATAAAAGTGTCCTGCCCGAAATAAGGCATCTCTTCACTCTGATTCTTCTCGTTGAAGTCGATAATCTCCTTCAGTGAATGCACGGGAGCGTCTGGACGGCCCACCAGATACGCATTCAGATCGGCCTTCAGCTCATACAAAAGAACCGTAAACTCGCTGTCATCGAACTTCCCATGAGATTCCAGGTCAGCCGGATCAATTAGCACCGCGCCCTGCCGCTTCATCTCTTCCATAATATTGTTCATGAGCGCGTCCACGGAATCGCTAAAACCGAAATACTTGCGCGCGATGCCAATGCGTGCACCGCGCAATCCATTGGGATCGAGAAAACCGGTGTAGTCAACCGCAATCTTTCCGCTGCTGGCGGCGGTGGCGCTGTCCGCGGGATCGACTCCCGCCAACGCGTTGAGCAGAATCGCCGCGTCGCGCACCGTGCGCGCCATCGGTCCAGCCGTATCCTGACTGTGCGCAATGGGAATAATTCCGCTACGGCTGATCAATCCTAAAGTTGGCTTGATTCCCACCAGCCCGTTCGCCGACGATGGACATACCACCGAGCCATCCGTCTCCGTGCCCACTGCCACCGCGCAGAAACTCGCAGCCACTGCCGCCCCGGATCCCGAACTCGAACCGCAAGGATTGCGATCCAGAGCATAAGGATTTCGGGTAAGCCCGCCCCGGCCGCTCCAGCCGCTCACCGAATGGCCGGATCGAATGTTCGCCCACTCGCTCAGATTTGTCTTCCCTAGAATCACCGCGCCAGCCTCTCGCAACTTCTGCGCCACGAAAGAATCTCGCGCCGCGTGTGATCCCATGAGAGCCAGCGACCCGGCCGTCGTCTGCATGCGGTCCGCAGTATCAATGTTGTCTTTGATCAGTATCGGAATCCCATGCAATGGTCCGCGTGCGCCTTTGCTCTTCCGCTCCTTATCAAGCCCTTCGGCAATCGCCAGGGCGTTGGGATTAACTTCGATCACGCTGTTAACCACCGCACCGCAGCGATCCACTTCTTCGATCCGAGCCAGATACTTCTCAGTAAGCGATTTGGCCGTAAATCTTCCTGACGTTAACCCAGCCTGCAAATCCGCGATCGTTAGCTCGCTGAGTTCGAATTCCTTGGGCTCGGGCGTACCCGGCGCATACGCCGGCATCTCTCTCGCGCCAGCAAGCGCCGGCAACATCATGGCCCCCACTCCGCCGGCCATGCTCCCCTGCAAAAATCGCCTTCGTGACCATGAAGTACTTACCCGAGGTTTATTAGTTTGTTCGGACAATGTGGCTACCTCCGTGGCGTGATAGGAAGCGGAATTATAGGCGATCGGTCAAGAATGTTTGTCCCCGCACTCTGCTTTCTTTTTGCCGGAGTGCCCGTCAAAACAGCGGGTGACAGTGCATGATTCCGATCTGTTGAAGCTGGTACAATCCCACGTTCATTCTCATGGAAGCCATTTGTACCCCACCTCTAGAAACGACCAGCGGAACTTCATCAAGCGAGGAGTGCTGATGCCTAATCTCAAATCCCTATTGTTGCTGTCGATGATCTCTCTCCCCTGCGTGGTATCCGGCCAGGACAGTATTCAAGAAGGAAGGCTGATGCGGTTTCCCGACAGCTACAAAGACAAAATTGTCTTCGTCTATGGTGGTGACCTTTGGCTGGCGTCCAGTTCCGGCGGCGACGCCCAGCGAATCACATCCGACCCGGGTCGCGAACTCTTTCCAAAGTTTTCGCCCGACGGCAAATGGATCGCCTTTACCGGACAATACGACGGTAATTTCAATATCTATGTGATGCCCGCCCAGGGCGGCCAGCCGCGCCAGTTGACCTACTTTCAAGGTGCGGCCGCGCCGCTAAGCGATCGCATGGGCATACATAACGAAGTCCTGACATGGACTCCCGATAGCAAGCGCATCGTCTTCCTGTCCCGCCGCGATGCATCCAACGGTTGGACCAAACGTCCTTTCAGCGTCGACATCGATGGCGGCCTGCCCGAGGCCCTGCCGGTTGACCAGGGCGGTCTCACTTCTTACTCGCCCGACGGAACAAAAATCGCTTACAACCAGATCTTTCGCAACTTTCGTACCTGGAAGCGGTACACCGGAGGCTTGGCGCAGTCCATTTCCATTTACGATCTCAAAAACAATACGGTGGAGGATGTGCCACACACCGAATGGACCGACACTTTTCCCATGTGGCACGGGGGCACGATTTTTTTCACTTCCGATCGTGGGGCTGATCACCGTCTTAATCTTTACAGTTACGAACTAAGCAGCAAGCAGGTTGAACAGCTTACCCATTTCTCTGATTTCGATGTCATGTGGCCCAGCCTCGGACCTGATTCCATCGTGTTCGAAAATGGTGGCTATCTCTATACCTTTGATCTCCAATCGAAGCAGGCCAAAAAGTTAGTGATCTACCTTCCCGGCGATCGTGACCAGAGCCTCAAACACTGGGTAAGTGCCAGCAAGAATATTTCCGACTTCGACCTCTCGCCGGAAGGGAAGCGCGCCGTATTCGGCGCGCGCGGAGATGTTTTTACCGTCCCCGCAAAAGAAGGCAGCATCCGTAACCTGACCCGCACTTCAGGAATTCGCGAGAAGTCAGTGGCATGGTCGCCCGACGGTCGCTGGATTGTCTACGTTTCTGACCGCAGTGGCGAAGACGAACTCTTCATCTCGCCCCAGGACGGACTCGGCAAAGAACAGCAGGTCACCAGCGGCTACAAAGGCTTCAAATATGCCCCCGTCTGGTCACCCGACAGCAAAAAACTTGCATGGTCCGACAAAGACACGCGCCTCTGGTACGTCGACATCAACGAGAAAAAGCCGGTCGAGATCGATCATGGCCGGTACGGCGAAATTCTCAATTACTCCTGGGCGCCCGACAGCAAATGGCTGGCCTACGACAAGAACGCCGAGAACTCTTTTTCGGTGGTCCATCTTTATTCGCTGGCCGACAGTAGGATCACCCCCCTCACCACCAGCATGACCAACAGCTTCGCGCCCGTCTTCGATCCCGACGGCAAATATCTCTACTTTCTTTCCGACCGCGATTTCAACGAAGTCCTTGGGAATGTTGACTTCGAATTTTCCAATCCCAAAACCACCCGGATTTACCTGGTCACCCTCCGTAAGGACGAAATTTCGCCGTTCCTCCCGTTGAGCGATGAAACTCAGATCAAGTCGGAAGAACCAAAAGACGAACTCATCACTCCGCCCGGCAACAAGAGCAACGCCGAGCAAAAAGGCAAGGAAAAAAAGAAAGAATCCAAACCCCCGGCAGCCGCTAAAAACAGCGACAAGGATCGCGACAAAGATAAAGATAAAGAAGACAAAGATAAAGATAAAGAAAAGGACAAGCCAAAGGAATTCCGCGTCGACCTCGACGGCATCGAGCGACGCATCGTAGCTCTGCCTATCGAGCCCGCCGTCATCCCTACTTACCTGGCTTCAAAGGGCTTCATCTACTATGCCACCACGCCCATTCAGGGCTTGTCCGGCCCCGTCCCGGGCGAATCCAATTCGATTCACGTTTTCGATCTGAAAGAGCGCAAAGACAAAGTCTTCATGGAAGGCGTCCAGCGTTTTGCTCTTTCCTTCGACGGATCGAAGCTCATGTACGAAGCCGAAGGTGGCCGCGATGGTCACAACTATGGCATCGTCGATGCCAAACCCGATGGTCCGAAGAAAATCGGAGATGGCGCGCTGAATCTCATCGGAATGAAAGCCGAGATCAATCCTCCAGAAGAATGGAAGCAGATCTTCAACGAAGTATGGCGGCAGGAACGCGACTTTTTCTACGAAGCATCGATGAACGGCGTGGACTGGGAAAAGGTCCGCGACAAATATGCTCAGTTGCTGCCTTACGTGGCCGACCGCTACGGCCTCACTTACATTCTAGGCGAGATGATTGGAGAGCTTTCCAATTCACATACCTACGTCGGTGGCGGAGATTATCCTGACCTGCATCCAGTGAACGTTGGACTGCTCGGAGTTGATTTCGAGGCAGACCAAGCCACCGGCGTATACCGGTTAAAGAAAATCTACCCCGGCGAGAATTGGGACCCGCAGGTCCGCTCGCCTCTCACCGAGCCCGGGGTCAAGGTGAATGAAGGCGACTACGTTCTTGCCGTGAATGGCCGGTCGCTACGAGCTCCCCAAAATCCCTACGAACTCTTCGTCAACACCGCCAACGAGACCATCACTCTTACCGTGAACTCCAAACCTTCAGAGGAAGGCTCGCACACAGTGCAGGTAAAGCCGCTGGCCGACGAGTTCAATCTGCGCGAACTGAACTGGGTCGAGAGTAATCGCAAGAAGGTCGACGCAGCGACGAACGGGCGCGTCGGCTATGTCTACCTACCGGACATGGGTGGCTCGGGGCTAAACCAGTTCGTAAAGCAATACTTCCCCCAGATTCGCAAACAGGGGATGATCATTGACGTTCGTTACAACGGCGGCGGGTTCGTCGACCAGTTGATTTTCGACCGCCTGCGCCGCGTACTGGCTGGAATGGGTTCAAGCCGCAACTGGGAAAGCAGCACCGTGCCTCCAGTGGTCTTCAACGGCGCGATGGCTTGCATTACCAACCACTATGCAGCGTCTGACGGCGATATATTCAGCTATTACTTTAAGTACTTCAAGCTTGGACCTCTTATCGGCGAACGCACATGGGGCGGGGTTCGTGGCATTCGTGGCCAAATGCCATTAATCGATGGCGGCTACATCACTCGCCCTGAGGCCGCCCGATATGACCTGAATAGCAAGTGGGTGGTCGAAAACCACGGCGTGCAGCCGGATGTGGTCGTCGAAAACCGCCCCGACCAGGTAGTAAAAGGCCGGGATCCGCAATTGGAAAAAGCTATTGACCTCGTGATGCAAGAAATCCAGTCCAATCCCAAGAAACTGCCGCCCAGACCTCCCGATCTTCCGGCGTATCCGGAGGGTCCCGCCCTCTAACAACCAGCCCGCAACGGCGACGGCCTGTCCCGAGCGAAGTCCCCGGACGTCTCACCTGACCGGTCGGACAAAGCCCGCCGGATTCGCCGGTTATCATCCGGGATCAGAATCTCGGAAAATGGTCGTAAGTAATCGCTAAAATGGCCCTTTTAATCGTATAATTAAATCTTCAATGCCAAAGTATTCGATTGTGGTTCCCCTGCACAACGAGCAGGAAAACGTCACCGACCTCTACGACCGTCTTAAAGTGGTGATGGAAGCCAATGGCGAAAGCTTTGAAATCGTTCTAGTAGACGACGGTTCCACCGACCGAAGTTTCCACACTTTGCGCGAAATCGCTGCCGTGGATAGCCGCGTCACCGTCGTAAAACTCCGCCGTAACTTTGGCCAGACTTCTGCTTTGGCGGCCGGCTTCGATCACGCACGCGGCGAATACATCATTGCCATGGATGGTGACCTGCAGCACGATCCCGCGGACATCCCCGTGTTCCTTGAGAAAATCTCCGAAGGTTACGACATTGTTAGCGGCTGGCGGAAAAACCGCATCGATAATTTTTGGCTCCGCCGTTTCCCGTCGCGTTGTGCCAACTGGCTGATGGCCAAATTGAGCGGCGTCGATATTCACGATTTTGGCACTACTTTCAAGGCCTACCGCCGTGAGATTCTTGACCAGGTTCCACTATACGGCGAACTGCACCGCTTTATCCCGGCCTTGGCTTCTTGGCACGGAGCTTCGATTTGCGAAGTTCCAATCCAGAATGTAAACCGCGAACGCGGAGTCTCTCACTACGGCATCTCCCGCACGTTCCGCGTGTTCTTCGATCTGATTACCATCCGTTTTCTGCTCCGCTATCTATCCCGGCCGCTGCACTTCTTCGGCACGTTTGGCATGTTGAGCATCATGGGCGGATCGAGCGTAACGCTGTGGTTGCTTGTTCAGAAATTCCTGCATCAGACTCCAGTCATGGCCAATCATGGTCCCCTGATGATCTTCACTGCGGTGCTGATCCTGGCTGGACTCAATATGCTGGCAGTAGGCTTGTTGGGAGAAATGCAGGTGCGTCACTACCACGAACCTACCCGTCGAGCCCCCTATTCGGTCGATCGTGTCCTGCGCGCCCAAAGCGAAGAGCACACCATCTCCGAATAGCGGTTCTGCGCCTAATCCATCAAGTTCCACACGCGAAGGATTCACGCAGTTGAAGGGCCCATGCATCCGGGGAGGTGCCGCTTAAGAATAAAGCTAGGTGCGAGCGCCCCCCAAAAAAGTCACCCCCCAAACGCCTCCTTATTTACGACATAAGGCATCTTGGTCAAGTCCCCGCCATAATTGTTCTCCAGCACATCAATCAGACCCCGCACCGTCCGGCCCGCCATCCCCTTATCCGGATCGGTAGAAAGCCGGGTGATCCTCCCCGCGCTTGCTACATGCGGATACAGCCTGCAGCGGTCCTCAATCGCTGGATCGCGCAGCGGCGACTCCTTTGGCAGCGGCTCTTTTTCGTAAACATCCAACGCCGCCCCCGCAATCCAATTCTCTTTTAGCGCCTTCACCAGGGCCACCTCGTCCACCACCGGACCGCGCGAGGTATTCACCAGAAAAGCCGTCGGCTTCATCCGTCGCAGTGTGCGCTCGTTGAAGAAGTGGAAAGTCGGCGTGGCGCTTTCGCCTTCGCGCAGCAGCGGCACATGCACGCTCACGAAATCAGCCTGGGCCAGCGCATCGTCGAACGCCACATATTTAATCCAGTTTTTCTCTTTCGAAATGCCGCGCGCATGGCGCAAATCCATCGTTTCCTGAATCGCCCGGACGTACTCATGATTCTGATAAGCTGGGTCGTAACACAAAATGTTCATATCGAACCCGGCGCACTTTTTGATCATGGCCAAGCCGATGCGTCCTGTCCCGATGATCGCGACACTCTTGCCGGTCACTTCGTCGCCAAGAAAAGGCAAATAAGGATGCCAGTAGCCCCACTGGTTGTCGCGCGTCAAATGCTCCGCCGTCCACATCTTTCGCGCCAACGCACCCATCATAAAAAATGCGAACTCCGCCGTAGCTTCCGTTAAGACGTCCGCAGTATGAGTAAATGGAATTTTGTAACGGTTGGCGTCCGCGCGGTTGATGTTGTCGAAACCTACGGCAATCTGTGCGACCACCTTCAGCGTCCCTTTTCCCACTTCGAACACCTCGGCGTCAATTGAATCGCGCAGCGTGGTAATCAGCCCATCAATGCCGGATCTAACTTTCTCGATGATCAGACTCTTCGCCGGGGCCTCTGGCTTTCCATAAACGTCGACCTCGTAGCCGCGTTGGCGTAACAACTCGATTGATACGCCGATATCGCAGGTTGCAAACACTCGAAATTTCTTGGCCATGGTTCTCTCAAGTCAGGAATGATGCAGCCAATCGATATTAACCCAAGCGCCCAGGGCAAAGAGAGGCCGCTTTGGGACCGCAATCAGCTTTTACCGGAACAGCGACTTGATGTGCCCAATGTTGGCGTCGTTCACTGGCGAACTCAATATCGCGAGCAATGCTCGAAATGCATACACTCCCTGAGTGTACCGCGCCAGTTGCCTCCCCACTCAAACCCCTGCCCACGGAAAATTTCTACCAATCCAACATCCATGTCTCCGGGACCACCCTTGCGGCTCGTCACATGATTCAGATCAATCGCGATACCCCCGAAATGCGCCGACAACTGGGTTCCAATCCTCGGTTGGCGAAACGCAAGCTGAAACGTTCCAGCAAAAGCTTTGGCTATGCGTTTGTGACAGGTTATCCGGTTCACGCTTCTCGACTCGTCCGAGACTTCAGCGAAAAAGGGAGTTCCAGCGTTGCCAGGTAGTCCGTCTGCCACCGCAATTCAAGCCTACCCTGGATATATTCGTAAACATCATTGGCGAAGGCAAATAATGATTTCCTCCCCTCAGTACCGTGGCGCGAGTGCCCCAGTCTGGCGAATGCCGGTTTCTCGGATGGGTTCTGTAACTCAGCCGCTTCACGCATTCATTCCTCCTCTGTTGCCGCCGGGAGGCAGCCCATGCATTCCCCTGCCGTATAATCCAAAGTTCTCGACAACGGGGGAATTTCTTGGCCTACGACGACCTACGCGCTTGGATCGCTGCACTGGAACGCGCCGGCGAATTGAAGACAATCCGCACCGATGTAGATCCTATCCTCGAGATCACGGAGATTACCGATCGCATCAGCAAGAATGCGTGGGGACAGTCGCCCGCAGCTGGTTCGCCCGGCGGTCCCGCTCTTCTTTTCCAGAACATCAAAGGACATCCGGGATCCCAGATCTTGATCAACCAGTTCGGGTCGGACAGCCGCATGAAGTTGGCCTTGGACGTAGATTCGCTCGACGAAGTCGCCGACCGTATTCGCGCATTTATGGACGTGAAATCCCCGCAAGGATTCCTCGATAAAGTAAAAATGCTTCCCATGCTCGCGGAGATGGGTAAGTTTTTTCCTAAGACGGTTTCGACTGGGCCGTGCAAGGAAGTCATTAAGCACGACAATTTCTCTCTGCTGGATTTCCCCATTCTCCAGTGCTGGCCCAAAGACGCGGGCCGCTTCATCACCCTGCCGTGTGTCGTCACCCGCGATGCCAAAAGCGGCAAACGCAATGTCGGCATGTACCGCATGCAGGTCTACGATGAACGCACCACGGGAATGCACTGGCAGCGCCAGAAAATCGGAGCAGAGCACTATCGCGAAGCGTTGAGAAACGCCGCGCAAAACAATCAGGCTACCTCACCTTTTCCCGATTTTGGGAAAGGTAAGAAAGCGATCGCCGTCGACATTATGGCGCGTTCCTCGGGAGGATCGGTCCTCATCGAAGGCGACCGCCCGCGCGGCAAGATGGAAGTTGCAGTCGCTATCGGTACTGATCCGGCGATTGCGTTTTCAGCAATCGTCCCGGCGCCCCCTGATGTTGAGGAATATCTCATCGCCGGCTTTCTTCGTCAGAAGCCGGTTGAATTGGTGAAGTGTGAAACCGTCGACCTGGAAGTCCCTGCCACCTCAGAAATTGTTCTTGAAGGACACGTTCATCTCGACGAACTTCGTAGCGAAGGCCCTTTCGGTGACCACACCGGCTTCTATTCGCTCGAGGATCTTTATCCCGTCTTTCATGTCTCCTGTATCACTCATCGCAAGAACCCGATTTATGCCACAACCATCGTGGGCAAGCCTCCTATGGAAGACGCGTGGATGGGCAAAGCGGTCGAGCGCATTTTTCTGCCGTTGATGAAGCTCACTATTCCGGAATTGGTTGACATCAACCTTCCGGTCGAAGGTGTGTTTCACAACCTGATGCTGGTCTCGATCAGGAAGTCTTATCCTGGACAGGCGCGCAAGGTGATGAACGCCATCTGGTCGCTGGGTCAGGCGATGTTTACGAAATGCATCGTCGTGGTCGATGAGGACGTGAACGTGCAGGACATCGGCGAAGTGACGCTGAAAGTGCTGAACCACATCGATCCCGAGCGCGACATCCAGTTTACCCTGGGCCCGGTCGACTCCCTCGATCACGCCTCGCGCCTGCCTAACTACGGTTCGAAGATGGGCATCGATGCCACGCGTAAGTGGCCCAGCGAAGGCTTTGCGCGTCCCTGGCCCGACGAAATCCTGATGGACGAAAAAACCAAAGCGTTAGTAGATGCAAAATGGAAAGCACTCGCGAATGAATTAGGCATTTAGCCATCGCGCTCGCGTAGGGGCAGGTGTCCCACCGGCCCGCCGAGCGAAGCTCGGCATACTTCGCCTATCACGCTGTGCATGAGACTGTGACGGAAAATCACAAAGCCGTTCCCCTCTCCATTCCCGAATCGGTGCATGTCGCCGAAACGAGGCAGACGGCTTCACCCAAACTTCGCCAGTAGAATCGTGTTGAGGGACAGCTTTCAGAATCACGAAAAGACCCGGAATGATCCTTTTGGGCTTTCCCAGATCTGGAGGCCTTGACAACTATTTCTTAGCTCGCGACTCTGGAGGAACCATCCCCGCCACGCGGTAGTAAACCACTAACTGGCCATAGTGTTCGCCCGAATGTTCGATCAGTCCATACGCCAGATCAGCCAACGGAACCACGTCGTGCGACTCGGCGGTCTCCACGGGTTTGCTCAATCCGGTGTCGCCCTTCGACTGGATCATTTCGGCGCCAGCGGCAAATGACTTTTTCAGATAAGCAACCACCGCGGCTTTCGTCTTGTAGTGATCGCGTGATTCATCGTCGGTTGGCTTCTTGCCTGCTGCCACCTCGGTGAAGTACTCGTTCGAGCCGGCCACGTGCAGCAATTGCTCGGCGAAGCTGCGCTGGGCGGGTGTGGGCTTGAAGTCATATTTATCTTCGGGAAAATCTTCCGCCATGGTGATGATCTTCCGCCCGATCTCGTTCCATGAGGCCAGAGCTGCCTGCGCCAGAGTTTCCGGCGTTTTGCCAGTCCCGGTTTGTGCCCAGCCTGACCCGACCCATAGCGTTGCGAACAGCAATAACGTGCCGAAAAGCTTGTTCATCGCATCTCTCCGTAATTTGATTTCAAAGCCATAAGGCCCTTTATCACCGCCCCCGAACAAGTCTGCAAGAAACACAACCTTAGACGAAACTTCGGCTGGAAGGACATCGAGCGATCGCAACAGCGAGGGACGATCCGTAACCCAGCAACGATCGCTCGTTCCACGGAAACGCCGCCGTGGTGGAAGCTGGCAGGGGATTGACTTGAAAGGCGTTACCTCCTAAGATCATCGCGCCTGCGAGGACTGCATTCCTGGGATATTCCAATTCCTGGTTGCCGGAACTGGCGGGCCGAAAAAGCCTCCGGACGATGATCACCCAAACATGATCGGACAAACTATCTCGCACTACCGTGTGGTGGAAAAGCTCGGTGGTGGGGGAATGGGAGTGGTGTACAAGGCCGAGGATCTGAACCTGCACCGCTTCGTGGCCCTGAAGTTTCTGCCCGACGAAGTCGCCCGTGACCCTCAATCTCTCGCCCGCTTTCAGCGCGAAGCGCAGTCAGCTTCCGCATTGAACCATCCCAACATCTGTACCATTTACGAAATCGGCCAAGAAAGCGGCCAGCCTTTCATCGCCATGGAGTTTCTGGATGGCATGACGCTGAAGCATCGTATCGCCGGCAGGCCACTCGAGACTGAAGTGCTGTTGGGCTTGGCGATTGAGGTTGCCGACGCACTCGATGCGGCGCACGCCGAAGGCATTGTCCACCGCGATATTAAGCCTGCCAATATTTTTGTAACCAAGCGTGGCCGTGCCAAAATTCTTGATTTTGGCCTGGCAAAAATTACTTCGCCGTCGAACAGACCAGCTGAGGCGGCGGTCAACGAAGCCACCGCCGGCGTGAGCCTGGAATATCTGACTAGTCCAGGCACTGCCATCGGAACCGTAGCCTACATGTCGCCGGAACAGGCCAAAGGGAAGGAACTCGACACACGTACCGATCTGTTCTCCTTCGGAGCGGTTCTTTATGAGATGGGCACCGGCCTGGTTCCATTTCGCGGCGACACTTCTGCGGTCATCTTCGATGCCATCCTGAACCGCGAACCTACTCCTCCGGCACGCATCAATGCCGAACTGCCGCGCAAGCTGGAAGAAATTATTGACAAAGCTCTGGAAAAGGACCGCGACCTCCGCTATCAAAGCGCAGCC
>Ga0207693_10001983_pt1 | contig 17957 bp, 19 predicted proteins | sample LARL81metaG_FD_184347 | JGI IMG/M metagenome (GOLD analysis project Ga0207693, IMG submission 184347) | Corn, switchgrass and miscanthus rhizosphere microbial communities from Kellogg Biological Station, Michigan, USA - LAR L8-1 metaG... | ecosystem: Host-associated > Plants > Roots >...
CTGCCTCTTGCATGTTTGGAGTAATTACATGTGAGATGGGAATGAGCAATTTTTTGTAATTTGCAAAAGCATCTTTTCTTTGAAGATCTCCTCCTGTTGTAGATTTGAATATGGGATCAAGGACTATTGGAATTTTAATTCCTTCAAGTTCTGCATGTATTGCTTTTATGGTTTGGTTGTCGTAAACCATCCCTATCTTTATTGCCTCTATGCGAAAGTCTTCAAGAACTGATTTTATCTGACTTTTTACAAGTGATGCGCTGACTGGTTTTACATCAAGAAATCTCCTTGTATTCTGGCTTGTAACTGCAGTGATCACACTGAGACCATATGTTCCAAATGCACCAAATGTTTTCATGTCTCCTTGGATGCCTGCACCTGAAGAAGGATCAGAGCCAGCAATGGATAATAGATTCATGATCTTGTGTTTAGAAACTCACGTTTAAATCCAATTACTCACTAAAAATAGTAAATTGAGTACACAGATGAATGCCGCCCGAAGAGGTGTCGCTACAGATGAGATGAAGGCAGTTGCACATGATGAAGATGTAACGCTAGATTGGCTCATACCTAAAATTGCAAATGGCTCGATAATCATCCCTCACAATAATTCTCGTCCCCAAAAGATTAGAGTGGTTGGAATAGGAAAAGGTATGAAGACCAAGGTAAACGTAAACATTGGAAATTCTACATTAAATCAAAATCTTGAGGAAGAGATCAAAAAAGCTCAGGTCGCAATAAAGTATCATGCTGATACTATAATGGATCTTAGTGATGGGGGAGATGTTGGAATGTACAGAAGAAAATTGCTTGAAGTAGCACCAATTGCTTTTGGCACAGTTCCAGTTTATGAGGCCTACAATTATGGTGTAGAAAAACACAAGAATCCACTTGATATTACAGAAGATGATTTTCTTAATGCCTTTGAACATAATGTAAAAGATGGAGTTGATTATACCACAATTCATTCCGGAATTACAAAGGATATTGCAAAACGTATTCTTGCAGTAAAAAGACATGGAGGTATAGTTAGCAAAGGGGGCACAATTACAGCTGCATGGATGCTAAAATATGATAAAGAAAATCCATACTATGAACATTTTGATTATCTTATAGAACTTGCAAGAAAATATGATGTTACTTTTAGCTTGGGCGATGCCCTAAGGCCTGGTTCTATTCTTGACTCTCATGATGAACTACAAGTGCAGGAAATGATCAACATCTCACGACTCACCAAAGTGGCACATGAAAAAGATGTACAAGTGATGGTTGAAGGACCTGGACATGTTCCACTCAATGAAGTGGCAGCTAATGTGAGACTGGCCAAGTCTCTTATTGGAGAGGTGCCATATTATGTTCTAGGACCACTGGTAACTGATGTGGCTTCTGGACATGATCATATCGCAAGTGCTATAGGTGCCGCAATTTCTGCAAGCGAAGGTGTGGATTTGTTGTGTTATCTTACACCTGCAGAACATCTTGCACTACCAACTGCAGAAGAAGTCAAGGCAGGATTGATTGCATATAGAATTGCAGCACATGCAGGAGATCTTGTCAAGCTAAGAGACAAAGCCATCAAGTGGGATATGGAAATGACTGAAGCCCGAAGGACACTTAACTGGGAAAAACAAATTGCGTTGTCAATTGATCCTGAAGAAGCATCTCGTATACATGCACGAACTGGTCAACTCAAAGGTAATACTGTGCCATGTACAATGTGTGGTGGCGCTTGTGTTTACATTATGCTTCCACAACAACGATTTACTAAAACAGAAGTAGAAAAGTTACAACAAACTGGCTAGTACTTTTTCAAGACTGGGCACTATCTCAAATTTTTTCAAATCTGAGGGTGTTATCCATTGATACTCAGAGTTTTCCCAATTCAATTTTATCTTGGGATTCTCAACTGAGAACAGGAATGGAAAAATCAACCATTCATGATTTTCATATTGGGGAGACTCTGTCCTCATTTGAGCTGCTGCACGAATTAGGGTAATCTGGTCTTCGGTGATGTTGGTCTCTTCATGTATCTCTTTTTTTGCTCGGTATAGCGGTTCTTCATTACCTTCTATGATGCCGCTTATGCCTGCCCAGAGGTCTTTCATTGTTCTAACTTTGTTACTTCGTTTTAGAATGAGATACTTTCCATCCTGAGTTAAAAAGGAAGTTACTATTTTGGTAGATTTCAATTATTTTTCTACAGAGTTTACCATTGTAACAAGCTTTTTGTATGATTCATCAAGATCAACGTTCTTTGCTAATCGCTCCTTTGCACTTGAGATGTACTTTATCATTTCTTCAGTCTTGTTTTCTTGAATTAGAATAAGCATTCTACCTATGTCCTTCCAAAACTCTTCTGCATATCTTCGTATTTCTGGATTTGAAATTATTGTTTCAATAAGTTCCTGAGGCTCTGTCATGATGCCTGTGGTGAGATACTTTTGTGCCTTGAAAGTAGTTCCAGCCATTTTTTCAACTAGCGAGAAATTTTCTTCTTTTGCAAATATGTTGGCAAGTGCCAAGTTCACTAGGTGCGGCATTCCAAGCACCATTGCTATTTTTTTATCGTGCTCTGTTGCATCTATTTGAACAAAATTTGCCTCTTCAAATAATGACTTTGTTACAGCCATCTCTTTTTTTGCATCTCTAATTGGAATTGATATTATATTCTGACCTTTTAGCTTTTTAGTTCCTGGACCAAACATCGGATGAATACATATTGGATTTACTTTGTCTGGTATCTTGGAAAGAGCTGCGGCAGTTTTTGTTTTAAGCGAAGAGATGTCTATTAGATAAGAATCACGTTTCATCTCTTTTGCTATGAGTCTTATTGTTTCGGGTGTACGCTTGACTGGTATACACAAAATAACATAATCAGCTGTCAGGATAGCCCCTACTAGAGATTGTGCTTTTGTAACTGATTTATTCAAAATCTCTTTTTCAGAGTCATATCCTATTATGTCAAAATCCTTCTCAAGAAAATACTTTGAGAACCATTTTCCCATCTGGCCCTCTGCGCCAATTATTGCAATCTTTTTTTTCATTGTTTGCTCTTCAACCTTTCCTCTATTATTTGCATTCCCTGATTAAGTGTATCTTCTGGCTGACAGGCTGATATTCTGACAAATCCTTGGTAGTTTCCAAATCCCTCTCCTGGGGCTATTGCCACCCCTGTGTCTAAAAGCTTGTTTGTAAAATCAACTGAATCAAAGTTTTCTTGTCTTATTTTGGCAAACAAGTACATTGCACCATCTGGTTCTACAAAGTCTAGTTGCATGGTTCTTGCTTTTTTCACTATGGATTCTAGTCTATTTTTGATAGTTTTAGTATTATCGGTTGTATCTGCCTCTAATGCCTTCATGGCAACATACTGCATAGGTTCTGATACATTTGTTAGCGCAAGGGCCTGAAGTTTTGACATTTTTTCTATTATTTCAGGGCTTGATATTGCATAACCGATTCTAAAGCCTGTCATTGCATGTGATTTTGAAAATGACTGTGTTATTACAGATTTGTTGTATCCATAAGTAAGGATGCTCTTCCATGGTTTATTTGCATATGAGGAATAGATTTCGTCACTTAACACATACAAATTATTCTTTATTGCTAGTTCCATTATCTGATCCTGTAAACCTACCGGAAGAATCTTGCCTGTAGGATTGTTTGGATAATTTAGAACTAACATCTTTGTATTTTCATTTATTGCATTCTTGATCTCTTCTATTTTTGGCTCCCATTTATTTTCAAGAGTGGTGTGTATTGTTCGGACCTTGACTCCTGAATTGAGAGCATTGTCCCTGTATGCTGGCCACGCTGGCTCTATCACAATGATTTCATTTCCTGGGTTTAGTAGACTGGATATTGCAAGAAATATTGAAAAGCGTGCCCCTGGCGATACCATGATGTTCTGAGATGATGTTTTTACTTGAAATTTTTCTGTAACATATCTTGCAAGTGCCTCTCTAAAGTCTGGCATTCCTTTTGAATCTCCATATTTTGTAAAACCTTTATCGTAAACCTCGGCAAGTGCATTATTGACAATCTTTGGTGGTAGGAAATCTGGTTCGCCTACCTCCATGTGGATTATTTTCTTTCCTTCCTTTTCCAGTTTTTTTGCTTTCAAAAACACTGACAAGTGCGTTTGTTTGTCTACTGATTGAATCTTTACCGATTCATTTAGCAGAAAATTTAGCATCACCATCCCGGTTTTTTCATCAAGTCCTATTTCTTTACATAGTGTTACAACTCTTGCACGTAGTTGGTTCTCTCTCTCCTCGTTTGTAACACCTATGCCAAGGTGATTTTTTAAATCTCCAATTTCTTTTGCTACGTCATTTCTTTCCTTGATTAATTTGAGAATATCAAATGTGATCTTGTCTATCTTATCACGCAGTTTGTTAATGTCTGACATTTCTTATCTAATTACTGCTGGAATAAATCCTGCCCTGATTGCATGGTCTGCAAGTACTACTGATACTAGTGAGTCTACTACCGGGGGTGCACGGGGGACTACACATGGATCATGTCTTCCCTGGACTATGAGGGAGGCAGGTTTTTTTGTATGAAGATCAACAGTTCGTTGTTTTTTGGCTATCGAAGATGCTGGCTTGAATGCTACTCGTAAGACAATTGGCATTCCTGTGGATATGCCACCTAATATTCCGCCTGCATTGTTAGTCTTGGTTTGGATTTTTCCATTTTTAATCAAAAATTCGTCATTGTTCTCTGAACCATGCATTGTGGAACCCTGAAAACCTGAACCAAATTCTACTCCCTTTACAGCAGGGATTGAGAAAAGAGCTTTACTCAGATCTGACTCAAGTGAACCAAAGATTGGCTCACCAAGACCCACTGGCAGGTTCACTGTTAATGATTCGATAACGCCTCCAATAGAATCTCCTTTTCGTCTTGCAGCAAGAATTGTCTCACGCATCTTGGCTGCAACTTTTTGATCTGGACACCTTACTTCATTACTGTATACGGAATTTTTCATCTTCATTGCAGCATGTTCTTTCATTTTTATATTTCCAACTTGGCAGGTATACGAAAAAGTTTCAATACCTAGAGTCTTTGAAAGCAATTTTCTTGCTATGGCTCCTGCCATTACAAACGTGGCAGTAAGTCTTCCCGAAAATCTACCTCCTCCTCTGATGTCATTGAACCCATTGTATTTGATAAATGCAGGATAATCAGAATGTCCTGGTCTTGGTTTCATGGTAAGGTTGTCGTAATCTTTTGAACGTTGATCTTTATTCCAAATGATCATTGTAATTGGTGCACCAGTGGTGTGTCCTTTGTATACTCCTGAAAGGATCTCTACCTTGTCATCCTCTTTTCTTTGGGTGGTTACAATGGATTGGCCGGGTTTGCGTAAGTCTAACATTGTTTGAATATCTTTTTCTTCAATTGCTAATCCTGCTGGGCAACCGTCTACTGTTGCGCCTATGCATCTTCCATGACTTTCACCAAAACTTGTAAAAACAAAACGTTGTCCAATGCTACTTGAAGACATGCTAAAATTTTCTTTTACGTGTTTATAATCCTTCTAGGAATTTAGGGCTTTTTTGGATGTGATTTTTTGAAAATTCAAATTATGATGTTTGCTCCAAGCTTCTTCATATCTTCTACAAATGTAGGATATGAGACATCTACAGAATCAGGGTCTGTTACAGTACAATCTCCAACAAACATGCCTGCGATGGAAAAAGCCATGAAAAGCCTGTGGTCATCTGCAGATTCTAACTCCGCGCTCTTTAGTGCTTTTGGTGATTCTAAAATTAGTCCATCTTCTTTCTCTGTAACAATAACCCCTATCTTTGCAAGCTCTTTTGCCAAAATTGCTATTCTGTCTGTCTCTTTGAATCTGGCATGTTTTACATTGTAAATCTCAATTGGTTTTGATGTTTTTAGAGCCAAAATGGCCATTGGGGGAAGTAAGTCGGGATTGTTTGAAAGATCAAATCTTCCTCCGCTGAGAAGTTTTGGAGAAACTATGGTTATTTTTTCTCCTACGTTAATCTTTACTCCAAGTCTTTCCAAATATGATAATATTTCTCGATCTCCTTGCGGTAAATCACCAAGAGATGCATCAATTACCATGTTCTCTCCTAACAAAACTGCCGCAGAAAGCAACAACGCCATGCTTGAAAAATCTGAAGGAACTACAAAATCAAATGGCTTGTATTTTTGATTTGATACGTTATATTTTTTGTATGGTGCAATGGCATCAACGGTAACACCAAATTTTTTCATTGTAGCAATAGTAGAATCAAGATATGGTTTTGATACTAGATCTCCGTCTATTTCTAATGTTATGCCATTTTTCATTTTAGGGCCTGCAATCAAAAGTGCGGAAATAAATTGACTCGAGATTGAACCTGCGATATGAGTAACTCCTCCATCTGATGTGCCTTTTACAGTTACAGGCGGTTTGCCGTCTGTTGATGTACATTGTACTCCTAGTTGTTTTAGAGCATCAAGAAGTGGTTGCATTGGTCTTTTTTTCAAACTAGAGTCACCAGTGAGTGTTATGGTTTTATCAGAAAGAGAAGCAATCGCAGTAGAGATTCTGATTGTAGTGCCTGAATTTGATGCATCAATTTCCAAGGTTTGTGGGTTTATTTTTTCACTACCTTCAATTGTAACAATGGAACCATTGACTTCTATTTTTGCGCCAAATGACTTACATGCATTAACTGTTGCAAGTGTGTCTCTTGAAAGTAGAACATTTCTTAGTGTGCTTTTTCCGTTGGCAAGTGAGGCCAGAAAGATTGCGCGATGAGAATAACTCTTGTTTGGAGGACATGATATTGTTCCTGATAATGTGGATTTCCTGACCTTACACTTCATGGACTTCTGCCTTCTTGTTGTTTATTGGTGATACAATGATGCTACCTTCCAAAGACGAAAATACTTTTTTTATACCTGATATTTTGTCATTTTTTGCCACCGCCGCTATTGATGGTCCGTTGCCAGATACTGACGCTCCAAGTGCTCCGCTGTCTAACAGATCGGTTAGAATTTTTGGCTCAGATCCTAAAATGGCAGATGTTGCAAGGCCATTGAGTATCATCGCGTTCCAATAATCTGACTTGTTTGCAAGATCCCATGCCTGTGAAAAAACTCCATTTAGGGTCTTTAGTTTTTTTACATTACCTCTTCTTCTAGATGCTGGGATGAAAATCACTGCAGTCAAATCTTCTGGTGCCTTTTCCGATTTTATTATTTTTATACCTGAATTATCTGTTACAACAAATCCTCCAAAGTAGCATGCACATGCATCATCAAAAGCACCGGTTATGCTTACCTTTGATTTGATGGATGCATGTACTCCATCTCTTAAAATGTCAAGATCACTTGCTTTGGGTCTGAATATTTTTGCACATGCTAGTGATATTACTGATGAAATTGCACTTGAACTCTTTAGTCCATATCCTGAAGGAATCTCTGATTTTACAAAAATTGTTATCTTGTTTTTCTCAAGTTCTGATTTTGGAACTGATGTTTCTACAACATTTCGTATCAGTCGTGAACTAAGGTTTGATTCCTTGTTCTCAAATATTATTCCCTTTCCAGGCTGGGTCTCTACAGTTGCCTCTATTCCAAGTGATATGCCAAGTGTTGCACCCTTGCCCGTAGCAATGGCATTTACAATTGACACTGCCCCATGCATGCTTGCTTTTACTTTCATCACTAAAATCTCCCAAGAAGGGTTAATTTCATAGCTTCGTATGGGGCTGGTTTGCCAGTCCAGATCTCAAATGATTTCATTGCTTGAGCAAGAAGCATTTCCCACCCATATATGATGGTCGCACCTTGATTCTTTGACTGTTCAATCAATGGTGTTTCTACTGGAACGTATACAATGTCATAAACTATGGACTCTTTAGTAACATTCTTTGTAGATATGGGGCAGCCAATTCCCTTTAGCCCTACTGAAGTAGCATTTACTACAAACTTGTATTTGTTCGTAACTTCGCCTGCGGATTGGAGATCAAGATAATTTGATTCCAATCCCAAGTCTTGAGCAAATTTAATCAATTCTTCTGCTCTCTCACGTGTCCTGTTTGTAATAGTGATTCTGTGAACTTTTTCTTTTGCAAACCCAGCTATTATAGCTCGTGCAGCCCCTCCAGCACCTATCAGCAAAACATCCGAGTCTTTGACATTGATGTTTCTCTTTTTTATTGGGTCCAAGAACCCATCAACATCGGTATTGTAGCCTTTGAGATGGCCATTTTCATTGACTATTGTATTTGTCGCTCCTACTAGTTTACATTCAGTATCTGAATCATCAAGAAATTTCATCATGTCGACTTTGTGGGGAATTGTAACATTGAATCCTGCAATGTTTATTTTTTTAAGTGATTCAACTCCATACTCTAGTTCTCCTTTTGGAATTCTATATGCGATATATGTGCAATCTAGACCTAAAAATAAAAAAGCCGTATTGTGAAGTGCAGGTGAAAACGAATGATCTATTGGGTCTCCTATGAGTGCATAGGTCTTGGTCATTGTTTTCTACTTGGTGAATCGTGATTTAAGCGATTAGGGGAAAAGGTGAAGGTATGTGGAATTTTTAAATTCCATACTTGTCGCTTCTGGAATAGATTTTTTTGAGTTTTGAGCCGCATTTTGGACAGGCTGAATCTTGATGTATGGTGGCGCAATCAAGGCAAACATAATTGCCTCTAGATGTTCTAGTTGTCCTAGTTGAGCTATACTGGTATATGACTATGAATGCAAGCGCTGCAACCCAGACTAGTATCAAAAATAATATCAATCTGAACATGCCAAGCAGTACTGTCACTATCGTAGCTAAAATGATGACATTTCGTGGTACATTATTTTGAGACAACTTGGGACTCACAAGTATACATGCGTGTTTCTTTTATAATAAGGCTGACCTTGGTTTTGTCTCATTTAGAGATTAATTAATTAATGTAAAGTGTTTTGATGAAAGTATTGGAAGACAAGGATGATTTTACTAGTATACTAGATGACTGTATAAAACTACTAGATGACAACATGGATGTATTAAATGACATCGAGTATTATCTAGGATCAGAAAAAGAAGACTATGTCATAACTGATTTGACTAAAAATGATCTTGTAAACATGGCTCATGATGTGGCAGATTCATCCCGAATTAAAAGAGCTGAATCACAGTTTGCCAAAAGGTTTTTTGAACAAAACTCTGACTGATTTTGTATATTTGATTTTTAATTGTGGTTTCTAATTTTTATTTTATAGTGATAGTATGTGCTTCATTTCTTTTAGGCTAAATTGTCCTGGTGCTATTGGTTTGCCTAGTGAAACGTATGTGTATGGGCTACCAAGCTTGGTGCACAATATTCTTGACATTCTACCATAGTCTCCCATGGCAAAAGAAATCAAGTTGACATTTCTTGTGCGGACCTTGTAAAGTGAAAGAACTCGTATCATATCACTGATATTTTTTGCAGTAGTGACAATCTTGACATTGTTTGAAAATCTAGACATTTTTTTAAACATTGTTCGTAGGGTCTGCTCGTTTGGAGTCTTGGTAAAATCGTGCCACGAGACCAAAATTCTGGTCTTTGTACTCTTAAGGTATTTTTCAAGTCCTTTATTTTTCTTTAGTGTGTTGTATTCTACATCTACAAGATAAGGATCAAATTCTGAAATCAACTTCAAGATTGAAATTCGTTCTTTCTCACTACCTGAAAATTTTCCACCTTCTGTAGTGGGACGTAATGTGCATACGCATCTGTTGAGATGACTTCTAACTAGATTTAAACAAAAAGGAATTTGACTTGGTTTTAAAAAATCTAACCGTAGTTCTGCATAGTCTGACTTGACAAGTGCTCGTTTCAACTCCTTGGAAATCTTCGCAGGGCTGGATACCGCAATTGTTACGCAGACCTTGGTTGTCATGAGTTTTCGATACTTACTTGGTTGAGGTCTTTGGTGTTAGGGTTGGTTCACCGCAATACATCCATCCTCTCAACTCACTGCATTTGCTAGGATCACGTTGTGCGATATGAAGTGATTGCTTCATCTTGGCCCAACTATCTGGTGAGCATAGAGTTTCGCCACAAATGTGTTGTCCTCCTGGAAATCTGTCTGTTTTCTGGGAGAATCTTTCATACACTGAACTTGGTGTTAGTGCATTTACAGCAGGTAATGTTGCTGCAAAAACCATTATGGTTGAAAATGCTAATGCGACCAAACCGATCTTAATTTGTTGGTTGGACATTAAGTAAATCTAGATTTTACTAGTATATTTAGATTAGCATCAAATTATTCATGGTTAAAATGACGTAATTTTGATCTTCTGTCTAGCTTGTTCTTTCTACTCTTGTATTGTCTAGATGATTTTATGTTCACTCTGGTCTTGAATTATCTACTGATTAATGGTATCACGCGAAAACTGATAATGGAAGAAACTTTTATGAAACGTCATTTCTAGGGGATCTTATGAGTTCAGATACACCACATGACACAAAAGATGTTATCTTCATCGGAAAAAAGCCTATCATGGCATACGTAACATCTGCGCTCATACAGCTGGCCAATAACCCTAAAGTCTCAATAAAGGCTAGAGGACTTAGCATAGGCAGAGCCGTAGATGTTGCACAAATAATTGCACGAAGGACTGATAACTCTGGGTATTCTATAGGACAAATCAAAATAGGATCGGAACAGCTTCAATCACTAGATGGAAGATCACGAAATGTATCCACTATAGAAATAGAAGTAATGAAAAACGCATGATTGTCTAAAACATGTTCAAGTGCATGTTTTAGGTAATTTTCTTTGATTTAATTTCATATTGGAATAATTTTTTTATTTTTACAACTGTTAAATATCAAAATGATTGAGGAAAGTAGTGTGGAAACCAAATTCTATAGTTGTTTCTAATTCTAGAGATCTCTCACAATTACCGCCCAATAAAATTGCATTAACAGTGACATCTCCACCATACCATAATGCGATAAACTACCAGGAACATCAGGATACTGAAAAATGGTATCGGGGAACAGTTGAGATCTCTCTTGAGGACTGGCTTGAAGAAATGCGTACAGTCTTTTCTGAGGTGTATAGAATAACCAAGCCTGGTGGATTTTGTTGTATAGTGATAGGTAACGAAATAATTGAAGGTAAAAGCAAGCTTCCTCTTCCTGCCTTACTTCTTGTAGAGTTGACAAAAAAAGAGATAGGTTGGAGTTTCTTTGAAGAAATAATTTGGAATAAAGTCACTGGCGGAAAAAAAAGATTCAGGGTTACCGTCCAGCACCCATATCCTACATATTATTATCCAAACATAATGCATGAACAGATTATAATTCTGAGAAAAATGCCGTTTCATAACTTTAAGGATAAAAAAAGTAAATTAGTTCTTGACAATCTGATGAAAAAAGAGGTTGCCAACTCTGTATGGCATATTGCGCCCATGCCTCCAAGCTACAGAAAATTTCATCCCGCTGCATTTCCAGAAGAGATACCGTATCGCTTGATTCAACTTTACAGCAATGTTGGTGATATTGTTCTTGATCCATTCGTTGGCAGTGGTCAGACTACAAAGATGGCTAGATTTCTACGTAGGAAATACTTGGGAATTGACAAGTCTGCAAAGTATGTAAAAATCGCACAGAAGAGAACTCTAGAATTGCCATCACTTCGTAAGATGCAACTTGTTCCTAACTGGAAAAAACCCGAACCGCTGTAAGCCCCCTCCAATAGTCTAGTTCGATAGGAAAGGTTATCTATTAAGAACCAAGATTTCTCATATGGTAACTTCTAACAGCAAGTCATATTTTCGAATTGTTGAGAAGAGTCACAGAAAATATACTGCTGCATTAAAACACGCTAGATCCAGACAATCTATGATGAATCTGTACTGGAGACACAAGCGAGAACACGAATCTCTTTTGAAGAAACATCTCAAAGATGAGATGGCAGAAATAATCCAACTAAAAAAGAAATTCGAGTAACATATCTTTTTTATTTTTAGAAGAGTTTTGTCAGTGTAAACTTGCCTAATTAGACATATTTCATAAAATCCTCAAGTAAAGGACTTGAGCCACATGGACGCTACACTCTTGTCCGAACCTTTGGAATTTGTAGAAATCTTTGACTTGTTTTCAAGATGCTTTTGTGTGACAATATGTGATTCTACCTCAGTTTCATCTATTTCTATGGAACAGATGTTACAACGAACGCTCAACAGACAATCTTTGTGTATCTGTGTAATAAATTAAGTCCTGTGATGTTTACTGTTTATTTTTCTACGATATACTCATCGTCTACTTCCATACCAAAATGCCTTCCAGTTGCTGGCTTGGAATATGCAAGTACAATATCTCCTTTCTTCAGATGTGTTACTGAAACAAGATGACCGTTAGGGCGTACAAAGCGAATCGTCTCAGCATTTTGTGCGATTATTCCGCCTACCTCATCTCCAATTTGTGCTTTTATCATCAACATAGGTCTGCTTTCTATTTTAGAGCGACCTACTGTAGCTCTTCTTGCTTTGCCATGTGAGTTTATGACAAGAACCTCTGAACCAGTTTCTAGCTCAGACAAGTAGTTTGTGGTTCCATCTGGCGATAACGTATAGCAATGTACTGCGCCAGCATTTACTCTAAAAGGTCTTGGAGATGTAAACGATGAACCGACTGATTCGTTGTGAACCAAGAAAAGAAAATTAGATCTGCTTCCAATCAACATTCCCTCACCTCGTCCTAAAATGGATGCAGTATCTACACAAACACGTTCTCCGTTTCCAACTTCTTTTATTTCTAGAATCTTGGCAGGCCTGAGATCAAAGTTCTTTGTTCCAAGATAGACCAAGGTCTCTTTTACCTCATTTATGGAACTGGTTGAAAATATGACTCCGTCTACTCCTATCTCTAGTATTGAGAACATCTTGCGAACCTCGTCGGGTGTATTTGCTACTGCAAATATTTCAGTGTGAATCTTGTGCAACTTTGCTATTATATTTTCAAGGGGGATTATCTTCCAGTCCTTTACCTCTATTACTACAAAATCTAATCCTGCCTTTGCAAATTGGAGTATTTTCTCAATGTCTACATTTGAAAGAACTTTGAATTTCATCCCTATTTTTTTGCCTTTAATTTTGGTAACCTTGTCAACTATGACGTAATCTGCGTTTGTTGAGGTGTGTACTGTGGAAAGTTTTGATTTTATTCCTTTGAGATCTATTGGGTCCAAGTTCACAATCTTGATGCCTTCTTTTTCTAATTCAGACAAGAATTTGCCAAGCTGGCCCCTTGAAACCTTTGGGGCAATAATTAGTTCTCTATTTTTGCTCAAGATACTTCGCTGCTTCCTTTGCTGTTTCTTTTCTAAATATTATTGCAGAAAGAGCATGAGTCATCTTACCTGGATTCTTGTGTTCGAAAATGTTTCTGCCATACGTTACTCCCTTGGCTCCTGCTTCCATTGCCTCTTCAGTCATTTGTAATACATCCTTGTCTGTCTTTGCCTTTGGGCCTCCAGCTATGACAACAGGTACTGGAGTACTCTTGATTATTTTTTTAAACGAATCAACATCTCCTGTGTAGAGTGTTTTTACAATATCTGCACCGCACTCTGCTCCAATTCTTGCAACGTGACCTACTATCTCTGGATCATGTGGATTCTTGACATTTTCACCTCTGGGGTACATCATTGCCAAAAGAGGCATACTCCATTTGTGACAGTCATCTGCAATTCTGCCTAACTGTTCTATCATTTCTGGTTCTTCTTTTCCTCCTATGTTGATGTGGAGGGAAACTCCGTCTGCACCTAATCGTAATGCTTCTTCTACTGAACCTGTCAACATCTTTCTGTTTGGAGACATGGAAAGAGAAGTGCTACCTGAAAAGTGTACAAGCAATCCAATCTTGGTTGGTTTTGGCAAATTCTTCAAAATTCCTTTGTTGATTATAACTGATGTAAGACCAAAATGTTGGCAATTGTAAATCAATGCGTATGGATCCTCTATTCCCTTTAGTGGACCACTTGATATTCCATGATCCATGGGTATACAAAGCATCTTACCATTGCGTAGAATACGATTCATTCGAATCTGGTGGCCTGTTACCATTGGTGTTAATCGTTGGTGTGCCCTACTTAAAAATAGCGGGAAAATGCAATCGATTTTACAACCAAATGAAAATCAGAACAAGACTTGTCTCAGATATTTTCTAAATTAATTTTTGATATCTCTCAAAACTTTTGATGACTGATATGAGATGGAAATAGAGTCATTTTGTTCTCAAACGATTAAATACGCTAAAGAGAAAACACAGTCAATTGAGTCAACTTACAGAACAGCTTCATCATTCTGAAATTGGTGATATTTTAGAGAATTCTCTAATAGGTAAAAGACCTGAAATAGAAGAATGCAAAAGACTACTCGACTCTAATGATGTCCACCTGATGGGTCTTGTTGCTGGATACTTGACACGAAAAAAGTTTGGACGACGTTCTTCTTTTGTAAATAACATGATTCTAAATTATACAAATGTATGTATCACCGATTGCAAATTTTGTGCATTTTACAGACCACCCGGTCATGAGGAATCTTATACTGTAACACTTGACAAGATAGAATCTAGAGTAAAAGCTGCTTGGGAAATGTTTGGTATAACCCAGGTAATGTTTCAAGGAGGGCATAATCCGTCTCTTAAGATTGAATATTTCGAGGACGCGTTTAGATTAATAAGAAAAAAGTTTCCTAAGGTTGGAATTCATGGTCTATCCGCTTCTGAAGTTGATATGATCTCAAAAGTAGAACACACAAACACAAAAGAAGTTTTATCAAGACTCAAGGAAGCAGGGATGCAATCAATTCCTGGCGCAGGTGCAGAAATTCTAGTTGACGAAGTAAAACAAATCATCAGTCCAAAAAAGATCTCAAGTAACACATGGTTGAAAATAATGGAAGAGGCACATGGTCTTGGAATCCCGGCATCTGCTACTATGATGTACGGACACGTTGAAACACGAGATGACGTTGCAGAACACTTTATGAAGATTGCAAGACTTCAAGAAAAGACAAACGGATTCATGGCTTTCATTCCGTGGAGTTTTGAGCCAAACAATACCTTGATGCAAAAACAAGAGACTGTCAAATATCCTGCAGGCGGCACACAACTCTTGAAGATGATTGCAATATCTAGAATAATGTATAATGACTTGATTCCTCACATCCAGTCTTCTTGGCTAACAAATGGAGTTGCTATGGCACAAATGGCGCTACAATATGGCGCAGATGATTTTGGAGGGACACTACTTGGAGAAGAAGTAGTCTCGTGCACAGGGGCTCGTTCCACTGAGCTTACAGGTGCAAAAATAATCCAAGCAGTAAAACAAATTGGCTATGAGGTAGAAGAACGAGACAACTTTTACAATGTTGTAAGAATGCACTAGATACCGTAGCTAGACCATTTGGAATCTACAATCTTCTTTGTGGACTCGTCTGATTTTACAAGTTCTTGAATTTCTCTTTGATATCCTTCTTCTTTTGTTTTTTGTGTTGCATCAATTCCAAGCTTGGAGCCCAAGTTTACAAGAGGCGATGCAGGATCAAGCGTATCTGTTGGTGTGTTGTTGATTATTACCGTGTCTCTTGCAGCATCTGACCTTGTAGTGATTGCCCAGACTACATCATTCAAATCGTGAACATTGACGTCTTCGTCTACTACTACAAAAAACTTGGTCAGTGCAAGTTGGCCCATTCCCCAAAGACCCATCATTACTTTTTTGGCCTGTCCTGGATATCGCTTCTTTATTGAAATTATTGCCATGCCTTGGAACCATCCTGAAGCAGGCATTGCAAAATCTACTACCTCTGGATGGAACATTCTGATAAGAGGCAAAAATGAGCGCTCGATTACTTTGCCAATGTATGCATCCTCTAAGATTGGCTTTCCAACTATTGTTGTAAGATAAACTGGTTTTTGTCTTCGCATGATTCCGGTTAGTGTGAATACTGGATATGGTTCAGGCGGAGTGTAATATCCAGTATGATCTCCAAACGGCCCTTCTATTCTGATGTCTGTTGGATCAACATATCCTTCAAGTATAATCTCGGCATTTGCTGGAACTTCCAAGTCTACTGTTCTACATTTTACCGTCTTGATTCCCGTCTTTCTTGTAATTCCTGCAAACACATACTTGTCAAGCCCTTCTGGCACTGGAGCTACTGCTGAAAATACTGTTGCAGGATCAGAACCAATTATTACTGCCGCTTCTATTCTATTTCCAGAATCTTTCTTGATATCGTAATGATGTGCACCGCGTTTGTGTTTTTGCCAGTGCATCAGTGCGTGAGTACTATCTATTACTTGCATCCTGTATACTCCAAGGTTTCTTACACTGGTCTCAGGATGTTTTGTAGCAATCAATCCAAATGTGATGAACCTACCAGCATCTTTTGGCCATGTTTTAAGAATCGGAATTTTATCAAATGTGGGTGATTCTTCTATTACTTCTGTGACAGGACCGCTTTTTTGCAATTTGGGTGCAATGTCTGCCATCTTTGACAACTCTGGGAGTTTTCGCAGCTTGTCAAAAATTCCTGTTGGCATCTCCATTCTTGTCATATCTACAATTCTCTGACCAATCTCGGTAAAGTCTTGCATCTCCAGTCCAATCTCAAGTCGTCTTAGCGATCCAAATGCATTAGCAAGTATTGGCATATCGAAATCTTTTACATTTTCAAAAAGTATGGCCGGACCATTAGAATACATCACTCTGCTAAGAATTTCTGAAACCTCTAGGTTTGAATCAACTTGTGTTTTTACTCTTTTTAGTTCTCCTGCTTTCTCTAACTTTTCAACAAGCTCTGAAATATCCTCAATAGGCACACATTTACTGAATTTGTATGGCGTATAAGCTTAACTGGATTTTCTTATGGTATTTTTCAAAAAAATATTGAACACGAGAACTTTAATTATCCTGTGAGGAGAATGCCATCAAGTTGGGTGACCAAAAATGTCCAGTCTGTGGAGGTCAGGGAAAAATTGTTCTTCTTGATACACAATGTTCTTTCTGTAATGGAACAGGAGAATACTCCAAGACTGCAGAGAGCTACATGAAATCACATATTTGCCAATGCATATTTCTTGACAGGATAACATGCCCGCTCTGTGGTAAGAGATGTCATCATGATACTCCGAACAAACCCAAGGTTTTGTTAAGTCCTACTTAGAAGATTGGTGGAAGTTCGTTCTTCTTGTCATGTCCGCCAGAACCAAATCTGCAGTAAAAGCACTGGTCTGATTGCATGTACTTGAGTTGCTCAATCTTGATTGCTCCTATCTTGAGTGCAATCTTTGTTAAAATTCTGTATTTGAGTGGCATTGCTGGAATGACTTCTTTGAGATATACGTTGTAATGGTCTGGACAAAACTTGAGGGTGATATTACTTGGCTCCTTTGAATTCTGACTGACAGTCTTTGCAACCCCTATCTGTTCGCGTATGTATTCATGCTTTGGGCATGGACAGTTTCTTCCTCCTGGGTGCTTGTATGCTGGGGTATTCTTCCAGTCAAAGCCAGGATATTCTCTTTCAAAGTCGTCCAATGCCTAAAAATGGGTACTGCTTCTTATAAAACTTCTAGAATTTTGCCAGATCCCAGCTTGATCAAAATGTAAATAAACTGCCATATCTCACAACTACTACATGTCTAAAGAAGTACAGCCAAAAAAAACACGTTCTACTAAAAAAGTTACAGAAGGATCTAACACTGCTGAACTAGAAGCCAAGATAGCAGAGCTTGAAGCAAAGCTTGCTAATTTATCATCCCAGGTCAAACCTGCAGAACAAAAACCTGCACAGACCTCGCCTCCTCCAAAACCGACACCATCAGGTCCAACTCATGGTACACTTCCAGCAGGAATGAAACCAGCAGAAGCTCCAAAACCAGAGCCAAAACCACAACCACGACCAGCAGCATCAGGTC
>Ga0207693_10001985_pt1 | contig 17940 bp, 17 predicted proteins | sample LARL81metaG_FD_184347 | JGI IMG/M metagenome (GOLD analysis project Ga0207693, IMG submission 184347) | Corn, switchgrass and miscanthus rhizosphere microbial communities from Kellogg Biological Station, Michigan, USA - LAR L8-1 metaG... | ecosystem: Host-associated > Plants > Roots >...
CTCGCCGACGGCTATTACGAGTGGCGCGATGCCGATAAGCAGCCGTTCGCGATCGCGCTGGCAAACCGCGGCCCAATGACGCTCGCCGGATTATGGGACGAGTGGCGATCGCCTGCGGGCGAGAGGATCAAATCCTTCGCCATCATCACCACGACGGCCAATGCTTTGCTGGCGCCGCTGCATGACCGCATGCCAGTTGTCGTTTCGCCAGACGGCTGGGACGATTGGCTTGGGGAAAACTCGAAGACCGAGGGCGCGGTTAAGACCCTGCTGCGGCCTTATCCGGGCCAGGCCATGGCGTTCTGGGCGGTGGATCGGCGGGTGGGCAATGTCAGAAACGACAGCCCGGATCTGTTCGCACCCTTCAACGGAGCGCAAAATCGGTCCTGCGGGCAATAAACAAATCCTGCCAATGCGTTCGGCCGGTTCATGACTCGCGTCATAATGCCTTCACGGAGAGGAGTTGCACGGTTCTCCGACGGCCTATATCGTCTGGAACTTGCTGAAAGAAGGTCTCCACCGGCCTTCGCGCCGCAAGGGGACAGGGGAGAATTCCCGCGACACCGGGTCGCCGGGGAACATCTCTGCAATTACTGTAGTTGCTCGTTTCGAACGTTCGGGGTGAACCGTGGGCCAAGCCCCGAATGCCGGTCGGGAGGAAATATTGCGGTTTTCTACCAGCCTTCGCGAGCTGATCGGCAAGCGTGATTTTTACGCCGGCGGCTTGATGCTTTTGTTGGGCCTCGGCATTGCGCTGAAGGGCACGACCTATCGCGCCGGCACCCTGATGCATATGGGGCCAGGCTTTTTGCCGACGGCTCTTGGCATCCTTCTGAGCCTGCTTGGGATTGCGATCGCCGCAGCAAGCTTGGCGCCTGGGTCGGACGAGCACGGCGGCGACCAGAGCCTGTTACCGGAACATCCGCAATGGTGGGCCTGGTTCTGCATTCTCATGAGCCCGGTGGCGTTCATATTCTTTGGCCGCTATTTCGGCATGGCGCCCGGAACTTTTGCTTGCGTATTCATTGCCGCGCTTGGCGATAAGACCGCAACTTGGAAGGGCACGATTATCCTTGCCAGCGTGGTGACCGTGTTCGGCGTGTCGTTGTTCTCGTACTTTCTTCAGGTCCCGATGCCGATCCTCACGTGGAGGGGCGAGTTTTGATCGAACAAGCGCTATCCGGGCTCTGGTACGGCTTCGGAGTGGCCTTCGAGCCGCACAACCTTATGTGGTGCTTCGTCGGCGTGCTGGTCGGCAACATGGTGGGCGTGCTGCCCGGCATGGGCCCGCTCGCGACGATCTCGATCTTGCTGCCGCTGACCTTCGGCATGAAACCTGTCGGCGCCATCCTGATGCTGGGCGGCGTGATGTATGGCGCGCAGTATGGCGGGGCGATCTGCTCCATTCTGCTCAACTTGCCGTGTCATCCACCACACGCGGTGACATGTCTCGACGGCTTCCCAATGACCAAACAGGGACGCGGCGGCGTAGCGCTCGGCCTCACTGTGTTTGCGTCATTCGTCGGCGCTTCCTGGGGGATCACCGAAATGATCTTCCTGTCGCCGATTCTGGTGAAGGCGGCGTTGCAATTCGGTCCCGCCGAGGTTTGCTCGCTGATGCTATTGGGCTTGCTCGCCGGCTCGACGCTGGCGCGCGGCTCGCCGGTCAAGGGCGTCGCCATGACCGTGCTCGGGCTGTTCCTCGGTTCGGTCGGCACCGATCTCGAAACCGGTTCGGAACGCTACACCTTCGGCATGACCGAACTCGACGACGGCATCGAGCTGATCGCGCTGGCGCTCGGCCTGTTCGGGATCGCCGAATTCATGAATAGCGTGAACCAAGTCGCGCCGATCAATACCAAGTACACCAATGTCGGCATCAAGGACATGCGCCCGACCAAGGCCGACATGAAGCGCGCTTTCTTCCCGATGTGGCGCGGCACGATTGTCGGCAGCCTGTGCTCGCTCATCCCAGGCACCGGCCCGACCATCGCTTCCTTCGTCGCCTATGCGACGGAAAAGAAAATCTCCAAACATCCGGAAAAATTCGGCACCGGCTTGATCGAAGGCGTGGTGTGCCCGGAGGCTTCCACGCATTCTTCGGTGCAGGGCGATTTCATCCCGACGATGAGCCTGGGTATTCCCGGCGACGCGGTGATGGCGCTCCTTCTCGGCGCCTTGATGATTCAGGGCATCGTGCCCGGCCCACAACTGATTACGCAGCACCCGGATATTTTCTGGGGCCTAGTGGCGAGCTTCTGGATCGGCAACATCATGCTGGTGCTGCTCAACGTGCCGTTGATCGGCATCTGGGTGAAGATGCTCGCGATCCCGTATCGCTATCTTTACCCGAGCGCGATGTTCTTCGTCTGCATCGGCGTCTATGCCGCCAACAACGACTTCTTCCAGGTCGGCGAAGTGGCGGTAATCGGACTGTTCGGCTATGTCCTGCTGCGGCTCGGCTTCCACCCGGCGCCAATCCTCCTCGGCTTCGTGCTCGGCCCGCGGTTCGAAGAGAATTTCCGCCGCGCCATGCTGATTTCGCGCGGCGACATCCTTGTCTTCGTTGAGCGGCCCATCAGCGCCGTATTCGTGGCGTTGTGCGCGATCCTGATCGGATCGCAAATCTATTTCCGTTTGCGCGGCTCCAAGGCCGATCTCGAACCGGCGGCCGAGAACGTGGTGGGCGGCGAGGCTCCAACCGCGCTCGCCACGCAACGCGTGCCTGCGACGCCGGCGGAGTAATCAGGTATTTGCAACTCCGCTCGTCCCCGCGAAAACGGGGACCCAGCGATTTCATTGTGATTTTCGCGGCGCAACCGTGGATTCCCGCTTTAGCGGGAATGAGCAGGAGAACTTCCCCGCAGTGGCGCTAATGACTCAACGCAATCCGCGCTTGAGCAAGCGGCCAAGCCGATCCGAGAATGAGCGGGCATCGGCGGGCCGATCGCCGTCCAGCAGGCGTGCCTCCTCATAGAGAAGGTGGGCGGCATCCTCCTTGAACGCGCGGTCGGCCTCGCCAAGTGCAGCAAGCGCCGAGATCAGCTCGTGCTGCGGATTGACCTCGAGCACCGGTTTCGATGCCGAAGTTAAACGGCCAGCACCGGCCAAGAGCCGCTCGAGAGCGCGATCCGGCCCTTTGTCCGGGGCCACCAAACAGACCGCGCTGGCGGTGAGGCGGTCCGAGGCGCGCACCTCTGCGACCGCTTCCCCGAGCGTCGATTTGAGGAAAGCGAGGAAGTTCTTCACTGGCTCTGAAATAGCCGGCGCCGCCGTTTGCCCGGCATCAAGATGGGAAATAAGCGCGAGGTCGGCGGCGCCTTGCGTTACCGACTTGAATGGCTTGCCGTCAAAACCTTCGTTCGGCACAACCCAGAACGTATCGACCGGATCGGTCAACAGCAGCACCTCAATGCCGCGGGCGCGGAAACCTTCCAGATGCGGCGACGATTGAAGCCGTGCGAGATCGTCGCCGGCAATGTAGTAGATCGCGGTCTGATTGGGTCGCAGTGACGCCGCGTATTCCTTCAGGCTGCGCCAGGCATCGGATGCCGTCGTCTTGAAGCGGGCAAGCTTTAGCAGCGCGTCGCGGCGTTCGAAGTCCTCGTAGAGGCCCTCTTTGATCACGGCACCGAACACGTCCCACATCTTGGCGTAATTTTGCGGCTCCTTATCGGCAAGCCGCTCCAGCTCGCTGAACACGCGGCTCGTTGCACCTTTTTTGATCGTAGCCAGGAGCGGACTTTCCTGGATCTTTTCACGCGACACGTTGAGCGGCAGATCCGCGCTGTCGACCACGCCACGTACGAAACGCAAATAGCGCGGCAGGATTTCTGCGTCGTTGGTGATGAAAACGCGCTTGACATAGAGCTTGACGCGGCCGGCGCGATCGGGATCGAACAGATCGAATGGACGCGAGCTCGGAACGAATAACAGCGCGGTGTAGTCCTGTCGTCCTTCGGCGCGGAAATGAACGGTCAATGCCGGTTCGTCGAAGGCGCCCGCCACGCTGCGATAGAAATCGGTGTAATCGGCGGGCGCGATCTCCGATTTGGGCTTGGCCCATAGCGCCGCCCCGTCGGTGATTTCGACCGGAGCGGCTCCGGCTTTCTCGACGATTGCAATCGGAACCGGCACATGTCCGGACTGTTCCTTGATCAATCGCTCGACGGTGGCGCGCGCGGTATAGCTCTTCGCCTCGTCGGTAAGATGGAGCACAACGCCGGTGCCGCGGCGCGGGGCCACCGCGCTGGCGGCCGGAGCGACTGAGAAATCGCCCTTGCCGTCTGATGACCACAGCCACGCCTCGTCCGCGCCGGCTCTTCGCGAAATAACCTCGACGCGTTCGGCGACCATGAAAGCCGAATAGAAGCCGACGCCGAACCGGCCGATCAACGCCTGTCCCTCGGCGCCCTCGCCGCTTGGCCCGGCTTCGATTCGGTCCAGAAAGGCTTTGGTGCCGGAGCGCGCAATCGTGCCGAGCGCCTCGATCAGCTCACCGCGCTCCATGCCGATGCCGTTATCTTCTACGGCAAGCTGCCGCGCGGCCGGATCGAGCGCGACGACAATGCGCGGCTTGGGATCGTCGCCGAGAAGCGATGGCGTGGCGATCGATTCGTAGCGCAGCCGCTCCCAGGCATCGGCGGCGTTTGCGATCAACTCGCGCAAGAATACTGATTTATCCGAGTAGACCGAGTGCACCATCAGGTGCAAAAGCTTGGCGACGTCCGCCTCGAACGAACGGCGTTCCGATTGCGCGCTCTCGGCCGTTTCCGCGTCAGCCACAGTTCTACCCTCGGCAGGTTTACAATTGGCCGATTTCGAGATGGCGAGAAAAAGCCGGCGATTCAAGCCCCTTAATAAGGACCCGCGAAATTGCGCCTCCGGCAGCGCCTGGGAGGGCGCGCCGATGCGGACCGCGAAATTCCCGGCCCGTGGCCGGTGTGGCGCGCGCCAAATTATCGTCATACGATTTGGAAGGTGCTGCCCCGGAGAATGCGCATGAGGCGACGAGAGCTTATTGCCTTGGTCGGAACCATCCTCGCGGTGTGGCCACTGAGCGCACTAGGACAAACAGAAAAGACGCAGACCTGGCCGGCACACCCGGTAAAGCTCATTGTGGGATTCGCGCCCGGCGGTCCGACCGATCTGGTCGCGCGGCTGGTCGCCCAAAAACTGACCGAACAAACCGGCAAGAATTTCTTTGTCGAGAACGTCCCGGGTGCCGGCGGGAACGTTGGCGCTGTCCGTGCGGCCAAGTCTTCGCCAGATGGCTACACGTTTCTGGTGACTGGCGGCAATATCACGAACAATCAGTACCTGTTCGCGGAGCCGGGCTACGATCCGCTGAAGGACTTCGACGCGGTGACGCTCGCGGCCGCCACCCCTGTGGTGCTCGCCGTCAATCCGTCCGTCCCGGCGACGACAGTCAAAGAGCTGGTCGCGTGGATCCGCGCCAATCCGGGCAAGGAGAGCTACGCTTCGCCCGGCACCGGTACGCCGCCGCAATTGGTTGGCGCGCTGTTCCAGCATGCGTTGCAGCTCGATCTGGTACACGTGCCGTTCGATGGCGGCGGCACGGCTGTGCAGGCGACAGTCGGGGGACACACGCCGATCTCGTTCGGCGCCATGGCGCCTGCAGTGCCGTTGATCAAAGCCGGTCAGTTGCGAGCATTGGCGGTGACGGGAAAAGAGCGATCGCCGGCATTACCGGAAATCCCGACCATGGCTGAGGCGGGATTTCCAGAGGTCGAGGGCACAACATGGACCGCCTTCGTGGCACCCGTCGGCACGCCCAAGGATATTGTTGCGAAGCTTCACGACATCATCGCCACCAGTCTCACGCAACCCGACGTGAAGGCGAAGCTCGCGGCAATGGCCTATGTACCGATTGAGTCTACGCCACGCGAGTGCGCAGAGTTCTTCCAGTCTGAGATGGCGAAGTGGGGACCAGTGATCAAAGAGGCGGGCTTGAAGGCGGAATAAAATGGACCTCGCATAGCCGTGAACATCAGTTGAGAGCGTGCAGGCTGTGAATGGCAGTTCGCTGCAGCAGCCGAACGCACCCGCAATTACGACAGACGCTCTCGCAATTCGGCGGATATCCGCTCCGCGCCCAGCACAATGACAAATACGATAATGAGAAACAACGATACTTCTTGATACTGAAACAGATTCATCGCAGTCAGTAGTTGAAATCCGATGCCGCCGGCGCCAACAAAACCGAGCACCAACGACGAGCGGATGTTCTCGTCCGGCCGATAGAGTGTAATCCCGAGCAGCGACGGCAGAATGCTCGGAATGATGCCATGGCTGAACACCTGGATGCGGCGTGCTCCGGTAAGCTCAAGCGCATGGATCGGCGCCATATCCATTTGCTCGATCGTTTCCGCGAAGAGGCGGCCGAGCATGCCGACCGAATGCACGCCAAGAGCCAGGCCGCCCGGAAAGGGTCCGAGCCCGACCGCAGTCACAAACAACAGCGCCCAAACAAGATCGGGCACTGCGCGGGTGAACCCGATGACCGCGCGTGCGGCATAATAGGCAAAACGCGAACGCGTCATATTGGCCGCGGCTGGAAGCAGAGCGGAATCGGTGAAGAGGAATGCTTTGAGGAAATCCTCAGCTATACGCCGATCAAAAACATCAATATGCGTTGGTGAGGCGCGCTAGACTGGCACGCGCACCGTCGCCCGCAGTCCGCCGAGCGGACTGTCGCTGAGCGTGATGTCGCCGCCGTGCGAGCGCGCGATGTCGCGCGCGATCGCCAAGCCCAGGCCGGTACCGCCTTCATCCTGGTTACGGGCGTCATCGAGGCGCAGAAACGGCTTGAACACGTCCTCGCGCATTTGCGCCGGGATGCCCGGTCCGTCGTCGTCCACTGTGACGGTGAGCCAGCGATGGTCGCGATGGCCGGTGATCGCCACGGTCGAGGCAAAACGCGAGGCATTGCCGACGAGATTGGCCAGGCAGCGCTTGAAGGCCGCCGGCCGCACCGTGACATCGGGCTGGCCGTGGAAGTTCACGCTGGCGCGGTGGCCGTGCCGTTCGCTGTCTAGTCTCAACTCCTCCAGCAGGGCGGCGATGTCGGTGGGGCCCGGCTGTTCACCCATGTCGCCGCGGGCAAAGGCCAGATAGGCTTCCAGCATGCCCGCCATCTCATCGATGTCTCTTTTGATGGCATCGATTTCTGGGCTGTCGCCGAGCAGCGCCAGTTCGAGCTTGAAGCGGGTGAGAATCGTGCGCAGGTCGTGCGACACGCCGGCAAGCATGGTCGTGCGTTGTTCAATGGCGCGCTCGATGCGGCTCTTCATTTCCAAAAACGCGGCGGCGGCGCGTCGCACCTCGCGCGCTCCGCGCGGACGGAAGTTTAGCGCCTCGCGGCCCTTGCCGAAGGCTTCGGCGGCATCCGCCAGCCGCACGATCGGGCGAATCTGGTTGCGCAAAAACGCGATCGCGATGGCGAGCACCACCAGCGAGGTTGCGACCATCCAGACCAGGAAGATCCAGGAATTCGGGTCGTAGACGTCGGCGCGCTTGGCAAACACACGCATCACCGCGTCGTCCAGCTTGACCCGGATTTCAACGATATTCGATCGCCCGACGGTATCGATCCAGAACGGCAGGCCGATCTGTTTTCTGATCTCGTCGGAGAGCGCGCCATCGAGTTGCGAGAAGAACGGTTTCGGTCCGGGCGGCGGCAATTGCGTGCCGGGCAGGAAGTCGACGACAAGGCCGAGCCGATCTTGGGCAATACGTTTCAACTGGGCGTGTTCGGGGTCTTGCGGAAATGTTTTGTAGACGTCGATCAGCGTGGCGATTTCCTGGGTCACCGCCGATGACAGATAAGTCGTCACCAGACTCCAGTGCCGCTCCAGGAACAGAAACGCCACCACCGACTGCAGTACCACCATCGGTACGATGATGATCAGGAGCGAACGGGCATAGAGCCCTTTCGGCATGAGCGCTTTGATCGCGCGGTTCAGCCGATCCCAAGGACCGGTGATCGGCGCGGTCAGCGCAGCCGCGGCATTGGTAACGGCGCTGACTGCGGCGATCAGCTGCCCGGCGGCGCTGCGCAATCGTCCGATGCCATCGTCAAGACTGGTCATGAGCCGCTCAAGCCTTTGGGGCGCTCAAATTGGTGGCGCGCCGGCTCAGGTCGCCGGCACCAAACGATAACCAATGCCGCGCACGGTCTGCACGATCAGCGGATTGCCAGGATCGCGCTCGATCTTACGCCGAAGCCGGTTGACCTGAACGTCCACGGTACGCTCGCTGACCGGACCGCCATTGCCGGCAAGCGCCTGGCGCGACACCGTCTCGCCAGGACTGACCGTCAATATCCGCAGCATGTCGCGCTCGCGGTCGGTCAATCGGATAACCTCGTCGCCGCGGCGCAGCTCACCACGCGCGAGATGGAACACGAATTGGCCGAAGCGCACCGATTCAGGCGCCGGCGCACGCGGCGGCCGTGCCCGCTTGAGAATGTTCGCGACCCGCAGCGACAGCTCGCGCGGCTCGAAAGGTTTGGCAAGATAATCATCGGCGCCGATTTCCAGCCCCATGATGCGGCTTTCCTTCTCGTCGCGCGCGGTCAACATCAAGATCGGCACCGTGGAGGAGGTACGAAGTTTTCGAGCGAAATCGAAGCCGCTTTCGCCGGGCATCATCACGTCGAGAATGAGCAAGTCAAAGCTTAGGCCTTCGAGCTTGGCGCGCGCATCGAGCGCATTGTCGGCGGTGGAGACGCGGTAACCTTCGGCGCGAAGAAAGCGCGACAGCAGCGCGCGGATACGCCGATCGTCATCAACCACCAGAAGGTGCGGCGCATCATCGGCAGGATCGGGCGCAGACTTTGGCGCCGCGTGTTGCGATGAATCAGCTGATAAGGTCATTGGCCGCCGTTCCGCGCCCGCGAGCCGTTGGCAAGCGAATCGGAACGTGCGATCAGGCGCAGGACATGCTCGCGGTCTTCGGAATCGATCATGCCGGCGAGGAAGCGGCGCGCCGCATCGCGCGCGCCGGGGCCCAGCTCAGCGATCACGCGCGCAATGCGTGCGGTTTGCAGGCCGGCAAGTTTCAAGGCCAAGGTCTCGCCGGCGGCGCTGACATAGAGCAGCCGCTGGCGACGGTCGCTGGCGCCTTCTTTTTGCACGATATGGCCTTCGTCGATCAGCTGCTTGAGCACGCGGCCGAGCGATTGCTTCGTGATCTTCAAAACCTCCAAGAGCTCCGCAACCTTGATCCCGGGATTGCGGTTGACGAAATGCAAGACGCGGTGATGCGCGCGGCCGAAGCCGAGCTTCGCCAGCACTTCGTCCGGATCGCTGACAAAATCGCGGTAGGCAAAAAACAACAACTCGATGAGGTCAAAATAGAGTTCGTCCGCCGTCAAAGCGGCGTCTACCGGCGCGGCGGCTGAACGCGAACTTCGGATGATGCTGATATTGGCCATTAGGTCAGCTATGTTGACATATTTTGGCGCGGTTGTTAAGTTGCCGGCGCAAATTCGTTTCGAAGCCGGATCGCTCCGGGACAGTGCCGCTTTGGCAGTGCCGCAGCTTTTTGTGCCGCACTTGCCGGCCAATAGCCGCACAAGCCCGCCATGACCGTCTCAAGAAGCGGCGCAGACCATAACCGGTCTGCGGTTTCGGTGCAAAAGCCCCATCGCGGCCCGCAAGACGGCGCCCATTGGGCACAACGACGCGAGGGAGGCAATTGCCATGGCAGTGCCCTTCGACCAACGTCCAGACCTGATCTGGTTCGACGGCAAGCTCATTCCGACTGCCGAATCCAAGATCAGCGTGCTCACGCACGGGCTGCATTATGCGAGCGGCGTGTTTGAGGGCGAGCGCGCCTATGGCGGCAAGATTTTCAGAGGCACCGAGCACAGCGAGCGGCTGAAGAATTCGGCGCGCATCCTCGATTTCGAGATTCCGTATTCGGTCGCCGAGATCGACGCCGCCAAACAGCTTGTTCTCGACAAGAACAATCAGAAGGACGCTTATGTGCGTCCAATCGCCTGGCGCGGCTCCGAAGCCCTGGGTGTCTCCGCCCAGAACAACAAGATTCACCTCGCCATCGCCACCTGGGAATGGCCGAGCTATTTCGATCCGGAGCAGCGGCTCAAAGGATTAAAGCTCGATCTTGCCGAATATCGGCGGCCCGATCCGAAAACCATCCCTGCCCTCGCCAAGGCAGCCGGCCTCTACATGATTTGCACGATCTCCAAGCATCGCGCCGAACAGCGCGGCTATGCCGACGCGATGATGCTCGATTGGCAGGGACGCGTCGCCGAATGCACTGGCGCTAATATCTTCTTTATCAAAGACGGCAAGATCCATACCCCGACCGCTGACTGCTTCCTCGCTGGCATCACTCGCGCCACCGCGATGCAGCTGGCGCGCCGGCGCAACATCGAGGTGATCGAGCGGCGCATCATGCCCGAGGAGCTTTCCGGCTTCTCCGAGTGCTTCATCACGGGCACCGCCGCCGAGGTGACCGCGGTCGCCGAGATCGCGCAGTGGAAGTTCACGCCGGGGCGCATCACGCAGCAATTGATGAACGACTACACCGCCGAAGTGCAGCCGAAGGGCAAGGCGGCGGCGGCCTAGCGGCGTATCGACCGAGATTTGAGGAGCCACAAACGCAATGGCCGGACTTGGTCCGGCCATTGACGTTTTTTGTCGAAATATCTTTAAGCGGCTATGCGCCGTCACCACACGTTATCGCTGCGCGCTTGATTTGGCAGCCGCGGCGATACGAGGCCATTCATCCATTTGAATGCGCGCCAACAGCTTATAGCTGCCATTCTCCGGTCGGAAGATCGAGGCCTCGCCCTCTTTTACGTCGAACCAGTCCTTGCCCAGCGCTGCGATGATATTCGGATAGTGTGTGACGAGAATAGTGTCGGTGCCTGCCTGGGGCGGCGTGGCGAGCAGCGCACGAAACGCTTCGGCACGGCGATTGTTCTCGTTCGGCGACACGACGAGGCCGCCTTCGGTGAGATCCGCCGTCTTTTCGATATCCTTAAAACCGGCGAGCACGGCGGTCTCGTAGCCGCGGTTGTATTTGCTGGTATAGACTTTGCCGACAGGGACGCCGACCTGACGCAGCGAATCCCCGAATTGCTTTGCGAGCATTTCGCCCTTGTCGTTCAGATTCCGCTGGGCGGCGATGTTGTCGAAATTGAGCGGGTCAGTGTCCGCCTTATCGGGGAAAGTCGCGCCGTGACGAAGAACAATGACAAGGCCGCCGGCCCGCAGCGCCTGCGCGATCTCCTGATCGCTCGCCGCGGCGGGTGACCGGGTAGAGGTGGCGACGGCGAGCATGGCCGATAAGCCCATCGCAAGCGCGACGGCGGTGACGGCTCCTCGCAAGAGGTTGAGCATGTCTTAACTCCTTCAAAGCAGTGGTTTGTTAATGGCGGCACAAGCGATTCGGACAACGACGACGCCAACGCCGTCAGCGACGGCGCTGCGGAACGCCGTAACGGTTCGTGTGCTACGAGACTTCCGCGAGCCTGAATTTATTCCCCAATAAAAATGACCTGCGGCTCGGGATTACGGCGGAGTGATGAGAGGCGCTGGAAGTATCGCAGCCGAGCTCACAAAAGCCTGGCTAGATCGGTCAACGCCGCGACGGTGTAATCCTGTGCGTAGCCGAGGGTTTCGGCATTGCCGCGCAACAGCCGATACATTTGCGCGGGCCCGATCGGCCCCGTGGGCGCGCCAACCCCGCCGCGCCTGATCCAGGCGACCTTGAAGCCGAAGTGTTTCGCGCCGGTGACATCGAAACTATTGGACGAGACGAACAGCACCTCATCGTTCTTCAAGCCCAACCTCGCCTCGACCAGCGCATAGCATTCCGGATGCGGCTTGAATTTGCGCGCGTCGCCAACGCTGATGGCCGCATCGAGAAAAGCATCAAGTCCGGAATTCTTGACCAAAGCGGTCAACATGGCCGCACTACCGTTTGACAAAATCGCGAGCTTATAGCCGCCACGGCGCCTGAGCGCGCCGAGCGCTTCCTTGGCTTCCGGAAACGGATCGAGATCGAGATATTTATCGAGCAGTGGCTTGATAATGCTTTCGTTCGGCTCGACCCCGGCCGCACGCAACGCGAAATCGAGCGATGCCCGCGTTATGAAGTCAAAATCGCGAAAGCACTGCAACGCCGTCTGCAACCACGTATATTCAAGCTGCTTGAGCCGCCGGACTTGCGTGATGAGATCGCCCTTGCCGGGACAAAGCTGTTCGGCCTTGGCTTGGACCGAATGCACGTCGTAGAGCGTGCCGTAAGCGTCGAAGATCAGCCCTTTGATCGGCATTGGCATTTGTCCTTTCAATGAGGAATCGGCACGCTATGTGACATACCAAACTCCGTCATCACTGACGGTTTTCGCATGCAACTTACGAATTGCTACCCACCGGACTCGCGATTGAGATTAATGTATCGAGCGATATAAATGCTGCCGGCGACCACGCGCTTGGTGGCGTGATCGCGAAGACAGAGCGGGAGGAAATGATGCCGAGGCTGCGCTACATCGAGGAAAATGAACAGACTCCCCACACGCGTGAATTGATCGAATCCGCCAAACGCACCGGCGCGCCCGATCCGCGCGTCGTCAACCTGATGACCCGCAGCAAGCTCGGCATCGCCTGGGTCGAATATTGGAACAAGCTCCTGTATCAGGGCGTCTTGCCGCACAAGCTCAAGGAAATGTGTCGCATCAAGATTTCAGTCGCGCACCAATGCGGCTATTGCTCGACCGTTCGCTCCAATGTCGCTAAAGCCGAAGGGCTCACCGAAAGCATGATCAACGATCTGTTTGATTATGCCGGCAGCGCGCAGTTCAGCGTACGCGAGAAGGCGGCATTGCGTTACGCTGATCTTTTCAAACAAGGCGAGCACGCCATCGACAAAGACGAAGTCTATGCCGACCTCGCCAGATATTTCTCGGACGAGGAGATCATCGAACTCGGCCTGTTCTGCGCCGAGGTTGACGGCGTCGGCAAGTTCGTCAAATCGCTCAACGTGCTGAGCTGGGAGGAAGCTTGCGAACTCAATCCCATGCTGAGCGCGGCGTCGACTCCCCGCGTCGCTGCGGAATAATTGGGTCAATTCGCCGTTTCGCGTTTCGCCGGCGCCGACTTCCACCGTTCGGCGGCGGTATCGTCGCTGGCCCTGGCTTCGACCCAGATCTTGTCACTTGTTTTGCCGCCGGCCTTCTCAACCTGCTTCCAGAACGGCGCGCGCGTCTTGAGATAGTCCATCAAAAATTCAGCGGCGGCGAAGGCCGCTTGGCGGTGGGTCGATGCCGTCACCACCAGCACGATGCCCTCGCCGGGCGCGATGCGGCCGTAGCGATGGATGACCGTGACAGCAAGGAGCGGCCAGCGCTGGCGCGCCGCCTCGATATGGCGGCCGATCTCGGCTTCGGCCATATCCGGATAATGTTCGAGATTAAGCGCCGCGATCGGCTCGCCATCTTCGTCGGCGCGGCAGATTCCGGTAAATGTGACCACCGCGCCAATATCGGTGCGGCTGCGCGTGAGTGCCGCGACCTCGCTGGCGACGTCGAACGCTTCCCGCTGCAGACGGACAATGACGCTCATCTCGTTCACTTTGAGCTTGGCAAACAGAGGCTCAACCGCCGGTCATCGGCGGGAAAAATGCGATCTCGCTCGCCCCTGCAATCCGCGCATCAGAGCGCACGTGCCGCTTGTCGATCGCGCTGCGCACGACGTTCGGATTTTCGAAGGCATAGGCGTAGCCCTCGCCTTGACGCGCGAGCCAGTCCACCAAATCGCCGACGGTCGCGACGCCTGCGGGCGGATCGATATCCTCTTCGGTTTTGCCGACGCGCTCACGCACCCAGGCGAAATAACGAAGCTTCACGCATCCTCCTGCGTCAGGTGATGTAATCCGGCCTGCAAATAATCCCAGCCGGTGTAGAGCGTCAGCAGCGCGGAGAGCCACAACAGAATGATGCCAATCTCGGTGACCACCGGCACTATCGCGTCGCCGGCTTCGCCGCAGATCAAAAAGCCGACCGCGACGAGTTGCAGCGTTGTCTTCCATTTGGCGAGTCGGGTAACGGGCACGCTGACCCGCAGCTCCGCAAGATATTCGCGCAGGCCCGAGACCAGAATTTCGCGGCACAGAATAACGATCGCTGCCAAGAGCGACCAGCCATGGATGGTCTTCTCGGCGCCAAGGATCAAAAGGCAAGACGCAACCAGAAGCTTGTCTGCGATTGGGTCGAGCATGCGGCCGAGCGAGGACTGCTGTCCCCAAATGCGGGCAAAATAGCCGTCAAGAAAATCCGAGACGCCGGCCGTGATAAAGACGACGAGCGCGAACCAGCGCAGCCAAAGCCCACCATGAAGGATGTTCTGCCAGAACAGGCAGCCGACCACGACCGGCACGGCGACAATGCGGCCATAAGTCAAAATATTCGGCAGCGCCATGGGGTTGGCGCGCGATCGCGTCGGCCCCTGCGGCGGAACATGCGTCGAAACATGAGCCGGACCGTGCGCCGGCGCATGTCCGGGGGCGTGCCGAGGCGTGCTGGTCGTTGTGGAATTCATGGCCAATGTCCCCGCCCACCATAGCGCCACGACGGCCCGGCCGACAGGCCCGGGCGCTTCACTTGTGCGTATATGGGGATGACTGCCTGGGGATCACGGTCAGGCCGCCCCATCATGGAAGAAGGCATAGATGCGCCGGGCGGTTTCGGCGCTGATGCCCTCGACCTTCCTGAGATCGGTCAGCGAGGCTCGTTCGATCGCTTTCAGCGTGCCGAAATGCAGGAGCAGCGCGCGTTTGCGGGTCGGTCCGATGCCCGCGATTTCCTGAAGACCGGCTTCGCGGAGATCGCGTTTACGGCGCGCGCGGTGCGAGCCTATGGCAAAGCGATGTGCCTCGTCGCGCAGGCGTTCCACGAAGTAAAGCACGGGATCGCGTGGCGGCAGCTTGAACGAGTCCCGGTCCGGAACAAAGAACGTCTCCCGGCCGGCATCGCGGTCTGGCCCTTTGGCGATGGCGACGACCGGAACCTCGATCCCTAGCCCGGTCAAAACCTCACGCGCGGCCGTGAGCTGCCCCTGCCCGCCGTCGATCAGCAGGAGATCGGGCCAGGGTGAGTCGTCATGCGAGGCTTCGCCGCCATTGACCTCTCCCCGGTGGGGAGAGGTCGGCGTGGGAAGCGCGCCGAGTGAGGGGGTGCCGAGGTCAGAGCTTTCGCCTCCAGCGTCGACCCCCCTCACCCCACCCCTCTTCCCATTGGGGAGAGGGTGCGCAACGTCACCGCCCTGATTCAGGGGCGCCTCCGCGAGCAGCCGCTTGAAGCGGCGGGTCAAGACCTCGCGCATCATGGCGAAATCATCGCCCGGCGTGAGCTCGGCGGAGCGTATATTGAATTTGCGATATTGATTTTTGCGAAAGCCTTCCGGTCCCGCGACGATCATGGCGCCGACGGCGTTCGAGCCTTGGATGTGGCTGTTGTCGTAAACTTCGATGCGCCGCGGCACTTTCGACAGGACGAACGTATCGGCGAGCTGGCGCAATAGCTTTTCCTGCGACAAGGTTTCCGCCAGCTTTCGGCCCAGAGCTTCGCGCGCATTGGCGAGCGCGTGCTCAACCAGATCCTTTTTCTCGCCGCGCAGCGGCTGCGCGATTTCGATCTTGTGGCCAACCTTGGTGCACAGAGCCTCGGCCAGCAGCGCCCGGTCCACGATCGCATGTGACACCAGGATCAAACGCGGCGGCGGCCTGTCGTCGTAGAACTGCGCGAGGAAAGCGGACAAGACTTCTTCTGCCGAGAGCGACCGATCCGCTTTGGGAAAATAGGCGCGGTTGCCCCAATTTTGGCCGGTGCGGAAGAAGAAGACCTCGACACAGGAGAATCCGCCCTGCTGATAGACGGCGAACACGTCGGCCTCCTCGACGCCGTGCGGATTGACCCCTTGATGCGATTGAATCGCGGAAAGCGCGGCGAGGCGGTCGCGGTAAATCGCCGCGCGCTCGAAGTCGAGCGCGACCGAAGCCTCTTCCATCTCATCGGCAAGTTGGTCCTTGACCTTCTTGCTTCGCCCGGACAGAAAGTCGTTCGCTTCGCCCACCAAACCCGAATAATCGGGAAAGTCGATTTCCTTGGTGCATGGAGCCGAACAGCGCTTGATTTGATAAAGCAGACACGGTCGCGTGCGGCTTTCAAAAAATGGATCGCTGCACGAGCGGAGTAAAAACGCTCGCTGCAGCGCGTTGATGGTGCGATTGACCGCCCAGACCGACGCAAACGGGCCGTAATAACGGCCTGGCCGCGTCCGCGCACCGCGATGCTTGAGAATTTGCGGCGCCCAATGGTCTGACGTGATCAAAATGTAGGGGAACGATTTATCATCGCGCAGCACCACGTTGAAGCGCGGCCGCAGCCGCTTGATCAGATTGGCCTCAAGCAGCAGCGCTTCGGTTTCGGTGCGGGTGACGACGAATTCTATCGTGCGCGTCGCCGCGATCATCCGTTCGATCCGGGTGTCGAGTCCGGTCGGGCGGGCATAGGCCGCAACGCGCTTCTTAACGTTCTTCGCTTTGCCGACATACAGCACGTCGCCGCGACCGTCGAGCATGCGATAGACGCCAGGCCGCGACGGCGCGACTTTGGCGTATTGGAGTATTGCGGCGCGGCCGGCGGCCAGCGAACCTTCGTCCTCGTCAAAGCGAAGCTTGGCCGCTTGCTCTTCTGGCAGCGGCGGCGACTGCTCTTCGTCCTCTTCGACGATCTCCGCTTCCGGAGCGAGATCTGGTTTGGGAACGCTGCTCATGCTCGTGCATGTAGGCCTATCGCCAGGGAAAGCCATATGGCGAGTGGGAAAGCGCAGCCGTCGTCCGCTTCAATCCCGGCAGCGCCCCCTCCGCTTTCAAATATACAATCCCTTAACGATAGCGCCGTCGACTCCGTGTCGATTTAGCACTGTTTAACTTAAAGCTAGCCATAAATTCTATCGATCACCGAAGGATTGGGCGTCTTTCCGACGCCTCGAAACACCCGCATCTCGCAAGCGCGGCGGCGTGCGTGCATGCCCGTCGCGGAGTCGGTTCGGAGGCCAACTTTGACAAAAGTCGCGAGCAGGCTTTCCGGCCTCCTGGCGGCGGCCAGTTTGGCGAGCGCCATGACCGGCGCGATTACAAACGCCACGACCAGTCCCATGACTTCCGTGGCTGCTGCCGCCGAACTTGCCCCAAATTATTATGGCGGCCCGACGCCGTACTTCGCGTTCAGCTGGACCGGGCCTTATGTCGGCGCTACACTGGGCTATGAATGGGGCAGCATTGATAACAATCCTACGCGCCCGAACGGCCTCGCGGGTGGGTTCGAAGCCGGTTTCAACTGGCAGAACGGAAACTTTATCTATGGCGGCGAAACCGACATAAGCTTTTCCGCCGCCAGCGACACGTTCGCCCCCTGGCAATTCTCCAATCCGTGGTTCGGCACGGCGCGTGGACGCGCCGGCATCGCCGTCAATAATGCGCTGCTCTTCGGCACCGCCGGCCTTGCTTATGGCGGACTGACCGGAACGTCGGGGGATCTGTCAGAGAGCCATACCAGTTTGGGCTGGGTGGTAGGCCTCGGCGCCGAGGTAAGCTTCACGCAACATTGGTCGGCCAAAGCCGAGTGGCTTTATTTCAATCTCGACGATCGCCACTTCTCCATGACCGCAGCGAATAACGGTCTCGCCGCGAACCTGATGCGGCTCGGACTCAACTATCATTTCTAGAGTTGTAATGATGATACTCGATGCTTTTGCCGCTCAGAAAGATTCTGCTAACCAAATTTTTCTTTGGCAACTTTTTGCTAACCAAAATCATGGCGCGCGCCAAACTTTTTTGGCCACAATGACGGCACAACTTCTCGCGCTTCTGTGTCTTTTCAAC
>Ga0207693_10001986_pt1 | contig 17937 bp, 15 predicted proteins | sample LARL81metaG_FD_184347 | JGI IMG/M metagenome (GOLD analysis project Ga0207693, IMG submission 184347) | Corn, switchgrass and miscanthus rhizosphere microbial communities from Kellogg Biological Station, Michigan, USA - LAR L8-1 metaG... | ecosystem: Host-associated > Plants > Roots >...
CGAAGCGCCGGACTGGGGCTGGGGTTCCGCAGCGGTGATCGGCCTGCTGGCGGCGAGCGTGCTGCTGGCCGCGGGCTGGGTGATCGCCGAACTGCATGCGGCCACGCCGCTGGTCGACATGCAGATGATGCGGCTCCCGGCGGTATGGACGAACAACCTGGTCGCGCTGCTGATCGGCGCGGGAATGTACGCGACCTTCGCCTTCTTGCCCGAGTTCCTGCAGACTCCGCCTGCGGCCGGGTACGGGTTCGGCGCCAGCATCATCCGTTCCGGGCTCATGCTGCTGCCCTCATCGTTCACCATGTTCGGCGTGGGCATTTTCGCCGGCCGGCTCACCCGCCGGGTGGGGGGCAAGGTTCTGGTGGTGGCCGGCTGCCTGATTGGCAGCGTAGCGATGGCCATGCTGGCCTTCGCGCACGCCTACGAGTGGCAGATCTACGTGTCGAACGGTCTCATGGGCCTCGGGTTCGGACTCGCCTTCCCGGCTATGTCCGCACTGGTCGTGGCCGCGGTCCCGGCCTCACAGACCGGCGTGGCCAGCGGCATGAACGCCAACATCCGCACGCTCGGCGGCAGCATCGGCGCCGCGGCGATGGCCAGCATCGTCACCTCCCGGCTTGAGCCGTCTGGCCTGCCTGAGCAGTCCGGCTACACCATCGGGTTCGCCATCATGGCCGCCGCGCTGGTGCTGGCCGCACTGGCCGGCTTGCTCATCCCCGCGGCCCGTCGCGGGGTGCCCGGGGCCGAGCAGGGTCTGGCCGAGATCGCCATGAGCAGCCAGGCGGTGCTCGGCGAGTCCGGCGGGTAGCTGCTACTCCTCCGGGTCTCGCAGCACCAGCAGCGCGTCGACCGCGTGGTAACCGTCCGGCCCGTAGATGAGTGGGTTGATGTCCAGGGTCGCGATCCACTCGCGCCCGCGGGCGGCCAGCTGCCCGGCGGCGACCAGGATGCCGCCGAGCGCGTCGAGATCCCACCCGGGCCGGCCGCGGAACCCGTGCATGACCTTGAGGTCCGCGAACTCCTCGATGAGCTCCCTGGCTACATCCATGCCGAACGGGGCCATCCGCCCGCCCACCCGGTTGAGCACCTCGACGAAGATGCCCCCCAGGCCCAGCACCACCAGCGGTCCGAGCTCGGACTCGCCCTGAATGCCGAGCAGGCTCTCGCCGCTGGCCTCGATCATGGGCTGGATCGCCACCGGCGCGGCGAGGTTGTCCCTGGCGGCGATGGCGCGCAGTTCGGCCACCGCCTCGGCCAGCCCGTCCGCCTCGACCCGCAGCCGCACCGCGTCGTGCTCGGTGCGGTGCGCCACGTCGGCCAGCTTCACCACGTAGGGCCCGGGGAACGGCGGCTGGACCTGCGCGGGGCCGGCTTCAGGTCCGGCCAGGTGATAAGGCGCCACAGGGATGCCGTGCTCGGCGAGCAGGGTCATGGTGGCGCCGAACGGCAGCATGAGCCCCTCGGCTCCGGGCCGGGAAATGGGCGGCCCCGCGACGGCCGGAGCCCGGCCTGCCGCCCGGTGCCGGACGAAGGCGCCCATGGTGGCCAGCCCGCGCAGGCTGGGCCGCAGCCCGCGGCCGCGGACCAGGGCGCCCTGCAGGTGGCCCTCGATCCAGTCGCCGGGGACACCGGAGCAGTTGGCGATCACGCAAGGCTTGGCGACCTGCGAGGCGGCCTCGGCGTAATCAACGACCGGGCTCATGGCCACGCCGTCCTTGTACACCACGTCTTCGTCCGAGGTCGGCTGGATCATGAATATGGCGTCGAGGTCGGGGTCGGTGACGTACTTGCGGATGATCTCCGGCCAGGTCGCGGCGCCGAAGCTGCCCGCGTCCAGCGGGTTGGGCACGGTGACGCCAGGGACCCGTTCGGCCAGCCACGGCCCGTAGTTCTCCAGCGGGGCGAGCGGCACCCCCTCGGCCACGGCCAGGTCCGCGCACAGCGACGCAAAGCCCCCCGTCCTTGCGACCACCCCGACAGAGGACACCGAGGTCCAGCGCTCTGGCGGAAGCTGGTCGAACAGCGCCAGCCGGTCGATCAGTTCCTCGACGTCGTAGGCCAGGGCCACGCCCGCCTGCCTGAGCGCCGCGTCGTACACCCAGGCGTCTCCGGTCAGGGCGCCGGTGTGCGAAGCGGCCATCTGCTGCGACTGCTCGGTACGGGCCAGCTTGAGCGCCACGATGGGCTTGCCCGCCGCCGTGGCCCGGGCCACGGCGGCGAAGAACTCCTCAGGCCGCCTGATCTTCTCCAGGATCAGGCCGATCGCCCTGGTGTCCGGATCGGTGACGAAGTAGTCGACGTAGTCGGCCAGGTCGGTCACTGCTTCGTTGCCCGCCGACACCAGGACGTTGAGGCCGCTGTCCGGGTAGCGCCATGCCGCCATAGCCGCACCGCTCAGCATCGCCCCGCTGTGCGACACGATCGAGATGCCGCCGGGACGGCGCTTGTGGTGGGAGGCGATGGTCAGGCTGACCCGGTACGGGACGTTGATGAAGCCAAGGCCGTTCGGCCCTATCGCCGCCACGCCCGCCGCTTGGGCCGCGGCTCGCAGCCGGGCCTGCAGGGCCTTACCGTCGCCCCCGATCTCGGCGAATCCGTTGGCGATCAAGACCACCCCGCCGACGTCGAGGCCGGCCGCCTCCTCGAGGAGTTCGGTCGTCCGCTCCGCTGACATACAGCTCAGGACGGCGTCGACCGGTCGCCCGAGTTCGGTCAGGCTGGGCACCGTTGGCCGGCCAAGGACCGTGTCGTAGCGCGGGTTCACCATGAAGATCTCGGCGTCGCTGGCGAAGGTTGGCTGTATCGTCCGGCAGAAGTGCGAGTTGTCGCTCAGCCCCACGAAGGCGATGGTCGAGGGGCACAGCAACCGGGCCAGCGGCGAACGCCCGCCCTGCTGTCCTGGCCGCATCAGTCCGCGGCCGAGCACCGCGGGCCCGGCAGCCATGAGTCGCGGTTCTTGCCGTAATTGATCACCCGCTGGCGTCCCTGCAGGTGAAGCAGGTGAGCCCACGTCTCGCTGACCGCGCTCTGTCGGGATGGCCCGACGGTCTGCTCCCAGCCGCGCGACCAGGTGAGCGCCGCGGAGACGGTCCAGGTCGACAGGCCGGGACGGGCCGCGACGGCGTGCTCGATCTCCGCCAGCCTGGTCCGGTGGTGGCGGAGCAGCTCGTCGAGGCGGGCGCCAAGATCGGCGAACCGGTACTCGTGCGCGGGTAGGACCTCGGCCGGGCCGTACCGGGCCAGCGCGCGCAGCGAGGCTTGGTAGTCGCCGAGCGGGTCGCCGTCAGCTCCGGGCGGGAGCCCGATGTGCGGGGTGATCCGCGGCAGCACGTGGTCCCCGGTCAGGAGCACCTCCCGCTGCTCGTCGTAGAAGCACAGATGGCCCGGCGTGTGCCCGGGCGTCCAGACGGCGCGCAGGGCGGTCCCGGCCCCGAGTGGCAGGCTCCCGTGCTCGACATCGAAGTCGGATCGTGCCAGCCTGGCGTGGAACCCGACCGCTCCCGCCATCTGTTCAGTGATCTCGGCCGCCTCGCTGTCCGGGGCCCCGCGGGCGCGTAGCCAGCCGGACAGCCGCTCTCGCCAGGCCTGCGGCTCGACCCGGTGCAGCAGGGTGGCGGACTCGGCCGGGTGCATCCCGACCAGGGCCCCCGAGGCCTCACGCACGCGTCCCGCCATTCCCAGGTGATCGGCGTGCGCGTGCGTGACCAGGACATGCCTGAGCTCGGCGATGTCATGCCCGGTCTGTTTGATGGCGTCGGTCAGCGCCGTCCAGGCCTCCTCGGTCGGCCACCCGGTATCGATGAGGGCGGGGCCGCCGCGGCCGTTGACCAGATAGGAAAGGGTGTAGCGAAGGCCGCTGCGCGGCCAGGGCACGGGAATGGACCACAGGCCAGGGCGGACTTCCTCCACAGGCGGGAGCAGGTTCTCCAGCCAGGCGTAGCGCTGGGCCGCGCCCACGCCATAAGGTTCTGCCGGTTTCAGGCCGACGCAGCCATGCTCGTGGCCGCCGCTCCCGTTCGCCGCGTCCGGTTGCGCCGCCATCTAGCTACCCGAAGCCCCTTCACGGGCGTAGCGCCCTTGACCTAGCTCAGTTTCACGGGCTAGCGTGTCGCATAAGTTGACTCTTGTCAAATAGTCAATGGATTATTTCCTATAGGAGAGCCGATGGCGAAGTCGATGTTCATGGCATGGGCCAGTCCGGCCGACGATGCGAGCGAGGCCGAGTTCAACGCCTGGTACGAGGGCACGCACGTCCCGCAGGTACGGGCCGCCATCCCGGCCATCACATCGGTCCGCCGGTACCGGGTCGCGGACGTTCCCGGGGTCGGGGCCTCGGCGACCCATCGCTACCTCGCCGTCTACGAGATGGACACCGACGACGTGGCGGGCGCCATGGCCGCCCTCGGCGCCGCCTCGGCCGACGGCCGGATCGAGATGACCGCGACCATGGACGTCGCGGGCAACCCTCCTGTCCTGCAGTGGTACCACGGCCTCAGCGCTTAGCCACTCGTCCCCGGCTCAAGGGCTGCTCACGCCGGTGCCCCGGTAACCCCGGCCGGCCAGCACGTCCTCCACGGTCATGACCGAGCGGTAATCCTGCCCGTGCGACATCCGCCGCATGAGCTGCAGGAGCACGCCGCCCGCGCGGTTGGGGTGGACAAACATCTGGAACCACTCATGGTCGGCGCCGAACGGCTCGTAGCCGCGGCCGGCGAACCGCTCGAACGCCGCCCGGACGTCGTCCACGAAGAACGTCACATGGTGCAGCCCGCCTTCGGGCCGGTGCCGGAGGTAGCTGTCCAGGAACGCGGATCCGGGCAGCGGCTCGATCAGCTCCACGCACCAGATCCCGCCCAGCTCGAGCCGGACCGCGCGCCAGCCGATCTCCGGGTTGTCGGCTCCGACCACGAAGCGTCCGCCCAGCGTGTCCCGCCACAGGGGCAGCATGTCCCTGATCCGGCGTCCAGCGACCGCCACGTGGTCGAAGGTCGCGCCGAGCTCGTCGGCCAGGCCAGCCTCCTGGCTGCCGAGTGACGCGGATTCTGGCACGTGAGCGGTCATGTCCACCCCTTCAGCGGCATGCCCGTTGGCAGCCACGCGGCCCGTTGCTAAACTTCGAAAGTAATACAACTTTAGCATTGACAGCAGCGCAGCACAGCGGAGGGCAGCATGGACAGCTCCAAAGTCCCGCTCGGAGAGCCCTCTGGACCGTTCCTCAATTACTGCGATCCCGGCGAGATAGCCGCGTTCGCGCTGGCCATCAACGACGACAATCCGCTGTACCGCGATGGGCGCGCCGTGCCGCCGACCTACCCAGTCGTGCCCGTATTCGAGGCCATGCGCAGTCTGGGGCAGCTGCCCCCTGAGGCCATGGGCGGCGGGCGCGGCGGCGGGCACGGTGAACACGACCTGTACATCCGTCGCCCGATCTCACCGGGGATGGCCCTGCACACCACCGCCGACAGGTACTCGGTCGTGGTCAGCAAGGCCGGGATGAACGTGTTCACCCGGCTGATGAGCTTTGACGACGACGGTCAGCTGGTCATTGAGCAGTACTGGTCCTCGATCGTGGTCGGCCAGGCTACTGGCGGGAACCAGGGGCCGGACATGGCCGACCACACCTTCCCTGAAGGCGCCAGAGCCAGGAAGGTCGGCACGATGAGCCTGCCCACCACCCACGACCAGACCTTCCGCTACGCCGGGGCGTCCGGCGACCGCTCCATCATCCACGTCAGCGACCAGGCGGCCATCCGCGGCGGACGGCCGCGCAAGTTCAACCAGGGGGCGCTCAGCCTCGGCATCGCCAGCCGCGCCCTGGTCGCGCTGGGCGCGGGCGGCGACCCGCGCCGGATCACGCGCGTCGCGGTTCGCTTCAGCCGCTACGCCTACCCCGGCGACGACATCGACGTGTCCGTCTACGACGCGGGACCGGCCGGCGACGGCGGGCAAGCGTACGCCTTCGAGGCCGCTTCGCGCGGCAAGGTGGTCCTGAAGAACGGCCGGGTGGAGGTAAGTCCGGCGGCGTGACGCCCTCCACGTAGCCGGCCAGCCGCTTCCCGAACATCACCGAGACCGTGTACTCACCGTGCTGGACAGCCAGCCCATACCGGTCGGACGTCGGCCGGACCGTGCAGCCGTGCAGGTCGATCTCCCGGGTTGCGAACTCCTCCAGGCGCCGGGCCCGCCCGTTCGGGCCGTGATAGAGCATGTCGTCGTCGTTGAGGTCCAGTTCAAGCAGGACCTCGAGATCGTCGCTGGCCCGCAGTCGCGCGAGATTACGTTCGATTTCGATGAGTGCAACGGCCAGGGCGTGGCCCGCCGCTGCGTGGGGGAGGGACGCGGACATCTTAGTTCCGCTCTTCCCGCCAGCCGGCCTTGAAAGAGGTCAGGCTCTCGTCGGTGAAGCCCCAGGGCGACCGGGTCGTGGCGCCGCCATCGACGACGAGGGTCTGGCCGGTCACCCGGGCCGCCAGCGACGAGGACAGGAACAAGGCACCGTTGGCGATGTCCATCGGGCGGGGCGGCGCGAGGGAGTTGACGACGTCCTGGCCGAACGGGACGTCCGGCTTGTCCCACACGGCGCCGCCCACGTTGCCAGGCGCGACGCAGTTGACCCGGATGCCGTACCGCCCGAACTCGTCGGAGTACGTCTTCACCAGCGAGATGAGGCCAGCCTTGGCCGCCCCGTACGCGACGTGGAACCGCGAGGATGAGAAGCCGTCGACCGACGTGACCGCCGTGATTGCCCCGCCGGTGCCCTGCTCGACCATGTGCGGGAGGACCGCCTTGAGCACGAAGAAGAACTGCTTGAGATTCTTCGTCATCTGGTAGTCCCAGTCCTGCTCGGTCTGCTGGTCCGAGGGGGCGAAGATCGCCTCACCGACCACGTCGACCAGCACGTCGGCCCCGCCGAGCCCGGCCACCGCTTCGTCGATGATCCGCCTGGCCTCCGCCTCGGTGCGCACGTCCCCGACCACGGCGAACGCCTTCCCCCCGGACTGCTGGATCTCCGCGACGATCTCGGTGGCCCGGCCCTCGTCCATATCGACGCAGGCCACCGTGGCGCCCGCCGCGGCTAGCCGGAGCGCGCTGCCGCGGCCGTGGCCGGCCCGGTAGGGAATGAAGCCCGCCCCGACGACGATGGCCCGCGCCCCATCCAGTCCCAGGTCGATCATGTGCTGGTCCTCTCTGAGCATGACTTAGATATCTCTATAACTATAGAACGAACGTACCCGCTCGGGGTAGCCTCCGACCAGGATCAGACCCAGCAAGGGAGCATCGCCATGCCCGTCATCGCCATCGTGGGGCCGGCCCGGGCCTGGGGCTGTCGATCGCGCGGCGGTTCGGCCGCGAGGGCTTCGCGGTCGCCCTGATCTCGCGCTCCGCCGCCAATCTCGGCACCCTGACCTCCGAGCTGCAGCGGACCGGCATCGAGGCCGCCGGATTCGAGGCTGACGTGCGCGACTGCTCCGCGCTGACCGGGGCGCTGGCGGCCGCCGCGCAGCGGGTCGGACCGGTCGACGTGCTGGAGTACTCCCCAGCCCCGCACGGTGGTCCGGGCGGCCTGGCCATGCCTGTACTCCTGAACGTAAGGCCAGCAATGAGGCCAGCGCCTCCAGCTTGCCCGGGTGCCATGGCCGGGGCGTGGACAGCACGATCCGCTGCACCCCGATCTCCTCGAGCCGGTCGGGCAACGCCGAGAGTTCCGTGGCCGGGGACGACAGCATCACGCTCGTCTCGACCTGGCCCCCACGTCCGTATCTGGCCTCACGCTCGCGCAACTGGGCGATGCGTTCGGCGATGACCGCGAGGTCACCGGTGCCGTTCCAGCCGGTAGCCCAGCGCGCGGCGATGTCGACCGCCTTCAGTGACCCGCCGCCGATCAAGATGGGCGCGGGCCGCTGGACCGGGCGCGGTAGCAGCTGGGCGCCGCGCAGCGGGTAGCGCCCGTCCAGGCTCACCGGCTCCTCGGCGTTCCACAACGCGGCGATGGTCCTGGTGGCCTCCTCGAGCATGGCCAGCCGCTCACCAGTTGGCGGGAAGCCGAACCCGAAGGTTTCGTGCTCCTCGGCGTTCCAGGCCGCGCCGACGCCGATCTCGGCCCGGCCGCCTGTGATGACGTCCAGCGTCTGCAGGGACCGTGCCAGCATCACCGGGTGCCGCATGGTGACAGGCGAGACGATGCACCCGAGCCTGATGCGCTCGGTAACCGGGCCGAGCGCCACCGTCAGCGACAGGGCGTCGAGCACGCCGAGTTCCGGCGCGAACCCGGCCACGCCCATCAGGTGATCCGTCGCGTAGAACGCGTCGAACCCCAGCCGCTCGGCGGTGCGGGCCGCGTCGACCACCTCTGGCCACGTCAGCGTCAGCGTCCCGGCCAGGCTGTAGCGCAGCATATGCACCCCACTCTCCGCACGGGTCCGCCGCGCCAGAAGGAAGCGCAGCGCGTTGACCGGGTCGTGTAACCGGCGTACGTTATGAGTAAAGATTTATCTTTTTATAAGAGTCTAAACAAGTACGGAACGGACCGGTCATGGAGTTGCAGCTCACCCCAGCGCAGAACGAATGGCGGGACGAGGTCCGGGACTTCCTCGACACCGAGCTGCCACCGCAGTGGGAGAAGTCGACCGAGTGGTGCGAGGACGAAGACTTCTGGGCCTTCGCCATCGACTTCACCAGGAAGGTCTCTGCCAGGGGCTGGATCGGCTTGACCTGGCCCGCGGAGTACGGCGGCCTGGCCAGGGCGCCCATTGACCAGCTCATCTTCTCCGAGGAGTTCACCTACCGCGACGCGCCGCTAGTCAATGCCATCGGCTGGGGACTGGCCGCCGGGGCCCTGCTGCGCGGCGGCACCGAAGCCCAGAAGAGCAAGTTCCTGCCGGCCATCCAGCGCACCGACGTCCTCTGGGCCGAGGGCTACACCGAGCCGGAAGCCGGCTCGGACCTGGCCTCGCTGACCACCCGGGCGGTCCGCGACGGGGACGAGTGGGTGATCAGCGGGCAGAAGACGTTCACCACCTGGGGTACCCACGCGGACATGCTCTACTGCGCGGCGCGTACCGATCCCGACGCTCCCAGGCACAGGGGCATCTCCATTTTCGGGCTGCCCATCCGCCAGCCAGGAGTCTCGTTCGGGCCGCTGCCCAACATCGGCGGCGGCCGGCAGAATCACACCTTCCTTGACGGCGCCCGCGTCCCGCACGAGAACATGATCGGGATGGAGGGCCGCGGCTGGGACCTGATCATGGGCGGGTTCTACGGCGGCAACATCGGCGCCGCTTACATGGAAGCCCAGCAGAAGCTGGACAAGATGGTGGCCTACTGCAAGACGGCCAGGCGCAACGGCAAGCTGCTCATCGACGACGCGGTGGTCCGTGACCAGCTGGCCGAGATGGATCTGCTCGTGCAGGCCGAACGGCTGCTGACCTACGAGTCGCTGTCGAACATCCAGAGCAAGCGGCCGCCCGCGTTCGCCGGGGCCATCGGGGCCGTGGTGAGCAAGGAGTCGATGACCAGGTTCGCCGAGCTCACCAATCTCATCGCCGGGCGGGCGGGCCAGCTTGCCCTCGGGTCCCGCTGGACGCCGATCGACGTGGCCAGCGGTGGCCCTGAAGCGTGGTTCAGGACCTCGATCCGCAACCACGCGGGCGGCACGCCGCAGGTCAAGCGGATGGTGCTGGCCACCCGCGGACTCGGACTCCCCAGATAGGCACGCACCCATGGACATTGACCTCGAGCAGCATCAAGTCGACCTGGCCGACACTGCGCGCCGCTTCTTCACCGCGCGCAGCACGATCAGCGCGGTACGCGACTGGGAGGCCTCCGAGCAGGGATTCGGCTCCGGCCTGTGGGCGGAGATGGCCGACCTGGGCTGGCTCAGGATCGGCCATCCGGAGCCGGTGGGCGGCGTCGGCGGCGGGGTGCTCGAACTCAGCGTCATCTACCAGGCAATGGGCCGCACCCTCGCCCCCGTCCCGCATCTGGAGTCAGCCGTGATCGGGGCCGGCGTGCTGGCCGCCGCCCGCTCCCAGGCCGCCCTCGACTTGCTCGAGCCGGTACTAGCCGGGACGAGGATCGTCGCGCCCGCGCTGGCCGAGGATGACACAGGTTTCGGTCCGGAGTCGGTCGCCATGCCCGGTGTCCTCGAGGCGGACGGCTCGCTGCGGCTGGCGGGCAGTAAGATCCTGGTCGGCTACGCCAACTCCGCCAGCCACCTGATCGTCGCCGCGCGCACCGCCCCGTCCTCGGCGGCCGCGTCAGGTATCACGCTGACGCTGGTCGAGGTCGCCGCGTCCGGCGTGACGCTGACCAGGTTGCCGAACCTGGCCGGCTATGCGCTCTACGCAGCGACCTTCGACCAGGTACGCGTCGGACCGCAGGCCATACTTGGCCAGGTCCACACCGGATGGGAACTGCTCGAGCCCGTCCTGGACCGAGCCGCGGTGCTGCGCGCCGCGCAGATCCAGGGCGCCGCAGAGCGGCTGCTCGAGCTGTCGGTGGACTACTCGGAGCGGCGGACGCAGTTCGGCCAGCCCATCGGGCGCTACCAGGCAGTGCAGTACCTGTGCTCGGACATCGCCATCAACACCCACCTGACCTCCCTGATGGTCCGCTATGCCGCCGGACTGCTGGACGCCGGGCTCCCGGCCCGCAAGGCGGTATCAGAAGCCAAGGCGCAGGCCAGCCTGACCGCCAGGCTCGCACCGGAGCGGGCGCACGCCGTGCATGCCGGCATCGCGTTCATCCTCGACTTCGACGTGCAGCTGTTCACCAGGCGCTGCCGCCACTGGGAGCTCGACGTCGGCGACGAGCGCTACCACCGCGAGCGCATCGCCGCTGCCCTGGCCGCCGCCTGAAACACCACTACCCAAGGAGATCCCATGGAGCGGCAGCGTCTCAAGACCGGCAAGTTCGGGCTGGGAACGATGATCCACTCAGTCCACATGACTGATGACGTGGCTCAGCTCAATCGCTTCTACGAGGAGGTCTTCGGCGGGCTGCTGTTCATGGGGGTCGACGAACCCAACTACCTGCCCGTCGAGGATCGCTACGCAGGTCTCGTCGTGATCAGCGACCTGTGCATCGAGACCATGGGACCCAAGATGCCGGCCGATCCGACCAAGCCGGTGGGCAAGTTCTACACCAAGTTCGGGCGGCACCTGCACTCCGTCGGCTACAAGGCCGACGACCTGCCCGGGCTCGGCAATGACCTGATCGCCAAGGGCGTCTACATCGGCGCACCTGGCGGCGGCAGGATCGAGAAGATGGACAACCGGACCATCTACTTCTATCCCAACCCGCGCGACACGTACGGCCTGATGGTCGAGCTGTGCGGGATGGAGATGCCCGGCGATCCGCGGCTGCTGCCCAACTGGAGTTCGCACGTCAAGCAGTGGGAGCTGGTCCACCCACTCGGCATCAAGCGGCTGGGCTGGATCACGCTCGGGGTCAAGGACCTGGACGACGCGGTGGCCAGGTATGTCGAACTGTTCGAGGCCGAACGCGTGCACGCGGGAACCGACGACGCCGAGGGGGCCAGGTTCGAGATCCTGCACCTCGGCGACGCGCTCCTCAGGCTGGCGCAGCCGCTCGAGCCGGGTACGCCGCTCGGCCAGCACGTGGCCAGGTGGGGCAACATGATCTACGGGATCACCCTGGTCGTCAGGGACCTCGACGCGGCGCAGGACTGGCTGGGCCGGAACTCCGTCCGCGCCAGCCGGCTGAATCCCGGGCTCGTGGCGGCCGACCCAGCCGACACCTTCGGCGCCCCCTACTTCTTCACCACGACCACGTTCGCCGGTGACCCGTTCGCCTGACTTAGGATGCCATGATGACATCGCCGTTGGATGGGGTCCGCGTACTGGACCTGGGCGGTGAGCTATCCGCCTACGGCACCAAGATCCTCGCGGACCTGGGCGCCGACGTAGTCAAGGTCGAGCCTGCGGGCGGGGACAGCCAGCGCAGGCGCCCGCCGTTCGCTGGCGGGGTGCCCGGCCTTGAGACGAGCCTCACCTTCGCGTATTACAACGCGAACAAGCGGGGCGTGCAGCTGGACTGGACGCAGCCCGACGGCCAGGCCGAACTCGCCCGCCTGGCTGTCGGCTGTGACGTGGTGGTGATCTCCCCGTCGGCCAGGCAGCCCGTCCCAGGCTGGGACCGCGACGGCCGGAGCCTGTCCTGGGCCGGCCAGGACCCTGTCATCTGCTGCCTCACCCCGTACGGCCTGGATGGGCCGCTCCGCGACCGGCGCGCCACGCAGTTGACCGCCTACGCCGAGAGCGGCGGAATGTGGTCGATCGGGCCCGCCGAGGGCCCGCCGAGGGGGATCCCGGCCTTCCCGTTCTACGACGAACTGTCCGCACACGCGGCGTTCTGCATAATGGTCGCCCTGCGCGAGCGGCCGCAAGCCGGCGGGCAGGTGATCGACCTGTCCCTGTACGACCTGCTCGCCTACCGGGAGTCGACGGCGGTCAGCTATTACACCATCGTGGGCCGGTCCATCATCTCCCGCCAGCGCGGCGCGGCTATGCCTCCCACCGGCATCTGGGACGTGAGCGACGGCCAGGTCGAGCTGCTGATCTGGAATCCGCCGCACTGGGATGGCTTCCTTGACATCGTGGGCCGGCCTCCGGACCTGCTCGACCCGGCCTTGCGGCAGCGTGGCGAGCGGTTCGCCCGCGCCGAGGAGCTGGGCCCGCGAGCCAGGGAACTGCTCGCCCCGTTCACCGTGCAGGGATTCTGGGACCTCGCGATAGCCCACCGCGTGCCGTGTGCGCCGGTGAGCACCGTTCTGCAGGTCACCAGGGATCCGCAACTGGCCAGCCGCGGTTTCTGGGCCGAACATGAGCGGCCGGAGACCGGCACGTTCCGCGCTCCTGGTCGGCCGCTGCGCTCCTCGGTGCCGTTGCTGAGCTACCGGCGGGAGGCGCCGTCGCTTGGCGAGCACGACCAGGAGCTGCTGGGCGGCCAATGGGCCGCCACCCGGGCCAGCCAGCCCTGGTCGCTGCCCAGCGGGCCGCGGCTTGGCGACCTCAAGGTGCTGTCGTTCGGGACGGCCATCGCGGGCAACGTCAGCGCCACCACACTGGCCGAACTGGGCGCGGACGTGGTGAAGATCGAATCGCCGGACCGGCCCGACCCGCTCAGGCTGCCCGGGTACCCGGGACTGCCCAAGGCGGTCGACCCGTCGGGACACGAGTTCAGCGTGGTGTTCTCCTCATACTCCCGCAGCGGCCGAACGCTGACCCTGGACATGAAGAGCCCGGCGGGGCTAGAGACCTTCGCGCGGCTCGTGCGGCAGGCCGACGTGCTGATCGACAACTTCGCCACCGGCGTGATGGAAGCCTGGGGCCTGACCGCCGAGACCCTGGCCGAGATGAATCCGCGTCTGATCTGGGTCTCTGTGAGCGGGTACGGGCGAACAGGGGCACGGGCCAAGGCGATGGCCTACGGGACGAACATCAACGGGTTCATGGGCCTTACCCGGGTGTGGTCACCGCACGGCTCCCAGTTCGACTACACGGCCGTGGCCCACGTCCTGATCACGATCTTCGCCGCGCTGGCCCACCGTGACCGTACCGGCCAGGGCAGCTACACCGAGATCGCCCAGGCAGAGGCGGGCGGGGTCATGCTCGCACCGCTGTTTCTTGAGGCCCTGGCCACCGGCCAGGACGTCTGGCCTGAGCCGAACGAGGTTCCCGGCTCCTGCCTGTCTGGCGTGTTCGGCGCCGCGGGGCAGGACGCGTGGCTCGCCGTCGAGCTGGAGGACGCGTCTGACTGGGATGCCGCCGCTCGCCTGGTCGGCGCGCCCGAGCTGGTCATCGGCGAGAACGGGCCGCCTTCCGAGGAGGCCGTGGCGGAGCTGAAGAAGGTCATCGCCGCCTGGGCGCAGACGCTGACTCCGACGCAGGGCGCCAGGCAGTTCCAGGCTGCGGGGCTGGCTGCTGCCGCCGTGCAGGAGATCGCCGACCTGTTCGCCAGCGGCGGGCTCTGGGCCCACGACGGGCTGGCCCAGCTGCGCATCCCGGACACGGACGTCACCACCTGGGTCGCCGGCCCGTTCCAGCGCATGCAAGCTCCCCGGGCCCGCGTGCGCTGGCCCAGCCCGCACCCGGGCCAGCACAACGACGAGATCCTCCGCGACTGGCTGACCCCCGGGGAGTGACCGGCGGCTCCCGGGTTTACCGCGCCGCCGCCTCGGCCCCCTCAGCCGCGGCGGCGGACAATTTCCTCGGTGAGCACCGGGACGACCTTGAACAGGTCGCCGACGATGCCGAAGTCGGTCAGGTCGAAGATCGGTGCTTCCGGATCCTTGTTGACCGCGGCGATGACCTTGGAGGTCTGCATGCCGGCTCGGTGCTGGATCGCGCCTGAGATGCCGATCGCGAGGTAGAGCTGCGGGGAAACCGTCTTGCCGGTCTGGCCCACCTGGTTGCTGTGCGGGTACCAGCCGGCGTCGACCGCGGCCCTGGAGGCTCCCACCGCGGCGCCGAGCAGGTCAGCCAGCTCTTCGAGCATGGCAAAGTGCTGGCCGTCACCCAAACCGCGCCCGCCGGAGACGACGATCGAGGCCTCGGTCAGCTCCGGCCGGCCTGAGGATTCCCGGTTCGTGCGGGCGGTGATCGTTGTGGCCGTCGCGGCCGGCGACAGCTCGACCGCTACTTCGTGCATGGCAGGCTCGTCCGGCTCCTGCGCGGGAGTGGTGGCGTTCGGTTTGACCGCGATGACGGGGATGCCGGAAGTGACCGCGGATGTCACCGTGAACGATGCGGCGAAGGCCGACTGGGTGGCGATGACGGCGTGGCCCGACCCCGGATCTCCGGCCCCGACGTCGATCGCGTCGCTGATGAAACCCGAGCCGAGCCGCAGCGCGAGCCTTGCCCCGATCTCCTTGCCCTCGGCGCTCGCGCTCAGCAGCACCGCGGCCAGCTCGCCCCGCTCTGCGATCGGGCGGGCGATCTGCTCCAGGGCATCGACCTTCGGTACCACGAGATGCTCGAGCACCCGCGGGTCCTGCACCAGGTAGACATCGGCGGCGCCGAATTCGGCCAGTACCGGTACGGCCTGGCTTGCGGCGGGTCCGAACACCACCGCGGCCGGCGAGCCGATCCGGCGCGCTAGCGTCAGCAGTTCCAGCGCGGGCTTGGGCGCCGAACCGTCCACGGCGTCGACGACCACGAGGACTTCGGGCATGGGTCTCCTTCTTACTGAGGTCAACCGGGGTCAGATGAAGCGCTGCGCGGCGAGGAAATCGGCGAGCGCCCGGCCGCCATCGCCATCATCCTTGACGAGTTGCCCGGCAGTTCTGGCCGGGCGCTGGGTCGTGGCCAGTACCGCGGTCCTGGCGCCGGTCAGGCCCACGAGTGCGGGGTCGATGCCGAGGTCGGCCAGGCTCCAGTTCTCAACCGGCTTCTTCTTCGCAGCCATGATCCCCTTGAAAGACGGGTACCTGGCCTCCCCGGTGCGGTCGGTTACGCTCACGATCGCGGGTAGCCGCGCGGTGACGGTCTCGGATCTGGTGTCGGAGTCGCGGAGGATCTCCACTTGGTCGCCGCTGACCGACAGGCGCCCGGCGAAGGTCACCTGCGGCACCGCTAGCCGTTCGGCAAGCAGGGCCGGCACCACGCCCATCCCCGCGTCGGTCGAGGCCATCCCGGTTACCACCAGGTCGAAACCAAGTCGCTTGATCGCCTCGGCCAGGACCAGCGAGGTCGCGAAGGCGTCAGATCCGTGCAGTGCGTCGTCCCGGACGTGCACGGCCGCGTCGCCTCCCATCGACAGCGCTTTCCGCAGCGCGTCGGAAGCCCCGTCCGGTCCCATGGTCAGGTAGACCAGCTCCCAGCCGGGGGAGGACTCCTGGACCCGCAGCGCCTGCTCGGCGGCATGCTCGTCCAGCTCCGACAGCCTGCCCTGCGTCCCGGCCCGGTCGACGGTGCCGTCAGGCAGGAAACCCCGATCGGACGTGAGGTCGGGAGTGAATTTGACCAGGACGACGATCTTCGGCAACGGACACCTCGGTGAGGTCTAGTGCGGGCGTTATTATTTGATTCATTTCAAATTACCGAAGCCTGCGGTCCTGGGTCAAGTAGCCCGGCCGGGCTGCCCAGGCGGGCGGCCCTGCGTCCCGCCGACCGCGGCGATCGCCCGCTGCCCGGGGGCTGCCTGAGACCTCACAGTCCTCTGCGAGCAGGTTTCAGCTGGAAGTCGGCCCTGATAAATGAGACGATATTTCGCATACAGTCAAAGCTTTGCGCTCAGAGCGCACCGCAGGGGAGTCCGATGACAGCCGAGATTGAGACCGCGGGACCCAGCTCACGCGATCAGTGGTTCACCTCCGCCGAGCAGGTCTCCGGCCTGCTGCGAGGCGTGGGCTACCTGACCGATGAGCATGTCTGCGGCGTGCTGCGCCTAGCAGATCAGCTCGGTAAGCCGGTCCTCATCGAGGGCCCTACCGGCACCGGCAAGACGGAGCTGGCCAAGAGCACCGCCGCAATGACGGGAGCCCGGCTGATCCGGCTCCAGTGCTACGAAGGCCTGGATGAGGGCAAGGCGCTCTACGAGTGGGACTACCAGAAGCAGCTCTTGCGGATCCTTGCCGACAACGTGGGCACGGTCCGCCGCGCCGGGAACTGGGCCGATCTTGAGTCCGGCATCTTCACCGAGGACTTCCTGCTGCCCCGCCCCCTGCTCGACGCCATCCGGGCGCCCGAGCCGATTGTCTTGCTGATCGACGAGGTCGACCGGCTCGATATCGAGGCCGAGGCGCTGCTGCTGGAAATCCTGTCCGACTACCAGGTCTCCATCCCAGAGATCGGCACGGTTTCGGGGCTGCAGATACCCATGGTCTTCCTCACCTCGAATAGCTCACGGGACCTGTCAGAGGCCCTGCGGCGCAGGTGCCTGTACCTCTACATCGACTACCCGCCCGCCGAGCGAGAGCGGGAGATCGTGCGGACTCGGGTGCCCGGGATCTCCGAGCACCTGGCCGAGCAGATCGCTGTCCTCGTCGGCTCGCTCCGCCAGCTGGATCTCCGCCAGCAGCCGTCGGCGGCGCAGACCCTGGAGTGGGCCAGGACCCTGCTCTCGCTCGGGGCCTCGGACCTGGACGCGGGACTGGCCGCCGACTCGCTACGGGTGCTGCTCAGCTACGAATCGGACATCGAGATGGCCACCGCGCGGGTGTCCGCTGGCCAGTTGCCCTAGCCGTCAAGGAAGCCCAGCACGGCCTGCATGCACCGCACATCGGAGGGCGTGCCGAAATGATCGACGCCTCGCAGCGTGACCAGCCGCGCGTCGGGCAAGGCGGCGACCAGCGGCTCACCGGGCCCGGCCGGGTCCTTATCGCCCAGTACGACCAGCACCGGGCACGAAATCCCGGCTAGATCGCCGGCGGTCAGCGGCCGGTTCGGCCTGCGCAGGAACGCGACCAGCGCGGCGCGGTCGTTCCCCAGCCCGTCGGCCAGTCGGCGGAAGACCAGACCGTGAATGTTCTCCGGGTCGGGCTCGCCCTCCAGCGCGGCGATCACGGATCCCGCGTCGCCCCCGGCCAGGGCGCTGGCTCCGATGCCGAGCAGCGCCAGGCGACGGAACCGCCGCGGTTCGGCCGCTGCCAGGCGCAGCAGGACGTGCGCCCCGGCAGAGAAACCCACCGCATCGACGGTTCCATAGCCCGCGATCTCCGCGGCCACCCGGGCCTCCACCGACTCGTAGTCGGCTGGGGACCTCGGGCGGGGCGCGCGGCCATGGCCGAGAAGGTCGACCGCCACCGTCCCCCGGCCGGCCTCGGCCAGCAGGTCGAGCCAGCCCGGCTGCCCCCAGTTGTGCTCGGCGGAGGAGGCGAAGCCGTGCACCAGCAGCACTGGACACGCTTCCACGGTTCTCTCCCTGCCCGTCGGCGGCTGTCGGCAGCCTGTGCACTATATGGTTCGGGGCCCTGTC
>Ga0207693_10001987_pt1 | contig 17937 bp, 13 predicted proteins | sample LARL81metaG_FD_184347 | JGI IMG/M metagenome (GOLD analysis project Ga0207693, IMG submission 184347) | Corn, switchgrass and miscanthus rhizosphere microbial communities from Kellogg Biological Station, Michigan, USA - LAR L8-1 metaG... | ecosystem: Host-associated > Plants > Roots >...
AATATCTGGTTGGCGTGAAGGTGATGGTGGTGCCGGTCGGGGTTGGAATCTGATCCTTGGTAATCCCAGTCCCGCTGAATAGCAGGTGCTTGGTCCCAGAAAGCGTGCCGGTTGAATTGGTCTCAAACCACCCAAAGTCGTTGACCTCATCCGGATTCGCAGTCGCATTGAGATACAGAGTTGCCCTCAATCTCGCACCGGAGCTTCTGAAATAAACCTTGTTGTCGCGTGCGCCGCCTGTGTCGGCCACTGAGTCGTAGGGCATAGACCAAAATGGCAATGTGCCGGGCGCGAGGGCGCCACTGCCTACTCCCACGCAATCGCCGGTCGCGGTCATGCAGAACCCCGGATTCTTGTCCGCACCCATGCTATTCAAACCATAACTGCCGGCAGCCGCCCACTGCAGGTCCCACCAGGGCGCTCCGCTGTCATTGAGGTCGGGCTGGTTATTGCTGATGGGCGTCACCGTCCAGGTCTGCCAACCAGCTCCAGAGCTTCCTATCAGAGTTTGAGCGTTAGAGGTTCCACAGATCGTGACTGCGGCGATCGCAATCAGCAAGAGAAGACGTGTTCTGGGAGTCGTCATGGCGCATCCCTCCTTAGAGGATGTGGGAGTGAAAATCGAAACACGCGAGATAGTGTTGTTGGCATATGCAACGTTTCAAGGTCCAACTCCGCGGTTGGACGAACAGAGACGTTCTCGGCTCTTAAACTCCTGAGGAGTAACTGAGCGGAGAAGTAGACCAGGCGATCCATGATCCCAAGTTAGTGCTCATGAATACCTGTTCAAATGTCTCGATCTGTTTCTGCGATAGCTACAACCTTGGTATTAGTCGCGAGCATTCCTTCACAAAGCAGGTACGCTCTATCTGGATAACTTTTCCTGGGTCACAGATGTTGCTTGGGCCGGTGTGAAATCGGGCCGTGAGGAGCCGGCCTATCCGGCCGGGCGATTCTGCCACTACGAGTTGAAGGAAGCTAACACGGGGACTTTGTGCTGTCAACATCAAGATGGATGTAAAGCCGCGTGGGACGGGCCATCTGAAGGGGAGTGCGTAGTTTGCTTGATATATCCCGTTCAGACGGAAGCATCTCTAGCAGTCAACTGGCGAGCGACTCCAAACGGTCGTACTATTAAGCCTTAATAATGGGAAGCGCTGGGCAAAGCAAAAATAATTCCGATAACCCGCGACCGTGCTCTTCTCCTGGAAAACTTAGCCAAAGTAATTGTGGAAAACATCGCCATTGCACGCATCGACCCACCTCGGTCAATATTCTCAAACGAATGAAATCCCCAACTTCGTGCCTGGAAACATCGTGCGTTCCTCTACACTTCTGAGCATGAGAACGTGCTTCGCAGTTGTCCTGCTGATGCTCGCCCATGCTGGCGCAGGGGCGCAGACCGCGCCGCAAGCCCCGACATCGGGATCGGATTTCCTGGCGCCATTTCCGCCCCATCATGTGATCGGCAACATCTACTTCGTGGGCAGCAAAAGTCTGGGCATCTATCTGGTCACGACTCCTCAAGGGCACATCCTGATCAACGCCGGCCTGGAAGATTCCGTTCCCATGATCCAGCAGAGCGTCGAGAAACTCGGGTTTCGCTTCAACGACATCAAAATTCTGCTGATCAGTCATGCGCACTATGACCACGACGCAGGCGCACCCCGCATCAAGAAATTAACCGGCGCGAAGTACATGGTCATGGACGCCGACGTTCCAGTGGTCGAGTCGGGTGGCGAGAAAGATTTCTTCTACAGCCACACTCCGGGGATGCGTTATCCGGCCACAAAAGTCGATCGCGTCTTGCACGATGGCGACACCGTGAGCCTGGGCGACACTGTGCTCACGGCCTACCTCACGCCCGGCCATACCAAAGGCTGTACCACATGGACGATGAAGGTGAACGAAGCCGGCAAAAGCTACGATGTGGTCATACTGGGCAGCACTAACGTGAACGAAGGATACAAGCTGCTCAACAACGCCACTTATCCGCAGATCGCCAGTGACTACAAGAAGACGTTCGATGTACTGCGCTCGTTGCACTGCGACATCTTTCTGGGCGCGCATGGCAGCTATTACGACTTGGAATCGAAATATCCTCGCATGACCGGAAACGCGAACCCGTTCATCGATCCGCAGGGCTACAAGGAATTTGTGGACGACCGCGAACAAGCATTTCAATCGGAACTGGCACGACAGCAAACTGCAACAAAGTAAGGCCCGCAAAGTTTCGTATCACGGGGTGCCTTCACGCGCGTACTAGCGGGGTGCCCCGTTCAATCGCGCTCTCTGCGATTGGGCGGGAGAACGATGCCATCTGCCGATTCCTGATCCGTTCACCTATCCCCGACCCCGCTTCCAAGACGAGGCAGGTTCGTATCGGGGCGCGTCTTCAGGCGCGCCGTAGCAGCGCACCTCGATTGCGGCTTTGGCCGCCGTCTCAGTTCTAAAATTTACCTAAACCTCGTAACCAGTCCTCCGTCTAAACTCTGCCACTCAGGAGGTGCTCGTATGAACTCACTCCGAATCTTCGCAGCCACGCTCATCCTCGCCGCCAGCGCGCTGGGCCAAGCCGCACAAACCGCCGCACCCGCACCGCAAGCCCCGCCGGCCACTCCCACTCTCGCCTCCGCCATCGACCGCGAGATCACCGCGATCGAGAAGCAGGTCCTCGACGCGGCCGAGGCCATGCCCGAAGACAAATTCAACTTCTCTCCCGAGAGCCTGAACCTTCCGGGCGCCAACTACAAAGGCGTGCGCACGTTTGCCGTGCAGGTAAAGCACATTGCGGCGTCCAACTATTTCATCTGGTCGGGTCTCACCGGCGACAAACTGCCTGCCAATCTGAAGGACGGCAACGGTCCAGAGGACATCAAGACGAAAGCCGAGATCCTGGCGTTCCTCAAAGATTCCTTCGCCCTGGGTCACAAAGCGGCCGCCACCTTGACCACCGAAAACATGTTGCAGACGCCCGAGCACAGCAAGTCGACGCGTCTTCGCCTGGCCACCTTCGGAGTCGCGCACGCATTCAATCACTATGGGCAAATGGTGGAATATCTGCGGATGAACGGAATCGTCCCGCCCGCCAGCCAGGGAAAGTGAGAGACCGACGAAGCGACGTTCGGGAGCGAGTGAGCAACAGGTTGCTTTAAACACCTGAAACGAAGAGATGCCTCTTCGCACAATGCTGTGAGTCCATTCTCCAGTGGTCAGGAGGGTTCTATGCGTTGTTGCCTCGGAATTGCTCTTCTGCTCGCCCTCGCTTCCACGGCGCCTTGCCAGTCCAAACCGTACGCGCCTGCGGTCAATCCTCCATCGGAGAATGTGGCCAGTTTCACGATCGAGGTCACGACGCCCGCCCCTCGGGCCGCAGAAAGGGCCGCTACAAAGGACCAGCCCGAGATCAAGTTGATCAATGGCAAAGCACTAATGCATCTCACGCCCGAATTCAACACGCGGTCCATTGCGGCTCCGCAGAGCACTCTTCTACTCCTTCATTTTCCTGCTTCCACGGGCGCGGTGGGTTACTCGATTTATCCTCCAGGAATCGTTGAAACACTCCCGGGACTGTACTCACGCCCTGACAACGTGATTGGTGTGCTTCGTTGCATCAAACCAGGGAAGACGACGATCACCGTCAAGGGATTCTCGGCACGGGCGAAAGCCATTTCCGGTCTGTTCGCTGAGCAATCGGGCGCGTGGTCCGGGTACAGCATTGTGGGCGGGCCCTTCACTTCTATCTCGGGCTCCTGGACAGTTCCCACCGCTTTTGGGGATGCCGGGGACCATGCGATGGCGTGGATCGGTATCGACGGAGCTCGCGGAGTGAGTGACACTGTCATTCAAGTAGGGACGGGTTCGGACTATTCCTCGGGTTGGTTGGGCACAGGGCTTTTCGGCGGGCCCTCATATTACGCCTGGTGGGAAACATTTCCCGACAACGATGCCCAAGTCTTGTCGAATCCGGTGCAGCCCGGCGACAAGATGACGGCGATTGTTTCCGCGAGTGGTGATCCCCAGCCCGGATCGCCTATGACTTGGCTCATTTTTCTTATGGACGAGACGCAGAATTGGACGTTCACGCAGAATGTTACTTACTCCGGACAATTGAAAACCGCCGAATGGATTGTCGAAGCGCCCGGGGAGTGTACCTTGTGGGTTTTTTGCTCCATCACCGACCTGGCGGACTACGGCTCGGTCTCGTTTGACGCGTTTGACTTCGTCAATAGCAATTCTCCATCTCTGAGCTCGGGTGATTCAGTGACGATGGTGCAAGGGGGCAAAACGGTTTCCACACCTTCCGATCCGGATGGGGACCGGGATGGTTTTACGGTGATGTTTGGCGACCAGAAACCATTTCCGCCCGGCCCCCTCATCTCCACAGGCAGTCTGCCCGACGCATTTACGAACTTCCCGTATCAGGCGCAGTTTTTCGCCACCGGGGCTCCCGCATTTCAATGGTCTTCCCCAGATCTCCCCTCATGGCTCACACTGAATCCAGGTACTGGAGCCATCGCGGGAACGCCGGTGGATGCGGGAATCTTCCCGTTCCACATGGTGACGCGTGACGCAACGAACCAACATGTTTCTTCTGAAATGCGCCCCTTCCACGTGAGCGTGAGTGGCACGCCACCCCCTCCGGACTTCTCGCTCTCCGCGAGTCCGACGGAAGTTCATCTCATGTCGACGCCTGGCGGCTGTATCGGTTCCAGCACCATCAGCGTCAATTCGCTTTTTGGCTTCAGTGACGCGGTACATCTCAGCGCGTCGGGTGCGGGGGTGACTTCGGCGCAATTCAGTCCTTCCTCGACCCATTCAACATCGCACCTTACTCTGCATTCCACGCTTTGCCATGGCAACCTCGACGACCACTTTGTCGCCATCACGGGAACTTCCGGCTCGCTCACACATTCCGTTGTGATTGACCTGGTTCCCCAGGTCATTGTGGGGCCATGCGATACACCGCAGGGTGCACATTTGAAGTTCTGTAATCCGGCACCGTGAAAGGTGGTGTGCCAGTTCTGAAAGTGACCCTCCCGGGACTATGCTCGCCTGCATGCGGCGACCATATGCGCTGCTGGCAGGGCAAGCTCAGGCATTGCCGCTTTGATGATTCTTCTCATGGTGGTTGAGCCAAAACACAGCGGCCGAGGGAATCAACACGCCGATCACCAGACTGTTACCCATGCAGAAAAAAAGAGTCGCCGTCCCGAGATGGCGGACGATCACGAACAGATTCAATGCCACCAGTAATATGGCCGACCCTATGAGTAACAGCTTCGCGCCCTTGGGAAATCCGACATACAGGAACATGCCCAGCGCTATCCCACCCACAAGGTGCCACGCGAAATAATAGCCAACGGCCGGCGCGCGGAATTGAAGGAACCGTACGTAAAAATGCCAGTACAAGTTCAACCCTACGTACAACAGGCCAAGTATTCCGGTCAGGCACATGCACCATTGCTCACGACTTCTAACGCCTTTTCGTGAGGTTAGACCGCCGATCAGGAACAGCATGCTTCCGATACATATGAGTGACAGCGTGACCTTAATAAAGGTGGGTAGGTGCACTTTAATCGTCTGATTCAACCGTTGACTGCGTAGACATTGTAAGCCAGTCCTCCGCCTGCGTAGCCTGCTGACCATGAATCCCAGGCGACGGAGTGGAATGCTTGCTCTGTTCGTGTCGGTGCCGGAACTGGTCTATCGGGCGCACTCGGACCCAGCATGCTCGTAGAAATCGGAAAGTTGCAGGCACTCTTCCGCTATCCCGTGAAGTCCATGGGCGGCGAACCACTCGACGAAGCCAACCTGGGCTGGCACGGCCTCGAGGGTGACAGGCGCATGGCATTCCGGCTCCTTGAGGACCGCAGCGAGTTTCCGTGGCTCACCGCCAGCAAACTCCCCGACTTGCTCCGCTTTGCTCCGCACCGTGAAAACGGCGACCAAGGCGACCTTCCTACGCACATTCGCACGCCTGATGGCGAAGCACTGCCTGTCTTCGGTGAAGCACTGGCCGAAGACGTCGGACGCCGGTACGGGGCTCCCGTGCAGATGACGCAGTTGAAGCACGGCATCTTCGACGAAGCGAGCATCTCCGTGATCGCACTCGATACGGTGCAAGAGATTAGTCGACTCGCAGCGCAGACCTCGGACATCCGCCGCTTTCGCCCGAATGTTGTGGTTCGTGCTCGGCGAGCGCTTCCCTTCCAGGAAGACGCATGGGTGGGCGGCATTCTCTCATTCGGTGCGGGAGATAATGCCCCTGCCGTCACCGTCACACTGCGCGACCTCCGTTGCTCGATGCTCAACCTTGATCCCGACTCAGCACGTCCGGCGCCAGAAATGCTGAAGACGGTCGTGCGTGTACACGAGAACACCGCAGGCGTCTACGCCACGGTCACCCGCATCGGCCGATTGGCGGTCGGACAAACCATATTTCTTCGCGCAGCGACCGGGAAAAAGGACCGCGCGTGATCTTCCAATGCCGGAGGCTGGATCCTGCTTCAAGCAGCGCCACCCACCCCGCCTCGACCTCCAATAAGCATCAGCGCAACTCCTTCGCGACCTTGGCGGGTTTTCTTTGCGACCTTTGCGGTTAAAAGCTTTCCCCAAAAGTTGCAAGCATGCTCACCAGAAAAACCGGCCTGCTTCCGAAGAAAGCAGGCCGGTGGCTCCGTGACAACGTTCGCCTTACTCGTGTCCCACGAAGTTTCCGTTCACGTTGATGTTGTCGAGCACGACCATTCCGCCCTCGGCGTCCGGTCCATCCTCAAGCACGAGTGCGATGGACTTGATCGTCGAGTCTGGAGCAATCGCCGGCACAGCTTTCGCCGGATCGAAGCGGAACCGCTGCCAGCCTTTGGCCGGGGCCGGTTGTACGTTCGCCAGGCCGCATCCACCCAGCGTGTGCACCACGGCATCCGAAGTGACCACGACAAAGCGCGGTCCCTTCAGTGTGCACAGGCTGCCTTGGCGGATATCGAAGCCCAGCACGCTCAGGACGATTCCCTCCACGTTCTGGAGTTTCACGCCTGCGCGCGCCTTGCTTCCCGCTGCTGCATTGTTTATGAGCACCAGGCCTTCATTCGTCCGGTCCTCAGGATCGTCCGCCGGAACGCCGGCACCATGCACCCACTCGGCCGCCACCGCGCCCGTATTCTTCGGGTCGTGGAGGTACGTGCTTGCTGTTGGCTTTGCAGTCGAGTCGTCGCCGGCCACAGTGAACGTGATCGGCACGGTCACGCTGTCCATGCCGGGCGCCGACAGCCGCACTTGTCCGCCGTACTTGCCTTTCGCCAGACCGTCCGGCGCCGCCGTCACCATGACTTCTCCGGAAGTTGTGCCTCCCGATGGAGTCACCGAAAGCCACGGCCCGCCCAGCGCCTCAGCCGTGAATTGCACTGCGGTGCCGGTGCTGCTAACACCAATGCTCTGGCTGAGCGAACTGGTGCTCGCACTCGCGGCCGCCTGTTGCAACGACAGCGCGCGTGCACTCGCCTGAAGTGTATTCAATGCTGCCGCGTTCACATTCAAGGTGACCCCAACCGTTTGCGGACTGTTGCCCGCTCCCGTCGATGTCACCGTCACGGACCCGCTGTAGGTTCCGATGGCCAGCCCCGTGGGCGTCACCGACACGCTGACGGTTCCCGTCGTCGTTCCGCTGGCAGGGACGACCTTCAACCACGATCCGGTCGCCGCCACCGTGTAGCTCAACGCTGATCCCGTGCTGCTGACGGTAAGGTTCTGCGCGGCCGGCGTGACTCCGCCCATCGCGTAGGTAAAGGTGAAAGCCCCCGGACTCAGTCGGATGTTCGGAACCGCCGCCCTAACCGTCAACGTTACGCTGACTATCTGCGGGCTGTTCGGTGCGCCTGAGGACGTTACCGTCAACGTGCCCGTGTACGTGCCCGCTGCCAGTCCCGAGGGGCTGACGCTCACACTCACGGATCCTGGAGTAGTTCCGCTACTGGGAGTGGCCGACAGCCATCCACCCGACGTTCCTACCGCGTAATTGAGCGCCGAGCCGTTGCTCGACACCGCGATCGCTTTCGCCGCCGGCAGGAAGCTGCCAATCTGATAAGAGAACGACAGCGTAGAGGGACTCAGCGACAAACTCGCCGACCCCGCCGACACGGTCAGCGCGACATTTACCTTCTGCGGACTGTTGCCCGCGGCCGTTGAAGTGATTGTCACCGTTCCGTTGTACGTGCCAGCGCTCAACCCGCTGGGATTGATCCCGACATTCACTGTACCCGGCGTCGTTCCACTGGCCGGCGAAGCCGTAAGCCATGCCGCCGAAGTGGAAGTGGTGTAGCTCACCGCGCCACCGTTGCTGTTCACCGATACACTCTGCGTCGGAGGCGCGCCCCCTCCCGTGTGATAGTCGAATGTCAAGCTGCCCGGGCTTAGCGTGAGGTTAGGCTGCGCCGCAACGTTCAGTGTGACACCAACCGTCTGCGGACTGTTGGACGCACCCGGCACCGTCACCGTCACGCTGCCGCTGTAAGTTCGCGCAGCCAGTCCGGAAGGATTCACCGAGAGACTGACACTTCCCCCCGTCGTGCCGCTGGTGGGTGTTGCGCTCAACCATGAAGGTGAAGCGCTCACCGTGAATCCCAGCGCCACGCCACCACTGGTTATGGAGAGGTTCTGGGCCTCCGGCAACGTGCCACCCGCTGTGTAGCTGAATGTGAACGCGCCGGGACTGAGCCGGATTCGCGGCGCAGTGGCGGTCACATTCAACGTCACGCTCAGGTTCACAGGACTATTCGCTGCCCCGCTCGCCGTTACTGTCACCGTTCCCGTGTAGGTTCCAACCGCAAGTCCCGAAGGATTCACGCTGATGCTCAACGTCCCCGGCGTGCTGCCACTTGCCGGAGTGGCCGAGAGCCACGCGCCCGCGGTACTGACGCTGTAACTGAGCGCCGTTCCGCTGCTCGTGATGTTCACGTTCTGCGCACCCGGCAGTGTGCCACCGGTCAGATAGCCGAACGTCAACGACGACGGGCTGAGCAACAGGTTCGGAGGCCCCGCCGCCGTCACAGTCAGCGTGACGTTGACGCGCTGCGGACTGTTCCCTGCTCCGCTCTCCGTCACCGTCACCGTTCCCGTGTACGATCCGGCGGTCAGGCCGCTCGTGTTGATCCCCACCGAGATGGAGTTGGGCGTCGTGCCGCTCGCCGGGGTTGCTGTCAACCATCCAGCGGACGTTGTGACTGTGAAAGTCAACGCGCTGCCGCTGCTCGACGTCGTCACCGTCTGTGCCGCAGGCGTCGTGCCGCCCACCTGGTACGCGAAGCTCAAGGTAGTCGGACTCAGTGTCAGGTTCGGCGTTGAAGACGTGATATTCAATGTGACAGCAACAGTGCGCGGACTATTCGAAGCCCCGCTTGCGGTCACTGTGACGTTACCGTTGTACGTTCCAGCCCCCAGACCAGAAGTGTTCACGCCGACGCTGACGGTTCCCGGTGTCGTGCCGCTGGTGGGGGACGTCGTCAGCCACGCCGCTGAGGTTGTCACCGTGTAGTTCAGCACGCTGCCGCTGCTCGTGACCGAAACATTCTGCGAGGCCGGCGTCGTGCCGCCAGTCTGGTACGAGAAGGTCAGCGTGGTTGGACTCAGCGTCAGACTCGGCGTTGAAGATGTCACATTGAACGTGACGGCAATGGTCTGCGGACTGTTGCTGGCTCCGGTTGCCGTGACTGTCACCGTCCCGTTGTACGTTCCCACCGCCAAACCCGAAGTGTTCACGCCAACGCTAATGCTTCCCGGCGTTGTACCACTTGTAGGCGTTGCCGACAGCCATGCGGCCGACGTCGCGATCGTGTAGCTCAGCGCCGTCCCCGTGCTCGTGATTGAGACGTTCTGCGCCGCCGGCGACGTTCCCCCCAGTTGATAATTGAACGTTACCGCGCTGGCGCTCAGGCTCAAGCCTGTGCCCGATCCTGTCGGGGTCAAAGTCAAATTGGTTGTGTAGACCGAGTCCCCCGAAGTGTCACCCGAATTGTCGGCGCCCAGGCCCGCCGCATAGAGTGTGACGTTGCCCACATTGGTCGCAGGCGATGTCCAGTCGACCGCATAAGTGTGGCTCGCGGCCGTGTTCGGGAAATCGTTCGCCTGTTCCGCATAACTTTTGGTGCCGCTTGCGCGCACGCTGCTCGCAGTATCGGTCGCAACAAACGCCCCCGCACCTGTCGAGGTGGAGGTCGCTTGGACCGCCGTCATCTCGTAGCCCCACGCCGCTGCTTTTGCGTCGCTGATGGTTACGCTGAGGTGCTGCGTCATGCCTGGGGTATACGTGTTGCCGCTCGCCGAAGCGATCGTGACTCGTCCTCCGCCCGGGCCGCCGCCATGGCAACTCGCGCACGTACCCTCGCCGGGAGCGCCCGTTCGTGAGAGCGGTGGGTTGCGGGTGGACGACCAGACGATGAGCGGAATCAGGAAGACGATGGCAATCACGAGCCAGGCAGAAGCAAGCTTCTTCAGCGTAACCATGGGGGAGGACTTCCTTTCGTATGTATGAATGCCTTTAGCCGCGCGCGCCTGCGCGACTCACATCCCACTGCACGGCCCGTCCCGGTTTTTCGCCCGGGATATTTCGAAGACGAAGTGGCAGCGTGAACTTCTATTGCTCAGAAGTGTGCAGGGGGGATGTACGTGTGGTCGGTGACAACTGTCACAAAGGTAGGTGATGCGAAACGGAGAGCCTGAATCGGTGTTCTCTGTGCCTCTGTGGTTGATCTTCGCGGTGGCGGGAAGGCGAGCGTGAGAATCTAGCTGGCGCGTTCCTTGGCGAGTTTACGCGCGGACTCGGGCAGGACTTCCCACACTCCATCAAAGTTGATGAAGTAGGGCTCCACCGAGATGTCGGGGAAATGCTTGGTCAACAACTGCGCAGCACGCTGCAATTCGCTACGATGGTGTTCGGATTCGGCGGCTCGGTCACCCTTGAAGTGGGCCAGGCCTCCATAGGTCGCGCAATCCGAGTGGCTCATCACCAGCACGCGCTTGGTCTGGTGCAGGCGGATTGACATGCGCACCTGCTCGAGAATGAAGTCCTCCTCGAAGTCGTTGCGCGGCGAGGCCAGCGTCTTGGCGCCTCCGGCCACCACGATCATGTCAGGCCGCTCGATATTCTGCTTGCGCAGAAACTTCCGCACCGCCTGGTTGATGCGGTGATCGAAACAACACAACACAGCCGCATCGGCCACGTAAGGCTCGGCGGGAGAGTCAAAATGGAAGATCTTGCGCAAGCGTCACCCTAGTTCATTGTAACGTGGACAACGCGAGGCTTGGATGTACATGACGGTAGCGCCGGGGTCTCGCCGGCAGTCGCGAGGGCGGCCCGCCCTCGCGAATTTGGATTTGCAGCAAAGGCGGAGAATTTATTTATTTGCTGAACTCGCGGCGGGCGGGTCGCCCTCCGGACTGCTGGCAAGATGCCGGCGCTACAAAATCCTAAACCCAACAACCGACAACGGAAAACCGAGGACCGAGGACTGAGGACTGACTTTCCTGTGACCCCCATCACCTGTCAAGCCCCTCCCACGTCACAAATCACATCCATATCCATCAATCCAAGCAAAATATAAACATCCCCCGCGTGTCACAATCGCCCTACCCAAATTGCTATTCTAAAATCAGGCCAGAGATGGCGTCGTTCCGCGTGTCCTAGGCAGAACCGCGCGGACCCTTACCGTGTAACTTGGACCCCAGGGAGACCAAGCCGGAGATCTGATGCGGCGTAGGCCTTCTCACCCGCTACTGAGCCATACAGGGCTCATAGAATGCGTGAACCGTACCCGCAGCGGGAGTGATCACTCCTCATCGCTTGAAAGCGATGAGAAAACAAGCAAGATGAAAACAAGATCGGAGCACAAAAGGACTCAAGGAAAAAGCAGAGAATGAAATGAGCGGCCGAGTCGGACAAGAGTGCCCGACCCACAATGATCCGTGTGGGACCGACACCTGTCCGCCACTTGCTGACAACATACACGCGGCCCGCGACTTCACTCGCCGTCACTTCACCGGAAGCGCCTCGAGCTATTTTCCCTTCCCCACTTTATCCACTTTTCAACCGACGAATCGGGAACCAGCGCTAGCATCATTAGGACTCCGCCGGTAACCACCACAGCCGGCGAGTACACCTCTGCTCGATAGTAATTGCGGAACACGAATATTCCGCGGCTGAAGAGTGATGTCCCATAGCAGGCGATCAGCAGGCCCCCGGCGAACACACCCAATCTACTCCGCAAGCCTCCCGGCAAAGCTCTCCGATGCCGAAACATCACGCCCCGCGCTTCGCCTTCAGCTCGCCAAGCAACTGCTCGATGCGATCTTCTTTCTCGAGCGCGGCCAGTCGATCTTCGACGTTGTCAATCGCGATCTCAGACTTGGCCTGGCTCACGGCTTCGGCGCGCACGACTTTATGCTTCATGCGATCGAACGCTGCGGCCTTCGATCCGTCGCCGATGTTGATGCGGGCGTCGCTGGCTTTGCCGACGGCGCGGGCGCGGCGGTGCTGCGCGATCAGCAGATCGGCTTTGGCCTGCGCTTCGGCGAGCTTCTGATCGAGCTGCCGCAACGCCGTCTTCAGATTCTCGACCTGCGCTTTCTGATCGGCCACCTGCTGCCCGAAGCTGCCCGACATGTCGCGATAGCTTTCGACGCGCAGCAGCGCGGCACGCGCCAAGTCGTCTTGCTTCTTGTCGACAGCGAGCTCGGCCTTGCGCATCCACTCGGCGACTTTGTCTTCGTTCTCTTTTTGCTTCTTCTCGAGCAGGTGCTGGTCGGCGATGGCGATGGCCACCTGCGTCTTCACCTGCAGTAACTGGTTCTGCATATCGAGGATGACCTGTTTGATCATCTTCTCGGGTTCTTCGGCCTTGTCGATCAGGTCGTTGAGATTGGCTCGGACTAATGTGGAAACGCGCTCCAGTAATGCCATGACTCCACCTCGGTTTAATTCAGATCTTAGTTCTCGGTTCTCAGTTCTCAGTTCTGGCTATCAGCTATCAGCCACCAGCTCGCAATTGCTTTCTCGCTTCGCACTCGGGACATTTCTTGCGGCCCAGCGACGCTCCAGCCGCGATGCCTAGGAAGATTCCGGCTACGAGCCAGACAGCAACGTGACCGGAGAGACTCGCCGCCAGTGTGCCGATCGCGATTCCGATCACGATGCTCAGGCTCAGGTGCTTGGATTTGTGTTCGGTCTCCATACGCTGATTCCCTTTTGCTCTTGCGCATGTTGAAGGTGACCGTGTCCCACCGTCTGCGAGGGCAGGATGTCCTCGCGACTGCCGGCGGGACGCCGGCGCTACAGTCGTGCACCTAGTTCTTTCCGCCGTTCGTGGGCTTCTCCGCCTTGTCGCCAATCTGGCGGACTTTGCCTAGCAACTCGCGGACATCCATACCCGAGAGCGTCTCGAACAACGCCGGGACCTGCGCGGCCATTTTGGCGATGTCGCCGGTGATCTTGCTCATGCCGGCGGAATCGCCGTTGCCGGTCGAGACGATGGTGATCTTGTCGACGTTGGCCAACGGGCTGGCCAGCGCGCGGACCACTTCCGGCAAGCCGGTGATCAGTTTGTCGACTACCGCGGCCTGGTTATATTCCTGGAAGGCCTCGGCCTTCACGTTCATCGCTTTCGCTTCGGCCTCGCCTTTCTTGAAGATGATCTCGGCTTCGGCCTCACCCTGCTGACGGATCGACGATGCATGACCTTCGGCTTCCGCCATGAGGCGCTGCTTTTCGGCCTGGGCGATAGTCTCGATGCGCTGACGCTCGATCTCGGCCTGCTTCAATACGGTCGCGATCAGTTCCTTCTCGCGGCGATTGATTTCGGCCTCTTGCACTTTGACCTGGCCTTCTTTCTCGACCTGCTGCACGCGCACGCTTTCGGCGATCACCTGTTGCTGCATGATGTTCGCCTGGATGTCGTACGCCTTGTCGGCCTGCGCCTGCTGCTTCTTGGTGACTTCGAGGTATTGTGCTCTCTTGATCTCGAGGTCGCGCTGCGCTTCGGCCTGCTTGGCCTGCGACAAAGTTTCTGCGAGCACGCGTTCCTGGTCAGCCTGCGCTCTCGCGACTGCAGACTCGCGCTGCGCGAGCGCGCGCTTGATGGCCGTATCGCGATCGGCCTCGGCGGTGGCCACATCGGCATCGCGCTTGATGCGGGCAATATCCGGCCGGCCCATGTTGGAGATGTACTCGTTCTTGTCGCGGACTTCCTTGATGGTGAACGAAATCACCTCGAGCCCCATCTTGCTCATGTCGTCGGCGCAGGTGGCGCGCATGCGGTCGCCGACCATCTCGGGCTGCTTCACGATTTCTTCCACCGTGAGCTGTCCGATGATGCCGCGCAGGTGGCCTTCCATCACAAGTCGGATCAGGCCTTCGCGTTCCTGGTCGGCCTTGGTGAGGAATTGCTCCGAAGCAGTCAGGATCGATTCCACGTCAGACTTCACCTTGATCTGCGCGACAGCTTCGACCGTCACGGCGACGCCTTGCTTGGTGTAGAGATCCTGTTGCGGCGCTACGTCGAACGACATCAGTTCCAGCGAAAGCTCGCGGCAAACCTGCACCATCGGCCAAACGATGATGCCGTGGCCCTTGACCACCCGCGTTCCGCCGACGCCGTAAACGATGAGCGCCTCATGTGGCCCTGCCTTGCGATAGAGCCTGGCCAGAAAACTGAACAGGAACATGATGACCAGGACACCCAATCCAACGACGACCCAGATTTCAGTGGAAATTCCGAACGTCATATCTCCTCCTATGCCAATTCAAACCGAACTGTCCGCTACGAAGGTGCGGAGTGTTTCATCATGTCCAGATCGCGCACGGTGCGCGCCGGATCATTGGTCCCCAAAAACACTTCGCCATCGACGGTCGTGATGTGCACGACCTCGTTCCCCCATACGTAGGCGCGGGTCTTGCCCACGCCACGAATTCCATAGCCGCGCAATGCCATCCACTTCTCGGGACGGTAGTCAGCGATCTGTGCTTGCGGAATGGAGCGCAAGCGATAGCCGAGCGTGCTGATCTCAAGGCCCGCGGGAGTGAAGCGATAGTGAAAGCCGCTCCAGGTGTGGGCGGCGATGAGCAGAAAGAACGCCGACGATAGCGCCATGCCAATGCGCGCGCCGCGCAGCGGGATTGCATACGCCGCCGCTAACTCGACGATCGCAATCACCAGGAACAGGATGGCAAACGCTCGCGAGCCATGCGACTCCTCGGCGAGCGTGGGCGTGTCAGGCAGCGCTGTGCCGCGCTGCGCGCGTAGATAGATCACGGTGAATATAACAATGGCAAGCGGGATGCCCAGCAATACGGGCGCAATCGGAACAGGCGCACCCGTGAGGTTGTATTCGAGGATGCCGTTGTTCACGTAGAAAAGCCCCGCCAGGATCACGTAGAAAAATCCCAGGATCGCGATGGACGAGTTATCGATGGCTGTCTTCTGTCGCAGGATCACGAGGGCGATCGCTGTGAAGATGACCAGGACGAAGGCGGTCACGCCAAGCGCGTAATAGAGAGCGATCGTGCGCGACATCCATCCGTTGGGCTGGCCGTTGGCGGCGAAGTGCGTCGCGACGGCAGCGGGGAGTGCGTTCCAGGATTGCGCGTAGCGCAACGCGGTGAGTGGGAGGTCCAGCCACATCAGCGCGGTCAGAATTGTGAACAGTCTGCGGTTCATAGTGGTCCTCAGGGGCTAAAGCCCCGGCTTCCGTTTGGTCGTTTCGGCACGACTAAAGTCGTGCCCCTCCCTTTCATGGCGCCCACATTCACTTAGTGGCGCCCGCGTTCAGTGGCTGCGGTGCGTCGGCGCCTAAAGGCGCTGTGTTTTCGTCCTCGTTACGGCGCGCCTGAAGGCGCGCCCTTGATACGAAGCTCTCCACGAGCCGACGGGCGAGGACGCCCGTCGCTCCATCGTTTCGTGCACGCTACGTTTTCCGGTGCGCTCGGCGTCGGGCGCGCTGCCGGACGCACTTCGTTTAGGGTGCAGTGCTTTCGGCTTCCGTTTCTTCGCCAGACATTTCTGTCCAGGGGCGGACGTAGGCGATGCCCCGGTCGTAGCGCGTCACAACGACTTCCACTCCTTTCGCGATCGGGGCGCCCGACTCGCTGCGGGCTCCGCAGACTCGGCGCGTGCCCGCTTGCGAGTAGATCAGTTCTCCCGTCCCGCCTTCGCGGATCGAGATCGACATGCGTCCCAGGACGCCGACCATTTCGTAGTCCGCGGGATCCATGTCTTCCTCCTCCGAGGTGAGCACCTTGCTCAGGAACAGGAACACGATGCTGCCTCCGATCAAGCCGCTGGCCAGTGCGATGGCCAGCCCTAACACGAACCACAGGCTCGAGTAACGCGTCAGCAGGTAGCCGGTGCCGCCGAACCACGCCAGAAACGCCGTCAGCGTGACGAAGTTAAGCGGCGAGACGGATGCTCCGCGTAGAGCGCGCATTGGTCCTCTCGCGCTCGCGACTGTTCCCGCTGCTGCGTGCGGCGCCGCGCTTGCGCCTGGAGCGTGTGCTCCCACCGGCGCGTGTGCAATCGGCGCGTGTCCGCCGAAGTGCAGGTGTCCGCCATGCCAATGCGGGAAGTGAAAATGCCAGTTCGTGCCTCCGCTGAGAAACGAGATCAGGCTGAAGGCGAATCCGACTACGAAACAGATCAGATAGAAGTTCGTCCACGTCATTGCACTCGCCTCCCTTCCACCGACCTGCGGCTGCGATGATTGCGCAGCGCGTCGGGATCCAAAGCCTCAAGCAAACGCTCGGCCAGGCCGGGCGTATCAAGAATCGCGCCCAGCAGCAAAAAGCAGCTGCGCGTGTCCTTGTGGCGAGCGCACTTGATGAGCACATCACTCACCACGCGATCGCTCACGAAGCGCTCCGAGCCCTGCAACAACCAGACATCGAGCTTTCCTTCGGTCGTACGCAAGTCGCTGGTGAGTTCCGTGTGGTATCCATCCGGGTCATCGACGAGGAAGCCCGGGTGCACCTTGAAGAACTTCGCCAACAACGTGCGCGACGACTGCGTCATGTGACGACGCGAGCCGCGCTCAATCTGCGAGAGGTACGACTGGCTGATGCTCTTGCCGGTCTCGTCCTTCACGGCACGCACAATCTCTTGTTGCGTCATGGGACGTCCCAACTCGCGCAACGAGCCTTCGACTTCGCGCAGGTAGCGGATTTTTTCGCCGAGTGTCATATCTCAAATCGCTATGTTTATATTGCAATTTGTAATGTCTTGTCAAGAGAAGGATTAGGAGTGTTTTCATGGATTTGCAGCCGTTATTTGTCGGGATTGGAATCGCTTCTGGGTGCCTGGCCGCCACACGAAGGCGGAAGAGTTCGGCCTCTGACCACTGACTTTTTGCCGAAGTCGCGACGGCCGATAAGCGAGGGTTCGGGGAAGAAAGAGGCTGTGATTGGTGCCGCGAAGAATCCTCGGACGCTCATCCGAAAAGGCCTGCGGCGATTTCAGCTGTCCCTACGGGACGACGATCGAATTTCAGCCGATTCCCGCCACTGAAGTGGCGGGCTATTTTCTGCTGACCTCCGGGCAGGCGGAGTGCGACGTTCCCGAGGATCTCAGACGCCGCCTTCAGACTAGGATTTTTCTGACAGAACTTCGAAGTGCTCTACCGTCGGGCCCTTCTCGATCAGAAATTTGTCGTCTTCCGGGTAGTAGACGGCTCTCTCGTAGTCTTCCCCGGCGAAAGCTTTGATCGCGTCCCAGGATTCCCAGAGTGTTAGCAGGAAGAATTCGCATTTGCCGTCGAAGATGCGGCGCAGGGTGTGGACGCCGCGATTGCCGGGGGTTTCTGTGTATTCCTTCAGTCCGGTTTTCTGCAGGTACTCGTAGTAGATGTCTTTGTCGGATTCGCGGACGGTGCCGCGCCAGATGCGGGCGATCATTTTGCATC
>Ga0207693_10001991_pt1 | contig 17919 bp, 16 predicted proteins | sample LARL81metaG_FD_184347 | JGI IMG/M metagenome (GOLD analysis project Ga0207693, IMG submission 184347) | Corn, switchgrass and miscanthus rhizosphere microbial communities from Kellogg Biological Station, Michigan, USA - LAR L8-1 metaG... | ecosystem: Host-associated > Plants > Roots >...
AAGGGCGAAACCGAGAAAAATGGCGCTGCGCGCTGCGCCGGCAGGCAGCCGAGCCCGGCGTGCGGCTTGGATACCCGACCCGGCGGGCACAAGCGAAGTGAGTTTGCGCGTGATCACGTCTCGGTCGGCAGGCCCGCGGCTTTCCAGGCCAGGATACCGCCTGCAAGATGCGAACCATAGGGGAAACCCTGCTCCTGCGCCGCGAGCGAAGCGGTCACCGACCGGCGGCCCGAGCGGCAGGCGAACACGACGTCACGGCCGGCCGGCTCGGGGATCGCGGCAGGATCGAAGCTGGACAGCGGAACCAGAACGGCTTCGGGAAAGCGCTCGACCGCGGTCTCGTTCGGCTCGCGCACATCAACGAGCAGGAGGCGGCCGTCGCGGAGGCCCTGAGCAACCTCCTGCGGCGTCAGATCGCGCACCTGCGGATTTTGTTCACTCATTCCTACTCTCCCCGCGTTGGCGGCAATCTAAGCCTACGGACTCTCGCCGCCGACGTGAAGGACGCGTGAATCAGACCGTGACCTGTGTTCCTACTTCGACGACGCGATCAGTCGGGATCTGGAAGTAGTCGGTCGCATCGTTCGCCGAACGCGCCAGGGTGATGAAGAGGCGATCCTGCCAGGGCGGCATTCCCGAATGCGTGGCCGGCCGGATCGAACGACGCGACAAAAAGAACGACGTCGACATGATGTCGAATTGCCAGCCGAGTTTGCGCGCGATTGCAAGGGAGCGCGGAATGTTCGGCGTCTCCATATAGCCGAAGCGCAGCAGCACGCGCAAAAATGTCGACCCGACCGGTTCAATGCGCACGCGTTTGTCGCTGTCCACGCGCGGCGTGTGCGTGGTCTCGACGCTGAGAATCACATTTTTCTCGTGCAGGACCTTGTAATGTTTGAGACTGTGCAACAGCGCGGTGGGGGCGCTTTTTGGATCGCTGGTGAGGAACACGGCGGTTCCGGGCACGCGTTGCGGCGGCTTTTTTTCCAGGATGCGGACAAGATCGTCGAGCGGAGTTTCCAGCCGGCGCGTCTTGGCGTACAGAATCCTGGTGCCGCGGCGCCAAGTATACATCACCAGCATCACCAATCCGCCGATCGCCAGCGGCACCCAGCCGCCTTCGACGACCTTCAGCAGGTTCGCCATCAGGAAGGTCAAGTCGATGAAGAGGAACGGCACCATCAACGCCGCAGCGGCCAATGGCGACCAGCGCCACATCCTCCAGATCACGATAAAGGCCATCATGCCGGTCACAACCATCGTTCCGGTGACGGCGATGCCGTAGGCCGAAGCCATGGCGGTGGACGAACGGAATAATCCCACCAGCAGCAGGACGCCAACCAGCAGCAGGCCATTGACCCGTGGCATATAAATTTGGCCGGCCAGCTGCGCGGAGGTATGGCGCACTTCAAGCCGCGGGAGGAGGCCAAGCTGGATCGCCTGACTGGTCAGCGAATAGGCCCCGGTGATCACGGCCTGGCTCGCGATCACCGTCGCGATCGTCGCCACCACCACCATCGGGATCAGCGCCCAATCCGGATAGAGCAGGAAGAACGGATTGGCGAGCGCCTTGGGATTATCGAAGACGAGTGCGCCCTGCCCCAAATAATTCAAAGCCAGCGACGGCAGGACTATGCAAAGCCAGGCGATCTGAATCGGTCCCCGGCCGAAATGGCCGAGATCGGCGTAGAGCGCTTCGGCGCCGGTGACGGCAAGAAAAACGGCGCCCAGCGTGTACAGACCGATCATGCCGTGGTGCAAAAGAAAATCGATCCCGTACAAAGGATTGAGCGCCCACAGCACGCCGGGGTCCCTGGCGACCCATAGCGCGCCGGGAATGGCGATGACCACAAACCACACCATCATGATCGGACCGAATAGCGCGGCGACTTTCGCGGTACCGCGCGATTGACCGGCAAACAGTATGACCAAGATCACGACCGTGAGCGGCACGATGTATTCATGGAAGGCCGGGGTGGCGACATCGATACCCTCGACCGCCGAGAGGACGGATAGCGCCGGCGTGATCACAGCATCGCCGTAGAACAGGCCGGCGCTGGCAATGCCAAGGAGCGCCACAACGCCGACGACTTTGCCGACGTGGCCGACGGCGCGCGATGCCAGCGCCATCAGGGTCAGCGTCCCGCCCTCCCCGTTATTATCGGCGCGCAGCAGGATCACCACGTATTTCAGTGTAACGACGACGATGAGCGCCCACAGGATCAATGAGAGGACGCCGATCACGGTGGCGCGAGCGATACCCGCATGGTCCGGCCCTGATGCCGCCTCGAGCGCGACGCGCACCGCGTAGAGCGGGCTGGTACCGATGTCGCCGTAGACGACGCCGATGCTGCCCAGCGTAAGGCCCCAGAGCCCGGCACGCGTTCGCGTGGGATGGCTGCCGTTCGCCGGCATTTCGCTTCCGGGCGCGGAAGCGCTCAGACTATTGGTCATGGATTACGAACAGGATGTCTTCGTCCCTGCTCCGGATATGCCGTCCGCCCCCGGGGGCAGCGGCGGGCCTATACACCCATCGAACCCCAATGTCATGACGCCGCAACGCCAACCTTCGTAATTACTTTGCGCCCCGCCATCTTGCGGATCAGAGATAGGAGTGAGGCCCCGAGACGGCCACCAGCCAAAAGGCCGCGAGTGACCCTAGGATCAAGCCTGGAATGCGCTAAAACAGCGAGCCATGGGCCGCCAGGGTCCGCGCTTTCGGGCGAGCCCCGTGACCGTTGGCTAAAAAGACAGCAAGATAGTGGGCCATCGACAGCCTAGCGGCGGCCAGGCCAGGGAGACACCAGCATGCGTGAAATCGGTCATTTCGTCGGGGGCAAAATCGTCAACGGAACGTCAGGCCGGTTCGGCGACGTGTTCAATCCCAATACCGGCGAGGTTGCGGCCAAGGTGGCGCTCGCCAGTAAGACCGAGGCGGAAAAGGCGATCGCCAATGCCGAGGCCGCCTTTCCGGGTTGGGCCGCGACCAATCCGCAGCGCCGCGCGCGCGTGATGTTCAAGTTCCTGCAACTGATCCAGGGCGAATACGACGACCTGGCCCGCCTGCTCTCCTCCGAGCATGGCAAGACCGTCGCGGATTCCAAGGGCGACATCCAACGCGGCCTCGAAGTTGTGGAGTTCGCCTGCGGGATTCCACACCTGATGAAGGGTGAATTCACCGAGGGCGCCGGACCCGGCATTGATCTTTTCTCGATGCGCCAGCCGCTCGGCGTCGTCGCCGGCATCACCCCGTTCAATTTCCCGGCGATGATTCCGCTGTGGAAATGCGCTCCGGCGATCGCTTGCGGCAACACCTTCATTCTTAAACCGTCCGAACGCGACCCTTCGGTACCGCTGCGGATTGCCGAACTCTTCCTCAAGGCTGGGCTGCCGGAAGGCGTCCTCAACGTCGTCAACGGCGACAAGGAAGCGGTCGACGCGCTGCTTACCGATCCACGCGTAAGGGCGATCGGCTTCGTCGGTTCATCCGCGATCGCCGAGTACATTTTTTCGACCGGGACCGCGCATGGCAAACGCGTCCAATGCTTTGGCGGCGCCAAGAACCACATGATCGTGATGCCCGATGCCGACATGGATCAGGCCGTCGATGCCTTGATCGGCGCCGGCTACGGCTCCGCCGGCGAGCGCTGCATGGCGGTGTCGGTCGCCGTCCCAGTCGGCAAAAAGACAGCCGACACGCTGGTGCAAAAGCTCATTCCGCGGGTCGAGGGCTTGAAGATCGGCCCGGCCAGCGACCCTCAAGTCGACTACGGCCCGATGGCCACCCGAGAACTTCTCAACAAAGTCAAAGGTTATATCGCGGACGGCATCAAGGAAGGCGCCAAGCTTGTCGTCGATGGACGCGATTTCCAGCTGCAGGGCTACGAGAACGGCAACTTCATCGGCGGCTGTCTGTTCGACGAAGTCAGGCCGAACATGCGCATCTACAAGGAAGAGATTTTCGGCCCGGTGCTCTCGGTGGTGCGGGCCAAGGATTATGAAGAAGCGCTGCGCCTGCCGTCCGAGCATGAATACGGCAACGGCGTCGCCATCTTCACGCGCGACGGCGATACCGCGCGCGATTTTACAAGCCGCGTGCAGGTCGGCATGGTTGGCGTGAATTTCGCGATCCCGGTGCCTTTATCCTATTACACCTTCGGCGGATGGAAGCGGTCGGGCTTTGGCGATCTCAATCAGCACGGGCCCGACGCGGTGCGTTTCTACACCAAGACCAAGACGGTGACGGCGCGCTGGCCGTCGGGCACCAAGGAGGGCGCCGAGTTCGTCATTCCGACGATGCGGTGACGCAGGGCGCCCGCGCCCCAGTCGGTCAGCGCGGCTCTACTGTTCCGCCGACGGGGGATTTGCGGCCGGAGCGTCGCCTGAGACAGGTTTCGGCTCTTCGCTCGACGTAGGCTTGGCTGCGTCCGGCGAGGCAGGTCTCGCGAACCTCTGGCCGAGATAACGCGGCACCACGACACGCTCGCCTTCGCTCAAAGCCGCGCTTTCGGATTTTCGATTGACCTGCGCCACCGCCCAGACAGGCACATGGTTCGCCGCCGCAAGACCTTGCAGCGTGTCGCCCGTGTGGGCCGAAATCGCCACGCCTGAGTCCCACAATTCGATCGGGCCGGTGGCGGCAAAAACGATGCGCAGCGGTACGGCCTCGCCTTCCCCTCCTGCCGCCATCGCCCTGACCTTGGCGGCCAAGAGCTCCTGGATACGACTGAACTTGTCGAGATTGACGTGAATGATCTCGCTACGATCCTTGAGATTGTAGCTGGCATAGTGGCCGTGGAAGCCGGAGCCCGGCGTGATATCGCCGCCGCCCAAGACATTGGAGGACTGATAGAGGTTGATATAGCGATGGACGTTCGCCGGCACACCGCCGGCGCCGCGCGTAGGATCATAGGTGATGAGCAGGCTCACCGGCACACGCGCCGCACCGAGCGCCGCAGCGAACTGAATCGCGGAATCGCCGCCGATCGAATGGCCCACGACGGCGATCGGCCTGGGATCGCGGCGGTAATCGGCAATGGCTTGATCGGCCACCCCACGCCAGCTTGCGTGGGAGTAGTTACCCGCCGCGATACCACTACGATTGATACGCTGTGCCAGTTCGTCCATCCCCCAATCAATCTGCGGGATGAGGCCGTAGAATAGGTAGGCGCGGCCGCGAACGGCTTGCTGGGCTTGCGCCCGCGTGTTGAAACACGCCGAAATGGCGATCGCCGCCACGATGGCGAGCAAGATGGATGCAGTTTTCTTGCGTTGGACCATGAGTTTGCCGAGTTCGATGGATGAATCGATCGCGAGATGCTATCGATCAGGCGGCCCCCTAATCGCGCTTAAGTCTGAGACTTCGAGCGCGAAATTTGCCCTAGGACCGCGCCAAATGCCACCAATACTGGGAGAAATTGTGGCCCGATACAGTCGGCTGAAAGTTCCTCATCGTCAACGACGTCGCTGGCCGCCATTGCTTGCTTCCCAACTTGCCTTACCCCAACTTGCTTGACCCCATGACATTTCTCAAAAAACTAATGACCGGCCAGGTCGCGCTTTGGTGCACCTTCTGGCTCATCGGAATTCCGCTTGCGCTCCTTTGGGACGTGAGCGGGGCGTGCACAGTCGTGGGATGCGGCATTTCGGACCCGACGGCGGGTACGTTATTGCTGGCCCTGTTCGCGCTTTCAAGCATCGCCATTCCGTTCGTCTCGTTCGCCATCTGGCGCAGTTCATCGAAATACCCGCAAAAGACCTGGTGGCGCACCGGTCTCGCGCTTGCCGCCAAATTGTGTGCAGTATTCTCGAGCTTGCTGGCCCTGACAGGTTTGGCGGTGCTGGGATACATAGCCTTTGTTATGATTTATGCGTCGTTCGATCGTTTCTGATCCGGACCTGCAGTTCGGTTTGCGCGCTTCATCGGGACGATAATAAGAGAGTGCAATGGCGTTATGACCTTCTTGCAAGAAAGTTCCCAACACGAATAATCGATCGAGCAGGCAATCAATTGGAGGGTGCGCTCATGTCACGCTTTGGCACCATTTTGGCACTCATCGGCATTGGTCTGACGTTCTCGGCCTGCGGTTACAACACAATCCCAACCCTCCAAGAACAGGCAAAAGCGCGCTGGTCGGATGTGCAGAACCAGTATCAGAGGCGCGCTGATCTGATCCCGAACCTTGTGGCGACCGTGCAAGGATACGCCGCACAGGAGAAAAACGTTCTCACCGCCGTCGTCGAGGCGCGCGCCAAAGCAACGCAAATAACGGTGAATGCTTCCGACCTCACCGATCCCGACAAGCTCAAAGCGTTCCAGGATGCCCAGGCGCAACTAACCGGCGCTCTCGGCCGTCTATTGGCAGTGTCGGAGAACTATCCGGACCTTAAATCCAACGCCAATTTCCTGGCGCTGCAATCGCAGCTGGAAGGTACCGAGAATCGCATCGCGGTGGCGCGGCGCGACTATATCGATGCCGTGCGGAGCTATAACACGGCGCTGCGTACATTCCCGACCGTAATCTGGGCGAAGACGGCATTTTCCGGCGAGAAACCGATGGCGGAATTCACGGCAAGCGAAGGTTCGGAGAAGCCGCCAACGGTGAAGTTCTAAAATTCTCAAAGTCCGCCGCCGTGAGCCGTGCCTCTATTTTAGTTGCTGCAGCCGTACTCGGTTTTACAACGTTTGTTGCTTTTGGGCTTGATTATCCGCCGCTTACCGGCCGCGTCGTCGATCAGGCCAATGTCATCAACGCGCAAAGCCGCGGAGCGCTCGAAACAAAGCTCAAGGAGCTTGAGGATAAGTCCAGCATTCAGCTCGTCGTCGCGACGGTGAAGTCGCTGCAGGGCAGTGACATCGAGACTTATGCCAATGGACTGTTTCGATTCTGGAAACTTGGGCAGGCGCAGAAAAACAACGGCGTGCTGCTCCTTGTCGCGCCGGCGGAACACAAGGTCCGCATTGAAGTCGGCTATGGCCTCGAAGGCACACTGACCGACGCGCTGTCCTCGGTCATCATCGCGAGCGCCATCATACCGCGCTTCAAGGCAGGAGATTTTTCCGGCGGAATCGAACGCGGCGTCGACGGCATCATCAATGTGCTCAGCGGCGACAGCGCCGGCTGGCAAAGTAAGGTCGACGTCCGGCGCGAAGACGCCTCGGCTGATTTCGACGAGTTGTTTCCGCTCCTCTTCTTCTTATTGGCGATCTTCGTCTGCTGGTATCTCATTCACCATGCCGGCAGTGGCCCGACCGGGCGCGGCGGCGGCCGAAGGCGCGGCGGGCCGATCTTCATCCCCTATGGCGGACCTGGTTGGGGCTCGGGATGGGGCGGCGGCGGGCTCGGGGGCGGATTCGGCGGCGGCTTCGGCGGCGGCGGCGGATCGTCAGGCGGCGGCGGCGCATCCGGGAGTTGGTGATGAGGTTGACAAACGACGATCATGCCGCAATCGCCACCGCGATCCGCGAGGCCGAGAAACATACCTGCGGACAAATCATTTGCGTGCTTGCGCACGCTTCATCGGCCTACGCCCACGTTCCTATTTTATGGTCGAGCCTGTTGGCGCTTTTCACGCCCTGGCCGCTGATCTATTTCACGCAATGGAGCGTACAGCGTATCTTCCTGGCGCAGCTCATCGTTTTTCTCATTGCCGCTCTCGTATTCTCCTGGGCGCCGTTGCGTATTCTGTTGGTGCCCCGGGTGGTGCAGCGCGCCCGCGCCCATCGCGCCGCGCTCGAGCAGTTCGTCCTGCGCGGGATCAGCCGTACCCGCAATCGCTGCGGCGTGCTGATCTTCGTGTCGCTCGCCGAGCACTATGCGCGCATCATCGCCGATGAAGGCGTGGCGCAGAAAGTCCATGCCTCGGAGTGGCAGGCGACCATCGATGCGCTGACGCTGCGCATGCACGACGGCCATATCGCCGCGGGTTTTATTGCGGCAATTGAGCGCTGCGGCGCGGTCCTGGCACAGCACGCTCCTCCGGACGGCTCAGCCAATGAGCTGCCGGATCGGCTGTACGTGATCTAACGCAACTGGGCGGCGCGCTCAGCGCCGCAGTACGCCGCCGAGCGTCCCGCGCACGACCGCCTTGCCGATCGTACCCGCTGTCTTGCTGCCGGTCGATTTGGCCAATGTCGCCGCGACCTGGGTCGCCATTCCAGCGGCGACGGCGCGGACGACATTGCGCGCCATGGATTGCGATGTGGTGAGCCGCGCGCCGCGCGGGCGACCGATACCGAAGACATTGCGGAATTTCTCGCTGACCCGATGAAAAATACCGGTCTCCGCGGGCGCTGGAGCGTCCGATCCTGCGGGGGTCTGGGGCGCGGATGCGCTGCCGGGCGCCGCTGGCGCGGCGCCGCCAGCGAGACGCCGCCGCAAAATCTCAAACGCCGAAACTGGATCGACCGGGGTATCGTATTTCCCCTTGATGGGACTCTTCGCGATCACCGCCTTGCGTTCATCAGGGGTGATCGCTCCGATCCGCGCACAAGGCGGGCGAATATTCGCACGCTCGACCACGCTCGGCGTTCCGGCTGCCTCAAGAAACGACACCAGCGCCTCGCCCTTCGCCAATTCCGTGATGACCTGCGCGGTATTGAGCTTGGGATTAGGCCGGAAGGTTTCGGCTGCCGCCTTGACCGCCTTTTGATCGGCGGGCGTAAAGGCGCGCAGCGCGTGCTGCACGCGGTTGCTAAGTTGCGCCAGCACCTTGTCGGGGACGTCGACGGGATTTTGCGTGACAAAATAGACGCCGACACCCTTGGACCGAATCAAGCGGACGACTTGCTCGACTTTATCGAGCAGCTCTTTCGGTGCTTCGTTAAAGAGAAGGTGCGCTTCATCGAAAAAGAAAACGAGTTTCGGTTTCGGCGGATCGCCGATCTCTGGCAACTTTTCAAACAATTCAGACAAAAGCCACAGCAGGAACGTCGCGTAGAGCCGCGGGCTCGACATCAACTTGTCGGCAGCGAGCACATTGATTGTGCCGCGGCCGCTCGGCGCAACGCGGGTCAGGTCATCGATGGCCAGCGCCGGCTCGCCGAAGAAATTTGTGCCGCCCTGATTCTCAAGGACCAGCAGCTGGCGTTGCACGGCGCCGACCGCGCTTGCCGCTACGTTGCCGTAGCGGCTGCCAAGCTCCTTGGCGTTCCTGGCCAAATAGCTCAGGAGCTCACGCAGGTCCTTGAGGTCGACGAGGCCTTGTCCATCGGTGGCCTTGATCTCGGGATCGTCGTCGGCGAATCGGAAGGCGATGTTGATGATGCCTTCCTGCACGTCGTTGAGATTGAGTATGCGCGAGACCAGAAGCGGACCCATCTCGAAGACGGTGGCGCGGATCGGATGACCTTGCTCGCCAAATAGATCCCAAAACACCACGGGAAATTCTTCGGGCTCATAATCGAAGCCCATGTCTTTTGCACGTTTTATCAGTTCCGGCCTGGCGTCGCCGCGCACGGCAATGCCGGAGAGATCGCCCTTAATGTCGGCAGCAAAAACCGGAACGCCGGCGCGCGAAAATCCTTCGGCCAGAACCTGCAAGGACACCGTCTTGCCGGTGCCCGTTGCGCCAGTCGCGAGGCCATGACGATTGGCGAGTGCGAGCGAGAGAAATTGATCGTAGTCGCCCTTGCCGACAAAGATTTTGCCGTCGCGGTCAGGACTGGTCATGGCTTTGTCCCTCACTAAATCGCGTCGCTGTGGCCATAACGCCGCCGTCCAACGGAATTCGGCGCCAGCAAGATCTTACGCCCGGTTATATCCCTCGATCATCCGCCATTGCGCAATCGCGTGTGTGGAATACAAGATGCGACCTAATGCATTTTGGCGCAACCCGACGGCTGACCCGTGAGCGGCCTTTTGCATGATTGAGTTTTTGTGCGGCGGGCCGAGTAGACGCAGCACGACAGTCGCCGTGCTGGTGCTGACGGCTGCGGCGGTCGGCGCATGCACCACGACCCCACAGCTTACCGCCGCGCCCAGCGAGCAGGCTCAACCGTCTGCGCCGCCCACCCCGCCAGCTCCGCAGCCGCCGCCGATCGATGTTGCCGGCCGCTGGCGGCTCGCTACGGCGAGCGGCGCCTGTTTGATCACGCTGGGTGCTACGCCGGGCGCGGCCGAAGGCACGATCGCACCGGCCGGGGGATGTCCGGGGAATTTCTTTACCAGCCGCAAATGGAGCTTCGAGCATGACATGCTGATCATTCGTGATCATAAAAGCGAGACTTTGGCGGAGCTTTCATTCTCGGCCGGCCGCTTCCAGGGGCAAGCCACCGGCGGCGGGCCCGTCAGGCTCGCCAAGCCCTAGCTTTTCGCACCGCTTTGGAACCAAGGAGAATTCATGCCGGAATTTCAGCTCTACTGTTTCGCTCAATCGGGGAACGCTTATCGCGCCGCACTCATGCTCAATCTGATCGGTGTCCATTGGCAGCCGGTCTTCGTCGATTTTTTCAAGGGCGGCGAGACGCGCACGCCGAAATATCGCACCGAGGTCAACGAAATGGGCGAAGTCCCGGTGCTCGCGCACGGCGCCAGAAAACTGAGCCAATCGGGGGTGATTCTCACTTACCTCGCCGATCAATCCGGCCGTTTCAAGCCTGATGGAGAAGATGCGCGGCTCGAAGCACTGCGCTGGATCATTTTCGACAATCAGAAAGTGAACGGCTTCCTGGGACCGTACCGGTTCCTGAAAAATTTCGCGCGCCCGGCTGGCGATCCGGCGGTCTTGGCCTTTTTGAAGGGCCGCATCGACGGCAATCTCGGGATTGTCGACCAGCGGCTTGCGAAGGCGCCGTTCATGCTGGGCGATCAACCGAGCATCGTCGATATTTCACTCGCCGGCTATCTCTTTTATCCGGTGGAGGAGTTCGGCTTCGATGTCGCCGCGCAGTTTAAGAATATTGGCGCCTGGCGCGATCGCATGAAGGCATTGCCGGGTTGGGCGCATCCTTATGACTTGATGCCCGGCCATCCGCTGCAGCTGTAAGCGATATGCGGTTCGACGGCCGCTCAATTGGTGCGGCCGGTTGAGCAGGGCCGGCACTAAAGCGGAATGTCGAGGGCTTTAGGAACTGGCTTCGGCATCGGTGATGCTGTTGGCGGCGCTGGTGCGACGGCGACGCTCGGTTGGGCAGCCGGCGAAACTGGTGGCGATAGGCTGGGCGCCGCGGCGGGCGCGCTCACGGTCGGCGCTGGCGCGGCCAGCGGTTTTGCGACCGAGGCCGCTGGCGGGGTCGGAGCGTTCGCGGCGGCGGCCGGTGCCGTGGCGGGTGGTGCGGCGGCTGGCGGCGCAGCGGGTGATGTGGGCGGAGCCGATGAGACTGGCGCCGCCGTCGCTGCGTGGCCCGGCGCCTGAGGTGGCTGAGGCTGCGCCGGCTGAGGCGCGGCTGGTGCCGGTCTCACGGCCGATCGAACCGGCTGCCCCGCTGACGGGCCGGCCGATGCCGGCGGGCTCGCAGTATTGCTCGCAGGTTTGGGTGCCGCGTTCGCTGGCGCTTGCGGCTGCGGCGGCTGGGCCACGGCCTGCTGCTGGGTCGGCGGCGAAGCCTGCACTGACGGCGGTACCGGCTCGTTAGCGTATTTTGCCAAGAGCGCGTTGGCCGCCGCGATCAACTTTGCTCCGTCGATCTTTTGCTCCTTGATTTCCTTGCGCCAGGCGTCGATGACTGGCTCGGTCGCCTTGCGCCAGCGCGTCACCGCTTCCGGCAGCAGCGTCACGATCAAATCGCCGCGCTCAACGACCATATTGGCGACTGCGGCGGCTTGCTGATCCCACATCGCGCCGGCCATCGTTGCGGCAACCTGACCGGAATTGCTGTCGATTACGCTTTTCAGTTCGCGCGGCAGGCGATCGTAGCTCGCTTTGTTCATTGCCAGCACGTAAGTCCTCGCGCTTGGCGAACGATCGGAAAACTCGGTGTGGAAGCGGAGCAGATCGTTTAATCGCAGCGGTGGCACCAGGTGCCATGGATCGAGGCAGCCGTCGACGACGTGTTCGGCAATCGCGACCGGAAGTTGTGCGCTTGGCATCATGACTGGACGCGCGCCGAGCGCGCGCATGGCTTCGGCCGCCAGCCGCGTCTGCACGTGTACTTTGAAATCTTTGATATCCTCGGTCGTCCGCACGGGTCGCGTCGCATGGATGGCGGCGGTATCCGAGCAAGAAAAACAGATCGTATAAAAATCCCGGAATTCGTCTTGCAAATTGGCGGCGGCAAAATCGGTCAATGCTTTCGAACTGACCAGGGCGCGCCGCGACGGCAGGAATGGCAGTTCAAAGGTCTCGATTTTGGCAAATCGACCGGGCGTCAGGGTCGGAGCGGCGAAGACGATGTCAGCCGAGCCGTCGCGGACCTGATCGAGCAGCGCCGCTGGGGCCCCGCCGAGCTGCATTGAGGGAAATATATCGACGTGCATCCGGCCGCCGGATTCGGTCTCGATTTTGCGGGCCCAAGGAAGGAGGAATTTGCCGTGGACGCCAGATACCGCCGAAAACGAGTGGTGGAGCTTGAGCGTTATCGGCGGCGTATCCGCGCGCGCAAGACGCAAAAACGCGGGAGCGATGGCGGTTCCGATCGATGAAGTTAGAAACGTGCGTCGCGCAATCCACATCAAACAATGTCCTCGCGACGACCGGCGACTATCCTGGAGCTTGGTTAATGAAGCGGCGACGGGCGGTCGCTTTGCTCGTTTGGCCGGACCGCGCTGCCTCCGACTGCCGGCGACGGCATCGTCTCCCGCACTCCCTCGCGCATCGCTTCGCCCACGGCCTCGCGCGAGCGCTGCTGATAGCGCCGATAAGAGAGCCAACCGAACGGCAGGCTGCCGAGATAGGCAAGCGTGCCAAGCGTTAGCACAATCCATGGATAGGCGATCAAAAGTCCAATCGACAACACGACGATGACAATCACCGGGCCGACCATTTCGGGCGGGACGCGCGTGCCGACCCTTTTGCCGGAATAAACCGGCAGCCGCGAGATCATCAGGAGCGCAATGACCAAGGTGTAAAACAGCGTCGACCAGATCAAGACGCTCGAGCGCGGCACCCCAAGGAACGTCACGTATATGGGCAGCAGCACCGTAATCGCGCCCATCGGGGCCGGCATGCCGACGAAGAAATTGCTGGCCCAAGCGGGCCGATCGGGCTCCTCCGCCATGACATTGAAGCGGGCCAGCCGTAGGCCGCCGCAAATCGCGAACACCATCGCGGCGATCCATCCGGCCGACTTCAGGTCGTGCAGACCCCAAAAGTACAGGACCAATGCCGGAGCGACGCCGAAATTGACGAAATCGGAAAGACTGTCGAGCTCAGCGCCAAAGCGCGACGTTCCCTTCAGAAATCGCGCCAGGCGACCGTCGATCCCGTCGAGAATCGCTGCAAATACAATTGCCGCGAGCGCGAGCACATAGCGGTCCTCGAAGGCCATCCGGATCGCAGTCAATCCGGCGCACATTGCAAGGAGCGTGACCATGTTCGGCGCCAGCGTGCGCACCGGAATGCGGCGGAAGCGCCGGCGCCGTGGGTCACCCGAGGGCGATGTTATTGCCATGGCGACAATATAGCGGCTTGTGCCGGAGCCTGCCATTGGGTCTGCGTATTCCGACCTATGCGGCTAAATGCGCCGCCGCAGACCCAATGCCACGGACCGCGCCGAGGGGCTTTTCTCCGCCACTCGCCACCGAGCGATTACACCGCGTTTGTCAGATCGCGCCCGATCGCGCGCATGAATGTCTGGACACCCATGGGCTTGGCAAACAAAAAGCCCTGAACCAGGTCGAAGCCCAGTTCGCGCGCCGTAAAGAAATCGGCGTAGTTCTCGATTCCGACAGCAACTGTGCGGGCGCCGAATTGATTGGCCGCACTGACGATATGGCGGCACAGCGTTCGCTTCGCGCGATCGTACGCGCAACCAGCCACCAATTCGGGCTCGACCTTGATTTCGACGAATGGAAAATCCCGCAATTGCAGGAGCGCGGTCCATTCACTGCCGAGGCGATCAACCGAGATGGCGACCTTGCGTAATCTCGCTTGTTTGGCGAAATCGCGTGCCGCCGCGAGGCCGCGCGTGATGTCGCTGCCGTCAACCTCGAGAATAAGTCCTGCGAAAGCGGGATCGTCCGGCAGTTGCCGGCAGAGGTAGTCGAACGACTTTGGATCCTCGAGAAACGAGATTGGCAGGTTGATCGATAGATCGAGGGGACGCTGCTCTGCTAAAAAATAGCGCCAGTCGGCGAGCGCCTGCGCAATGACAAATTGCGATAGCGCGGGTAACAGCCGCTCGCTCATATGAGGAATGAAAGCGGCTGGCTCGACCACTCCCAATTGCGGATGGCGCATGCGAATAAGGGCTTCCGCGCCGCGCAGTTCGAGCGCCTGGCTCCCGATCTTGGGCTGGTACCACAGTTCGAGTCAGCCCGCCGAATGGCCGTGCGCGCCGATGCCGCCCGGATTGACGCCACTCGCGCGCGCGGCCGATACTCGTTGCGGCTCAGAAGACACGTACCGACTCCGCGAATGTTGGCAGGCCCGCAGAGTTATTGGCCTAATTCGCCGCGGACAAGTTCGCGATGTGAAAGTAGTTAAATGAAAATCTCCATATGACAAAAAAACATGCGGGTGTTTTGGCGGCCTTGCCATGAGTGATGTTCAACAACCAACAACAGAATTTCAAAGAATGGCAGGCGGCGGCAATTTGGTGGCCACTATTGTCAATCTTTGGCCTTACATTTGGCCGGCCGATCGCCGCGATCTGAAAGCGCGCGTGATCTTCGCCACCGTCCTGCTTTTTGTCGCCAAGCTCGCCACCGTCGCCGTCCCGTTCACTTTCAAATGGGCGACCGATGCCCTGGCCGGGCGCGGCACCGCACCGGTGGCGCCGGACGATTGGCTGGCGTGGGCGCTCGCGGCGCCGATCGTGATGACGCTCGCCTATGGAGCGACGCGCGTTGTGATGGGCCTTCTCACGCAGTGGCGCGACGGCATTTTCGCCAAAGTGGCGATGAATGCGGTGCGCCGCCTGGCGATGCTCACATTCGAACATGTGCATCTCTTATCGCTGCGGTTTCATCTCGAGCGCAAAACCGGCGGATTGACCCGCGTTCTGGAACGCGGCCGCAACGCAATCGAGACGATCGTCCGCATGGTGCTGCTGCAGCTGACGCCGACCATTGTCGAGCTCGTACTGATCGTCGCGGTGCTGCTCCTGCATTTCGACTGGCGCTACGTCGCGATCATCGCCGCGACGGTTGTTTGCTACATGCTGTTCACCTGGTACGCCACCGAATGGCGCATCAATATTCGCCGCCGAATGAACGAGAGCGACAGCGACGCCAATGCCAAAGCGATCGATTCGCTGTTGAATTATGAAACCGTAAAATACTTTTCGGCCGAAGCGCGCGAGGCCAAGCGCTACGACCGCTCGATGGCGCGGTACGAGGATGCGAGCGTCAAGGCTTACGTATCCCTTGCGGTGCTCAATGCCGGACAGGCGGTCATTTTCACGATCGGTCTGACCGGCGCGATGGCGTTGTGCGCTTATGGCATTGAACGCGGCACCAACACCGTCGGCGACTTCGTGATGATCAATGCGATGATGATCCAGCTCTATACGCCCTTGAACTTCATGGGCATGGTGTATCGTGAGATCAAGCAGGCCATCATCGACATCGAGATCATGTTTTCACTCTTGGCGCGCAAGCCCGAAATTACCGACAGACCCGAAGCGCTGCCGTTGCACGTGCGCGCCGGCACAATCCGCTTCGAGAACGTTTCCTTCGCCTACGAACCAGCGCGGCCGATCCTTGCTAATTTGAGCTTCGACGTTGCCGCCGGCCACACCGTCGCAATCGTCGGACCTTCGGGCGCCGGCAAGTCGACGATTTCGCGGCTGCTGTTCCGGTTCTATGACGTCACCGGCGGCCGCATCCTGATCGACGATCAGGACATTCGGGAGGTCACGCAGACGTCGTTGCGTGCTGCAATCGGCATGGTGCCGCAGGATACGGTGCTCTTTAACGACACGATCCGCTACAATATTCGTTACGGACGCTGGAATGCGAGCGACGCCGAAGTCGAGGGAGCAGCGCGCCAGGCGCAGATCGACGGTTTCATCAACCGCACGCCGAAAGGCTATGAGACCGAAGTCGGCGAGCGCGGCTTGAAGCTTTCCGGTGGCGAGAAGCAGCGCGTCGCCATCGCGCGCACGATCCTCAAGGGTCCCCCCATTTTACTGCTCGACGAAGCGACCTCTGCGCTCGACAGCCACACCGAAAAAGATATTCAGGACGAGCTCGACCGGGTCGCCGAAAACCGTACGACGCTGGTGATTGCGCATCGGCTGTCGACGATCGTCAATGCCGATGAGATTTTAGTGCTCGATCGCGGCGCGATTATCGAACGCGGCACACATCGCGAGCTGATCGCGCATGCCGGACTTTATGCCAGCATGTGGAACCGGCAACGCGAAGCGCAGCTGGCCCGCGATATTCTCGCCGAAGTCGGCGATGACGGCGCCGCGCCCAATCGCAACCCGCCGCCATTGCCCGAGGAATCCGAGCCGCGGCCCGACCTCCTTCCAGCTGCAGACGCGGCCGAATGAGCACATCATCTTTGTCAGTGCCGCTTGGTGCCGCTTGGCGCCGCTCGCAATCGGCAAAAAGAAACGACATAGACACACGAACCCAATGTCCGTCACCGCCTCAATTCGTCAGCAACTGACGCCAATTCATCGCGAAGGCTATCCGTTCGTCGCCGGCTTTGCCGTGGCGACCCTCGTTCTGTTCTGGTTGTGGCCGCCGCTTGGCTGGCTCGGCGCGATCGCGACGTTGTGGTGCGTTTATTTTTTTCGCGATCCGGAGCGCGTAACGCCGATCCATGAGGGGATCGTGGTGGCGCCGGCGGACGGCCGCGTCTGTCAGATCGTGAACGCGGTGCCGCCGCGCGAGCTTGAACTCGGCGAACGGCCGCTGCCGCGCGTCTCGATCTTCATGAGCGTGTTCGACTGCCACATCAATCGCAGCCCGGTCGCCGGACGCATCGAGCGCATCGTCTATCGCGCCGGCAAATTCCTCAGCGCCGATCTCGACAAAGCGAGCGAGGACAACGAGCGAAACGCGTTCGTTATCGTCACGGGCGGAGGCCAGCGCGTTGCCGTCATTCAGATCGCCGGCCTGATCGCGCGCCGGATCGTTTGTTTCGCGCGCGAAGGCGACGGCCTTGGCGCCGGCCAGCGCCTCGGCATGATCCGCTTCGGATCGCGTATCGACGTTTACCTCCCTGAAGGCGCGCGTGTACTGGCTGGCGAAGGGCAGATCGCGATTGCCGGCGAAACGGTCATTGCCGATCTTGCCGCGCGCGAGCCCGAACCGGCATTCCAGCGCGGCTGATGCTGCAGGGAACACAGCGGCGAGGATCGCCGTTTTAACGAAGCCCGCTGTTCTTGTTGACACGCATTCCGCGTGCCTTCCACGGACAAAAAACGCTTGCAGGCGACGAGAATCGACGCCACATGTATTCTTTGGTGAGAATTAATCCATGAGCAAAATCAATGCGGTCTGCGTTTATTGCGGATCGAATACAGGGGCTGAGCCGATTTTCGGCGAAGCGGCCGCGCAATTTGGCAAAATTCTCGCCGAAAACGGCGTGCGCCTCATCTATGGCGGCGGTTCGGTCGGCTTGATGGGCATACTCGCCGACGCCGTGCTGGCGCATGGCGGCAAAGCCACCGGAATCATTCCGGAATTTCTCACCCGGCGCGAGCAGCCGCGTCGGCTCGGCCAGGAGCTGATCGTTACCCACGATATGCATGAGCGGAAACGTACGATGTTCGATCGTGCCGATGCTTTTGTCGCCTTACCTGGCGGGATCGGCACGCTTGAAGAACTGGTCGAGCAATTGACCTGGGCCCAGCTTGGCCGCCAT
>Ga0207693_10001992_pt1 | contig 17917 bp, 17 predicted proteins | sample LARL81metaG_FD_184347 | JGI IMG/M metagenome (GOLD analysis project Ga0207693, IMG submission 184347) | Corn, switchgrass and miscanthus rhizosphere microbial communities from Kellogg Biological Station, Michigan, USA - LAR L8-1 metaG... | ecosystem: Host-associated > Plants > Roots >...
GGCGAGCCCGCTCTCGGCCTGGATCAGGAGATCATAGGCCTTGCGATCGGCATAGGGGCCGCTGTCGCCATAGCCGGAGATGGTGCAGCAGATCAGCTTCGGATAATCCTGGCGCAGCCTCTCAAGGGAAAAGCCGAGCTTGTCCATCGCGCCCGGCTTGAGATTCTGCAGCAGCACGTCGGCATTTGAAATCAGCTCTTCGAGCGCCTCGCGGCCCTGCTTGGATGCGAGATCGACCACGGCGGAATCCTTGCCGCGGTTGAGCCAGACGAAATAGCTGCTCTGGCCTTTGGCCGCGGCGTCATAGCCCCGCGCGAAATCGCCCTCGGGGCGTTCGATCTTGATGACGCGCGCGCCGGCGTCCGCCAGGCGCGAGGAGCAGAACGGCGCGGCGACCGCCTGTTCCACAGCAATCACGGTAATTCCCTCAAGCGGCAGCATGTTGTGTCTCTTGTCTGGTTTTTCGCATGTGCTTCATCGGCGAACGGCTCCCGGTTCGCCCGTCGGGCCTCATGGTTCGAGACGGCGCTTTGCGCCTCCTCACCATGAGGGTTTGGCGGCGTGCTGCATACGACGACCTCATCCTGAGGAGCCCGCCGCAGGCGGGCGTCTCGAAGGATGGGCCATGCAGAGGCCGCTCGATCAGACTTTCTTCCATATGCAATCGCCCCCACGGCTCGCCGGGCTGGCTCTAGTAGGATCGCGGCATGCCGAGCACATGCTCGGCGACGTAGGACAGAATGAGATTGGTCGAGATCGGCGCGACCTGGTAGAGCCGCGTTTCGCGGAACTTGCGTTCGACGTCATATTCCTCGGCGAAGCCGAAGCCGCCATGGGTCTGGATGCAGGCATTCGCTGCTTCCCAGGACGCATCCGCGGCGAGCATCTTGGCCATGTTGGCCTCGGCGCCGCAATCGAGCCCGGCTTCATATTTGCGGGTCGCTTCCTTCACCATCAGCTCGGCCGCGCGCATCGACGCATAGGCCTTCGCGATCGGGAACTGGATGCCTTGATTCTGTCCGATCGGCCGGCCGAACACTGAGCGTTCCTTGGCATAGTTGGTGGCCTTGGCGATAAACCATTTGGCGTCGCCGATGCATTCGGCGGCAATCAGGATGCGCTCGGCATTCATGCCGGAGAGGATGTAGCGGAAGCCCTTGCCTTCCTCGCCGATCAGGTTCTCCGCCGGCACCTTCATGTCGGTGAAGAACACTTCGGTCGTGGAGTGGTTCATCATGGTGCGGATCGGCCGGATCGAGAGCCCGGCCTTCTTGGCCTCGCGCATGTCGACGATGAAGACCGACAGCCCGTCGGTGCGCTTCTTGGCCTGCTCCTTCGGCGTGGTGCGCGCGAGCAGGATCATCAGGTCGGAATATTCGGCGCGGCTGGTCCAGATCTTCTGGCCGTTGACGATGTAGCTGTCATTGCCTTCACGCTTTGCAAAAGTCTTCAGCGAGGAGGTATCGGTGCCGCTGGACGGCTCCGTCACGCCAAAAGCCTGCAGGCGCAATTCGCCGTTTGCAATCTTCGGCAGCCATTTGGCCTTCTGTTCCTGGCTGCCGTGCCGCAGCAGCGTGCCCATCGTGTACATCTGGGCATGGCAGCCGCCGCCATTGCAGCCGGCCCGCTGGATTTCCTCCAGGATCGCCGCCGCGGCCGAGAGCTTGAGCCCCGCGCCGCCGAATTCCTCCGGGATCAGCACCGAAAGGTATCCGGCCTGCGTCAGCGCGTCGACGAAGGCACTGGGATACGCCATCTCGCGATCGAGCTTGCGCCAATATTCGCCGGGGAACTGGGCGCAAAGCTTGGCGACGGCGTCGCGAATATCGGAATGTTCGTCTTGCTGGTCTTGAACGGTCATCGCGGCCCGGCTGGCATATCAAAGGGCCCGCCGGGGTGAAAAGCCGGGGCGGGGGACCTTGGTTAGCAGGGCCAAGCCGTCCGGGGTAGGGGCTAAACGCCGGTCGGCCTACCCGGGTATGCGGACCGGAAGGTCCTCGTAGCCACGGATGAAGCTGGAATAGACCCGCTTCGGCTCGCCGACCACCTCGATCCGCTCGAACCGCTTCAGCATTTCTTCCCAGACGATCCGAAGCTGCAGCTCGGCGAGCCGCATGCCGACGCAGCGGTGGATGCCGAAACCGAACGACAGATGGGTGCGGGGCCGCGCGCGGTCTATGATGAACTCGTTCGGCCGCTCGATGACTTCTTCGTCGCGATTACCGGAGACGTACCACATCACCATGCGGTCGCCCTTCCTGATCTTTTTGCCGCCGAGTTCGGTGTCGACCAGCGCGGTGCGCCGCATATGGGCGAGCGGCGTCTGCCAGCGGATCACCTCCGGCACCATGGAATCGATCAGCGCCGGATTTTCGCGCAGCTTCCTGTACTCGTCGGGGTTCTCGTTCAGCGCCAGGACCGAGCCGGTCATCGTGTTGCGCGTGGTGTCGTTGCCGCCGACGATCAGGAGGATGATGTTGCCCATCAGGTTGTCGGGATCCATGTGGCGCGTCGCCTCGCTATGCGCCATCATCGACAACAGATCGTTGCGCGGTTCGGCATTGACGCGCTCGTTCCAGAGGTTTGCGAAGTAGACCCTGCATTCCTCCATTTCCTGGAAGCGCTCTTCCGGCGAGTTCACGACGCCGCTCTTCGGCAGCGCGGTCGAGACGTCCGACCAGCGCGTCAGCTTGCGCCGCTCCTCGAACGGGAAATCGAACAGCGTCGCCAGCATCTGCGTCGTCAGCTCGATCGAAACCTTCTCGACGAAATTAAACGTTTCGTTGCGTGGCAGCTCGTCCAGCACCTTGGCCGAACGCTTGCGGATCAGCACCGCGAGCTCGTCGAGATGGGCCGGGGTAAACATCGGCGACACGGTCTTGCGCTGCGCCGCATGCTTCGGTTGATCCATCGCGATGAAGCTCGGCCAGTCATAGCCCGGCGGCATGTCGCGGATCGTGATGCCGCCCAGCGCCGCATCTGAGGAGAAGATGCCGTGATTGGTGTCGACATGCATGATGTCGTTATACTTGGTGACCGACCAATACGGCTCGATCGGCGCCTTGGTGCAGTAATGCACCGGCGCTTCTTTGCGCAGCCGCTCGAACCAGGGCCACAGCGTATCGTCCTGGAACAGCCGCGGCGCGCCGGGATGAAAATCCTTCAGCGGCGTCGCATAGGCCTGCTCGCGCGCCTGGCGCATGAGTTCAGCCTTGTCGGGACGAATGGGAGCCTGGACGTTCATGGTCGATTGATCCTTGCAGCAAGGAGTGGTTCGTCGGTTGCGAGCGGTTCGTTGCTTGCGAAAGTGTCTGGCCCGCGAAAGCGTCGGGCGCCGGAAGTTCGTTATCCGGCAATCCGAACCGGCATTGTCTCGTAGCCGTTGATGAAGCTCGAATACACCCGCTTGGGTTCGCCGACCACCTCAATGTGGTCGAAGCGCTTCAGGATTTCTTCCCAGATGATCTTCAACTGGAGCTCGGCGAGCCTGATGCCGACGCAGCGGTGAATGCCGAAGCCGAAAGACAGATGGGTACGCGGCCGCACCCGGTCAATGATGAAGTCGTAGGGTTTCTCGATCACGTCTTCGTCGCGATTGCCGGAGACGTACCACATCACGACCTTGTCGCCCTTTTTGATTTGCCTGCCGCGGAACTCGAAATCGGCGAGCGCGGTGCGGCGCATATGCGCGAGCGGGGTCTGCCAGCGGATCACCTCCGGCACGAAACTGTCGATCAGCGCCGGATTGGCCTTCAGCTTCTCATACTGATCAGGATGCCGGCTGAGCGCGAGGATGCTGCCGGTCATGGTGTTGCGGGTGGTGTCGTTGCCGCCGACGATCAGCAGGATCAGATTGCCGAGGAAATTCTTCGGGTCCATGTCGCGCGTCGCGGGGCCATGCGCCATCATCGACAACAGGTCGCTCTTCGGCGGCTGATTGATGCGTTCGTTCCAGAGCCTGCCGAAGTACTGCGCGCATTCGATCATCTCCACCTGCCGCTCGTCCTCGGTCGCGACCAGGCCGTCCGGTCCGGGAATCGTCATCGCGACGTCGGACCAGCGGGTCAGCTTGCGCCGATCCTCCCAGGGAAAGTCGAACAGCACGGCGAGCATCTGCGTCGTCAGCTCGATCGAGACCCGGTCGACCCACTCGAACACCTCGTTCCGCGGCAGGTTGTCCAGGCATTCGGCCGAGCGTTTGCGGATGTTGATCGCCAACTGATCGAGATGCGTCGGCGTGAACATCGGCGCCACCGTCTTGCGCTGGGCGCTGTGGCGCGGCGGGTCCATCGAGATGAAGCTCTCACGCCGCAGGTCGGACGGCATGTCACGGATGATGATGCCGCCGAGCGCGGACGCCGAGGAGAACACCGCGTGGTTGGTCTCGATATCCATGATGTCGTTGTACTTGGTCACAGACCAGTACGGACCGTACATGCTGTCCTTGACGTAGTGGACCGGATCTTCCTTGCGCAGCCGGTCGAAATAGGGCCAATGCGTGTCGGTGCGGAACAGCTCCGGTTGTGCGGGATTGAGCTCGGAGAGCGGCAGCGAGCGCACGTGCTCGCGGGCGGCGTCCAGTCGGCTGCTCTCGGCGCGATCGATTGTCCCGTGCATGACGCTTGCTCCCTGGCAATCTCTCCGATCGTGCCCGGAGAGAGTGTTTGATGCGAATTACATCTGGTTGCGCGCGCCGGGGCAAGCGCGCCGGTTTTTGTGATGCACCAGATGCGCGTCATGGTAGATTAGCCGAGATTTTGCGCACGTGACAAGTGTGTCGGCGGCGAATAAGCCTTAAGCCTGACGAAAGCCGGAGGCTTCAGAGATGATTTCCAACGCTTACCGCATGTTCAACTTCGATCTCGGCGAGACAGCCGACGCGATTCGCGAAACCGTCCAGGATTTCGCCAATAATGAGATCGCGCCGCGCGCGGCCGAGATCGACAAGACCAACCAGTTCCCGCTCGACCTCTGGCCGAAAATCGGCGCGCTCGGCCTGCACGGCATCACGGTCGAGGAGGATTATGGCGGCGCGGGGCTCGGCTATCTCGAACATTGCGTCGCGCTCGAGGAGATCTCGCGCGCCTCGGCCTCGGTCGGCCTGTCCTACGGCGCCCACTCCAATCTCTGCGTCAACCAGATCCGCCGCAACGGCAACGAGGCGCAGAAGCGCAAATATCTGCCGAAGCTGATCTCCGGCGACCATGTCGGTTCGCTCGCGATGTCGGAGCCCGGTGCCGGCTCCGACGTGGTGTCGATGAAGACCCGCGCCGACAAGAAGGGCGACCGTTACGTCCTCAACGGCAGCAAGATGTGGATCACCAATGGGCCTGTCGCGGAAACGCTGGTGGTTTACGCCAAGACCGATCCCAACAGCGGCCCGCGCGGCATCACGGCCTTCATCATCGAAAAGGGCATGAAGGGCTTTTCCACCGCGCAGAAGCTCGACAAGCTCGGCATGCGCGGCTCCGACACCTGCGAACTGGTGTTCGAGAACTGCGAGGTGCCGGAAGAAAACGTGCTCGGCGAGGTCGGCCGCGGCGTCAACGTCCTGATGTCCGGATTAGATTATGAGCGCACCGTGCTGGCGGCGGGACCGATCGGCATCATGCAGGCCTGCATGGACGTGGTGCTGCCCTACGTGCATGAGCGCAAGCAGTTCGGCCAGCCGATCGGCGGCTTCCAGCTTGTCCAGGGCAAGCTCGCCGACATGTACACGACGATGAATGCCTCGCGCGCCTATGTCTATGCGGTGGCGAAGGCCTGCGATCGCGGCGAGACCACCCGCGAGGACGCCGCCGGCGCCATTCTCTACGCCGCGGAAAAGGCGACGCAATGCGCGCTCGACGCGATCCAGCTGCTCGGCGGCAACGGCTATATCAACGACTATCCGACCGGACGGCTGCTGCGCGATGCCAAGCTCTACGAAATCGGCGCCGGCACCAGTGAAATCCGGCGCATGCTGATTGGACGCGAACTGTTCGAGAAATCTTCGTAATGCGTGATCCGGAAGCGGCTCTCGGGTCGCGACCCGGCAGTAACGGCGGGAATGGCGCTACCTAAGCCGCCGACAGCGTCGGGATCTTGGCTATCTTCTTTGCAAGCTTGCGCGCGGCAACGTGCAAGTCATGCTTCCGCTGCAGGTTGAGCCACAAATCGGGGCCATTGCCGAGGAGCTTACCCAGCCTGAGAGCCATGCCCGGAGTTACCGGCTGCTTTTCGGACAGGATGTCGTAAAGGGTTTGCCGTGACACGCCGAGGAGCGCCGCGATTTCGGTTTTCGGCCTGCCGAGGGCAGGGAGCACATCCTCGCGCAGGACGGCGCCGGGATGCGCCGGAGCGATGCCTTTCAAGAGCGGGTTGGTCATCAATGATGATCCTCCAAATCGAGATCGATCGCGTCTTCGCCTGACCATGCAAACGTAAAGCGGTAATTCCCGCTCACCCATACCGAAAACCGGCCCTTATCCTTGCCCTTGAGGGCGTGAAATCTGAAACCGGGAATGTTCATTTGATCGGGAGCAGTGGCCGCGTCGAGTAGCGACAGAATGCGCGCGACCCGATCCGAGTTTGGAACACTCAGTTTCGAAGCGTCACCCTTGGCGGCGAAGTTTCGGAGGGCTTTGCTCCGGAACGACTTGATCATGTCGATCTGTAAGGCATCACCTTACATGTGTCAAGCGTTACCTTACAGCAGGATAAGGCTGTCGTGCTATGCCTCGCACCAGCTGCGCAGTCGGCGCGGCGAGTCCCGCAGGCCCGAGCTCAACTCCCGCTCTCATAGCGCGCGGCGATCTCCGGCCGAACACAGCCGGTGCCCGTGCCAGGCACTCACCCAGGCATAACCATGTGATTGATTTGAAAGCGCAAGGCGACCCGTCTCAATGCTCTGGATAATCGAACCCGATCGTCTTCCGCCTGACAAATCTCTCATGTAGCCTGCTACCTCTCATGTAGCGTGCTGCGCGGAATTTCTACTCAGGGAGATTGTGTCGTGAACCAGATGAGTTTCGTTCCGCAGCAACCGCCGCCGCTTCCGCCGGTGCCGGCCGCCTTTTCCGGCGACCGCGGCGCGTTCTTCCGGCTGGCGGCGCGGGGCGCGGCGCTGGAACTCGTCACGGTGGGCTTCTATCGGTTCTGGCTCGTCACCGACATTCGGCGGCATTTGTGGTCGCACACCACGATCGATGGGGACGCCGCGGAGTACACCGGCAGCGGGAAGGAATTGCTGATCGGATTCCTGTTCGCGATGGCGATCCTGGTTCCGATCTATCTGGTCTATTTCCTGATCGGCATCGAGGCCGAGCGCTTCCGGGCGTTCGCGAGTTTCCCGCTGCTGATCGCGTTCTATGCATTCGGACAATTCGCGATCTACCGCGCCCGGCGCTATCGCCTAACACGCACGGTCTGGCGCGGCGTCCGCTTCTGGATGGACGGCTCGGGCTGGGCCTACGCCTGGCGCGCGATGCTATGGGGACTTCTGGTTCTCGTGACGCTCGGCGGCGCGCTGCCATGGCGCGAGGCCGCGCTCGAGCGCTACAAGATGCGGCATTCCTACTATGGCGACCTGCAAAGCAGCTTCGAGGGGCGCGGCTTGGATTTCTTCAAGCAGGGCTGGTGGCTGTGGCTGTTCAGCCCGATCGCGCTCGTCGTGTTTCCACTCGCGCCGTTCTTCTATGCGGAGTTCAAGGCGCGTGAGTGGCGCTGGTGGCTCTCCGGAATTCGATTCGGCGGCGTGCGCCTTGAATCGAAGCTGGGTCACACGGCGTTTTATGGGCTGTATTGGAAAGTCATCGGCTGGTCGATGCTGCTGTCCGTCGGCTTGAGCGCCTATGTCGCCTTCTGCGGGTTTCTGGTCGCGAAGATGAGCGGTCCGGGTGTCGTCGCGCAGCAGGCGCTGGCGAAGAGCATTCCGTTCCTGGTCCTGGTTGGGCTCGGCTATCTTGCCCTGGTTCTCTCGCTCAATGTGGCGATGCGGCTCTATCTTCAGCGCGACATGTGGGCGAGGGTGGCCGGGACCATCGGGGTTCATGGCATCGAGGCCGCAGCGAACGTCACGGCCAAGGGCGACCTGGCGAGCGCGCTTGGCGAAGGATTTGCCGACGGTCTGGATGTGGCGGGATTCTAGTGCGTGAGCGTTGGTTCGATGGATAGCGTCGTTGCGGACGCGGCCGGTGCGGTCCGGTGGGCCCTGTATTTTGACGGGACCTCCAGCCGGCGGTGGACGGTCGAGCTTACTTTCAAGGAGCAGCTCGAACTCAGCGGGGAGGATTTGTCCCCGGTATCGTGGGCCTATTCCGATATTCGCCGCGTCGACGCTGCGCCGGGAGTCCTGCGCGTCAGTTGCCTGAGCGCGCCGCCGCTGGCGCGACTCGAAATCCGGGATGCGTCGCTCGCGGCCGAACTCTCCTCCCGCTGTCCGCGGCTCGGCGAGTATCGCCCTGACGGGTACGGCGCGGCCAAGATCGTCGGCTGGTCGCTGGCGGCGGCGGTTTCGATTGTCCTGGTCGTTCTGTTCGCGATTCCACTCGCCGCCGACCGGCTGGCGCCGCTGGTGCCGGCAAGCTTCGAGCGGCGGATGGGAGATGCCGCCGACGCGCAGATGAAGACGATCTTCGGCGGGCGCGCCTGCAACAATGCTGCGGGGCAGGCGGCCTTCAGCAAGCTGGTCGAGACGCTGCGCAAGTCGATGGACCTGGACGTCCTCGTGCAGCCTGCCGTGCTCGCGACGTCGATTCCGAACGCCTTCGCGCTTCCCGGCGGCCGAATCTATCTGCTCAACGGGCTGCTTGCGAAAGCGGAGAATCCGGACGAGATCGCCGGCGTTCTCGCCCATGAACTCGGGCACCTGAAGCATCGCGACAATGTTCGCGAGCTGATCTACAACGGCGGGACCTCCTTCCTGATCGGTCTTCTGTTCGGCGATGTCACGGGTTCCAGCGCGGTGATCTTCGCGTCGCGCTCGCTCGTGACCGCCTCCTACTCGCGCGAGGCCGAGCAGAACGCCGATACGGCCGCGATCGAAACCATGCAAAGGCTCGGCCGTTCGCCCAAGCCGATGGGAGAGCTCCTGTTTCGCGTCACCGGAAAGGAAGAGAGCAAGAGCCTGTCGATCCTGGCGAATCATCCGCTGACGGAGGACCGTCTGAAGCGGATGAGCGATCTGGACAAGCCGGCCAGCGGGCCGCCGCTGCTGACGGCTGCGGAATGGAGCGTGCTCAAATCGATCTGTGGCGCGCACGACAAGCTGTAAGGCCGTAAGTCCGGTGGGGTTTACGATACCCGCCGGATCACTCTTCCGGATGGCTTGATCCGTCGGCGAGCGGGTTGACGTCCCACACCGCGCGCATGGCTGCGAAGGCGCGCGAAATCGTAGGCTCCTGGCGGCGCGTGGCCAGGCATGCGAAGCCAAGATCGCAGGCGAGCGAGACCTTGTCGGCGATGATGAAGTTCCGCTTGCCCGTGGCGCGCTCGAGAACCGAGTCGCGGGCAAGACTGAGGCAGACGCCGGATTCGACGAAATCGATCATGGCTTCTTCCTGATCCGTGAAGCCGACCCGTTTCGGCAGGGGGCCGAGCGGCCTGAAGACATTATCGAGCAGCCGCCTGTGCGCGGACGGCGAAGGCGTCGCGAGCCAAGGCAGGCCTGCGAGATCGGCCCAGTCCTTTCCCAGCACCTTGCCGCTCCATTCCGCCGGAGCGATGACGCGGTAGGTATAGTTCAGGAGCGGCGCCACCGCGAACTTGCCGTCCTCGATGCAGCGCTCGCAATGCGGATGCGGCGCCGATGCGGCGGGCGTCCGGTCGATATAGTAGCCGACATCGAGTTCGCCCTTGCCGATCTGGGTGAGCACATCGTCGCTCATGCCATGGCGCAGGAATATCTCTGTCTTGTGAGAGGAGGCGGCCAGGCTCCTGACAAATGGCCCGAGGCGCGTGAACTCGGGATCCAGGATCGTGCCGACACGCAGCATGCTGCGCTGCGACTGCCTCAGCGCGCTTGCGGTGGATATGAATTCGAGCGCTGCCGACACGGCCTTATGCGCAAGCGGAAGCAGGGTTGCGCCGGCTTCCGTCAGCGTGAAACCTCCGGGCGTCCGGTTGAAAAGCTGCAAGCCGGTGGCCTCTTCCAGGCCCTTTAATTGCAGGCTGACAGCCGGCTGGGTCAGGTGGAGCAATGACGCAGCCCGGGATACGGTGCCTTCACGTGCAACCGTAACAAAGCAGCGCAGGGCCTGGGAACGCGGGAGCTCGCTCATTTGGAATGCTTATACCGCATTTCCAACAATTCATTAGACAGGGCGCACTCTCTTAAAGCACAAATTTACTCTTACTAAACTTTTCATTGTCGGGATCGGCGGCAATTGAATTAAATGAATCTGTTAACGTTTCAAGCGCTTCGCGCAGGAACGGCGGTCCTAATGTCCGGTCAGAAGCTTCTTCGGCCAATGCTTTCGGGGGCTTGGTCCGCACTGGCAGTCCCCCGTCGGCGTCGCCAATATCGCAGTGCGGCGTCGGCGACGGTCAAATTCTGAACGTCCTTTCCGTGGATGACCGATGCGTTTGCCATAGCCGTGAGATCCCCCCAACGCTCCCTGAACTCGTACCTGGCCTTCCATGACAAAGCCCACAGACACCTCCGCTCCGCTTTCCGATGTCGACATGGCGAAGACCTATCGGCACCTTCGTTTTGTGAAGGCATTGTTTGAAATCGACGACCCGGAGTTGGAACGGGCCCTGGCGGTCATCATGGATCGGCTCGCCAAGGCGAGCGGACCGGCGGATGATGCGTTTCCGGTGGCGCAGGCAGACGGGGAGCCCAAATCCTCGCTGGATTGATCGATCGGCGAGGCGGATGCGTCAGAATGACCGCCGCACCCTTTTCCGTTCGGATTGAATCGGAACGGTGACGCGTTTTCCTCATGCGAACCGGTACCCACCCCGCAGCAAGTGCGGGCAGACGCGCTGAGGCTGTCCGGTCATTCCGGCAGATCATTCACTTTGCGCACCCAGGTGCGGACGTCCGGCAGGACCTCCGGCAATAGCGCGTTGACCTCGCTGACGGTCATGCCGGCCTTGATCCGCGGGTCATAGAGCAGGTTGAGAATGTATTGGTCGTAGACGTCGAAGAATCCCATGGAGACCTTGTCGTTGAACATCGTCCAGGGCACCGAACTCGTATCGTTGATCGGGCCGAGCGACTGCAGCAGCTCCTCATAGGCGCAATCCAGAAAGACGAAATCGCCGCTGTCGACGGTGAGGATTACGTCGGAGTGCTCGATCTCCAGTTTCTCGTTCTTGCGAAATCCCGAGAGGCATTGCGGATCGAGGGAATTCTTGATCTCGCGTGCCCGTTCCTTTCCGTAATAGGCTGCGATGGTGCGATAGAGATCGCGGTCGCGCACCAGCTTGACGCTGACATTGGCGTTTTCGCTTCTGTCCGTCATGGCGATGTCGAGATGCTGAACGTGCCGCGCGATGTCGGCGACCACCGTTGCCAGTTGCGCCTTGCGGTCGGCGCGGTTGCCGTCGGCAAACACGCGCACCGGCACGTCGTATTTACGGATGCGGTCGACCCGGCCGGCCAGATGATATTCGGCGCCGAAGGCCGTCTTCAGGAAACCCTCGATGATCTCGGCGTCGGTGAATGTCTTCTTCTCCGTGCGCTGGCGCGCCGCGACAGCCGGGATTTCCTCCGCGTGTGCCCGTGCCGGCCAAGCGGCAGCGCACATCGCGACCGCGAGGCTGGCTGCGACGATCCGTGAAAGTTGCGAACGGTGGTCAAAAGCGCGCATGACATCTCGACGCTGCCGCGATCGGACGGGCGTGAATGCCGAGGCGACGGAGCAAGCGCGAAGCCGTCGACCTTGCGCAGCCTCGGCTCAGTTCTTGACCACCACCGTGGTGCCGACGGAGACGCGGCTATAGAGATCGGTCACGTCCTCATTGGTCATGCGGAAGCAGCCCGACGAGACCGCTTGCCCGATCGTCTCCGGCTCGTTCGAGCCGTGAATGCGATAGAGGGTCGACCCGAGATAGAGCGCCCGCGCGCCGAGCGGATTCTCGATGCCGCCCGACATATGGCGCGGCAGGTCGGGACGCCGCGCCAGCATCTGCCGCGGCGGGGTCCAGCTCGGCCATTCCTTTTTCGCGGTGATGCGATGCACGCCGCCCCAGCGGAAACCGTCGCGCCCGACGCCGATACCGTAGCGAACCGCTTCGCCGTTCCCGAGCACGAGGTAGAGCCGCCGCTCGGCGGTATTCACGACAACCGTGCCCCGCGCATAGTTGGTCGGGTACATGACGGTCTGGCGGGGGATCCGGCTTGCGCCGGTTGAAAAGAAATTCGGTCCGCCCCCCATGATATCCCGGGAGTCCCAAAAGCCTCCCTGAGCCTGCGCCTGGCTGACGCCTGCAAGAAGCGCCGCTGCTGCAATCGATACCAGAAAGCCCCGGGTCATTTGTTCTTCCCCCTGGAAAAGCGAATTCTTGGACACGCGAACAACGTCGCAAGAAAGGCCATAATCTGCGGCATTTCGCAAGCCACGCCCACGTGAGATAGGCATGCATGCGCCCCCTTTGACGAAGTGGGCGAACAATGGTTGATCATCGCATGATCGCGATACCTGCCTGCGAACGGGAGTGGAACGAATGAACGGTGCGGAAAGCCTGGTGCGAACCCTGGTCGCGGGCGGCGTGGATGTCTGCTTCAGCAATCCCGGAACTTCCGAGATGCATTTTGTTGCCGCGCTCGATCGCGTCGAGGGGATGCGCTGCGTACTAGGCTTGTTCGAAGGCGTGGTGACCGGGGCGGCCGACGGTTATTTTCGCATGAAGGGCAAGCCCGCGTCGACGCTGCTGCATCTCGGTCCCGGCCTCGCCAACGGCCTTGCCAATCTGCACAACGCAAAGAAGGCCCATTCCGGCATCGTCAACATCGTCGGCCAGCACGCGACCTATCACATCGGCTACAACGCGCCGCTGACCTCCGACATCGAAGGGCTGGCGCGGCCGATGTCGGCCTGGGTGCGCACCTCTCCGGACGCGAAATCGGTAGCGAAGGACGGTGCGGCGGCAATCGCGGCCGCCACGAGCTCGCCGCCGCAGATCGCGACCCTGATCCTGCCGGCCGATACGGCCTGGAACGAGGCCGACGGCATCGCGCAGGTTCCCCCCGAAACCCAGCGCCCTGACTTCTCGACCGAGGCCGTCGAGAAGGCGGCCAAGGTGCTGCATGGCGACGGCGCGCATACACTGCTTCTGGTCGCAGGCAGCGCGCTGACCGAGCACGGGTTGGCGCTGGCCCAGCAGATCGCGGGCAAGACCGGCTGCAGGGTGATGGGCCAGACCTATCACCCCCGCATGGCGCGCGGCCGCGGCCGTTTCTCGATCGACCGCATCCCCTATGTGATCGAACTTGCGCTGCCGATCCTGAAGGACTTCAAGAACATCGTGCTGGTCGAGGCCAACGATCCCGTCGCGTTCTTCGCCTATCCGAACAAGCCGAGCATCCTCAAGCCGGAAGGCTGCGAGGTGCATCGCATGACCGCGTGGGGTGAGAATTCGGTCGCGGCGCTGGAGGCGCTGGCGGACGCGCTCGGCGCCAAGCCTTCCGACGTGAAGCCACAAAAACTTGCCGAGCTCAGCAAGCCGACGGGCGCGCTGAACCATGCTTCGATCGCACAGGCGATCGCCTACGCCATTCCGGAAAATGCGATCATCATCGACGAGTCGATCACGACGGGCCGCGGGTTCTTTCCGCCGACGGCCGCCGCGGCGCCGCATGACTGGCTGCAGAACATGGGCGGCTCGATCGGCTTCTCGCCGCCGGTCGCTACCGGGGCTGCTGTCGCCTGTCCGGACCGCAAGGTGATCTGCATGGTCGGCGATGGCAGCGCGATGTACACCATCCAGGCCTTGTGGACCCAGGCGCGCGAGGGCCTGGACGTCGTGACCATCGTGTTCGCCAATCGCATCTACCAGATCCTGCGCGGTGAGTTCGACGGCGTCGGCGCCGGTGAGCCGGGCAAGCGCGCGCAGGACATGCTGAAGCTCGACCGGCCGAATCTCGATTTCGTCGCGCTCGCAAAGGGCATGGGCGTCGAGGGACGCGCCGTGACCACGGCCGACGAGTTCAACAAGGCGCTTGCGGAAGCCATTGCCGCGCCGGGACCGCGGCTGATCGAAGTGCAGATGTAAGGGGTGGCCGCGCGCAAGTGGCGGCGAAGCTTTGGTCAGGGTCATCGTTGTGCGCCGATGGGTGCAGCGAAGCAATCCGATCCAGCATCACGTCAATGCCCGGATTGCGTTGTAGCTCCTGACCGCGATGATGATGCGTTGTGGTCGGAGGCGTCGTGCACGCCGAGCTGGACAGAATAATTGCCGCGCTGCAGGCGTTCTACGCACGCGAGAGCTTTCTGCTCGAGCAGGATTCCGGCGAGCGCGCCCTGACCCATCGCCTGGCGGTGCACATCGAGGCGCAGTTTTCCGGTTGGGATGTCGACTGCGACTACAATCGGCTGGGCGAACGCAGGATGCTTCTGCCGCGGGGAGCAATCGCCTCGACCGACGATTCGCTCGGCAAATCGGTCTATCCTGATATCGTCGTGCACCGGCGCGCCATTCCGGAAAACCTGCTGGCGATCGAAGTCAGGAAAGCGGCCAATCATCAGCCGCTGGACCATGACCGGCACAAGCTACGGGCGCTGACCGACGCGCATCACTGGTTCGCCTATTGGATCGGCGCTCTCCTGACGCTGGCAAGCAAGAACGTCGCCGGTGCCGAGGTTTATGTCGGGGGCGAGGCCGATCGCAGTCTGACAGCGTGGTTCACCGAGCGGCTGAAACAGGCGGGATTGATGGCGGAATAGTTCTACTGAGTCAGCAATCCCTTAGGAGGCGCGTCAGCGCCGTCTCCGGACGATGCTGCACTTCACCGGGAGAACCACGAGGCCCCGGTTCCGGGCCCCGTCCTTCGAAACGCTTGCTGGCGCAAGCTCCTCAGGATGAGGGGATAAGCTGGTTATGACGCAGCAGGGATAGCCCATGATCCGGAAAAGCATGCCTCGGGCTACAACCTGACAGGCGTGTAGCGGATTTTCATCGCGACAAACGCGGACCGTGCTTGCGCGGAGGTCATGCACAACCAAAAAGTGCACAACGAAAAGGCCGCCCCAAAGGGCGGCCGCGCCGTAAGTGCCGGTTAAACGCCTTACTGCTTGGTCGTATCGTCGGACTTCTTCGCTTTCTTGCTCTTCTTGCTCATCTTGTCCTTGGACATATCGCTCTTGCTCATGCTGTCGCCGCTTGGCGCTGCCGCCTTGTCCTGTGCGAATGCCGCGGTCGAGGAGAGAAAGGCGAGGGCAGTGGTGGCGATGATGAGTTTCCGCATGCGAGTAACCTCCGTGTTGCGTGCCGGCGCACCATAACCATACTTTCTGACCCTGCGTTCCATTGTCGCAATCAGTTATTTGTGAGGGAAAGAGCCATTCTATTGTCGCTTTTGAGTGAACGGCGCGCTCGCACGATGGCGGCCGTGCGGCCATCGAAAGAAGCTCGTCACAATCAAATCAGCGGCACAAGAGAAAACCGGAGTGAGGGCATCAAACCACAGCGCATCATTGGGGCGCGGACATGGGCGTTGGTTTGCGACGTCGCTCGAAGGTCCCGAGCGCTCGCGTCGGCCGGCGCCGACATCAAGGGCCGCGCTCGAATAAAGCGCGCAACGCGCTGCCTCGTTGGCATGCCGTTGCAACGGTAGCCATTGCGCCGTGACGTGCAATGCATTGGTAACATGGCGAATGCTCTGTGCCTTGCTCAAGATCGATTGGAGCATGGCATGGCGGATCAATCGCCGTTTTCGACAAGCATCATTCATCACATCGCGCTGCGCGTCGACGACGTCGAGGCTGGAAAGACATGGCTCACAACCATGCTTGGCTTTCGTGTGGAGCGCGAATTTCAGATTGCGGGTAATGACTTCGTCTTCCTTTCGCCCGGTGGCGCCAAGGCCCCGGTCATAGAGCTCGTTGGCGGCCCGGTGGAAAACAAGCGTCCACTTCCCGAGAATATTCCCGACATCATGAAGCTAGCCGGATGGCACCACATATGCCTGCAGGTTCGTAACGTCGAACAATGCATGTCGGATCTACGGCGCCGCGGAGTCAAAATCCTCATCGACGTGTTCGATGGTCCGCCCGGACTTGGCATAGAAAAGGTTGCCTTCATCGCCGACCCCTGGGGCAACGTCTACGAGTTGCTTCAACTCGCCAATGAAGAGCAGCCGACGGTTTCCTGACGGGAGCCTGTTCTTGTGAGTCATTCCAACCGTTGTCGGCCCACGCAATCCGGCTGGCGTCGTCATAGGCTTCGTTCGGATCGCGTCCGGGCATTTTGATGCCCGGGCGATTGCAGCGGCGAACGGAGCAAGTAGAGATCGCATGTACAGATCGCATGTACAGATCCCATCCGTTTCCAAGGATCCCGACAGGATCCCGCGCGCCGGATTTCTTCTCTGCTCTGCCGGCCTGCGCCGGTAGCGTTCAGGCGAGGCCATCAGCTTCCAGTAGCCGGCCTGCGACGCGATCAGCAGCGCGCGCGCAACCTCGGTGTTGTTGGAAAGCAGTCCCAGCGCCTGGCCACCGAAGGAATGGCCGACATAGCCGAGCGGCAATTGGTGATAGCGCTCGCGCATCCAGACGACCGCCGACGTCACGTCGAGCGCCGCCCAATCCGACATCGAGGCCTTGAAGCCGACCAGCGATCTCGGCTGGTTGTAGCCCTCCACCGCCTTCTGCCTGGAATCGCCGATGCCGCGGTAATCATAGGTCAGGACCGCGCAGCCGCGCCGCGCCAGATAGCCCGCGAAGCCGCGATAGATCTTGCGCGGCACCGCGGTCGCCGAATTGATCAGGACGGCGTGGCTCTTGGCACCCCTCGGCAGGAATAGCGTCGCGCCCAGCTTGTAGCCGTCCGCGGCCGGGACGGTGATATCGTCGGTGAAAACGTCGTCCAGCGCAGCTTCCGTCACCACGATTTCCCCCGTGCTGCTCCTTCGTCTCCAGCAAATGCGAATTCAGCTTTTGCCGCAAGGGTTTGTCAAAGCATGATCCGGAAAAGCAGCCCCTCTATCAAAAACCGGGAGCGCGATGGTGGTTAACCGATCCCCATCGCGCGCTACCGGGCTTGGAATTGCAACTAGCAGACTCCCGGTAGCCTGTGTATAACGCGGCGCTTCATTCTTCCTCGGTAAGTAGCGGTTTTTGCTACAGGAGTTAACGCCATGTCCGAGCGGTGGACACCCGATAGCTGGCGCGCCAAGCCGGTGCTGCAAGTGCCCGAATATCCCGACATCAAGGCGCTCGCCGATGTCGAGGCGCAACTGGCGACGTTTCCGCCGCTGGTTTTTGCAGGTGAAGCCCGCAACCTGAAAAAGGCGCTGGCGCGGGTCGCCACGGGCGAAGCCTTCCTGCTTCAAGGCGGCGACTGCGCCGAAAGCTTTGCCGAGCATGGCGCCAACAATATCCGCGACTTCTTCCGCGTCTTCCTGCAAATGGCGGTGGTGCTGACCTATGCCGGCGCGGTGCCGGTGGTGAAGGTCGGCCGCATCGCCGGACAATTCGCCAAGCCGCGCTCCTCGCCGACCGAAACCGTTGGCGGCGTCGAGCTGCCGAGCTATCGCGGCGACATCGTCAACGACATCGCGTTCACCGCGCAGTCGCGCACGCCCGATCCGCAGCGCCAGTTGATGGCCTATCGGCAATCGGCGGCGACGCTCAATCTGCTCCGCGCCTTCGCCACCGGCGGCTTCGCCAATCTCGGCAGCGTGCATCAGTGGATGCTCGGTTTCCTGAAGGATTCTCCGCAATCGCGGCGTTACCGGGAACTGGCCGATCGCATTTCCGAGGCGCTGAATTTC
>Ga0207693_10001994_pt1 | contig 17915 bp, 13 predicted proteins | sample LARL81metaG_FD_184347 | JGI IMG/M metagenome (GOLD analysis project Ga0207693, IMG submission 184347) | Corn, switchgrass and miscanthus rhizosphere microbial communities from Kellogg Biological Station, Michigan, USA - LAR L8-1 metaG... | ecosystem: Host-associated > Plants > Roots >...
GCCGGCCGGGACGCTGCCGCTGCTGCTGGCCGGCGGGGTGAGCCAGTTCCTGCTCAGCCTGCCCGCCGGCGTGCCCGCCCAGGTCACGGTGGGCGGCGGCGCGTCGTTCGTCTCACTCGACGGCCAGCAGCTGACCGGGATCGCGGGCGGGACCGTGGTGACATCACCGGGCTGGGCGGCCGCCACGTCGCGGTACGACATCGACGCTACCTCGGGGTTCTCGCGGCTGGCGGTCAGCAGGCAGGCCGCGGGCGGCTCCTAGCCGCTGTGATTGGATAGAAGACTATGGACATCGGAATCGGACTGCCCAACACGGTCCCGGGCACCGAGGGCCGCAGGCTCGTCGACTGGGCCAAGGACGCGGAAGAGGCCGGGTTCAGCACGCTGGGCACCATCGGCCGCATCGTCTACCCGAACTACGAAGAGCTGATCTCCCTGGCCGCCGCCGCCGCGGTCACCAGCCGGATCCGGCTGACCACCAGCGTGCTGCTGGCGCCCCTGTACGCCAACACCGCGCTGTTCGCCAAGCAGGCCGCCTCGCTCGACCGCCTGTCCGGCGGGCGCCTGGTGCTCGGCCTGGGCCTGGGCGGGCGTGACGACGACTACAGCGCCAGCGCGCTGCCGACCACGGGCAAGGGCCGTCGCCTGGACCAGCAGCTGACCGAGATGAAGCGGATCTGGTCGGGCGAGAAATACGGCTTCGCCGGGGCGATCGGGCCCGAGCCGGTGCGGCCCGGCGGCCCCGAGCTCATCCTCGGCGGCGCGGCTGAGGCCAGCTTCCGGCGGGTCGCCCTGCTCGGCGACGGCTGGATCATGGGCGGCGGCACGCCGGAGATGTTCGCCCAGGCCGCGGCCGCGGTCGACCAGGCCTGGGCTGAGGCGGGCCGGCCGGGCAAGCCGCGCAAGCTGTCGCTGGCCTACTTCGCGCTAGGGCCGGAGGCCCGCGGCCACGCGGACAGCTACCTGCTGGACTACTACGGCTTCCTGGGCGACATCGCCCGGCAGATCGCGGCGGGCGCCGCGGTCAGCACCGAGATGGCCAGGGGCTACGCCGCCGCCTTCGAGGCGGCCGGCTGCGACGAGCTCATCTTCATCCCCACCACCGCTTCACCGGACCAGGTCACCCTGCTCGCCGGCGCCGTCCTTTGACTTCCACTCCGCTTTGAAGGGCGGAGATTCCCGCCTGTCACGCCACATTCTGGCGCGACTCCGGGAGGGTTCCTGCTTCATTGCGCTGTGCCGGGGCAGGCCCTGGTCTTACCGGCGCTCCACAGGCTGACACCGCCAGCCCGGCGGCCTTCGCGACGTTCACGTCCCGGTCGAGCCACACCCCGCACGCCTGGCACTGCCAGGCCAAACGCCCGGGCAAGCGCGGCGAACTGGCCCGGCGTCGGATAGTTGCACGTTTATCTGGTTTCGCGATCATGTACCGCATCCTCACCATCAGCCTGAAGGCCGGCTCACTCACGGACAACTTGGTAGCGACCCGCGGACGGCGGCCAGGTAGCGCAGCAGGGCGTCGCGGTTGCGGCTCAGGCAGTCGATGCGCTGCCCGAGCCGCTCGGCCTCGCGCTCGAGCAGCCGCGCGGTGTCCGCGGTGAGGCACTGCGCGGGCAGGTGGATGCCGCAGTCGAGGAACGGCAGGATCCGCCGGATGATCTCGGTGGTCAGGCCGGCCTCGAGCAGCCCGCGGATCTGCGTGACCCGGCTGGCGTCGGCCTCGCCGTAGCTGCGGTACCCGCTGCTGTCCCGTTCGGGGTGCAGCAGGTCCTGTTCCTCGTAGTAACGGAGCAGCCGGGCGGGGACGCCGGTCCGGCCGGACAGCTCACCGATCCGCACGGGTGCCCCCGGGATTTGCCTTCACACTAGTGTGAAGGTTGCAGCATGGCCCCGTGCTTCCCGACGACGCTGTGTTTCCCGGCCACCCTGCGCTTCCCGCTGCGTTCCCCTGGATGGGCCTGCTGGCCCTGTCCGCGGCGGCCTTCACCGACGTGACGACCGACCTGCTCCCCGCCGGTCTCCTGCCGCAGATGAGCGGCAGCCTGCACGTGACCGAGGCCCGCGCCGGGCTGCTGGTCGGGGCCTTCGCCGTCGCCTCGGCGCTGGCCGCGATCCCGGTCACCGCGGCCCTGCGGGGGCTGCCCCGCCGGCCCGTGCTGCAGTGCGTGCTGGCCGGCTTCGCGCTGCTCGACGCCATCACGGCGGTCTCGCCCTGGTACCCGCTGACCTTCGCGGCCCGGCTGCTGGCGGGCGTCATGGGCGGCACGCTGTGGTCGATGCTGGCCGGGTACGCGGCCCGGATGGTCCCGGCCGCCCAGCGCGGCCGCGCCATCGCGGTCGTCCTGGCCGGCATCACCGTGGCGCTGTGCGCCGGCATCCCGGCCGGAGCGGCGCTGGCCGGCGTGCTCGGGTGGCGGGCCGTCTTCGGCCTGCTGGCGGCCCTGGCGCTGCTGCTCGTGCCCTGGGTCCGCGGCCGGGTTCCCGCCCTGCCCGGTGAGCCCTCGGCCCGCCGGCGCAGCCGGCCAGGGCAGCAGCGCCGGCCCGCGTCGCGCCAGGTGGCGACCGGGCCCGGCGTGCCCGCCATCCTCGCCGTCACCTTGCTGCTGCTCACCGGGCACCAGGCGATGTACACCTACGTGGCGCCGTTCGCCCCGCACCGGGCCGGGGCGGTCCTGCTCGTCTTCGGCCTGGCGACGGCGGCCGGGATCGGGGTCACCGGCATCGTCGCGGACCGGCACCTCAGGGCCGCCCTGCTCACCGCCCTGGCCGGGATCGCCGCCGCCATGGGTGCCCTGGGCCTGGCCGGGCATCAGCCGGCCGTGCTGCTGGGCGCGGCGGCGCTGTGGGGCGCGGCGTTCGGCGGGGCGCCGACGCTGCTGCAGACGGCGCTGGTGGACGCGGCGGGCCCGGCTCGTGCCGACGTGGCGACCGCGCTGCAGACCACGGTGTACAACATCGGCATCGCCGCCGGGTCCGTGGCCGGCGGCCTCGCCCTCGGCCAAGCCGGTGCCGCGGCCCTGCCCTGGGTCACCCTGGTGTGCTGCGCCGCCGCGCTGGGCGCGGTCGCCGCCGCGCGCCGGCACGCGTTCCCGGCCGCCCGGGCGCATCCGGCGGCACCGCCCCTTGACGAGGCGGGCGCGGGCGCGATTAATACATATTGCCGATAGTGAAAGCGGGGACCAGGGATGCCCATGTTCAGCGGAGTGACCGGTCAGGTGTACTACAAGGCGTGGCGGGTGCCGCCGCCGCGGGCGGCGGCCGTGGTCTTCCTGCACGGCTTCGGCGAGCACTCGGGCCTGTATCACCGGTACGGCAACGCGCTGAACGCCGCCGGGATCGACCTGTGGGCGCTCGACGAGATCGGCCACGGGCTCACTGAGGGAGAGCGTGCCGTCATCCGTTCGGTCGATGACCTGGTGGAGAACGGCCGCCGGCTGACCGCCATCGCCGAGGCCGCCCAGCCCGGCCAGCCGGCCTGGCTGGCCGGCCATTCGCTCGGGGCGGCGGCCGCCGCGGTGTCCGCGACCCGCGATCCCGGCCGGTACGCCGGGCTCATCCTGTCCGGAGCGGCGATATCCCCGCTGGACTGGGTCCTCGCGCTCGGCGAGGACGGTGCCCCGGACCTCGACCTGGACCCGGCCGGCCTGTCGGCCGACCCCTTCTACCTGGACGAACTGGCCTACGACCCGCTGGCGTTCACCAGCGCGGCCGGCGCCCGCAGCCTGGCCGCCGTGCTCCCCCCGGCCTGGGACGAACTGGCGGCCGGCTTCGGGCAGGTGACGCTGCCCGTCCTGTTCGTGCACGGCTCGGAGGACCCGGTGGTCCCGGCCGAGCACGCCCGGGCGTGGGCCGCCCGGCTGAAGCGGGGCCGCCTGGCGGAATTCCCCGGGGCCCGCCACGACATCCTGAACGAGACCGTCCACCGTGAGGTGGCCGCGGCCGTCACCGGGTTCGTGCTGGGGGCTGCGTAAGCACCCGCGACGGGAATATCGGCGCGACCGCGGCAGTTGGCGCGGTCGTGACGGAACAGGCGGAAAAAGAAGACGTGCAGTTCTGGTTCGATCCGCTGTGCCCCTGGGCCTGGATCACCTCCCGCTGGATGCTGGAGGTCGAGAAGGTCCGGCCGGTGCGCACCGACTGGCGGATCATGTCGCTGGCCTACCTCAACCTCATCCAGCACGAGGGCAAGGGCCTGACCGAGGAGTACCTGGAAGGGATGAAGAAGGCCTGGGGGCCGATCCGCGTGGTCGCGGCCGCCGCCCAGCAGCGCGGCCAGGACATTCTCGGGCCGCTGTACACAGCCATCGGCACCCGGCTCCACAACGAGGGCCGCCGCCAGGACCCGCAGGTGATCCCCGACGCCCTGGCCGAGGTCGGCCTGCCCGCCTCGCTGGCCGCCGCCGCCGACAGCGACGAACTCGACCAGCTCATCAAGGACTCGCACAACGAGGCCTTCGACGAGGTCGGCATCGACGTGGGCACCCCGGTCATCCGCATCGCCGGGAGCACCATCTTCGGCCCGGTTGTCACGCCCATCCCGCGCGGCGAGGCAGCCGGGAAGCTGTGGGACGGGGTGGCCCTGGTGACCGCGACCGACGGTTTCTTCGAGCTCAAGCGCACCCGGGACCGCAAGCCGTCCTTCGACTGAGCAGAGCTAGCTGAGCAGGGCCGCTGGCATCGCATCACCGGGACCTGGTGCGCAACCCGTTTGGCATGTGTTACTTCTTGGCACACGCACGTTGGCTGCGACACAAGGTGGTGCGATGCCGGATCGTCCGATCGAGTTCGACCAGACAGGCACGATAGCCCGGGTCCGGTTGCGGGGCACCGCGGTGCTCTCATCGCCGATGCTGAACCGGGGCACCGCATTCACGCTGGCCGAACGGGAGGCGCTCGGGCTCACCGGCCTGCTGCCCGGCGGCGTGTCGACGATCGAAGGGCAGCTGCGCCGGGTCTACGCGCAGTACCTTCGCCAGCCCGACGACCTGGCCAAGAGCCTGCACCTCGGCCAGATCCGGAACCGCAACGAGGTGCTGTTCTACCGGCTGCTGGCCGAGCACATCCACGAGATGCTGCCGATCGTGTACACCCCGACGGTGGCGACCGTGATCGAGCGGTACAGCCTGGAGTTCAGCCGGCCGCGCGGGGTGTACCTGTCGGTGGATCGTCCCGATCAGGTGGAGACGGCCTTCCGCAACTACGGCCTGGACGCCGACGAGGTCGACCTGATCGTCGCCACCGACTCCGAGGGCATCCTGGGCATCGGTGACTGGGGCGTGGGCGGCATCGCGATCGCGGACGGGAAACTGGCCGTCTACACCGCGGCGGCCGGGCTGCATCCCCGCCGGGTCATCCCGGTCGTGCTGGACACCGGGACCGACAACGAGGCCCTGCTGGCCGAGGACATGTACCTGGGCGCCCGCCACCCGCGGGTCAGGGACGAGCGGTACGACCAGCTGATCGACGCCTACGTCAGCACCGCGACCAAGCTCTTCCCGCACGCGATGCTGCACTGGGAGGATTTCGGCGCCGCCAACGCCCGCCGCATCCTGCTGAAGTACGCCGGTACCCACTGCACCTTCAACGACGACATCCAGGGCACCGCCGCGGTGGTGCTGGCCGCCGCGCTGTGCGCCATCCGGGCCGCGGGCGTGGCGATGCGCGACCAGGTGATCGTCATCCACGGCGCGGGCACGGCCGGGATCGGGATCGCGGACGCGCTGCGGCAGGTCATGATCGACGAGGGGCTCAGCCTGGACGAGGCCACGGCCCGGTTCTACGCGCTTGGCAGCCGGGGGCTGCTGGCCGACGGCTACCCGGGGACGCTGCGCGACTTCCAGGTGCCGTACGCCAGGACGGCCGAGGAGGTAGCCGGCTGGCAGCGCGACGCGGACGGCCGCGTCGGCCTGGCCGAGGTGGTGTCGCGCACCCGCCCCACCATGCTGATCGGGACCTCCACCCAGCCGGGCGCGTTCTCCGAGGCGATCGTCACCGAGATGGCCGAGTACGCCGAGCGGCCCGTCATCATGCCGCTGTCCAATCCGACCTCCCGGTCCGAGGCCCAGGCGGCCGACCTGATCGCCTGGACCGGCGGCCGGGCGCTCATCGCGACCGGCAGCCCGTTCCCGCCGGTGTCCTACGGCGGGGTCGAGTACCAGGTCGCCCAGGCCAACAACGCGCTGATCTTCCCCGGCCTCGGGCTCGGCGTCACCGTCAGCCGGGCCCGCCGCGTCAGCGACGGCATGCTGGTGGCGGCGGCCGACGCGCTGGCCGCCATGGCCGACGCCTCCGCACCGGGTGCGGCCGTACTGCCGCCGGTCACCCGCATGCGCGAGGTGTCCGCCGCGGTAGCCGAGGCGGTTGCCCGGGCTGCACGGGCCGAAGGGCTGTCGGAGGTACCGCTGGATGGCCTGGCCGAGCGGGTCCGCGCGGCCATGTGGGAACCCGCCTATCCCAAGGTGCAGGCCATCTGACGGCCCCGCGGAACTGTCTCAGGCGCCGAGGGCCATGAAGGAGTGCGCCGTGGCCTCGGCGCTCGGGTCGTCGCCGACCGCCCGGCGCGCCGCCAGGAGCGCCTCGGCGAGCGGCGCGCCCCGTTGCAGTGCGTCGTGCAGCGCCAGCATGAGCGGCACCACGGCCCGGTCGTTGACCGGGAGGATGCTGGCCACGATCCCGGCCGCGCCGAGCGGGACCAGGCTGCTCACCAGGCCGAGGAGCTCGTCGGCACCCACCGGCGCGGCCACCCCGGAGTCGCAGCCGGCCAGGACCAGCCGGTACGGCGCGCGGCCGAGGCGCTCGAAGTCGTGCACGGTCAGCGGCCCGTCGTCGAGCAGGATGGACGAGAACATGGGGTTGTCCGCCCGGAACGACCCGTGGGCCGCGATGTGCGCCAGCCACGCGCCGTCCAGGGCGCCGAGCACCTGCTCGGCGGTCGCGCTGCCCCGGCCGAGCATCACCGCGCCGGGATAGCGGGCGCGCAGCGGCTCGACCTCGGCTCCCTGGCTGGCGAGCCCGGGTCCGACGACCAGGGCGGTGTGCTGCGGGGACGGCGGCGTCATCCGGCGTGCGCGGAGCCAGGTCGCCGCGGACGGCGCCACGGTCACGGCGCGGTCGCGCAGCGACGGCATGAGCGTCCACGGCACCGCCCGGAGCCGGCCCGGAGGGACGATCACGACCGGGCCGTCCCCGAGGCCGGTGACCGCGTCGCCGAGCAGGGAGTCCTCCAGCTTGGCGCCCCGGTGCTTGAACACCACCTCGTCCCCGGGCTGCACGCGCCCGCGGGCCAGGCGGCGCAGCACGAAGCGGGTCATCTCGACCTCGCGCTCGGGGACGGGCCCCACCGTGTGCAGGCGTACCCGCCGGCCCGCGACGACGACCGCGTGCAGGGCGTCGTCCACCGTGACGAGCTCGACCAGCGTGCTCGGCCCGAGCTCGGCGGCCAGCTCGTCCAGGTCGAACTGGCCGTCGCCGGACCCGTGGCGGCCGGGCAGCCGGCGGGTGCGGGCCTGGACCTCCGCCTCGAGCCGCCGCCGCTCACGCTCCAGGGCGTTCCGGCGCGCGGCGGCCATCTCGGTGCTTCCGAGGAGCCGGCTGACGCTGCGCAGCGCCTCGAGATCGGCCGTCAGCTCCTTGTTCTCCCCGGCCGGGGCGCTCCGCGCGGTCAGCGCGGTCGCCCGCCACCGCTCACTCCAGAACAGCAGCCGGCGGGCGTCACCCCGCGTGAGCGCGTCACGCTGGGCCAGCGTGGCGAGCTCCGCGCCGTGGGCCGTGCCGTACGCGCGCAGCTCGGTGGCGCCGAGCCGCATCTGGTGCTCCTCGAGGGCGTCGAGGCCCCGGGCGCAGGCGGCGACGGTGGCCCGGGCGTTACCGCGGGCCTCGGCCTGGAGGGCCCGGGCCAGCCAGGCCACGCTGCGGGACAGCGGCGGCCCGCTGCGGCGGGACCGCGCGGTGCGCTCCAGGTGCGGTTCGGCCTCGCTCACCCTTCCACGGGCCAGAGCGATGCGCCCGGCCAGCAGGTGCGCCTGCATCGCCTCACTGCTCCGGACCGCGTCCAGGCGGGCGGCCACGCCCTCGGCGTACCGGAACAAGGCAGAGGAGTGATCGTCCGTGGCATACCTGGCCTCGGCCAGGACGAGGCTGGCCCGCGCCTCCCACAGCGGGCGCCGCTGCGCCTGGAATTGCCGGCGCGCCTGGCGTGCCCGCTGCCTGGCGTCGGCTGGGTGGCCCGCGGCCAGGGCCGCGGTGGCCGCGGCGAACAGCAGGTCGGCGGTCCTGAACGCGTTCCCGCCTCTTGGCGGTATCCGGCTGAGCGCGGTGTCTGCTTCCTGTACCGCCTCCGCGGCCAGCCCGGCGGCCAGCCGTGCCCGGCAGCGGTCGACGGGGAGATCGGGGTTGGTGTAGCGAAGCGCGTCATAGCGGTTCGCCGCCTCGTCGAAGTAGGTGAGCGCTTCGGGCAGGTCGCCCCGGAAGAGCGCTGCCAGCCCGCGGTTGTGCCGGGCCTTGGCGTACTCGAGTTCCTGGCCGGTCGCGGCGAACAGCTCTTCGGCCAAGGCAAAATCCGCCGCAGCGCGCGCGGGGAATCCCAGGGCGAGAAAGAGCTCGGCGCGGTGGGTCAGTGTTCGCGCTTCCCAGATCGCATCACCTTCCCGGCGAAGGTAAGACAGAGCGCGGTTCAGGTCCTGATGAGCTTCCTGGAGCCGGCCCAGGTCCTTCAGGACCGAGGCGCGCCGCAGCAGGACGCGGCCGGCCAGGCCGCCGTGCGAGGCCTCCACCGCCCGGTTCAGCAGAGCCAGCCCCTGCTGGCTGCGGCCCGTCCAGGCGAGCGCCGCCCCCAGCGTCGCCTGCATGTCCACCTCACGCTCCGGGCGGCCGGACGCGCGCGCCAGCCCGATTCCCTTTTTCAGCTCGGCGATCGCCCCCGGGAGATCACCGCGGTCGCGCAGGACGATGCCGATCGCGTGATGAGCCAGCGATGCGTCATATGCATCAGGCTGGCCCGCCAGCACGGTTCGTGCAGCTAGAAGGGCGTCCTGCGGTCTGGACAAAGCAAGCGCCAGGAGCTGCGCTGTATCAGAATCTCCCGGCGTCACTCCGATAATGCTAGACAGTTCCCGGCACCATTCAAACGGCAATTGGGGAGGCTGACGATGACAGTGGATGATAACGAGCCCCGGAGCCGCCTGCACGCGCAGGTCGGGCTGATGCTGTCCGGCATCCGGGGAGTGACAGAGGGTCTCGACGGGGCCGCCGCCCACCCAGCCGACTGGGCGGACCAGGGTTACGTGAACTACCACCACCGTCAGAACACCCTGCTGGTCCGCGACGCGGACGTGGAGCGCGTGACCGCGGCGCTGCCCGCCACGGCCGTGGTGCACGACAACAACGTGCGCGGCCTGACCCGCCTGGAGTTCGATCCCGGCGAGCGCCGGAACGTAGAGGAAGCCTGCACTCACCTTGACCGGACTCTCGGCGAGGGGGTCGCCACTCCCGATCATGTCCTCTACGTGTGCCGGACCAACAGCACCTGCCCGGCCACGGAACCGGAGGAGGTCGAGGCGGGCGCGAAGCCGCATCCGGCCGTGTCTGACCAGCGAGATGACGGTGAGGGCGTCCTGGTGGCGGTGCTCGACAGCGGCCTGCTGCCTGACGCCGCGGCCGCGCACGCGTGGCTGGGCGGCGTGGACGGCGACCTGGAGAACCCGATCGGCGGCTACCCGCCCCGGATCCTGCCCTACGCGGGTCACGGGACGTTCGTGGCCGGAGTGGTGCGGACCATGGCCCCGAAGGCCGAGGTGTGGGTGGGCAGGACGTTCGTCAAGGCGGGCGCCATCTACGAGTCCGACCTGGTGCGGCAGCTGACCGAGGCGCTGGCCATGGGCGCGGAGGTGATCTCCCTGTCGTTCGGCACCAACAGCCGCCGCAATATCCCGCTGCTCGGATTCGAGATAGTCGAGGAACGGCTGCGCAGCCACGCCGGGACGGTCCTGGTGGCCGCGGCCGGGAACGACTCGTCCCGGCGGCCGTTCTGGCCGGCGGCCTATCCCTGGGCGGTCGGCGTCGGCGCTCTCAACGCCGACGGGGACGGCCGGGCGTCGTGGAGCAATTACGGTCCCTGGGTCGACGTCTTCGCGCCGGGCGAGGGTCTGGTCAACGCCTTCGCCGAGGGCCGGTACCAGTGCACCGAACCGCCCAACGCCGGCCAGTGGCGGGAGTTCGGCGGCATGGCCCGGTGGAGCGGGACCTCCTTCTCGACGCCGATGGTCGCGGGGCTCATCGCGGCCCGCATGTCGCGCACCGGGGAGACCGGCCAGCAGGCCGCGCAGGCCCTGCTGACCCGGGCCCGGTCCCAGACTATGCGCGGCGTGGGGCCGGTGATCCTCCCGGGCCAGGCCTACTGACGCCGCGGCGGGCTCAGGTCGCGGCGGAGGCCGTCCAGTCCGCCACGACCTGGCGCAGCACCGGAAGCGGCAGCGAGCCGTGGTCCAGGACGGCGGAGTGGAAGTCGCGGATGTCGAAGGCGGCGCCCAGCCGGGCCCTGGCCTCGTCCCGCAGCCGCAGGATCTCGCGCTGCCCGGTCAGGTACCCAAGCGCCTGGCCGGGCAGCGCGATGTACCGGTCGATCTCGGCATCGACGAAGTCTTCCGGCATGGGCGAGTGAGCCAGCGCGAACGCCCGCGCTCGCGCCCGGCTCCAGCCGCGGGCGTGCAGGCCCGTGTCGACCACGAGCCGGACCGCGCGGAACGCGGCACTGCCCAGCATGCCGAGGCGCTGCACGTCGTCGGAGTACAGGCCGAGCTCGTCGGCCAGCCGCTCGGCGTACAGGCCCCATCCTTCACCGTGCGGCACGACATAGAACCCCGACAGCAGCAGCGGCAGGCCGGGCACGAGCTGCGCCCGCGCGAACTGCGCGTGATGACCGGGGACTCCTTCGTGGAAGGCCATGGCCTCCAGGGCCCAGCTCCCCGCGTGCCCGGGCCGCACGTCGTTGAACAAGTACGCGCCGGGGCGTGAGCCGTCCCTGGCCGGCGGCGAGTAGTAGGGCGGCGCGCCGAACTCGGCCATGTGCGACGGCATGGGATCGACGGCGCACGGCGGCGGCAGCGGCGGGCGGAACATGTCCGGCAGCCGTTCCTCGGCGCGCGCGATCGCGGCGGCCGCGCGCGCCATCGCGGCCGCGCCATCCGGCGCGGCGGGCCCGGCGTCGTCGCGGAACCGCACCATGATCTCGCCAGCGTCGGCGGTGCCGAACACCCGCCGGCCGAGCTCGCTTACCTGCTCCTCGATCTCCGCTAGGGCGGCCAGGCCCAGCCGGTGCAGCTCATCCGGGTCGAACGGGAGCGTGGTCCCGTTCCTGACGCAGCCCGCGTACGCGGTCACGCCGCCGGGGACGTAGAGCAGCCCCGCCTGATCGGGCTGCCGTGACGAGGGCAGGAGCCCGGCGAGCAGATCGGCGTACCGGCCCATGGCCGGGCGGATCTCGTCCCGGACGACGCCTTCGATGTCGTCCCGCCACGCCGCCGCCCCCGCCCAGCCTGCGGGCGGCTGGTGAGCGAGCAGGGGATCCCGTTCCGGGTGCGACAGGTGGTGCCTGAGCTGCCTGATCGCGTCGCTGACGAGCGGGGCGACGGGCCGCAGGCCATCGCGCACGGCGGCGCGCAGCCTGGCCGCGTGCTGCCCGAGGTAACCGGGGATCTGCCGGCACCTGGCCAGGTAGGCCAGAGCGCTGACCGGGTCGCTCACGCTCGAGCGCGACCCGGTCAGGAGCACGAGCGACGGACCGCCAAGCGGGAAGGTCGTCACGCTGAACTCGTACACCCGGGACTCGGCCGCGGCCAGTTCCCTGGCCGCCGTGTCGCGGGTCGTTTCGAGCAGTACCTGGCTTGCGGTGTCGCCCGGGCCGGCCTCAGCCGCGGCGCAGCGGGCGATGACGTCGACGAGCCGTCCGCGCCAGGCCTGCTGGTAATCCGGCGACAGGTCCGGTACCGCGTCCTCGTAGCCAGGGACCGACATCAGCGACGCCGAAAAGGGATCACCGCTGAGCAGGACCCGGGCAAGCTCGTCGGCCAGCGTCCCGATGGTCTCCCCAGCCGTCATCGCTGGTAACTCGCCAGGCCGGCCGGGGTCGCCGTACCCGGCGCGCCTAGCCAATCGTGATCCATTCGGTGACGACGTCTCGCAGTCCGCTTCGGGTGAAGACCAGGCTGAGCGGTCCGCTTCGGAGGTCGCCGACGGCGAAGCGGCCGAAACGGTCAGCATCGACCCAGCGGGACTCCGCCTGCTGCTGGCGGACTTCGATGCGTGCGGGGGCGGCCGGGTTCAGCTGGCCGACGAGCCGCCAGGACCCGGCGCGCTCCCCCGGCTCGATTTCGATCTCCACGCTGAGGTCGGCCGCATCGAATACCGCCATCCTCGCGGGTGCGTCCGAACGCGTGCCGGACCTGGCCGGGGCAAGCCCTGATCCTGAACTCAACGCGGCGAGCTCGGCATCGACCGCTCGCAGGTCGTAGCTGCCTTTCGCCAATTCTACCGACCAGTCAGGGGCCTCTTCGGAGCCGCCCAGCATCTCACGCACCGCGGCCAGGAGCCCGTCGTCGTCTAGCCCGCTCACCGGGTTGGCCGGCTGGACGCCGTCCCGGACGGGGATGTCATCGCCGCTCATAGTGCCCTCCGTACTCGATGCACGCTCTGCAAGGCTGAGCGGCGCCCTGCCGTCTCCTGCGCTTCTTACTCCATCATGAGACGGCAAGCCCGCGTTAGATACCACCGTTGTCAAGTAGTTTTCTGAGCTGGCTCAGGCAGCGCGCGCGGGTGGGCCCGAGGCTGCCCACCGGCATCTGAAGGTGGGCGGCCACCGCCTGGTACGATGGCGGGCCGTCCTCCGGGTCGATGACCAGTGCCCGCAGAACCCGCTGGCAGATGTCGGTGAGCTGCCGGAAGGCCTGCCACAGCAGAGCGAACTGCTCGACGGCGAGCAGGGGCTCATCGGCCGGGGAGCCGTGGCTGAGCAGGCGCTCCATGAGATCATCATCGGCGCTGACCGTGGGCCGCGACCGTCGTATGAGAGCGAGGCACTGACGCCGGCACGTGGTGGCCAGCCAGCCGGCCAGCCGCTCCGGCTCGCGGATCCGGTCGAGGTTCTGCAGCAGGGCCAGCCATGTCAGCTGCACGGCGTCGGCGGCGTCCTCGGTGTTCAGCCCCATTTTCCTGCAGATCGACCAGACCAGGCCGGAGTAGCGGTCAACCAGCTGGTCCCAGGCTTTCCTGTCGCCGGCCGCGGCGGCTCGCACCCAGCCGGGAACGGGATCATCCGCCTCGCCGCCGGCCCATGGATCTCCCCTGGCCACCACCGTCATCACACCCCCATCGCCACGAAGGAACACGCCGTCGCCACTGTGACGGGATCGCCGGTCGCGGCCGCGTCCGCCCGGGCCAGCCGCAGCGCTTCGGGGAACCCGGCGCCGGCGGTCACGCCCTCGTGCAGCGATCGCATGACCGAAGGGGTGACCCGGTCACTGACCGGGACCACGGCGGCGACGATGCCGACGGTGCCCCGGGGCATCAGGCTAGCGGCCAGACCGAGAAGCTCGTCGGCCCCGGCGGGCGCCGCGCGGCCTGATTCGCACGAGGCCAGCACGAGACGGTACGGCGCCTGGTTCATGCCCTCGAGGTCGTAAACCGTCAGCGGCCCGTCATCGAGCTGCAGCGACGAGAAGAGCGGGTTGTCCGCGCGGAAGGTGCCGTGCGCCGCGACATGCGCGAGCCACGAGTCGTCGATCGCGGCCATCACCCGGCTGGCGGTCGCCGTCCCGCCCGCCACGACGATGGCCTGCGGGTACAGGTCGGCCAGGCGCTTGATCTCGGCCTCGGCCTCGGTGAGATCAGGACCGCTGACCAGGGCGACGGCCCGGTGGGGCGGCTCACGGGCCGACCGGGCGCGCAGCCAGGCCGCCGCGGAGGGGCTCACGCTGACCGCCCGGTCGCGCAAGGCCGGCAGCAGCCCCCAGGGGACGGCGTTCAGCCTGCCAGGCGGAACCACCACCGCCGCGGGGGCGTCGAGCCCGGCCGCGGCCGGGCCGAGCAGCGCCTCCTGCAACAGGCGGCCGGCCTCGGCTAGGGCCTGCCCGGGGTCAGGCACCGGCCTTCCGTCCGCGAGCCGCCGCAGCAGGAAACGCGCGAAGTCGACCTCCCTGGCCGCGTCCGCGGCGCTGCCCACGGAGTGCACCCGGACGCCCGACCGGCGGGCCGTTACCGCGTGCAGGGCGCCGTCGAGCTCGACCAGGTCGATCAGGACCGTGCCGTCCAGCGTACGGAGCAGGTCCGGCAGCCTGAACGGGAGGGCGTGCGCCGCGGTCGCTCCCGGCGTGCGCAGGATGCGGGCTCGCACCGCGGCCTCCAGCCGGGCGCGTTCCCGCCGCAGGGCCGGGACCAGCGCGACCGCGACCAGGTCGCGATCGAGCCGGCGGCTGACCTCCCGCAGGGCAGACAGCTCACGGCCGAGCTCGCCGTCGTGCGGCAGCCGGGCCGGCGTCACGGCCTGGACGGTGGCCCGCCAGCGCTCGCTCCAGGCCAGCAGCTGCCGCCCGCTTGCCCGGTTCAGCGCGGCCCGCTGCCCGAGGGCGGCGAGTTCACGGCCGTGGGTGGTGACCGCGGCCCGGAGCTCGCTCGCCCCGAGCAGCTGCTGCTGCCCGGCCAGGATGGCCAGGCCCTGGCGGCACGCGGACAGCATCTCGGCCTCGTGCCCGCGCAGCTGGCGCAGCAGCGCCCGCGCCAGCAGCGCCCGGCTCCGGCCGAGCGGCGGACCGCTCCGCCGTGGCCTGGCCGCGATGGCCAGGTGGTCGGCGGCCAGCCGGGTCGCGCCGCGCCGCAGGGCCAGCTGCCCGGCCAGCAGATGCGCCTCGGCCGACTCCTCAGCGCCGATGGCATCGAGCTGGCGGGCAGCTGAGCAGGCGAGGCGGTAGACGCCGAGGCTCGTGTCGCCGCCGGCGGAACGAGCCTGCGCTAGTACCAGGCGGGTCCGGGCGGACCACTGGTCCCGGCGCTGACGGCGGAACAGCCGCCCGGCCTCCTGCGCCCGTTCGCCGGCCGCTACCGGATCGCCGTGGGCCAGTGCCGCGACCGCCGAGGAGTACAGCAGCTCGGCGGACTTGGTGGAGCCCCGGTCCTCCTGCCTCAGGCGCCGGGCGGCGGCGTCCGTCTCCGCCCACGCGTCCGCCGTCAGCCCGGCCGACAGCAGGACCGCGCACCTGTCGATGGCCACGTCCGGCATGGGCGTGCCCAGCCGGTCGTAGCACTGGCTTGCCTCGGCGAGGAATTCCAGGGCCTCGGGCACGCGGCCGGAAGCGGCCGCGACCAGCCCGCGGTTGTGCCGGGCGGTGGCGTACTCCCATTCCTGCCCGGCCAGCTCGTACTGCCGCTCGGCGCGGACGAAATCGGCGTCGGCCCGCCTGGTCTGGCCCATCTCGAGCAGGATCAGGCCGCGGTGGCTGCGGGCCCTGGCTTCCCAGAGGAAGTCTCCGTGCCGGTGCAGGATGGCCACCACCTGGCCGAGGTCGGACAGCGCCTCGTCGCGGCGGCCGATGAGGCCTCGCACGGCGGCGCGGCGCATCAGCACCCGGCCGGCCAGTTCCCCGCGCGCCGCGAGAACCGCCCCGTCGAGGTGAGCCAGGCCCCGGGCGGTGCTGCCGGCCAGCACCAGCGTCACCCCGAGACTGGCCCGGACGTCTGCCTCGCGCTGCCGCTGCCCGCTGGCGGACGCCGACCGCAGGCCGCGCCGCAGCTCGGCCAGCCCCTCGGTCAGGTGGCCGAGATCGCGCAGCGCGATCCCGGCGGCCTGATGTGCCATGGACGCCTCGGCCGCCGCGACCGGCGGCCGGCGGGACAGCAGCGCCCGGGCCCGGCTCAGCGCCTCGGCGGGCCGGGAATGCGCGAGGACGAGAAGTTGGCTGGCCTCGTCGGTATCTGGGGGCCGGCCGCCATTCTCTGACATATGTACATGATGGTGGAGACGGGCATCTCCCGGTAGGTGGGTGCCTGGCGCGAGGGAGTTTCCGATGGCGGCAGGAACGAGCGCGAAACCAGGCGGCGGCGGGGATGACGGCACGGCCGTCGGCCCGCGGTCCGCGGAGCTGACGAAAAATATATCGGAGATCCAGCTGGCCTACGTCCTGGCGAACCATCCCGACGCGGTGGCCTATCCGCCGCGGCGCGATGGGGACAACAACCCTCCCCCGGCGGAATTCGTCCACCAGCGGGGCGCCCTGCTGACCCGGGAACGAGACCTGCCGGAGGTCCTGGCCCTGCTTTCCGAGGCCAGCACCGGCAAGGATCGGGGACGAAGGGACCGGCGCCGGCCGGCCGGCGGCGCCGCGATCGAGCCGACGGTCCCGGCGCCCGGCCTCGCGCTCGTCCAGCTGATGCAGCCCGACCTCCCCGCTGACCCGGTGGCCGCCGACGAGCTCCTCACCGAGGTGATCAGGGCCGCCGACCAGCGGATCGGTTTCCATACCGTCGCGCGGAACACCCTCCTGTCGGTATCCCAGACCCATCCTCCGGCCACCTGGTGCGCGGCGACCGAGCCGGAGCCGGAGCCCGTCAACGTGAAGGTCCCGCTGCCCCGGGTGTCCGAGTCGCGCTGCGACGGCCGCGGGACCCTCGTGGTGGTGGCGGACACGGGCCTGGACCACGCGGCGGCGGCCGCGCACAGCTGGATGAAGGGAGTCGCCGGCGACCCCGACACCGACGTCGCCGGCGGGGTCATCAACGGGTACGGCGGTCACGGGACGTTCTGCGCCAGCACGGTGCGGACCATGGCTCCCCACGCCGACGTCTGGGTGTCCCGCGTCTTCGCGGGGGCGGGCGCCGCTTACGAGACGGACGTCGTCGCCGGGCTCATGCCCCTGCTGGCCCGGAACCCGGCCGTCATCAGCCTGTCCGCGGGCACGCACACCTGGGATGACCGCACCCTGCTTGGCTTCGACTTCTTCGTCAGCGGCCCGCTCAGCCAGCACCCAGATACCGTCCTGGTGGCGGCGGCCGGCAACGACGGGTACGACTGGAAGTTCGCGCCCGCAGAAATGGGGCAGGTGATCGGCGTCGGGGCGCTGGGCGCGCCCGGCGACACGCGGGCCTGGTTCTCCGATTTCGGCGACTGGGTGAAGGTCTTCGCGCCCGGCCAGGACCTAGTGCAGGCCTTCCCGCGCGGCACCTATAACTACCGTGAGACACCCGGCCATCCCCCGGCGAAGTTCTCCGGCATGGCCCGGTGGAGCGGGACCTCGTTCTCCGCGCCGATCGTGGCCGGCCTCATCGCCGCCCGGATGTCGGGCACCGGCGAGACCGCTTCCGGGGCCGCCGCGTCCCTGCTCCAGCTGGCCCGCGCGCAGGCTCTGCCCGGCGTCGGCCCGGTCTTGCATCCCGGCCAGGCCTGCCTGTGCGTGCACGAGGACCCATGCCGTCCCAGGCCCGGGTACGACAGCTGATCTTCGTGGCGGGACGGATCCGCCATTAAATGTCCGGCGGTGTATCTGCCGCTTTCATGCCGCGTCTGTATTAGTAGACGCAGCCGCCGCGGCATCAGCGGCCACTGGGCCGGGTCGCGAGATGCCGCGGCGGCTGGCGCCATTCACCGGGAGAGCCTTGCCGCGGGACCAGCTTCGACCTGGCGGCGCAGCTGGCCGCGGGAGGACTCGCGGAAGCCGTGCAGGGCGAGCCAGTTCCTGATCCACGCGCCGTCAGGGTGCGTCTCGGGCACGACGTTGTAGATGTAGTTCAGGCCGCGCGCGGCCGCCTCGTCCTCCAGCCGCTCCAGGATGAAGGCACCCACGCCGTGGCCGCGCCGGCCGGGCGCGACGACGAAGGTGATGCGCGCGTCGCCCCACTCGGTGTCGAGCCAGCCGTACCCGGCGACCTCCGCGCCG
>Ga0207693_10001995_pt1 | contig 17910 bp, 20 predicted proteins | sample LARL81metaG_FD_184347 | JGI IMG/M metagenome (GOLD analysis project Ga0207693, IMG submission 184347) | Corn, switchgrass and miscanthus rhizosphere microbial communities from Kellogg Biological Station, Michigan, USA - LAR L8-1 metaG... | ecosystem: Host-associated > Plants > Roots >...
AAGGACGTCAGCGGCAAGACCATCGACGCGTATGTCGGCGACCTCTGCGATCCCGAGTTCACGCACTCGATGGTCGGCGACTTTCGCCCGCAGGCGATCGTCCACTACGCCGAGCAGCGCGCCGCTCCGTACTCGATGATCGACCAGGCACACGCCGTCTACACGCAGACCAACAACGTCGTCGGCACGCTCAACGTGATGTACGCGATCGCCGACACCGACATCGACATCCACCTTGTGAAGCTCGGGACGATGGGCGAGTACGGCACGCCCAACATCGACATCGAGGAGGGGTGGATCGAGATCGAGCACAAGGGCCGCAAGGACCGCATGATCTACCCAAAGCGCCCGGGTTCCTTCTACCACTGCTCCAAGGTCCACGACAGCACCAACATCGAGTTCGGCTGCCGCACGTGGGGCATGCGCGCGACCGATCTCAACCAGGGTGTCGTGTACGGCTCGGACACCGAGCAGACCGCGCTCGACCCCAGGCTCGCGACGCGCTTTGACTACGACGGCGTGTTCGGCACCGTGCTCAACCGGATGACGATCCAGGCCGTCCTCGGACACCCGCTCACCGTGTACGGCAACGGTTCGCAGACGCGTGGGCTGATCAACCTCGTCGACACCGTCGAGTGCATCCGGCTCGCGTGCGAGAGCCCCGCCGAGCGCGGCGAGTTCCGCGTCTTCAATCAGCTGACAGAGACGATGTCGGTTCGCCAGATCGCCGAGACGGTCGCTCGCGAGTACCCGGGCGATTGCACGATCGAGCACGTCGACAACCCGCGCGTAGAGGCCGAGGATCACTACTACAAGGTCACCTACCAGGCGCTCGAGGAGCTCGGGCTGCAGCCGACGCTGCTCGGCACGACGCTGATCGAACAGCTGTTCGACGTCGTCGAGCGCTACAAGGATCGCGTCGACGTGGCCGCGATCCGGCCGACCGTTCGCTGGCGCGACACCACCAGCCAGCTCCACGATCCCTCCGGCACCCTCGCCAAGGCATGAGCGCCGATCTCACAGGCAAGCGCGTGCTGGTCACCGGGGGTTCCGGGTTCATCGGTCGCCGTGCGGTCGCGGAGCTCACGAGCGCCGGCGCTTCGGTGCGCGTGATCGACCTGCAGCCGCACCCCGATCCGTCCGTCGATGTCGTCCAGGGGGATCTGGCCGACGCCGAGGTGCTTGCCGCGGCGTTGGAGGGCGGCATTGACGCCGTCGTCCACCTCGCGGCCGTGACGTCGGTGCTGCGCTCGCTCGAGCACCCCGAGCTGACCTACCGCACCAATGTGGCCGCCACCGCCGGGCTGCTGGAAGGCGCTCGCGCGGCCGGCGCCAAGTCGCTCGTGTTCGCGTCGACGAACGCGGTGGTCGGGCCGATGGAAGGCCCGGCGATCACCGAGGCCGACCGGCTGCGTCCGCTCACGCCGTACGGCTCGACGAAGGCCGCGGGCGAGATGCTGATGTCGGCATACACGGCCTCATATGACCTGCGCTGCACGGCCGTGCGCCTGACCAACGTCTACGGACCCGGCATGCAGGCCAAGGACAGCATCGTCGCGCGCCTGATGCGCGCGATCCGCCTCGGCGGAAAGTTTGAGATCTATGGCGACGGCCGCCAGGTTCGCGACTATGTGCACGTGAGCGACGTGATCGCGGCGATGCGGCTGGGTCTGACCAACGAGCAATGGAGCGGGCCGGTCGTGATCGGCGCGGGTCGGTCGCTGTCGGTGCTCGACGTCGTCGACGCCGTTCGTGCGGTCACCGGCGCCGACATCGACGTCGGCCACGGCCCGGCCAAGGCCGGTGAGATGCCGGCGGTGATCGTCGACAACAGCAAGGCACGCGCGGCCGGTTGGTCGCCGCAATTCACTTTCGAGGAGGGACTTGTGGGCGTATGGCAGGAGTGGTCGCAGATCGACCACGAGGCGGTGTTGGCGGGCTCCGGGGCCGTCGGCCTCCCGGGCGTGGCCGGAGCGCAGAAATGAGCCTCGCGCGCCAGCAGCGCGACGAGCACGTCGCCACGTCCGCCAAGCCCTTCGCCGTCGAAACCGAGATCGCCGAGCTCGAGCCCGGCGAGCGCGACGCCGCGCGCGATTTCCTTGCGACCTACGCACCCGGTGCCGGCGCGCCGCTGGCGATCGTGATCCCCGCCTACAACGAGGAGCCCACCGTCGCCGAGGTGATCTCCGAGATCCCGGGCGAGGCCGCGGGCCTTCAGACCGAGGTGATCGTGGTCGTCGACGGCTCCAAGGACGCTACCGCCGCCGAGGCCCGCAAGGCCGGCGCGCTGGTCTGCGACGTCCCCGTCAACCGGGGACAGGGCGCGGCGCTGCGATTGGGCTATTGGCTTGCCAGGGCGCGCGGGGCGAGGATCATCGCCACGATCGACGCCGACGGCCAATACGAGCCCGAGGAGATCGGCCGCGTGGTGCAGCCGATCCTCGACAACCGCGCCGACTTCGTGTCGGGCTCCCGCCGCCTGGGCGCCGAGCTGACGACCGACAAGGTCCGGCATCTCGGAGTGCTTGTGTTCGGCGCGCTGATCAGCGTGATCGTCCGCCATCGGATCACCGACCCGGCGTGTGGCATCAGGGCCATGCGCTCGGAGGTCACCGGAGCGGTGACGCTCGAGCAGCGCCAGTATCAGGCGTCCGAGCTGATGATCAGCGCCGCCCTGAACGGCTACCGGCTGGGCGAGGTCCCGACGACGATGCGCGACCGCGGCAAGCACGCGACCGGCACCAAGAAGGGCGGGAACTTCGGCTACGGAGTGCGGTTCGCGCGAGCCGCCATCCACACCTGGCGGCGCGACCGCAACGCGGCCCGCAACCGGCTGCGGCCCGAGAAGATCCAGCGCTCGTAGAGGAAGAAGCGCACTGCGTAAAGCAGTGCCAGCACGGCGAAGTAGGAGCCGGTCACGAGGATCACGCGGATGCCGTGACCCGCGGGAATCCCCTGCACGTGACGGTGCGTCCAGCCGGTTGCAAGCGACAGCGCGACCAACGTTGAAGCCGAGACGATCACGTAGGCGACGACCTCGCGGCCGAACGCGACGCTGCCCTCGACCTTCCAGGTCCACTTGCGGTTCATCGTCCAGTTTGGGATCGCGCCCGCGACGAATGCCGTAATCGAGCAGACGGTGGTGGAAAGCCCCATCACGTACAGGACCGCAAACACGATCGCGCTGGTGGTGGCAGCGACGACCGAGGCGATCGCGAAGCGGGCGATGCGCCGATCGAGGATCTCGTGGCGCAGGCGATCGATGCGTTCAGCGAACACTTAGTGCCAATCCTAGCGAGAGAAGCGGTGCCGGAGCGCCCGGTAGCGTCTGGGCTTTATGCGAATCGAACGTGCCGACGGCGATTTGGGCCTCACCGACGACCTCCTGGTCTTCGGGGACAACTCGACGGTGCTCGAGGCGCTTCCTGATGCGACGTTCGACCTGATCTACCTGGATCCTCCGTTCAACACGGGACGGACGCAGTCGCGGCGCACGCTGGAGGTGGTCCCCGATGAAGACGGCGACCGTGTCGGCTTCGGCGGCAAGCGCTACAGCTCTCGGCTATTGCAGACGCTGAGCTACGACGACGCGTTCGCCGACTACCTCGGGTTCCTGGAGCCGCGCGTGCGGCGGGCGCGGGAGCTGCTGGCGGCGCACGGGACCTTGTACTTCCACATTGACTACCGCGAGGCGCATTACTGCAAGCTGCTGCTCGACGAGGTGTTCGGACGCGAGGCGTTCCTCAACGAGCTGATCTGGACGTATGACTACGGCGCCAAGCCGCGCCGGCGGTGGCCCGCCAAGCACGACACGATCCTGGTCTACGTGCGCACGCCGGGGGCGCACCACTTCGACGCCGACGCCGTCGAACGCGAGCCCTACATGGCGCCCGGTCTCGTGAGCGCCGAAAAGGCCGCGCGTGGCAAGCGGCCCACCGACGTGTGGTTTCACACGATCGTCCCCACCAATAGCCGCGAGAAGACCGGCTACCCGACACAGAAGCCAGAAGGGGTGCTGCGTCGGATCGTGGCGGCGTCGTCGCGGCCGGGCGGCTGGTGCCTTGACCCGTTCGCGGGGTCGGGCACGCTCGGGGCGGTGTGTCAGGGGCTGGGCAGGCGGTTCGTGCTGATCGACTCCAACCCGGTGGCGGTCGACGTGGTGCGCGAGCGACTGGCGCCGGCTAACCTGGGCCCGGAACGAGCGGCACGAAGCGCACCGGCTCAAGCTTGAAGCGCAAGATCCCGTCGGGCGTGCGCCGCGACAGCATCAGGTGCTGATCGGACTCGCCGATCGGCATCACCAACCGCCCGCCCGGGGCGAGCTGGCGCTCGAGCGTCTCGGCTACGGACTCCCCGGCCGCCGCGGCGACGTTGATCGCGTCGAACGGGGCCTGCTCCGGCAGTCCCTCGTAACCGTCGCCGACCTCGAACGTGATGTTGTCGACGCCGAGGCTCGCAGCGGCGTCCTGCGCCGCGGCGCTCAGCCGCGGATGGCGCTCGATCGTCCAGACGTGCCGCACGAGTCGCGCCAGCAACACCGCGTGGTAGCCCGACCCGGTGCCGATGTCGAGCACCCGGTCCTCGGGCTGCAACTGGAGGGTCTCGAGCATCCTCGCGACAACCAGCGGCTGGGAGATCGTCTGGCCGCAGGCGATCGGCAGCGCGACGTTCTCGTAGGCCCGCGATCGCTCGCTCAGCGGCACGAACCGGTCGCGCGGTGTCGAGGCGATCACGCCGAGCACTCGCTCGTCTCCCACGGCCGACCGTAAGCGGACGGCGAGGGCCGCTGCTTCGGCTGGGCCCATGTCAGGGGATTGTGCCCGGTTTGGGGGGCGTTTAGATATCCGCGGCGCCGATCGTGCGGGCGATCTCCGCGAGGAAGCGTGCGGCTTGAGCCCCGTAGAGGATCCGGTGATCGCACGCCAGCGTGATCGTCATCAGGTGCCCGGGGTGGATGGCGCCGTCGCGGACGACGGGGGCCTCGCGGATCGAGCCCGCTGCTAGCGCGGCGGCCTGCGGCGGGTTGACGACGATCGTCGAAGCGGGGACGCCGAGTGCGCCGGCGTCCCACAGCGTGAACGTGGCTCCGGCGTAGGCCGGCGGCTGCAGCTCGCCTGCGCGGGCCGCCGCCGTGAGCCGCTCGATCTCCGCAGTCAGCTCGGGGAGCGATTTCGAGTCGGCGTCAAACAGCGTCGGGATCAGATACGAGCGCTCGTCGGCGACGACGATCCCGATGTTGATCCGGGAGTAGAGCTCGAAGCGGCCGTCGCGGTAGGCGCCGTTGGCGCGCGGCACGGCCTTGAGCGCGAGTGCTGTCGCACGCGCAACGATCGCGACGGTCGAGCAGCTCTGCGAATCGCGCAGCTGCAGGGCGCGCGCCACATCGACGTCCGCGCGGAGTTCGAGATCGGGCACGGTCGCCCGGGCCTCGGCCGCACGGCGCGCGATCGCGCGCTCGGCCGCGGTCGGCTCCTCGACCCGGGTCTCGCCCTTTGCGCCGGCAGCGCTCACAGCAGATCCTCGAGGTCGAGCCCGCCCCAGGTGGGAATGAACTCATCGGCGTCGAGATTGATCAGGTCGTTGCGCAAGAGCTTCAATAGCTTGACCGCCTGCTTGGCGGGGAGCTCCCAGTACAGGACAACCTCGCCATCGTCGATCGAGACGACCTCGACCCGGTCCAGCCGGCGGCGGTCGGCCATGAACGCCGGCTCCAGGCCGCCGCGCGACACGATCAGCTCAAACCGCCGGTTGGCCTTCATCGCTGCGTCCCCGTTTGTGCGGCGAGGGCCTCGGCGGCCTCCTCGAGCTCTGTGAACACGCGATCTGCGACTCCGATCGCGGGAAGCTGCGTGACGCCCGCCGCCCGCGCCCGGGCGACTGCCTGGTCGAGGCCGGTGGTCACCGACCGCAGCCCGATGCCCTTCAGCACCGCGCTGGGGTGCATCTCGCAGGCGGCGGCCGCGATCAGCACCGTGCTCTCGTCGCCGAGGTCGCGGCCCCCCGCGAACGTCTGGCGAAAGCAGGCCAGCGAGAACGCAACCGCCCGCCCGATGTGCTTGGCGTAGGTCGCGGCCAACGCCGCCGTCCGACCGTCCGGTGGCCACTGCTGCGGCCAGCGCAGCGGCTGCATCCGCCGCTCGTCGACGAGGAGCTCGAGCGCCTCGCGATCGGGCTCGACCACTTCAATGCCCAGGTCCACCGCGAGCACCGGCTCCCACTCCGGCACGACCGGGAGGTCGGCCATGATCCGCTCGGCGAGCAGGTAGCACCGAGGGCTGCCCAGGTCGTAGTAGAAGACCGGTTGGGTCAGCGCCTCTGACAGCACGTCCGCGAGAGCCGGCGGCAACCGCGGCTCAGCCGTGGATCAGCCAGCCGTCGGCGGCACGCGCCGCCTCCATGACCGCTTCGGACAGTGTCGGGTGGCCGTGGATCGTGCGCGCGATCTCGGGATAGCCGCCTTCCAGCAGCCGCGTGTTGACGAGCTCCTGGATCAGCTCCGTCGCCTTGGCGCCGACGATGTGCCCACCGAGCAGTTCGCCGTACTTCCTGTCGCCGACGATCTTGATCATCCCGGTGCGATCGCCGTACACGGTGCCCGCGCCGACGGCGCCGTACTGGACCTTGCCGACGGTCACGTCGTACCCCTGCTCGCGCGCTTGGGCCTCGGTGAGGCCGAAGCTCGCGACGTTTGGGGCGCAGAACGTGGCACGGGGGATGTCGATGTACTCGATCGGTTGGGTCTCCAGGCCGGCCGCGTCCTCGACCGCGATCACGCCCTCGTCAGACGCCTTGTGGGCGAGCGCGGGACCGTGCACGAGGTCGCCGATCGCGTAGATGCCGGCGGCGCTCGTGCGCATCGCGCCGTCCACCTCGATCAGTCCGCTGTCCTCGAGCTTGACCCCGGCCGCCTCCAGTCCGAGCGCCTCGATGTCGGGTCCGCGTCCGGCGGCGATCACCAGCCAGTCGACGCTCCCGGACTCCTCGCCGTGGGTGAACGTGACGCCGCTGTCGTTCGACTGCACGTCCTTGACCAGCGTGCCGGTGTGGACCTCGATCCCCTGTTTCTTGAAGCCGCGCTCCGCGAGCTTGGAGACGTCGGCGTCCTCGGTCGGGAGCACGCGGTCCAGCGCCTCGAACAGGTGCACTTCGACGCCAAGCCGCGCATACGCCGAGGCGATCTCGGCGCCCGATGCACCGGCGCCGACGACGGCCATGCTCTTGGGCAGCTCAGCGAGCGCCCAGGCTTCCTCGGTGCCGATCACGCGGCCGCCGAATTCGGCGCCTGGGATCGGCCGCTTCACCGACCCGGTTGCCAGCAGGATCGTCTTGGCCGTGATCTGGTCGCCGTTGACCGTGATCGCGCCGCCGCCCGCCAGCGACGCCTCGCCCTCGATCAGGTCGATCTTGTTCTTCTTGAACAAGCCCGAGACACCGCCGACCAGGGTGGAGATGACTTTCTCGCGCCGCGCGCTGACCGCGTCGTAGTCGACTTCGGGCTCGGCCACCTTGATCCCGAACTCGTCGGCGTCTCGAACCTCCGTCAAGACGTCGGCGACGCGCAGCACGGCCTTGGCCGGGATGCACGCGTAGTTCAGGCAGCGTCCACCGACGCGGTCCTTCTCAACCACCGCGGTCTTCATCCCCAGCTGGGCGGCGCGGATCGCGGCGACGTAGCCGCCGGGGCCCGAGCCGATCACGATGCAGTCATAGGACGATTCGGCCACGCATGTGAGCCTAGCGTTTGCGCCTGGACGTCAGCGGCCTGGGTATTGCGGCAGCTGCAGGCGGCTCAGCACGCGGACGAGCTTGAAGAACAAGAAGCCGGTGATGCACACGCCGGTGATCGCGATCGCGAATCCGAGCACGCTCGACGCCTTGATCAGTGCGAACGAGAAGAACAGCAGCAGCAGCGCCATCAGCGCCATGAATCCGAGCACCGCCCAGTAGCGCATCATCCACATCCCGGTGGCGCACGCGAACATCAGCCCGGCGAACACGATCGTCGATCCGGCTGCGGGGCGCGTGTCGGCCACGTGCAGCTTCACTCCCCCCAGGTACAGGCCCAGCTGCACGGCGCCGGTCAGGAACGCCAGCAGCGCGCCGACCTTGATCACCCAGGGACGCTCCCCGGGCGCGTAGGGCTGGAGCGTGGCGCGGACCGCGGCATTGCGTTCCTCCGACGTCGGCCTGCGCTGGGCCTCGGGGCGCTGCGGACGTTCTGCGGTAGCGGTGCTCGCCGCGGGCTTCTGGCGCTGCCCGCGCTTGCGACTACGTTGACCCAACTCGCGCTCCCGTCCGATCAACCGCGCTGCGCAGCTCGCCGGCTGTCCGCTGCGGATCGGTGGCCTCGGTCAGCGCCCGCACGACGGCGATGCGCTCGGCGCCGGCCGCCGTGACGGCTTTGACGTTGGCGGTCGAGATGCCGCCAATCGCGAAGAACGGCACGGTGGCGTTGGACACCGCGTAGCGAACGAGCTCGAGCCCGACCGCCGGGCGGCCGGGCTTGGTCGGCGTCGCGTGGACGGGACCGACGCCGATGTAGTCCGCTTCGGTGTCGGCTGCAGCCTCGATCTGCGCCGGGCTGTGGGTAGAGAGGCCCACGAGCCGCTCTGGTCCGATCTGCTCCCGGGCCTGCGTGACGGCGGTGTCGTCCTGGCCCACGTGGACTCCGTCGGCGTCGGCGGCGTCGACCAGGTCGGGACGGTCGTTGAGGATGAAGAGCGCGTCGTGGGCGTCGCAGGCGGCCCGGAAGCGATGCGCTGCGGCGAGAACCTCCTCGTCGGAGCCGTCCTTGATCCGCAGCTGGACGATGTCCACGCCACCGCGCAGCGCGGCCGCCAGGAAGCCGTCGGGCTGGTCGTCGCAGACGAGGTACAAGTGGGCTGCCTGCAGGCGCTGGCGTCTTGAGTCCACGTGTCAAGTCTGGCAGGACTGGGGCGCTAGGATTGGCACTAACGGGAGCCCCACCTGCTTGGGCTGAGAGGGCGGAGACCAGATTCCGCCGACCGTCTGAACCTGAACCGGGTAATGCCGGCGCAGGGAGGGAAACATTGCCTGATCGCAGCAGCTCATTTGACGTGGCCGTAGTCGGCGGGGGTGTCATCGGCCTGTCTGTTGCCTGGCGCGCGGCGCAGCGGGGCATGTCGGTCATCGTGCTAGAGCGCGCCGAGCCCGGCGGCGGCGCATCGTGGGTCGCGGCCGGGATGATCGCCGCGATCAGCGAGGCGCGTCCGAAGGAGCAGTCGTTGCTGCGCCTGTCGCTGGAGAGTGCGCGGGCGTATCCGCAATTCGTCGCCGACCTCTCGGCGGCTTCCGGGCGCGACCCCGGTTATCTGGCCTGCGGCACGCTGGCCGCCGCCCGCGACCGTGACGAGGCCGAGGCGCTCGAGCGCGAGCTTGCGATGCGGGCCGGGCTGGGCCTGCCCGGGCGGCGCCTGCGCCCAAGTGAGGCGCGCCGCCTGGAGCCAGGCCTCGCGCCGACCGTGCGGCTTGCACTCGACGTCCCCGACGACCACGTGATCGAGCCGCATGCGTTGACCAGTGCTCTGGTGCAGGCGCTGCGCGCCGCCGGAGGCGAGTTGCGCGCAGGGTGCGAGGTTGCCGAGGTGTGTGTGCGGGGCGGCCGCGTCGGGGGTGTTCGGCTGGCCTCGGGAGAGGCCGTACGTGCGGATCAGGTCGTGATCGCTGCGGGCGTGTGGTCATCTTCGATCCCGGGAGTTCCGGACGATGCGCGCGTGCCGCTGCGCCCGGTCAAGGGCCAGACGCTGCGCATGCACGATCCCAGCGGTCCCGGCCTGCTGACGCGCGTGCTGCGGATGAGCCCCGGCTACGTGGTCCCGCGCGGCGACGGCCGCTACGTTCTCGGGGCGACCATGGAGGAGCGCGGGTTCGACACGACGATCACGGCTGGGGCGATCTTCGAGCAGCTGCGCGACGCGATCGAGCTTGTGCCCGGGATTAGCGAGTGGGTCATCGACGGGCTGGTGGCGGGGCTGCGCCCCGGCACACCCGACAACGCCCCCGTGCTCGGCCCGAGCGCCGTCGAGGGGCTGCAGTGGGCGACGGGTCACTACCGTCATGGGATCTTGCTTGCGCCCGTCACAGCAGACGTGCTCGCGGCAACGCTCGCCGGCGATGCCTTGCCCGAGATCGCAGCGCCGTTGCGCGCCGAGCGATTCACCGGCGTGGCGGTGGGGCCGTGACCGTGCTGGTGACGGTGAATGGAAGCGAGCACGAGCTCGAGACCGGAGCGTCGGTGGCCGATCTGGTCGGCCTGCTGTCCGGCGTCCCCGACGGTCGCGGGGTCGCGGTGGCGGTGGAGGGCTCGGTTGTGCCACGCGGAGCGTGGTCGAGCACGATGCTCGATCCCGGAGCCAGAGTCGAAGTCGTAGTGGCGGTTCAAGGAGGCTGATTTGAGCGAGTCGCTGGTCATTGCAGGACGTGAATTTCGCTCGCGGCTGATCCTCGGCAGCGGTGGCTTCACCAGTCACGAGCTGCTTGCGGATGCGCTGCGGGAGTCAGGTACCGAGATGTGCACGGTGGCGCTGCGCCGGCTCGATCCGAGTGCGCGCGGTTCGATCCTCGAGGTGCTCGACGCCGCCGGCGTCGACGTGCTCCCGAACACCGCCGGCTGCTTCACGGCGCGCGACGCGATCATCACCGCCCAGCTCGCGCGCGAGGCGTTCGAGACCGACTGGATCAAGCTCGAGGTGATCGGCGACGACCGCACGCTTTTGCCCGACGCGGTTGAGCTGGTGGAGGCGGCCGAGGCGCTGATCGACGACGGGTTCATCGTGTTGCCCTACACGACCGACGACCCGGTGCTGGCGCGCCGCCTCGAGGACGTGGGCTGCGCGGCGGTGATGCCGCTGGGCTCACCGATCGGCAGCGGCATGGGCATCAACAACGCCTACAACGTCTCGATCATCGTCGAGCAAGCGTCGGTGCCGGTCGTGCTCGATGCAGGTGTCGGAACTGCGTCGGACGCGGCGCTCGCGATGGAGCTTGGGTGCGACGCGGTGCTGTGCGCGAGCGCGATTTCGCGCGCACATGACCCAGCCGCGATGGCACGAGCGATCTCGTTGTCGATCGAGGCCGGCGTGCTCGCTCGCGACGCCGGTCGGATCCCGCGCCGCCTGTACGCGCAGGCTTCGACGCCCGAGGAAGGCATGCCGGTGCTCGATGCCCCAGACGTGTCGTCGTGACCGTCGATGAGCTGATCGACGGCTGGGAGGCCGCCTGGTCGGGCAAGGACGCCGGCGCATTCGAGCCGCTGTGTGCGCCCGGCGTGCACTACGAGGATCCGCTGACGGGCGAGCCGCTCGAGGGGGTCGACGCGCTGGGCCGGCATGCCGAGCGACTGTGGGCCGCGTTCCCGGACGCCCGCTTGGAGCGGACGGGCGCGCGCTTGACCGACGAGCGTTACGTCGCCGCTCCGAGCAAGCTGCTCGGGACCCATCGCGCCGCGCTCGAGGGGTTGCCCCCGACCAACCGCTTCATCGTCGTGCACTGCGTCTGGTACTGCGAGCTCCGCAGCGAGAGGCTGCTGCGGATCCGCGGCTTCTTCGACGTGTACGACGCGGCGACGCAGCTGGGGGTGCTGCCGGCGCGCGGGACGATGGGGGAGAGGGCGCTGCTGATGCTGCGGGGGTTCGGGCTGCGGGCTGGCCGGGGGTAGGGGCTGAGCCGGCGGCGCGAGGTCACGGGCGAATCACGCTGCAAAACCCGCCGTCGACGTCAGCCAGCGCCGAGGCTTGCCAAGTTGTGCATGGCATCCGTGCAGAAGTTGACACGCCCTCCCCGGCCGGCCGCCGAATGTTGACTTATGCATCCGCCGACCCCTCCATCCCACCCTCAATGGGCCATTAAAACCACCCAGCATTTCCCCCAAGTCGAATGTCAGCCGAACCAAGGTTTGGGCATAACCCTCGTCCCACGAGGGTTTCACCCAAAGGCACGGCGAAGCCGCATCGACTTGGGGGAAATGCTTGCTCGGGACGCCGGACGGCCCTGGAAGGAATCCCACAGCGCGCCTGTCATTCTCTGCAGCCATGGACATCGCGATCCCGATCTTCGACAACATCACGGCGCTTGACGCGATCGGGCCATACGAGGTCCTCTCGCGCCTGCCGGACGCGACCGTGCACTTCATCGCCTCCGAGCCCGGCCCCAAGCGGACCGAGAACTCGATGCTCGCGCTGCACGCCGACCGCGCGCTGACCGACGTCCCCAAGCCCGACGTGATCGTGTTCCCGGGCGGCTGGGGCACGAGGGCGCTGACAACCGACGAGCCGACGCTGCAATGGCTGCGAGCGGCACACGAGACGTCGCAGTGGACCACATCGGTGTGCACCGGCTCGCTCGTGCTCGGCGCGGCCGGGATCCTCGAGGGGCTCGAAGCGACCACGCACTGGCTCGTGCTCGACGCGCTCGCCAAGTACGGCGCCACGCCGGTCTCGCGCCGCGTCGTCGAGCAGGGCAAGGTGATCACCGCCGCCGGCGTCTCCTCCGGGATCGACATGGCGCTGACGCTCGCCGCGCACATCGCCGGCGAGCAATACGCGCAGGGCATTCAGCTCGGGATCGAGTACGACCCCGAGCCACCATTCAACTCCGGCTCGACCGAGAAGGCCTCGCCCGAAATCGTCGAGCTCGTCAAGGAGCAGCGCGCTCGGCTCGCCTGACCGTCGCCACCAGAGGCGCGTGGTCTGATAGCCCGTCGTGCTCGAGCGGCTCCGCCTCGCTCACGACTTCAAGCCCTCGCACGAAGAAGTGATCGACCCCGCGACCGCCGGCGTACGCGAAGCCGTCCAACGCCAGCGAGCGTACGTTGAAGTCGCCGCCGAGCACGATCGGCAGCGAGCTCGTCCACGACGCCACCGTCGACGCAGCGAGCTCGCACTGGCGCGGGTCTGCCTGCGTGTGCAGGTTGCAGATCCACATCCCCTCAACCCTGACGCCGTGCACCCAGCGCCGCTCGGGCCGCACGCCCAGCCGCAGCGCCCGATGCTCGGCGATCCAGCCGGCTGCGCGCCGCACCAGGATCGCGTTCGCACCGCCGCCGTTTGACTTGATCAGGTCGGGCCAGCGCTCGGCGATCGCGCGGCGCACGGGGAGCGCCAAGTTGCGCGAGGTCAGCGTCATCCGGTAATCGGCGTCAAGCTCGCAGGCCAGCGCCTCAGGCCACCAGGGCGGGACCTCTTGCAGGAGCGCCGCGTCCCATTCCCACGAGCCCAGCGCCGCGCTGAACTCGCGCAGGAGCTGGCGGCCTGACCCCGGCACCGAGCGGCCGTGAAACAGATTCCAAGTCAATAACCGACAAGCCACGCGGCCAACGTACACTGCTGCGCTTGACACGCCACTTTCTCACCGGCGAGGAGCTGTCCCGCGACGAGCTCTACGCGCTGATCGACCGCGCGATCGAGCTCAAGGCTTCGCCCCACAGCTCCGACGTACTCAAGCGCCGATCGGTTGCGCTGATCTTCCAGAAGCCCTCGACGCGGACGCGCGTGTCGTTCGAGGCTGGCATCGCCGAGCTCGGAGGCCACCCGATGGTGCTGCGCACCGACGACCTGCAGCTGACCCGCGGCGAGTCGGTCCGCGATACGGCCTACGTGCTCTCGCGCCACGTCGCCGCGATCGGGATCCGGACCGGGCCCGACGAGCTGGTCAGAGAGCTGGCCGACTACGCCACCGTGCCAGTGATCAACATGCTCACCGCCGGCCACCATCCGTGTCAGGCGCTGGCCGACCTGATGACGCTGCGCGAGGCGTTCGGGGAGCTCGACGGGCTGACCGTCGCCTACGTGGGCGACGGCAACAACGTTGCCCGCTCGCTCGCCGTGCTCGGCGCGCTCGCCGGAGTCACCGTCCGGGTCGCCGCTCCCGACGGCTACCAGCTCGAGCCCGTCGCAGGCGCGATCCTCACCGACGATCCACGCGCGGCCGCCGACGGCGCAGACGCGGTGTACACCGACGTGTGGGTCAGCATGAGTGACGACCCCGAGACCGCGGCACAGCGCCGCGAGGCGCTCGCCCCCTATCGCTTGGACGATGCCCTGCTCGACATGGCTGCTCCGAGAGCGATCGCGCTGCACTGCCTGCCCGCGCATCCCGGCGAGGAGATCACCGCCGAGGTCCTATACGGACAGCGCGAGCGCATCTGGGATCAGGCAGAGAACCGCCGCCACGCCCAGAAGTCCCTGCTCGAGCTGCTAACCAGCGGCTCGGCGCAGCGCGTTGGGTAGTCTGGGCTCACCGCATCGGCGAGGAGGAACCATGCCTGCAGCGAAGTCATCACCGTCCGCGCGCACATCTTCCGCTCGTTCGAAAAGCTCTCCGGGCGCCAGGCAGGCGTCCCGCTCGTCGGGCGCCAACGGCATCGCAAACTTGGTTGAGCAGCTCACCAACCGGGTCCTCAAGCCCTTGGATCTGGTGATGATCAGCCGCGACCGCATCCAGGACACGTTGGACGAGGCCGCCGAGCGCGGGCGGCTCACCCGGTCGGACGCTAACGACCTCGTCTCCGAGCTCGTCCGGCGCGGACGTGAGCAGACCGATAGCGTGCTGGCCGACATCGAGCGCCTCCTGCTCGGCCGCGGCCGAAGCGGCTCGTCCACCAAGCTGACGACTCCCGTCGAGAAGCTTGTGCGCGGCGCGGGACGCGTCAAGCGCTCGGTGTCCGGCGGTCTGCCGATCATCGCCTACGACGAGCTCACCGCGCGTCAGGCGACCGAGAGCCTGAAGGGCCTTACACCGGCCGAGCTGCGCCTGGTGCGCGACTACGAGCGCCGTCACGCCAACCGCAAGTCGGTGCTGACCGCGATCGAGCGCGAGCTCAGCAGCGACTAGCCGCCTACGCGGCCGCCAGCCCGAGATCGGCCAGCAGCACGCCGAACTCGAGCCGCTCGCCGGTGAGCTCGCCGAGCATCTCCTCGGCCCCGAGGCGCTGCCCGTCGGCCCACAGCCGCCGCAGCAGGTTCCCCGCCTCGCGCTCATCGAACCACGCCGGCCCGAAGCGATCGCGCAGATACGCCCGCAGGTGCGTCTCGAGCGCCCAGGCGCGCAGGTAGCACGCGCAGTAGAAGCCCGGGTCGACATCGGCGAGGAACGTCGCCCGGGGCCACTCGATGTGCAGCGCGTCCCCGAGCAGCTGCGCGTATCGCTGCGAGAGCTGGTCCCACGAGCGGCCGTGCGGCGCGCCGTGGAGCTCGAGCTCGTATGCGAGCTTGGCCACATACCGGCGCGTGTAGATCAGCCGCTGGACGCGCCCGTGGGCCAGCAGCGAGTCGGCGTCCTCGATTCCCAGCCGGCGCCGTAGCCACTCGGGATCCTCGACCAGGTGCTCGAACAGGAACGCGTACGCCTCGGTAATCGCGTTGTCGCCCAAGTACCGGTATTCGAACGGCAGTTGCGGGTCCACGTGGACGTAGTGCTCGGTGTGTCCGGCCTCGTGCATGAGCACGTCGAAGTCGTCGCGACCGCCCACGGGCGTGAGCACGAGGTGCACCTCGCCGGGAACGCAGACCGGGGCGCAGAACGCCCGCGGTGTCTTGTTCGGGCGCGAGTCGAGGTCAAGGCGCACGGCGGGCTGGGCGGCGACATCGATGCCCAGCCCGAGCATCGTCTCCATGAAGCTCGGCACGAGCAGATCCTCCGGGAACTGCGCGTCCTCCCCGGGCGCCCGGAAGAACCGCGTGAGATCCGAGCGGCGCAGCTCGGCCAGCTCGATCCCCAGCGTGCGGCGCAGTTCCGGTTCGAAGATCGCGGGATATCCGGCGTCGCTATCGGCGTTGAACGCCGCCGTCTGGACGTGCAGCGCTGCCAGGTCGAGTGCCTTGCACTCAGCGCACATCTCGCTGTAGCTGCCCCAGCCGAGGGCGGCGGTCGCCCCGTGCTGTCGCTCGAGCATCTCGCGATACAGGCCGCCGAGCTCGGACTCGGTCAACTCGTTGCGCGCCCACTCGATCTCCGCACGCACCTCGGCATCCGGCTCGTTGGCCTGGACGACGGAGGACTCGCGGAAGCCGATCTGCCGGTCCTTGAGCTTCACCGTCAACGTCGCCTCGCGGTGCGCGAGCTCGGTCTCCAGCGCCTTGGTCTGCTCGCCGAGGTGTCCTTCGACGGCGAAGTCGAGCAGCATCCGCAGCCGGCGGCTGTCGTCGGTTCCGGGTTCAGTGGCGCCCCGCTGCTCGCGCAGATAGTCAATCGCCCGGACCGTGAACAGCTCCTCGTGGCGCCCGTAGATCGGCTCAATCTCGTACGTCTCCTTGAGCCCGGCGTAATGGAGGAAGTACTCCCGGGTGAGGTCGGTCAGAAACGCTTCTGCCGACTGCCGATAGGCATTGACGTCCATCGTGCTGCCATCCTAGTCAGGCGATGACAACTCATCCCCCCATCAGGAGCCGCCCCTCGCGCGGCGACGAGCTCGAGCTGACGATCGACACGCTCGCCTTCGGCGGTGCCGGCGTCGCCCGGCTCGACGGCTATGTCGTGTTCGTATCCGATGCGGTCCCCGGCGATCGAGTGCGCGCCGTCGTGGGCAAGTCCCAGCGCGCATACGCCGAGGCGCGCGCCGTCGAGATCCTGGAGCCCAGTCCGGAGCGGATCCCCGCGGTCGCCGACCATCCCGGGGCGCCGTGGCAGGTGTTGCCCTATGAGCGCCAGCTCGAGGTCAAGCAGGCGCAGGTCGCCGACGCCCTGCAACGGATCGGAAAGCTCGAGGGCTTCGAGCTCGAGCCGATCGTGCCCGCGCTGGAGCAGTGGCGCTACCGCAACAAGCTCGAGTACTCGTTCGGTGCCGATGCCGGCGGCCGTTTGGTGTGCGGCTTCCACGCGCCGGGCCGCTGGGACCAGATCATCGAGGTGCGCGACTGTCTGCTGGCCTCCGAGGCCGGCAACGCAGCACGCGAGCGGATCGTGGAGTGGTGCCGGGCGCAGGGCCTCGCGCCGTATGACCGCCGCAGCGGCGAGGGCGTCCTGCGCAACCTCGTCGTGCGCGAAGGGCGGCGCACCGGTCAGCTGCAGGCCCGGCTGATCACCAGCACCGGGCAGCTCGACCGGGAGGGCCTGGCCGCTGCCGCCCAGCCGCTGGCGGGGCTGCTGTGGACGCAGCTCGACAGCGTCGCCGAGACGACGACGGGCGGCTCGACCGAGCTGCTCGCCGGCGCCGACCGGATCGTCGAGGAGATCGGCGGCCTGAACCTGCGCATCTCTCCCGAGGCGTTCTTTCAGACCAACACTGAGATGGCCGAGCGGCTTTACGGTCTGGCGATCGAGAGCGCGCAGCTCGGTGGGTTCGAGCGCGTGTACGACCTGTATTGCGGGATCGGAACGATCGGGCTGCTGATCGCCCCGCGCGTCGCCGAGTTATGGGGACTGGAGATTGTCCCAGAGGCGATCGCCGACGCGATCGCGAACGCGCGGCGCAACGAGATAGACAACGCCCGATTCTTCGCCGGTGACGTCCGGCTGGCGATGCGCGAGCTCGTCGAACAGGCCGGCCGGCCCGATGTGATCGTCGTCGATCCGCCGCGCGCCGGGCTGTCGGCCAAGATCGTGCGGCGAATCATCGAAGCGAACCCGAGCCGGATCGTCTACGTGTCCTGCAACCCGACCACGCTCGCGCCAAATGCGGCCCAGCTCGTCGAGGCCGGATACGAGCTCAAGCGCGTCCGCCCGGTCGACATGTTTCCGCAGACGCCGCACATCGAGTGCGTCGCGGTGCTCGATCGCAGCTAAGCGGCGGACTGCTCGCCTTGTAGCGCGGCGATCCCGAGCGCGGCTGCCCCGAGCGCGGTGCCCGTCACGAGGACCGTCGCCCGACTCGGCAGCTCACCTCGGCGTCCGGCAAGCAGCCCCGCGGCTGCGTCGGCGAGGTCACACGCGATTCCGATCCGCAACCACATGCCA
>Ga0207693_10001996_pt1 | contig 17906 bp, 7 predicted proteins | sample LARL81metaG_FD_184347 | JGI IMG/M metagenome (GOLD analysis project Ga0207693, IMG submission 184347) | Corn, switchgrass and miscanthus rhizosphere microbial communities from Kellogg Biological Station, Michigan, USA - LAR L8-1 metaG... | ecosystem: Host-associated > Plants > Roots >...
CAAATTTCGAAGGCAAGCGCGGAGGAGTCGACATCGTGATAGGCGCCGTCGATTAGCGCCACTTTGAGGTCGACCACGGGGAAACCGGCCAGCACGCCGGAGCCGAGCACGGATTCGAGCCCCTTCTCGACTCCGGGAACGTACTCCTTCGGCACGGAGCCGCCGATGATTTCGTTTTCAAACACGAAGCCGCCCGCCGGGGGCAACGGCTCGGCGACGATCTTGACGCGAGCGAACTGCCCGGCCCCGCCGGTCTGCTTCTTGTGGACATAGTCGACGGTGACCGGCCTGCTGATCTTCTCGCGATAAGCTACCTGCGGCGCGCCGATATTGGCGTCGACCTTGTAGGTGCGTTTGAGGATATCGACCTTGATATCGAGATGGAGTTCGCCCATGCCTTTGAGGATGGTCTGGCCCGATTCCTGATCGGTGGTGACGCGGAACGAGGGATCCTCGGCGACGAGCTTGGCGAGGGCAACGCCAAGTTTCTCCTGATCCGCTTTCGATTTGGGCTCGATTGCGATCTCGATCACCGGATCGGGGAACTCCATCTTCTCCAGGATGACCTGCTTCTGCGAATCGCAAAGCGTGTCGCCGGTACGCACATCTTTGAGGCCGGCGAGTGCGACGATGTCACCGGCAAAGGCTTCCTTGATGTCCTCGCGGTTGTTCGCGTGCATCAGCAGCATGCGGCCGATGCGCTCCCGGCGATCCTTGGTGGAATTGATCACGCCCGTGCCGCTTTCGAGCCGCCCTGAGTAGATACGGCAGAAGGTGATGGTACCGACGAAAGGATCGTCCATGATCTTGAAGGCAAGCAGAGCCAAGGGCTCGCTGTCGGAGGCCTTGCGCACGACTTCATTGCCTTTGCCGTCGATGCCCTTGATCGGCGGCACGTCGAGGGGAGAGGGCAAGTAGTCGACCACCGCGTCGAGCAGCGGCTGCACCCCTTTGTTCTTGAAGGCAGAGCCGGCGAACACGGGGAAGAACGCGCCGGTGATCACCGCTTTGCGGATGAGGCTCTTGAGCGTCGCTTCGTCGGGTTCTTTGCCCTCGAGATAGGCGGTCATGGCGCCATCGTCGAGCTCCACCGCGGCCTCGATCATCCGCTCGCGATATTCCTTGGCCTGCTCGAGCATGTCGGCCGGAATTTCGATGTCGTGATACTTGGCGCCCAGCGTCTCATCGTCCCAAACCACGCCGACCATGCGCACGAGGTCGACAACGCCCTTGAACTGGTTCTCGCTCCCGATCGGAAGCTGGATGGCCACCGGCTTGGCGCCCAACCGCTCGACGATGTCATCGAGGCACTGGAAGAAATCCGCGCCGATCTTGTCCATCTTGTTGCAAAAGACGATGCGGGGGACTTTGTACTTGTCGCCCTGTCGCCACACCGTCTCGGTCTGCGGCTCGACGCCCTGATTGCTGTCGAGCACGCATACCGCACCATCGAGCACGCGCAAGCTTCGTTCCACCTCGATCGTGAAATCGACGTGGCCGGGCGTGTCGATGATGTTGAGGCGCTTGTTTTTCCAAAAAGCCGTGGTCGCGGCGGAAGTAATAGTGATGCCGCGCTCCTGCTCTTGCTCCATCCAGTCCATGGTCGCGGCGCCTTCATGCACCTCGCCCATCTTGTGGCTCTTGCCGGTGTAGTAGAGGATCCGCTCGGTCGTCGTCGTCTTCCCGGCATCGATGTGGGCCATGATGCCGAAATTGCGGTAGTCCTCGATGGGGTGGCTACGGGGCATGGGCGGCTAGGTCCTGATCTCTCGCTGGCCGTCACCAGCGATAATGCGAAAACGCCCGGTTGGCCTCGGCCATGCGGTGCGTATCCTCACGCTTCTTGACGGCGTTTCCCCGGCTGTTGGAGGCGTCGAGCAACTCGCCTGAGAGCCGCTCGGTCATCGTTTTTTCGTTGCGCTCGCGCGCGGCCGAGATGATCCAGCGGATGCCGAGCGCCTGTCGACGCGTCGTGCGAACCTCGACCGGCACCTGGTAGGTCGCCCCGCCGACGCGCCGGGAGCGCACTTCGATTGACGGCATGACGTTTTCGAGCGCCTGCTCGAAAACCGAGACTGGATTCTGCTTGGTCTTGCCCTCGATGAGGTCGAGCGCGCCGTAGACGATGCTCTCGGCCACCGACTTCTTGCCGGCGCGCATGATCACGTTCATGAACTTCGAGACCACCAAATTTCCATACTTCGGATCGGGGTTGATCTCTCGCTTCTCGGCACTATGACGGCGGGACATCGGTCTTTCTCTGTCGTTCGGTCACGGCCGGGGCTTCTTCCGACCATCCACGTCTTGCCTCTCGCGGTCGCCGGGCCGCTTCGTTCGCCCGGGTATCTACGCAAAGAGGCCGAATTACTTCGGCCTCTTTGCTCCATATTTGGAGCGCCTCTGCTTGCGGTTCTTCACGCCTTGGGTATCGAGCACGCCGCGCACGATGTGGTAGCGCACGCCCGGCAGGTCCTTCACGCGCCCGCCGCGGATCATTACGACCGAGTGCTCCTGCAGATTGTGGCCCTCGCCCGGGATATAGCCGATTACCTCGAAGCCGTTGGTAAGTCGCACCTTGGCAACCTTGCGCAAGGCCGAGTTCGGCTTCTTCGGCGTGTTGGTGTAAACCCGAGTGCACACGCCGCGCTTCTGCGGGCTCTGCTGCAGCGCCGGCACCTTCTTCTTCGCGTGTTGCGTGACCCGCGGGTTGCGGATCAGCTGGTTGATGGTCGGCATCGTCTCGCCTGTTCGCCTTCGCTGTGACCTGTCCGCGGAGCGGACAAGGAACGGTTCATCCCAACGCGCATAACGGAAGAGCGCCTTGCACTTGCGGTGCGTTTGGCGCTCACCCGTTTCACAGAGGACCGGCCCGCGAGGGCGGGACGGTCATGTACCTTCTCGTCTGACAGCCGTCAGAGGCAGCGTCTGAGCTTCATCCATCGAGGCTGGTGACCCCCCGCCGCCGGAAGAGATCGCACGATCTCAACGGTTTAGCGGGCCGGGCGCGCCGTTCCGAACAAGCGAAGCTCACCGCCTGCCGAAAAGTGGGCGGTATGTATCGGCGGGGAGGCGCGAAGTCAAGGCGCAAAGGCCGAAATTACTGAGGTTTTCAGCGGCTTGCAGCGATCAGGCCGCCGCTTTCTCCAACCGCGCGACCTCTCGGCGGACCAGGTTGCAATAGACGCCCTTGCTGCGCACCAAGTCCTGCGGCGGGCCATCTTCGCACACCTGTCCCGCCTGCAAGACGACGATCCGGTCGAAATTGCGCAACGTTGACAGCCGATGTGCGATGGCGATGACCGTGCGGCCGCCCATCAAGCGATCCAAGGCCTCCCGCACCGCTTCCTCGGATTCGCTGTCGAGCGCCGAGGTTGCCTCATCGAGGAGAAGAATTGGCGCGTCCTTGAGGAAGGCGCGGGCAATGCTGATACGCTGGCGCTGGCCCGGCGACAGCTTGACGCCCCTGTCGCCGACGATGGTCGCAGGCCCCTCGGGGAGTTTTTCGATGAAGTCTTCGCAATTGGCCGCGGCGATCGCCGCGCGGACGTCCTCATCCGACGCTTCCGGCCGACCGTAGCGGATGTTCTCCATGATCGAACGATGAAACAGCGATATGTCCTGCGGAACGACGGCGATGGCCGAGCGCAAGCTCTCCTGTGTCACCCGGGAGACATCTTGGTCACCAATCAGAATGCGCCCATCCTGGACGTCGTAGAAGCGCTGCAGCAATAGCAACAGAGTGGATTTGCCGCAGCCGGATTGCCCCACTAGGCCGACACGCTGGCCGGGTTCGATCCACAGGCTAAAATCGCTGAATACTCGTCGTCCGTCGGGGTAGCAGAAGTCGATGTGCTCGAACTCGACGGCGGCGCCCGATCCCGCCAGCGGGGTCGCCTGCGGGTGGTCGCGCAGATGATGCGGCACCAGAAGGGTTGCCAGCGCTTCCGAGAGGCGCGCCAGATGCTGCGTAACGTCGACCAACGCGACGGCAAGATCCCGCGTCGCATGCAGGATCGACAGCCCGAGCGTACACACCAGCACGACGTCGCCTGCGCTCGCGGCTCCGTTCTCCCAAAGCACGATGGCCCAGCCCAATAAAGCAATGATCAACACGACGGTGACGACGGCGTGGAACAGGCGCAGTTTCTCCAGGTAGAGAAGGCTGCGCCGGCGCGCCGTCATTTCCCGCTCGATAGTATCATCGAGGCGGCTGTGTTCGCGACCGAGCCCGCAGAAAGACCAAACGAGCGGCATATTGCCGACCACATCCACCATTTCGCCATCGACCGCCGCCGCACGCTTGGCGAACTCGTGATGGAGCGGCCGACCCGCGGCGGCAAGGCGGAACATCGCTATGACTAGAACACCCGCGAGGCCTAGCAACACGGCCGCCATCGGCACGCTCACTGTCACGACGAAAGCGATGGCTATCAGCGTCGCCATGCAGGGCGGCATGACATTCCACATCGCCATGTTCTGCAAGGTGAACACGGCGTTAGACGTCGCAGTGATGCGGCTGGTCAACGTGCCAGGCATGCGCTCGGCGAAGTAGCTCGGTGCATGCCCGGTCAAATGCCGGAATAGATCGCGCCGCAGGTCGCCGGTCACCGCTACGAAGGTATAGCTGGCGATCCAGCACGCAATGCGCCACAGGAAGTTGTCGGCCGCAATCAACGTCGCCAGAAGCGCGAAACCGAGCCACGCGTCTTTGGCATGGGTGGTAAGCCCGCTGGCGAGCGTATCGACCAGCACCTTCACGCCGTACTGGGCACCGACCGAGCAAGAGACCGCCGCGACGACGGCAGTGAAAATGGCGGCATGGGCGAGCGGCCGCCTCCTGACGTAGCGCGCGAGAAACGCAAGAGGACGATCGCTGTACCAAGCGTTTTGCATTGCAGCTGGAACTCTCCGAATGGGCGGGAAGCACGCGCTACTAAGTTCTTGCAACGCAAGAACCGGCCCTGAGGTTCCCAGGGAGCCCGGCCGCATGGGCGCCCTGCTCGCAAAAGGTGGGAAGGTACCGGAGGGGCTAGCTTAGCGCCCCGATCATGATGGCATCGCCCAAGGCGCAGCCTTGGGTTGCTTCGCATCAGGCAGGGTCTCCGGCAGCAGCAGCCAGACCAAGGCCAGGCCGCAGCCGGCGACGGATGCAAGGCTGAAAAACGCGATGCTGCTGCCGAAATGATCGCTCGCGTAACCGGCGAGGCTCGTGCTCAGCGCCGCTCCAATACCTACGGCGCTGCCGACAATGCCGAGTCCCAGGTTGAAGCGTCCCGTGCCGCGCGTGATATCGGCGACCACGAGCGGCAGAACAACTCCCAAAATCGCGGCGCAGACTCCATCGAGGACCTGCACGGCAACGACCAGATAAGGGCTGGTGACGAAAGCGAACAGCACCCCTCGCGCCGCCAAGGCTGCAAAGCAAAAGAACAACAAAGGCCGTCGCCCCCACGAATCGGCCATCCGACCGATCCAAGGAGCAAATCCCGCCACGAAGAGTTGCGGCACGACGATGCAGGCTCCGATCAACGTCGTTGCCCATTGGCTCGAACGCACCGTCAGAATGCCGCCCATCAGCGGGAGCATTGCCGCATTGGCAAGCTGAAACAGCAGAATACAGGCGGCAAATATCAAGAGGCGGCGCTCACGCAACACTTGACGCACGCTGACCGTTGCGGTTGCGCTACTGGTGTTGAGGGGGCGTTCGATCCGATCCAGGCGAACGCGGCCAAGCGCCCATATCGCCGGTGCGGCAAGGACCGCAGTGAGCAAGAATACCGCCTGATTGGAGATCAGGTATCCGCATAGTCCCATTGCCGCGGCAGCAAATCCGTTGCCGATTGAGGCGAAGCGGGCGTTGCGGCCGAGCCGCGTCCCTAAGGCGGCGTGCCCGACGAGTCCCAAGCTGATTGCGGCGATGACTGGCCCGAGCACGCAACTCGCCCCCGCGTGCAGGACGCGCGCTGCCATGACGACCAAGAAGGTGGGCCAGATCGCCAGCGCAAGCGCGCTCAAGCAAATCGCCCCCACCGCGATGACCGCGACCAGCCGCGCCGAGCGCATCGCGTCGACCAGCGCGCCTCCGGGCATCTGGCAGGCGAGCGCCACCAGTCCGCCCGCGGTCAACACCAGCCCGATGTCGAACTGCGTCCAGGCGTTCGCGGTCAGATAGATCGCCACGAAAGGACCAAAGCCGGTTTGGATGTCGGCGAGAAAGAAGGTGAACCAGTCGAGGCCGCGCGCGCTCGCGCGCACCACCGCGTCGCGGGTTGCGGGCGCGCCCTGCTGGACGGCCGCCGGCGACACAAAACCGGTTTCGGCGCGGCGGCCAAGCCGGCCGCCGTCAAATTCCAATGCTAGCGCTGACAGCCCAATCCCTCCGGCGCCGCAGGGGAATTACGCGGCGTCGGTTTTGACCGACTGCCCCGCGCAATCGGCCACCCCTCGTCTCCTCCGGCGCCCCACACCGGCCTCAAGCCTGACGCGGGACGTCGCAGTCGTGCCTACCGCGAGTCAGAGTGCGCAAAGGCGGCAATTTTGAGAAGCCACCTGTGAGTTCCACGCAAATCGGTATTATGAGACGGCGAGATTTTCCTCGGCAGCCAGGGCAATGTGGAACTTTCGCGTCCGAGGGGCGGTCGTTCGCCAGAAGATCAACCTGCAGGTACTCAAACTCATTTGCGCTCGAGGATCGACGCGATCGCCTTGACTTGATTGCGTGCGTAAATCGGCAGCCCCGCGCTGATCGAGGTGCCACTATTGAACGAGCTTTTGCCGGCGAGCACCTGGGCAGGCACCAGGTTGCGCAGTACCGGAACCTTCACGAATTCCTTCTTCTTGACCAATACGTTGCTTTCCACGGCCAACGTTATGAACACGGTGACAACGGTCTGTTTGGGGTCGGTGGGATGAGCCTGAAACACGGCGAGCAATTTGCCGAATTGCATCACCTGGTTGACGTAAAAGATGTTCTGCTCCAGCGCGCCGACGGACGGCGTATCAAGCCCGGTCAGATTTCCAAGACCCATCTCGGCGACCTCCGCGGACGGCCGAAACGTGAGCTCGCTCTCGAATTCGAGATGGTCCGGGATCTTCTTCGTCCCTTCCCTGAGCTTATTGGCAATCTGAATGCCGATCGGCAGTTTGCCCTCGAACTGGTATCTCGAGTGGATGCAGATCGTCACCGGCCTCGTTTCACACCATCGCCGCAGCGGGTGCTGATTGTGCGCGGCGCGCGGGTCCTTGGTAGAGATTGTCTCGGCTGGCGTGATCAAATTGTGCTTAATCGCGGGATCGATGCGCTCCACGAAAGGGAGCGTCACGAAGATTGCCAGATCGATCGATTCGGGCGGCCGCGCGAGCGCAAAGCGAGCTTCACCCACGTACATGTGGAGCTTTTCCTTGAATCGCTTGCGCACACCGTCGACGGTGACCTCCACCGTCGGTTCGAGGTAACTCGGAAACGGCGTCAAGAATTGCTTTTCGAGCGGTTTCGCCTGCGCCCAGTCCTCAAAGCGGACGAGTCCGACATCAGGGTCGATCAGTTCGTCGCTCGGTCGATCGACGAAAGCAATGGTTTTCGGCTTGAGCCCTTCGACGGCGAGTGCGGCGAGGGAGGTTGCCTCTTCGATGCGAAACTCTTGCGCCTGTACCCGAGCGCTCGACGCCGCGGCAAGTGCGACCAGCCCCAGCAGCAAGGCGTAAGGCTTCGGGGTGCGAATCATGGGTACTTCAATAGGATGGCCGATTACCCCAGATATATCCGGGATCGATGCGCTGCGGTGTTTGATATTCGCGCCCGTAGGGATCGCGCGGGGGCTGCGCCTGGTATCGAGGATCCCGCCCGTAAGGACTGTATTGGCCGTAGTAGTATTGCCCTTGCGGGCGCCACGGATCCCGCTGAGCGGGAACATAGCGGCCGTTGCTGTCGTAATAGTAGTACCCGCCACGCTGCTCTTGCGCGCCGTAGGGATTGGGCGCCACGCTGTAGTAGCCGCGCTCCCCGTATGCATCCCCGCGCGCGACCAGCTGATATTGAGTATCGAGGATGTGGCCGTTGCGGTCGGTGCGGAAGCATTCGGTGATCGCGCGTCCGCCGCTCACCTGCATTTCGCCAGACTCCAGATCAATTGATTTGCATGCGAGATGGCGTTTGGCCTCGGGCGACGGTGGGGCAAGCGCGGCTCTGGAACCGACATTCGCCCACACAGCCTGGATCACGGGCTCGAAGATCGGCACCGCGATATGACCGCCGGTCGCGCCGCCGCCGAGGGTGCGCCGCTTGCCGTCCGCGTTGTCGTAGCCGATCCAGACCGCGACGGTCACGTCATTGGTGAAGCCGACGAACCAGGCGTCATTTTCATTGTCGGTGGTGCCGGTTTTGCCGGCCACATAGGGAGCAAGCCCGGAGATCGATCGCGCCGTGCCACGCGCCAGCACGCCCTGCAGCATAGTCTTGAGCTGATAGAAAGCGGCATGGTCGACCGAAGAGATCATCACCGACGATTTCGGATCGTGGCGATAGATCACCGTGCCGTTGCGCTCAATCGAATCGATCACGTGCGGCGCAGGGCGCAGGCCTTCGTTCGCGATGGTTGCATAGAATGCCGCGAGATCAATCGGTCGCACCGGTTCCGCACCGAGCACGAACGGATAGTACCGCAAACATTCGCGATAGACCTGCGCCTCCAGTGCGAGCTTGCACAGGCGATCGAGGCTCGCTTCCGGACTGCTCTCGATCCCGCCGTCCAGCAGGTGAACCGTGGCGAGATTGCGCGAATTCTCGAGCGCCCGGCGCAACGTGAGGACACCCCCGTAACCGCCGTCGTAGTTCTTCGGTGTCCAGTAATCCTGCTCGCGGGCGCGCCCGCCACCGAGCGGCGGAAGCGTGATCGGGTCGTCGCTGACAAGGGTGTTGGGTTGCAGGCCGTTCTGCAACGCAGCGAGATAGCTCAGCGGCTTGATGGCGGAGCCCGGCTGTCGCACCGCCTGCGTGGCGCGATTGAGCTGGCTCAGCGGATACGAGAAGCCGCCGGCCAGGGCAAGGATGCGGCCGGTGCGGTTCTCCAGAACGACCACGGTTCCCTGCACCAGCGGGCGCACGCGCAACTCGGCACGCGCGGTGCCCTTGCCTCTGCTCTCGGCGAGTCGCACCAGCACCACATCGTAAACCGCGAGCTTGCGTTGAGCGGCCGCGTTGTCGACCGAGAGGGGCAGAACGCGTCCGTCTGTCAACCCGACCCGCCAAGCCCCTCCCTTCGCGCTCGGCTTGTCCAGCACGACCGCCGGCGTCCAGTGCACGTCGTAGAGCGGTAGCCGCGCATTGGCCAGCGCCCGCTGCCATGCCGGCCGTTTATCGCCGGGCTTCTCCGCTTCCGTGCGCTGAACGGCTTTGCCGAGATTCGCCTCCGCCGAGCGGAACTGGACGCGCCCGGCGCTGCGTTCGTAGCGGGAAAGTCCCTCCTGCAAGGCTCCTTCCACCGCCCGCTGCAGTTGCGGATTGATGGTCGAGCGCACCGTGTAGGAGTGCGACGTGATTGCGTCGATGCCCGCAAGCGACTTTGCTTCGCGCGCAACCTGATCGACGAAATGAAAGCCGATGTCACGGCGCGGGCGCTCGTAGGCGACAAGCTTAGGCAGCGCGGGTAGTCCGCGCCCGGACTGATCGGCGGTGATCGCGCCATCCTCCTGCAGCCGGCTAAGAACGTAGGCCAGCCGTTCCTGCGCACGGGTGGGATGCCGGTCAGGGTTGAAGTAATTCGGCCCCTTCGTCAGTCCGGCAAGAAGCGCGCCCTCCTCCAGGGTGAGTTCCTTCGCCGGCTTGCCGAAATAGCTGCGCGCTGCGAGCTCGATACCCCACGAACCGCGGCCGAGATAAACGGAATTGAGATAAAGCTCGAGGATCTCCGCCTTGCTCAGCGTATGCTCGACCCGCGATGCCACGATCATCTCGCGAATCTTGCGCTCGTAGGTCAGGTCTTCGCCGACCAGAAGGTTCTTGACGATCTGCTGGGTGATGGTCGAGCCGCCCTGCGGGCGGCCGGACGAGGCGAGGTTGCCGATGAAGGCGCGAATCAAGCCGCGCTCGTCGATCCCCTTGTGTTGATAGAAGCGTCTGTCCTCGGCGGCGAGAAAAGCCTTCTGCACATGCTCCGGGATGTCGGCGAGCGGCATCCAGACCCGCCGTTGGTTCTCCTCGAATACCTCGGCGAAACGTTCCCCCCGCCGGTCGAGCACGACACTCGCGCCGGGTAGCCGCATGCCCTTGAGCTTGGCATGGTCGGGTAGATCGGCAGTCGCCTTGTTGTAGAAATCGATCACGTCGCCGAGATCCACCGCCGGTACGGCGACGGGCTCATTCTTGCAGAACTGCCGGTATGCGGTTTGCAGATCGGCGAAATTGATGCCGTGAAAAGCCTTGTTCTCGCCGGCAACGGGCTGCGGGTCGTCCATCGCGGTGGCGATGAGGTCCTCGAGGTTGATGTCCTCGATGTCGAAGGCCTTGCGCATGTGAGTGCAGCCCGCGCGCAAGAGCTGCGCCACGAGCTGCTGATCCTGAGCGCGGTCGAAGCGCACCTTTAGCGCATCCGGCGCAGTCGTGACCTGACTGAGCGCCAGCGCGGTCGCAAAGATCTTGACCAGGATCGATTCCATCGCACACGTGCGGCGGCCAAAGCCAAAGGCAAGAGCAGGCCCCCTTTAAGTCAGCGCTACAAAATGGCTTTTTGCGGTGTCTAGTTCCGTCCGTGAATAAATTTAGTTGCCGATCTCCTGCGTTTGCGACCGGTGCGTCGGCTGACACAGATCGGGCAAATTCATCGCTCGGCAAGAAACATCCTATTGAAAAATAGCGCTAAAGCTTCCGCCGGCACGGCGTGAGAGGGTGGCGCCAAAGCAGCCGAGTCGTCGGCAGCGGCGAGACCGGCAGCAAGGCTGTTCCCGACCCTGCGAACATCGCAAACGAAAGGGCCGCCCGAATGGCGGCCCTTCTATATGTGAGTCGAATTTGATCGCGCCGGCTACTCGGCAGCCGGCAATTGCGCCGGCTGGGCGGTTTCCGCCGCCGCGGCCTTCGCGGCGGCCTCCTTCTCGCGCTCCTCGAGGATGAGCGCGTCGCGCTTGCTGGCGACTTCACGCAAGCCGTTCATCATGGCGCCGGTACCCGCCGGTATCAGGCGACCGACGATGACGTTCTCCTTGAGGCCTTCGAGCGTGTCGATCTTGCCATTGACCGCGGCCTCGGTGAGTACGCGCGTGGTCTCCTGGAACGAAGCCGCCGAGATGAACGACCGCGTTTGCAGCGAAGCCTTGGTGATGCCGAGGAGCACCGGGTGCCCGGCGGCTGGCTTCTTGCCCTCCTCGTTCGCCCGCGCGTTGATCTCGTCGAGCTCGATCTTGTCGATCTGCTCGCCTTGGATCAGATCGGTTTCGCCGGTATCGTCGATCTCGACCTTCTGTAGCATCTGGCGAACGATGACCTCGATGTGCTTGTCGTTGATCGCCACGCCCTGCAAGCGATAGACGTCCTGGATCTCGTTGACCAGATAGGCGGCGAGCTCCTCGACGCCCTTGATCGCCAGGATGTCATGCGGCGCCGGATTGCCCTCGACGATGGAGTCGCCCTTTTCGATCACGTCGCCGTCCTGCAGGTGGATGTGCTTGCCCTTGGGGATCAGATACTCCTTGGGCTCTTCGCCTTGATCGGCCGGCTCGATGATGACGCGACGCTTGTTCTTGTAGTCGCGCCCGAAGCGGATGGTGCCGGAGATCTCGGCGATGATGGCGGCTTCCTTCGGCCGGCGCGCCTCGAACAGCTCCGCCACCCTCGGCAAGCCGCCGGTGATGTCGCGGGTCTTGGCGCTCTCGGTTGGAATGCGCGCGATGACGTCGCCCGCCTTCATCTGCGTCCCTGGATCGACCGAGATAATGGCGTCGACCGCGAGTTGGTAGCGGGCCTCGCCGCCACGGGCAAGCTTCATGACCTTGTTGTTCTTGTCCTTGATGACGATCGCCGGGTGCAGGTCCACCCCGCGGGTGGTGCGCCAGTCGGTCACGACGCGCTTGGCGATGCCGGTCGACTCGTCGAGCGCTTCCGACATCGACTGGCCCTCGACCAGGTCCTCGAACCCGATCGTACCCTCGGCCTCGGTGAGGATCGGCCTGGTATACGGATCCCACTCCGCGATTCGCTGGCCGCGCTTGATCTTGTCGTCGTCGTCGACCAGCAAGCGTGCGCCGTACTGGATGCGGTGCACCGCGCGCTCGGTTCCGTCCGGATCGAGCACGGCGATGACCATGTTGCGCGCCATGGCGACTGTCTGGCCGTCGGAATTCTTCACGACGTTTTTATTCTTGATCTTGATCTTGCCCTCGAAATTGGACTCGATCACCGACTGCTCCGAGATCTGAGCAGCGCCGCCGATGTGGAACGTGCGCATGGTGAGCTGCGTGCCCGGCTCGCCGATGGATTGCGCAGCGATCACGCCCACCGCCTCGCCCATGTTGACCGGTGTGCCGCGGGCAAGATCGCGCCCGTAGCATTTGGCGCACACCCCGCCGGTAACCTCGCAGGTGAGCACCGAACGGATGCGCAATTCCTGCACACCGGCCGTCTTGATCGCTTCGACCTGCGGCTCCTCCAGCAGCGTGCCCTTCTCGACGATGACCTCGTGCGAAGAGGGATCGCGCACGTCCTCCGCGGTGGTGCGGCCGAGGACACGGCTCTCGAGCGACGCCACGACGGTGCCGGCATCGATGATGGCGCGCACCTTGATGCCGGAGGATGTGCCGCAGTCCTCCAACGTGATGATGCAGTCCTGCGCCACGTCCACGAGTCGACGCGTGAGATAACCCGAGTTGGCGGTCTTGAGCGCGGTGTCCGCCAAGCCCTTGCGCGCGCCGTGCGTCGAGTTGAAGTACTCGAGCACCGTGAGGCCTTCCTTGAAGTTGCTGATGATCGGGCTCTCGATGATCTCGCCCGACGGCTTGGCCATCAGGCCGCGCATGCCGGCGAGCTGGCGCATCTGCGCCGGCGAACCGCGCGCACCGGAATGCGCCATCATGTAGATCGAGTTGACCTGGGCGGCGTGTCCGCCGCCGTCGACGCGCTCAACCGAGGAAATCTGACGCATCATTTCTTCGGCGATCTGGTCGGTCGCTTTGGACCAGGCATCGACCACCTTGTTGTACTTCTCGCCCTGGGTGATCAGGCCGTCATTGTACTGCTGCTCGAACTCCTTCGCGAGCGTGCGGGTTTGCTCGATGATTTTCCACTTGCTGCTCGGAACCACCATGTCGTCCTTGCCGAAGGAAATGCCGGCCTTGAAGGCGTGGTGGAAGCCAAGCGCCATGATCCGGTCGCAGAAAATCACCGTCTCCTTCTGCCCGCAGTGGCGGTAGACCTGATCGATCATGCTGGAAATTTCCCGCTTCGTCATGAGCTTGTTGACGACGTCGTAGGAAATCTTCGGGCTCTTCGGCAGCACCTCGCCGAGCATGACGCGTCCGGGCGTGGTCTCGTACCACCGGCTCACCGGCTCGCCCTTCTCGTCGACGCCGATCCAACGATATTTGATGCGGGTATGCAGGTCGATGACTTTGGCGTGCAACGCGTGCTCGATTTCCGCCATCTCACCGAACACCTTCAGCGGCCCGCCTTTCTCGTCACCCTCGCGCATGATCGAGAGGTAGTAGAGGCCGAGCACGATGTCCTGCGACGGCACGATGATGGGCGAGCCGTTGGCGGGGTGCAGAATGTTGTTGGTCGACATCATCAAGACGCGCGCCTCGAGCTGCGCCTCAAGCGATAGCGGCACGTGCACGGCCATTTGGTCGCCGTCGAAATCGGCGTTGAAGGCCGCGCAGACCAGCGGGTGCAGTTGTATCGCCTTACCCTCGATCAGCACCGGCTCGAATGCCTGGATGCCGAGACGGTGGAGCGTCGGCGCGCGGTTGAGTAGGACGGGGTGCTCGCGAATGACCTCGTCGAGGATGTCCCAGACTTCGGGCTTCTCCTTTTCGACGAGCTTCTTGGCCTGCTTCACCGTGGTCGACAGCCCCTTGGCATCAAGCCGTGAATAGATGAACGGCTTGAACAGCTCGAGCGCCATCTTCTTCGGCAGTCCGCACTGGTGCAGCTTGAGCTCGGGGCCGACCACGATCACCGAGCGGCCGGAGTAATCCACGCGCTTGCCAAGCAGGTTCTGCCGGAACCGGCCCTGCTTGCCCTTGAGCATGTCGGCGAGCGATTTCAGCGGCCGTTTATTGGCGCCGGTGATGACGCGGCCGCGCCGGCCGTTGTCGAACAGCGCGTCGACCGCCTCCTGCAACATCCGCTTTTCATTGCGGATGATGATGTCGGGCGCACGCAACTCGATCAGCCGCTTTAACCGATTGTTGCGGTTGATGACGCGGCGATAGAGATCGTTGAGGTCGGAGGTGGCGAAGCGGCCGCCATCGAGCGGAACGAGCGGCCGCAGATCCGGCGGGATCACCGGCACCTGCGTCAGGATCATCCATTCTGGCTTGTTGCCGGATTGCTGGAACGCCTCGACGATCTTGAGCCGTTTGGCGATCTTCTTCTTCTTGATATCGGAATCCGAACCAGCGATCTCGGCACGCAAATCGGCCTGCATCTTGTCGAGATCGAGCGCCTTGAGCATCTCGCGGATGGCCTCCGCGCCGATAGTGGCGGTAAAGCTGTCCGCGCCGTACTGCTCCTGCGCCTTGAGGTACTCGTCTTCGCTCAGCAGCTGGCGATCCTCGAGCGGGGTCAATCCCGGCTCGAGCACCACGTAACTCTCGAAATAGAGAATTCGCTCCAGCGACTTGAGCGTCATGTCGAGCAAAAGCCCGATGCGCGACGGCAGCGACTTGAGGAACCAAATGTGGGCGACTGGCGCCGCCAGCTCGATGTGGCCCATGCGCTCGCGCCGCACGCGCGAAAGCGTGACCTCGACCGAGCACTTCTCGCAGATGATGCCCTTGTACTTCATGCGCTTGTACTTTCCGCACAAGCACTCGTAGTCCTTGATCGGACCGAAGATGCGCGCACAGAACAAGCCGTCGCGCTCGGGCTTGAAGGTCCGGTAGTTGATGGTCTCCGGCTTCTTGATCTCACCGTAGGACCAGGACAGAATCTTTTCCGGACTCGCGATCGAGATGCGGATCTGGTCGAAGACCTGAGCCGGCACCTGCGGGCTGAAAAGATTCATGATCTCTTGATTCATAGCTCTCTCCGTTCAGGCGACGGACGTGCGGACCACTCTTGCGTCCATACCGTCCGTCGTCCGCCTCCTTGCTGATTATTCCGCGGCTTCCGCAATCTCGCCGCCGGGCCCTTGCCGTTGCTGCTTCGAATTGTGCAGATCGACGTTGAGGCCGAGCGAGCGCATCTCCTTGACCAGCACGTTGAAAGATTCCGGAATACCGGCCTCGAACGTGTCGTCGCCACGCACGATCGCTTCATAGACCTTGGTGCGGCCGGCGACGTCGTCTGACTTGACGGTCAGCATCTCCTGCAACGTGTAGGCAGCGCCGTAGGCTTCGAGCGCCCAGACCTCCATCTCGCCGAACCGCTGGCCGCCGAACTGCGCCTTGCCGCCGAGCGGCTGCTGGGTGACGAGGCTGTAGGGGCCGATCGAGCGCGCATGGATCTTGTCGTCCACGAGGTGATGCAGCTTCATCATGTAGATGTAACCGACCGTCACCTCGCGATCGAACGGCTCGCCGGTTCGCCCGTCATAGAGCGTCACTTGGCCCGAGTGATCGAGCCCGGCGAGGTCAAGCATCTTCTCGATGTCGATCTCCTTGGCACCGTCGAAGACAGGCGTTGCGATCGGCACCCCGTGACGCAAATTGTTTCCGAGTTCGACCAGCTCCGGCTCGCCCAGCGACTTGATCGTCTCGTCGTCGCCGTAGATCTTCTTCAGCGTGTCCTTGAGCGGACGCGTGTCGCGTTTGCCGTAGTAGGCGTCGATTGCCTGTCCGATCCTCGATCCGAGTCCGGCGCAGGCCCAACCGAGATGGGTCTCTAGGATTTGCCCCACGTTCATTCGACTGGGCACACCCAACGGATTGAGCACGATGTCGACCTGCGTGCCGTCTTCGAGGAACGGCATGTCCTCGATCGGCACGATCTTCGACACCACACCCTTGTTGCCGTGGCGCCCGGCCATCTTGTCGCCCGGCTGGATCTTGCGCTTCACCGCGACGAAGACCTTGACCATCTTCATCACGCCTGGCGGGAGCTCGTCGCCGCGCTGCAGCTTCTCCACCTTATCGAGGAAGCGCTGCTCTAGTCCCTTCTTCGACTCGTCGTACTGCTTGCGGATCGCCTCGATCTCGGTCATCAGCTTGTCGTTCGGCGAGGCGAACTGCCACCATTGCGAGCGCGGGTATTCTTCGAGCACCGCGCGGGTAATCTTCGAATCCTTCTTGAAACCCTTGGGCCCGGCGATGCCCTGGCGGCCTTCCAGCATCTCGGCCAGGCGACCGTAGACGTTGCGGTCGAGGATCGCCTGCTCGTCGTCGCGGTCCTTGGCCAGCCGTTCGATCTCCTCGCGCTCGATGGCGAGCGCGCGTTCGTCCTTCTCGACGCCGTGGCGGTTGAACACGCGCACCTCGACCACCGTCCCCTGAACGCCAGGCGGGACGCGCAATGACGTGTCGCGCACGTCGGACGCTTTCTCGCCGAAGATCGCGCGCAGCAGCTTCTCCTCCGGCGTCATCGGGCTTTCGCCCTTCGGCGTGATCTTGCCGCAGAGGATGTCGCCGGCGCGCACTTCGGCGCCGATATAGACGATACCGGCCTCATCGAGGTTCTTGAGCGCCTCTTCCGAGACGTTCGGGATATCGCGAGTGATTTCCTCCGGCCCGAGCTTGGTGTCGCGCGCCATCACCTCGAATTCCTCGATATGGATCGAGGAGAAGACGTCGTCCTTAACGATGCGCTCCGACAGCAGGATGGAGTCCTCGAAGTTGTAACCATTCCACGGCATGAAGGCGACCAGCACGTTGCGGCCGAGCGCAAGCTCGCCGAGCTCGGTCGACGGACCGTCGGCGATGATGTCGCCCTTCGTCACCTGATCGCCCATCTTCACCAGCGGACGCTGGTTGATGCAGGTGTTCTGGTTCGAGCGCTGGAACTTCATCAGCCGATAGATGTCGACGCCCGGTTTGGTCGGATCAGACTCTTCCGTGGCGCGCACCACGATGCGGGTGGCGTCGACCTGATCGACGATGCCGGTGCGGCGCGCCGCGATCGAGGCCCCGGAATCGCGCGCCACCACGCCCTCCATGCCGGTGCCGACGAACGGCGCCTCGGCGCGCAGGAGCGGCACCGCCTGGCGCTGCATGTTGGAGCCCATCAAGGCGCGGTTGGCGTCGTCGTTTTCCAGGAACGGAATCAACGCCGCTGCCACCGACACCAGTTGCTTCGGCGACACGTCCATGAAGTCGACTTTGTCGGCGGGCACCATCTGCACATCGCCGGCGTGGCGGCATACGATCAAATCCTCGGTGAAGCGCCCACGGTTGTCGATCGAGACGTTCGCCTGCGCGACCGTGTAACGGCCTTCCTCCATCGCCGAGAGGTAGATCACCTCGTCAGTGACGCGGCCATCCTTGACCTTGCGATAGGGCGTCTCCACGAAGCCGTACTTGTTCACCCGCGCATAGGTGGCGAGCGAGTTGATGAGGCCGATATTCGGGCCCTCCGGCGTCTCGATTGGGCAGATGCGTCCGTAATGGGTGGGATGAACGTCGCGCACCTCGAACCCGGCACGCTCGCGCGTGAGGCCGCCGGGGCCGAGCGCCGACAGCCGCCGCTTGTGCGTGATCTCGGACAGCGGGTTGGTCTGATCCATGAACTGGCTGAGCTGCGAGGAGCCGAAGAACTCGCGCACCGC
>Ga0207693_10001999_pt1 | contig 17896 bp, 20 predicted proteins | sample LARL81metaG_FD_184347 | JGI IMG/M metagenome (GOLD analysis project Ga0207693, IMG submission 184347) | Corn, switchgrass and miscanthus rhizosphere microbial communities from Kellogg Biological Station, Michigan, USA - LAR L8-1 metaG... | ecosystem: Host-associated > Plants > Roots >...
CAGGCGGCGGACGAACAGCCGGCACCGACACCTGCGGCAACGAGATCGATCTTGCGGCCGTGCTGCAGAAGTCTTCCGTAGGCTACGGACGAAAACCTGCACGCGGCGCTTATCTTCGGTTTGGCAAAAGACTTGATGCAACCAGAGCTTGAAACTTTCCGCAAACGAAGCCAACAGGAAAAGTGTAACAACTTCAATGTTTCGACATGAACACTGCAACTAAAGAAGGCGCAAATTAATGTATTCTTCCTGTGATTGCAAGGAAGGGGAAGCCCCACATCTCACACGCGGTTGCCTGCGCTCCAGCTCCAGAAATCGCGGCCCTCGCTCTGCATGAAACGCGCGAGCACCATGTTGTGCACCTCGGAGGCGCCATCAACGAGGCGCGCCTGGCGGGCGTAGCGGTAGATCCATTCGAGAATGGTGTCCTTCGAGTAGCCGCGCGCGCCGTTGAGCTGGATTGCTACATCCGCGGCCTGGTGCAGGGTGTCGGCGACCTGGACCTTGGCCATGGACACTTCCTTGCGGGCGCGGTCGCCCTGGTCGAGCTTCCAGGCGGCGTGCATGACAAGAAGGCGCCCGATCTCGATCCGCTGCGCCATCTCGCCAAGCTTGATCTGCACGCTTTCGCGCTCGGCAAGCTTGATGCCGAAGCCTTCGCGCTCGCTCACGTAGCTCTGTGCAATCTCCATGCAGCGCTTGGCGAGGCCGAGCCAGCGCATGCAGTGCGTGAGGCGGGCCGGCCCGAGACGTATCTGGGTAGCCCGCAAGCCGTCGCCCACTTGCATCAGCACGTTCTCGTCAGGGACTTGGAGCCCTTCGAACATCAGCTCGCAGTGCCCGCCGTGCTCCTCCGGTCCCATGATGGGAATGCGGCGCAGGTTGCGCCAGCCGGGCTGGTCGCGATGAAAGAGAAAGGCGGTGAGGCCGTGCCGCGAGTCATCGGAGGTGCGCGCGATCAGAATGAAATGCTCGGCGATCCCAGCGCCGGTGATGAACCATTTATGGCCATTGATCGCCCAGCCGTTGCCTTTGCGTTCGGCCCAGGTGCGGATCATGCCGGGATCGGAGCCGCCGCCGGGGGCAGGCTCGGTCATCGCGAAAGCCGAGCGCACCCGGCCGTCGACGATGGGCCGCAGCCACTTCTCCTTCTGCGCTGGCGTGCCGGCCAGCGCCAGCAGGTTCATGTTGCCGTCGTCCGGCGCTGCACAATTGAATGCGAGCGGTCCGAAGATGGAGCGGTTCGCCTCCTCGTACATCGCCGCCCAGCCCACGATCGGGAGCGCCATCCCGCCGTATTCCTTCGGTGCCTGCGGCGCCCAAAGGCCCTGCGCCTTGGCTTTCGCCTGCAGGCTGCGCAACGCGTCGAGGCGGATATTCTCGTGCTCGTCGTAGTTCGCACGGTCCGCCTCGATCGGCATCACATGCTCCTCGACGAAGCGGCGCGTGCCCAGGCGGACCTTTTCGATCTCGGGCGGCAGCGTGAAATCCATGGCTCGGATCCTGTTTGTTGCGGGCGACTGATTCGCGGAATCAGCCGCGCAGCGCCACCATCTGCCCGCCGTCGACCACCAGCGTGGTCCCGGCGATGAAGCGGCCGGCATCGGACGCAAGCAGGAGGAGCGCACCGTCGAGGTCGCCCTCATCGCCGAAGCGCCCCACCGGGATCTCGCGCTTGATCGCGGCGCCCGCTTCGCTGGTGAGGTACTCGCGGTTGATGTCGGTGACGATCCAGCCCGGCGCAATCGCGTTGACCCGGATGCCCTTGAACGCAAGCTCGAGCCCGAGCGCTTTGGTGAGCTGGATGACGCCCGATTTCGCAACCGCGTAGGCCACTGTTCCTTTGGCGACGCCGAGACCCAGCACCGATGCGATGTTGATGATAGCGCCCCCTTTGCCGGCCGCGAGCATGCGCCGCGCCGCCTCCTGCGCCCAGAAGAAGACGGCATCGAGGTTGGTCGCGATGACGCGCCGCCACTCCGCCTCTGGCAGCTCGACCGCACGATAGGTATGCGCGATGCCGGCATTGTTGACGAGAACGGTGACGCAGCCGAATGCCGCCTCGGCCGCATCGAAGGCCTGTATCATGGCGCGATGGTCTAGGACGTCGGCAGCGACTGCGATGGCGCGGCCACCCGCTTTCTCGATCTGGGACTTCACCGCCGCGAGCCGGTCGGCGCGGCGCGCCACCAGCACGACAGCCGCGCCTGCTGCTGCCAGCACGTGCGCAAAGCGCACGCCCAGGCCGCTCGAGGCGCCGGTGACCAACGCCACCCGGCCCGTGAGGTCGAAGAGCTCGGCTGCACTCATTCTCATCCACCATAAAGCCTGTGCGGGAGCCAGGTTGCCAGCGCCGGCACAAACCACAGCACAACAAGCGCGCAGAGCTGAATGAGCACGAATGGAATAATCCCGACGTAGATGTGCGTGGTGGTGATCTGGGGCGGAGCGACGCCGCGCAGGAAAAAGAGCGTGGGGCCGAGCGGGGGATGAATGTAGGAGGTCTGCAGGTTCAGCGCGAACATCATGGCAAGCCATATCGGATCGATGGCCGGCATTTTCAGAAGCGCCGGCGCCACGATCGGCACGACCACGAAAATGATCTCGAAGGCGTCCATGACGAAGCCGAGGAGAAAGATCGCGATCATCACCACCAGGATTGCTCCGGCTGCTCCGCCCGGCAGATTGGTCAGGCCTCGCTGCACCATGTCATCGCCGCCCAGAGCGCGAAACACCAGACTGAACAGGGTGGCGCCGATCAGGATGAGGAAGATCATGCTCGTCACCTGGGTGGTGCGGGTCATGACCGGGACGAGGACGTCGAAGAGCCCGCGTGGTCCGAGCTTCAAGGCGGCAAGCACAATTGCCCCGACCGCGCCGACGGATGCGGCTTCAGTCGGGGTGGCGATCCCCATGAGGATCGAGCCGATCACAGCGAAGATGAGCAGGATCGGTGCGATCAACACTTTCAGCAGGCGCAATGCGATCACCGCTGCGCCCCCCGCATCCTGCGCGGGCGGCAGAGCGGGCGATGCCTTCGGCCGGAAGACGGCCACTGCGATGAGATAAACGAGATAGAGCGCCACCAGCGCCAGGCCTGGAATGATCGCGCCGGCGAAGAGATCGCTGACCGTCACGGACCGTGGTGCGTAGATGCCCTGCGCGAGCTGTGCCGCCTGATAGGCATTGCTCATCTGATCGCCCAGCAGCACCAGCACCGTCGCCGGCGGGAAGATCTGGGCGAGAGTGGCGGTTGCAGCCACCGTACCGGACGCCAGCCGCGGATCGTAGCCATGGCGCAGCATGGTCGGCAGCATGATGAGGCCGATGGTTACGGTCGTCGCCCCCACCACACCTTTGGCCGCAGCGAGGAGCACGCCGACGAGGAGGACCGAGATGCCGAGGCCGCCCGGGAGTGAGCCGAACAGCCGGCCCATGGATTCCAGCAGCTCCTCCGCGATCTGCGAGCGTTCCAGCATCACCCCCATGAAGATGAAGAGCGGGATTGCGATCAGCACTTCGTTCGTCATCACGCCGAAGATGCGCTGCGGTAGCGCCCCAAGCAGCGCGAGGTCCATCACGCCTCCGAGCCGCCCAGCGATCGCGAAGGCAAACGACACGCCCCCAAGCGTGAGCGCCACGGGATAGCCGGCGAACAGCATGCAGCAAATGGCGATCACCATCGCCACGGCCAGGATTTCGGCACCAGTCATGGCCGCTCAAAACAGGCCGGCGAGAGCATGTGCGGGATCAATCACGAGGAACATCCCGCAGGCTTCGATCGGCGGCTTGGGGGACTGATGCGGGGCCTCTGGCGAGCAGCAGGGCCGCGCGCATCGCCTGGGAAAGGCCTTGCAGCGCCATCAGGAACGCGAATAGCGGGATGAGCGTCTTCAACAAATACACAAAAGGCAGACCGCTCGTCTCCCGCGAATGCTCCAGGATCGACCAGGAGCGCGCCACATAGGGCAGCGCGTACCAGATTATCGCCGCCATGAACGGCAGCAGCAGAAGGAGCGCGCCGAGAAGATCGACGACCGCCTTGTTCCGCGCGGAAGCGTCCGCATAAAACACATCCACCCGCGCATGGCCGTTCTGCTGCAGCGTCCACGCCGCCGCCAGCAGGAACAGCGTGGCATGGGTGTAGATGACCGATTCCGACAACCAGATGGAGCCGATCCCGAAGACGTAGCGCAGGAGCACGACGGCGAACTGCAGCAGCACGAGCAACAGGCTGAGCCAGATCACCGTACGGCCGATTACTGCAATGAGCAGATCGATGGCCTGGGCCGTCCTGGTGAGCTGGTGGCTCACCGCTGCTCTCGCCGCTCCCATGCGGCGCTGATGCGAGCCTCTGAGAGCCTCTGGAGCGTACGCCGGATGTGCGGCGCGGTATCGGGATTGGGAACGCTGTGGGGTATCATGCTCGACTTTGCTCCCGCCGCCGAGAATACTAATATTATCGGCGATGTCCGCTCGACCCCCGACCTCGGATGAAATCCCCTATCCGAGAGGGGGTCACCGCACAATGCAGCGAGGTGCTTAAGTCCATGGCCGCACAAGAGCATCAGCACGAGCACGGCTCGGAACTCTCCGAGGTGCAATTGCGCGTCCGCGCACTGGAGACCGTCCTCACCGAAAAAGGCTATATCGACCCTGCAGCGCTCGACCGCATCATCGAGACCTATGAGACCAAGGTCGGCCCTCACAACGGGGCGCGGGTGGTTGCGAGAGCCTGGAGCAACCCGGCATTCAAGCAGGCGCTGCTCGACGATGCATCGAAAGCGGTGCGCGGCATGGGGCACGAGAGCCGGGTGGGCGATCATCTGGTCGCAGTCGAGAACACGCTGCAGGTCCATAACATGGTCGTGTGCACGCTGTGCTCCTGCTATCCCTGGGAGGTGCTCGGGCTCCCGCCGGTCTGGTACAAGTCCGCGCCGTACCGCTCGCGCGCGGTCAAGGACCCGCGCGGTGTGCTCGCGGATTTCGGGGTCAAGCTGCCGAAGGAGACCCAGATCCGGGTGTGGGATTCGACGGCGGAGACGAGGTTCCTGGTCTTGCCCATGCGGCCGCAAGATACCGAAGGCTGGAGCGAGGAGCGGCTTGTGCAGCTCGTCACCCGCGATTGCATGATCGGGACAGGGCTGCCGAAGAAGCCCGAGGAGATCGCCTGATGGACGGCATTCACGACATGGGCGGCATGGACGGCTTCGGCAAGGTCGTACCCGAGCCCAATGAACCGCCGTTCCACGCGGCGTGGGAAGGCCGCGTCCTCGCGCTGCAACGGGCTATGTCCTATGCCGGAGCGTGGCAGATCGACATGTCGCGCGCCGCGCAGGAACGGCTGCCGCCGCAGGTCTATCTCACCGTGTCCTATTACCAGCGCTGGGAGCTGGCGATGGAGCGCAACGTGATCGAGCGGGGCCTGGCGGATGCCGGTGAGCTCGCGGCGGGGCACGCGCAGGGTGCGGGCAAGCCGCTCAAGCGCAAGCTCACGGCTGATAATTTTCTGGACTCCATGACCCGGGGCTCGTTCTACCGGCAGGCGCAGGCCCCCGCCCGCTTCAAGCCGGGCGACCGCGTGCGCACCCGCAACATCCATCCCCCGACCCATACGCGGCTGCCGCGCTATGCCCGCGGGCGCCTCGGCGTGGTCGAGTTGGTGCACGGCTGCCACGCCTTTCCCGACTCGGTCGCAATCGAGAAAGGGGATGATCCGCAGTGGCTGTACACGGTCCTGTTCGAAGGGCGCGAGCTCTGGGGTCCGGATGCCGACCCCAGCGTGAAGGTCTCGATCGATGCGTTCGAGCCTTACCTCGAACCGGCGTGATGCAGAGGAGAGCGGACCGAGCGCTGCGGATGTCCCCGGAACCAAGGCGTGCATGGCCGGCCCATGAAGAGTTGCCTTGCAAAATAACACGCGTCTGCTGTGAATAAGATCGACAACTTGGCGGCGCGGCAGGCCGCGCAGTCGGTTCCTGGCATTCCGAGCGACGACGAAGGCCTGGTCTTTCGCGAGCCGTGGGAAGCCCAGGCCTTCGCCATGACACTTTCGCTCTACGATCGCGGCCTGTTCACCTGGCCGGAATGGGCGCAAACGCTCGGCGCGGAGATCAAGCGCGCGCAGGCGGCGGGGGATCCCGATACCGGCGAGACTTATTACCGGCACTGGCTCAACGCGTTGGAGCGGCTCGTTGCCGAAAAGGGCGTGACCGATCCGCCGACGCTCGCGCGCTATCGCGATGCCTGGGACCACGCCGCTGACCGCACGCCACACGGAATTGCGATCGAGCTCAAGCCCGAAGACTTCGAGTAGGGTGGGTTAGATTAGCCGGAACAGACCGACGCATCTGCGGCGGGGCGGCGGCGCGTCATGCGGCGGCGCGCTCCGGGGTGTGCACGTGCTCGGGCCGCACGCCGAGCCCGACGAGGCGGGCGGGAAGACGGCGCAGCAGCGCCCATTGCGATGTGAGTCGCAGGAGAAGGGGCGCCTGAAGTGGTGGCTCGGTCTCGCTCAGCAATCGACCGATAACGTTGTTCTGGATGATGAGCTGCATGCGCTGGGTTACGCGGGTCGGAAACATGCGGCGCTCCTGCACGCGGGCGAGATCGTCCCGTTGCAGTGTGGCGGTCGCGAGCGGCTGCCAGAGAATATTTGCTGCTGCGACCGCGTCCTGCACCGCCAGATTGATCCCTACGCCGCCGATCGGGGACATGGCATGCGCCGCATCGCCGATGCAGAGCAGCCCCGGCCGGTGCCACTGATCGAGCCGATTGACAGCGACGGTAAGGAGCTTGATCTGCTCCCAATCCGCAAGCTCATCGACGCGGTCTGCGAACATTGGGACAAGCCGTGCAACTTCATTACGGAACGCCGCCAGGCCGGCGCGGCGCGTTTCTTCGAATCCACCCTTCGGGATCACGAAAGCACACTGCCATAGTCGCCGCGGTTGATCACAACGACGAGATGCCCGGCCGTGAACCTGCCCATGGTCTCCCCGGGGTCGCTGGCTTCTTTCCGCAGCCGAAACCAGAGCACGTCCATGGGGGCGCCGAGATCTTGGGCCTTCAATCCGGCGCGCTCTCGAATAGTCGAGTGGCGGCCGTCGCAGGCAACCGTCAGATCGGCGCGCACCTCCATTGCGCCATCCGGCGTGGTGGCACGCACCCCGACGATTCGGCCATTCTCGTTGACGAGATCGACCGCCTCCGCCCGCATGTGCAGATGGAACGTGGGATAGCTTTTCCCGCGATCGGCAAGAAAATTGAGGAAGTCCCACTGCGGCATGAGCGCAACGAACTTGCAGCGCGTCGGCAAATGAGTGAAGTCCGCGAACGCGTATTCCTGATTTCCGAAGAATGCGCCGATGCTCGTTGCCTTCTCATGCGGCAGCTTGAGAAAATCGCCGAGCAGTCCGAGCTCGCCCATCAATTCCAGCGTCGAAGGGTGGATGGTGTCGCCGCGGAAGTCGCGCAGGAAGTCGGCGTGTTTTTCCAATATCACCACGTCGACGCCGGCGCGCGCCAGCAGGAACCCGAGCATCAGCCCGCACGGGCCGCCGCCGACGATGCAGCACCGGGTAGAGAGCCGATCGGCCGCCATCCGCGCGTTAGATCCCGACCATGCGTTCAGTGACGATGTAGCCGGTGAGCAGAAGCGCGCCGAAAGCGATAATCACCACGGCAGCGCAAGCCTCGATCCCGCGCATTGCCAGGAGGCCGTAGCCCGAGCGACTCTCGGCAAAGCGCTTCGCCCATGCTTTTGCCCCAACTGCAATGGAAGCGACGAGCGCGACCGTCACGGCGGTCCCGATCCCCATCACGAAGGTTGATGCGATGCCGGCCCAGAACAGGCCCTGGGCCAACGCGAACACCAGGACCAGGATTGCGCCCGAGCAGGGGCGGAGACCTACGGCGACGACCGCGGAGAGGCCGCGCTTCCATCCGCCCGGGCCGGCGAGCTCCTCGGGCTCGGGCGCATGGGCATGGCCCCAGGCCGATGCGTCATCTTCGCAATGGTGATGAGGCTGGTCATGCTCTTCACAACCATGATGATGGTGATGATGGCCATGACCGTGATGCATGCAGTGTCCATGGTCGGGCGGCGTTGCCGCGGCTCCCAGTGGCGCGGGGCGATGGAGCGTCTGCGCCGCGGCGATGAAGGCGCGTCCCTTCACCCACAGTAGCCGCACGCCGATCAGAACAATGAGCGAGTAGCTCAGAATCTCGATCACGTTGACGGCGCGGCCCATGCTGGCGGCGGTCGCATTCAAGAGCGCCGCCGCTATGCCGACCACCACGACGGCGACAAGCGCCTGCACCAGCGCCGAGACGAACGACAGCACCACGCCGCGCTTCCAGGTCTCCTCGTTCGCCACGAGGTAGGACGATATCACCGCCTTGCCGTGACCCGGCCCGGCGGCATGGAAGATGCCATAGAGAAATGAAAGTCCCATGAGGCTCCAGGCGGCGCTGCCGTCCGCCTTGGCCGCGCGGATCAAGCCGGAAAACTGCCGATAGAATTCAGCCTGCTTGGCGAAGATCCAGCCGAGGATGCCGCCCATAACGGGAGCCGGTCCTTGCGACCGCGACATGCCGAACGGGCCGCCTTGGGCGAGTGCTCCGTCGTGCACACCAGCCAGGATCAGCGCGCCGGCAACTGCCGTTGCAACCAACGCGAAGCAAACAAGAAGACGCCAGCGTTTGCCAGTTTTCACGGACATTTCACCACGATCTTGTTGGCGAATTCGGAGCCGATTGTGAGCGTTGGATCTCGCTGGTCGGCGGCGAGCGCGCTCAACCGCGCAGAGAGGTCGGTATTCATCTGTTCCGGATTGACGACGCTGAGCTTGCAATGCGCCGGCGCCCCGACCAGCTTTGCCGGGTTCTTTTCGGCAAAGCTGAAATCCACGAAGAATTCGCGGTCATAGACTTCGACGGTGAACTCCTTTGCCTTCACCGGAGCCTTGAGCGGAAGGGTGAAGTAGAGCGTCAGCACCGTCTCCTTGGGATCGAACTCCAGATAGTAGCCGGCGGCGGGCTCGTTCAACTCGATCGTCTTGCCATTCGCTTTGGCATAAGTGAAGAAGTCGTACTCCTTCAACGAATCGACATTGACTTGCGCCAGCGGTGCAAGCTCCTCGCGCGTGAACTGGTCTTTTTTCTTGGATTCGATGCCTTGTATCGCGAAGGTTGAGAACATGTCGTCGAAGGTCCAGGCATGCCGCACACCGGTGATCGCGCCGTCCGGCGCGTAGACGAGTTCGCTCTTCACGGTGACCCAGACGTGGGGATGGGCGGAGACCGCGGAGCAACCTGCAATGACGCCTGCGACCGCGGTGAGGAAAGGCAATAAACGTTTTATCATCAACACTTTCTCGCCCAACTGGGCCACAGCTTTCGGCCTCGCGCAAGATATCCCGGACTGGGGCGGAATGGAGGCGCATTGCCCCAGCTAGCTCGACGGCCGTGCGCGGCCACGACCCAGAGGTTAGCGGCTGGGGCGCTTATATCCCCGCGGCACCGCCGTCGGCGCGCGGATCGTGCGCTGCCTCCATCGTCCCGTCGGGATGGAGCACCACTGCTCCCGCGTGTCCCATTACGTCGGAATAGGGCTCGGGCAACACTTCTATGTCGTGACCCGCCGAGACCAGCCGATCGATGAGATTGCCGTCGAACCGCGCTTCCATGCGCACGTTTGTTTGCGCGGCCCCCCAGGTCCGGCCGAGAAGCCAGCGCGGCGCGTCGATGGCGCGGTCCAGCGGCTGACCGAACTGCACGTACCGCGTGAACAGCGCGGCTTGCGTTTGCGGCTGCCCATCCCCGCCCATAGCGCCATAGGCAATCACGCGGCCGTCTGCGAGCGAGGCGAGCGCGGGGTTGAGGGTGTGAAACGGCAGCCGGTCGGGTGCAAGCGCATTCAACGCACCGCTGTCGAGCGAAAAGCTCGCGCCGCGATTTTGCAGCAGCACGCCGGTCGTTGGCAGCAGCACCCCCGAGCCGAATTCCCAATAAAGCGACTGGATATAGGAAATGACAAGCCCGGAGGCGTCCGCGCTGCCCATCCACACGGTATCCCCTTTAGCATGAGCGGGTGCCGCTTCCGTCTCCCGGCTCGCGGCCTTGTGCTGATCGATCTTGCCGGCCTCGGCCTCGAGGAAGGGCGCTTCAAGATAGCGCTCGACGGAGCGGGGCAGACGATCGGGATCGGTGATGACGCGGTCGCGCACGCGGAATGCACGCTTGGTCGCCTCGATCAGCCCATGGACGTGATGAAAGCTTTCGGCCTGTTTCACCGCGAGCCGTTCGAACAGGGCAAGCAGCAGCAATGAGGCAAGCCCCTGGGTCGGGGGCCGCGTGTTGAAGAGGGTGCCCGGCTCGAGCTCAACGGACAGCGGTTCGGCGAGACTTGCACGGCAGGGTTCGAGGTCCGCGCGGGTGAGCGGGCTGCCGACGCGGTCGAGCTCGACCGCGATCTCGCGGCCGATATCACCGCGATAGAAGTCGTCGAGCCCGGAATGGCCGAGATGGTCGAGCATTGCGGCAAGCCCCGGCTGGACAAGCGTGCTGCCCGCCTCCGGCGCCTTCCCGTCGCGCAGAAAGGTCGGCGCGAAGCCCGCAACGTCCTTGAGCTCGGCGAGCTTCTCGTTCGTGAGCCGGGCTTGGCCACCGGTGACGACATACCCCTCCTTGGCATGGCGGATCGCATCCGCAAGGAGCTCGCGAAGCGGCATGCGTCCGCCGTGTGCGTGCGCCGCCTCGAGCGCCAATATCCAACCGGCAATCGCGCCGGGTACGGTAAGAGCAGCAAGCGGCCCGCGCGGCGGAATCGTCTCGTGCTCGCGGTAGAGGTCGCGGGTTGCATGCGCGCCTGCACGGCCCGCCGCCATGAAGGCGCGCACCCGCCCTGAGGGCTCGCGCACGAGCCAAAAGCCGTCGCCCCCGACATGATTCATGTGCGGATAGACGACAGCGATGGTGGCCGCCATGGCCACCATCGCCTCGATCGCATTGCCGCCGATGGCAAGTACCATGCGGCCGGCCTCGACGGCGGCGTGATGCGGCGCGCAAACCACTCCCTGGCGGTGTCCCGCGGTATGCAGAGCCAAACGGGTCAGGCCTCAGCGGTTATGGTACTGTCGAGCAGGCCGCGGTGTTTGAGCAGACCCTCGGCGCTCGGCAAGCGGCCGCGAAACGCGAGGTAGAGCTCCGTGGGATCGCGTGAGCCGCCGGCAGCATAGACATGATCGTGCAGCTTCCTGGAAGTGGCGGCGTCGAAAATGTCTCCGGTTTCCTCGAACGCGGCGAAGGCGTCCGCATCGAGCACCTCCGACCACATGTAGCTGTAGTACGCCGCCGCATACCCTCCGCCAAAGATGTGCTGGAAGTGGGTTGGCCGGTGGCGCATCACGATCTCGCGCGGCATCCCGATGCGCGCGAGCGTCGCCTTTTCGAACGCCTTGATATCGAGCCCATCGGAATGTTCGCCGTCGCGCGACGTGCGCTCGTGGAGTTCCAGATCGAGGAGCGCGGAGGCCACATATTCCAGGGTTGCGCAGCCCTGGTTGAAGGTGCGCGCGGCAATAAGCCGCCGCAATAGATCCTGCGGCATCGGCTCACCCGTGCGGGAATGAACGGCGAACCGACTGAGGATCTCCGGCCGCTCCAGCCAGTGCTCGTAGAGCTGTGAGGGCAGCTCGACCCAGTCCTGCAGCACGCTGGTCCCTGCCACCATCGGATAGGTGAGATCGGAGAGGAGCCCGTGCAGAGCATGGCCGAACTCATGGAACAGCGTCCTCGCGTCTTCAAAGGAGAGCAGCACCGGCTCGCCTTCGCTCGCCTTGGAGAAATTCATGACGTTGACGATGACGGGGCGGATGTCGCCGCCGAGCCTTTCCTGCTCGCGCAGGCTGGTCATCCAGGCGCCGCTATGCTTGGAGCTGCGGGCAAAATAATCGCCGAAAAAGAGCCCGCGCTCCCGGCCTTGCGCATCCCGAACTTGCCAGACCCGCACATCCTCGTGCCAGACGGGAATGTCTTCGCGTTGCTGGAAGCTCAGGCCGAACAGCCGGTTCGCGGTGTAGAACGCCGCATCTATGATCCGCTCGAGCTGGAAATACGGCTTGATCGTCGCCTCATCCACATCGCAGCGCAGCTTGCGCAGCTTCTCGGCATAATAGCGCCAGTCCCAGGGGGCGAGCTTGAAGTTCTTTCCCTCCGCCTGCACCAGCTCCTGCAGCGCATCGCGGTCGGCGATCGCATGCCGGCGCGCCGGCTCCCACACCTGCTCAAGCAGCGAGCGCACCGCCTGGGGTGTCTTCGCCATGGCGTCGTCGAGCCGATAATGCGCGTAGCTCGCATAACCCAGAAGGGCCGCGCGTTCCTCGCGCAGCGCCGCGGTCTCGGCGATGATGGCCTTGTTGTCGGTGGCGCCGCCGCCGTCGCCGCGGGCGATCCAGGCGTGAAAGATCTTCTCGCGCAGATCGCGCCGTTCGGAAAACTGCAGGAACGGCTCCACGCTCGAGCGGGAGGTCGTAATGACATGCTTGCCGGCGTGGCCGCGCTCGTCCGCCGTCGCGCGCGCCGCCGCGCGCAAGAAATCCGGCAGCCCCGCCAGATCCTCCTCGGCTTCGAGCTCGAGCAGATAGCTTTGCTCGTCGGCGAGCACGTTCTGGCTGAACGCGGTGCCGAGCGACGCAAGCCGTTCGTTGATCTCGGCGAGCCGCGCCTTTGCGGTTGGATCGAGCGCAGCGCCCGCGCGTTTGAACATGGCGTGGTAGCGCTCGAGCACGCGGGCTTGCTCGGGCGTCAATTCAAGCTCGCCGGAGCGGCGATAAAGCGCATCGACGCGCCGGAACAAGCGTTCATCCAGCAGGATCTTGTTCCAATGCTGGGCGCGTAGCGGCGCAAGCTCCCGCTCGGCTGCGAGCAGCGCATCGTTCGTGTGCGCTTCGGCGAGCACGTGGAAGGTGTTCGAGATGCGGTTGAGCGTCTCCCCAGCCTGCTCCAGTGCCTCGATGGTATTGGCGAAGCTGGGCTCTGCCGGATCGGATGCGATGGCCGCGACCTCCGTCGCATGCGCGGCAAATGCAGTCGTGAAGGCCGGCAGGAAATGCTCGGGTCTGATGCGCGCAAAGGGCGGAACGCCGAATGGGCTGGTCCAGTTCTCGAGCAGTGGGTTATCGGTTGCGGTGCGGGACATCTTTGCGCTGTTCATGCCGGCCATATGGGGCTTTATAGCGCGGCAGTCCACCTCACCAGGGCCCGTAGGCGGATTAGCGCAGCGGTATTGGCAGACGGCAGTACCGTGCAGCGTAATCCGCCAGAACGCGGCGGGTTACGCCACAACTCGGCGCAGCCGATTTCCGGCTAATCCGCCCTTCGCAATGGAGATGCGAACCAATGAACGCCATCACTCTCGATCAGGCCGACCGCTCATTGACGCCGTCCTCCGGCGCGGCGCCGAGCTCGACTGCCGCCCGCTGTCCGTCATCGTGGTCGAGCCCGGCTGCAAGGTGAAGGCCTTCAAGAAGGAGGACGGCAGCTCCATGATCCGCTTCGAGATGGCTTATGGTAAGGCCTATGCCGCGCTCGCGATGGGCCGCTCCTCGCGGCTGGTGAAGGTGCGCGCGGAAGAAAAGCCGATCTTCATGCGCTATCTTATCAGCGCGAGCGGCGAGCAGATCTTTCCCGAAGGCGGTGGGCTGCAGATTCGCAATGTCGAAGGAGAGGTGATCGGCGCGGTCGGGGTCACCGGCGATACCGAGGAGCGCGACGAGGAGCTTGCCGCGCACGGCATTCGCACAGTCGGGCTCAAGACCGACGAGGACTGCGCCGGGTTGGGACGTCGGGGCGGCGTCCGGCTGACCAACACGTGATCGGGACTTTGCGGCAAGGGGTCGGTCTCATGGTAGTGGTTTCTTGACGCACGTATCATACGGTGGAGAGAATCGTAATGTCCCGAGCGGCAAAGATGGGTTCAACCGCAGTCTTGCTGGCGATGCTCGCGAGCGTGTCGCCACGCGCGGCGGCGGTGCTTGACTACGATTTCTTCAAGACGCGGGTCGAGCCAATCTTTTTGGAAAAGCGAGCCGGCCACGTGCGCTGCTACGTTTGCCATGCCGAGAGCAACAACGGCTTCCGTCTGGAGCGGCTCCCACTGGAAGCAAGCTTCTGGACGGAGGGGCAGTCGCGCCGCAATTTCGAGATGGCCTCGCGCCTGGTCAATCCCGGGGATCCCGACACGAGCCGCCTGCTCATGCAGCCGCTCGCACCCGAGGCGGGCGGCAACGTCTTTCATTCCGGGGGACGTCAGTTCGCATCCAAGGACGACCCGAACTGGAAAATCCTCGCCGATTGGGTGAACGGGCAGAAGCCGTAGCGCGTCACGCGAGGGTGGCCTCGCCGCGCGCGGCACGAACGTAGCCCGGATTGCCCTTCGCAATCCGAGGTGGACGCTCCCGGGTGTCGCAAGAGCTCCATCCGGGCTACGAATGGAATAACAGCGGTCACTCGTGAGTAGGGCCGGGTTCAACACGCCCCTACAACTGCCTACTCCGTTTTCAGAAAGCGCGCGTGACAGGAATTGCAGGCCGCTCGGAGCTGCCCGACCAGCGTCTTGAACTCATGGAGACGCACGGCGCGGCTCGCCTCGAACGCGATTTTTGAAGCCTCGCTTGCGCGTCTGTAGAATTCGGCGAAGTTGCTCCAAAGCTCCGGTGACGCGAACGTATCGAGCGCGGGATCGCGATCCGCGCCGTCCTTCCATTGATTGGTGGCGGCGGGAAACAAATGCGGGAACGCCATCAGCAGCACCGAGATGGTGTTGAGATGCTCGCGTGCTTCCGCGTCGTCGAGCTTGCTCCCCGGCGCGAGCATGGTCTCCACTTCGTCCATGTTCATATCGACCGTGCCCATGAGGATCTTGCGCGCGAAGATCGTATCCTTGGCCGGCGGAGCGGCCTCATTCTGTGCGAATGAAACCGAATGCGATACCAGAAGCCAAATGGCGGCGCTGAGGCAGAAGATGCGTGCGGGCGAGGCATGCCTCGCCCGTGCAGATACTACTCCCATCTCCGGCTCGGAGACTATTCCAGGCCCGGCATCTCCTGGGCGCGCAGGTTCGCGGTGAATGTCTGCCCGGTCTCCACAAGCGTGATCTTCTTGAGCGCACCGCCGCGGCTCGAAGTGTCCCGCAAGGGGCTGAACTCGACTACGACGCGGTCGCCGGCCTTTACGGCATTCCTGCTCCATCCGCCGGCGCGCACCAGATTGCCTGGCGAGGTCATCTCCATGAGCCAATCCTCCTGTTCCGTCTGCTCGCCGTCGACGACCCCTTTGACCAGCAGACTGACGTGCGGATTGACCCAGCGCAGCTCCAGCACGACTCCGCGAATGGTCATGGTCTTCGCGTGATCGAACATGGTCGTGGAGTGGTGCGCGGCCACAAATCGGGAGCCGAACGCCAAGCCCATCAAGGCGCAAACGCCCAGGGTAGCAAATCGTCTCATCAAATCTTCTCCAGTTCCGTTCTAACCTTTTGCTCCGTCAACCCCCAGAGCTTGGTCATCTCTTGGGAGCGACGATGTTCCCCCAGGGATGCCGTTCGATCTCGACAAAGACATGGTCGCCGCTCTCGTCGACCCGTTCGGAATAGTTGCCCTGCAGGCAGACGCCTTCGACGATGTCGAATTTTCTTGCGCGCTGTCGAAAGAAGATGCGCGTCGTCTTCCAGGGTGCGGTCAGGATCTTGGGGGCAACGATTTCCAGATCGTCATGCAGAATATCGGGGGCCGCGAGGTGTATCCGTTCCGTGATTCTCATATCGCCGTTGTTGGGAACACCGATCGCCTCGCTGATCGCAATATAAGTTTGCGGCAGCACGTTGACCGTGTCCACCACGAGCATATCGCCCTCCCAGTGGCCGATTGAGTGGCCGTGGAAGGTGAGCTCCTCGTCCTCGGGATGGCTGCGCCCGTCGGTATAGATCCGCCGCAGCCGGTTGCCGTCGGATTCGCCCAGCATGGTCACTCGCCCCGGCGTGAACAGGATCTCCATGGCGTTGTGGGTCACCAGCATCCACGATGGCATCGCCTCCGGCAGGCAGTTCACGAAAATGGGCGGCGGGCGACCCGCCTTCTCCTCAGCAGCCATCTTTGCAGCCTGCGCGGCGGCCTTCTCGTTCCACGGCGGCGGGTTGGTTTTGGCCTGCGCATCCTGGTCGGTGACCTTCGGATTCCACACTCCGCTCCAGTCCGGAAGCTTGGCGAGGTCGGCCCAGTCTTGCGCTGTCGGCGGGGGATTGATGACGGTCGGGGGCTTCTTCGCGGCAGCGGGCAGCGGCTCGGCCGAGCGAGCCGCGGCGGGGAAGATCAGCAACCCCGCAAGCAGGACAAGAAAGGGGGCGCTGGATCGGTCGGACATGGTTTGCATCTCAGCTGATCAGAGGAAAGCAAAATAACCCCAAAGCCCGAAGTGCGGCAACATGCGCGAGCGAGGACGCGTGTTGATCGTTGCGAATGGCTTCAAACTCGACACGGCTGCACAATCCGCAGGCATAACGGCGCGCGCATATTGCTATGGCCGCCAAACGGCCATCCGTAACGCGCATGAGCGAGCTGAAATCTCGATGGCTTCAATGCAACGTGAAGCCGATCCAGCGGCCAAACGCGACGATGGCGATCCAGAGCGCGAGCGAGATGCCGCCTGCGACCTTTGCCGCCATCGGAGGGTGAGCGTTCGCGCTCCAGCGATCGAGATCGCGCGTGGTGAAGGCGTGAAAGAGCGCCATGTTAAGCGCAGCCATTACCAGCAGGATGAGCTTGCCCCGGAAGAAAAAGTTGCCTGCATAGCCGCTGGCCTTGGCGGAGAACAGCAGACTGCCGGTCACAGCGGCAAAGGCGAACGCCACCCAGGTGCAGGGCAGGACGTCCCGGGTCAACTTGCCTACCGGACGATCCAAGGACGCGAGGCCGAGGAGGCGGAGATCGAGGATCGAGATCGAGCCGACCACCAGCGCAATGGCGAGCACGTGTACCGACTCGACCCAGGGGAAAAGGATCTCATTCTCGCGGATCTCCGTCGCGAGCGCGGTTGCCTCCAGCCATTTCAGTCCGGGATCAAGCCACATGGACTTAGTAATAGGCGATCCAGCGACCGCAAAAGACGATGGCGATCCAGAGGGCAAAGGAGGGCAGGGCAATCAGCGCCGCGCCGCCTCCGCGCTTGGCGAGATCATACCGCTCGCGGCTGCGAGAAAGACCGATCTGATAAAAGGCAGTGAGCGCCAGCGCTGCGAGCAGGAGAGCCATCTTCAGCTGGAATAGCGGATTTTTCAGCGAGCGCGCAGGCTCGCCGATGATCATGATCGCGCCGGTGACGAGGAGGATCGGCAGCGCCCACCAGATCACGGGGAGAAAGCGCGCGGAGACCCGCTCGAGGGGCTGATCGCGGGCGACCACTCGGAGCAAGCGCAGGTTGATCATGAAGATCGAGGCGAGAAGCGTTGCAAGCGCAAGGATATGCACTGTCTGCACGGAGGGAACTATCCAGGATGTGGCTTGAATCACCTGGCTCAAAGAGGTCTGTTCGAGCCATAGGCAGAACCGGTCGAGCGAAATCATCGGATGCTGTCAGACTTCCATTCCATGCCGGTGGACGTTGAGACAAGCTCGATATCATCAGGCATGAGAGAAGAACAGCGGCGGGAGGTTTGAATGCTGCAAGAGGACGTGAGCATTGCAGTGCGAGACGGGACGAGCATCGGCGCGCGGGTTTATCGCCCCGAGGGAGCCGGCCCCTATCCAGCGCTTCTTGCTGCTGCGCCTTACCGCTTCGACAACAACATTCTGCCCGCGAGTCCGCAGTTTCTTTGGCGCGAAACCGGGCCGATCGATTT
>Ga0207693_10002001_pt1 | contig 17891 bp, 20 predicted proteins | sample LARL81metaG_FD_184347 | JGI IMG/M metagenome (GOLD analysis project Ga0207693, IMG submission 184347) | Corn, switchgrass and miscanthus rhizosphere microbial communities from Kellogg Biological Station, Michigan, USA - LAR L8-1 metaG... | ecosystem: Host-associated > Plants > Roots >...
GGGTGGCGGCGAGATGGCTGAGTGCGAGCCCAACCGGTGACTGTGGATTGTCGAACACAAGTTCTATTGTAGTACGAAACCAACCCAGTCAATTGAGAATCCACAGGCACAGCAGACTATTTCTGTGCAGGCAACCTCTGATAAGCAAGCAACGTCGAGACCACCCCTCCACCGGGGATAGGGTTTCGGCAGCGATCAAAGGAGAATCCATGCTCACCAACGCGCCGATCCTTGCCATCGTGCCGACCACCGACATTACGCGCGCTAAGGCGTTCTACGGCGAGACGCTTGGTCTCACCAACGCGAATGTATCGACACCCGGGCCGCAGGTGTTCTACCGATGTGGCGGTGGCACGCTTCTCGAGGTTTACGAGCGTCCTACGGCGGGTAAGGCGCAACACACCCTCGCCTCATGGGCTGTGAGCGACGTGCGGGCCGCCGTCCACGAACTGCGCGACCGCGGCGTGCGTTTCGAAGACTATGACGTCCCGGGGCTAAAGACCGATGACAGTATCGCAACGACAGGAGACTTCCAGGAGGCGTGGTTTCGCGATCCCGACGGCAATATCCTTCGCATTCATTCCCAGATCGAGATATAGAGCGTGGGGGTTAACAGCGAGACCAGAACAAACCTGGCCAGCCAAGCGATCACGCGGTTTAATTGGATCAGTAGCGATATCCCGCGTTCCGGTTGCGCCGCCGCAACCGAGAGCCGAGGGAGGTGAGTCGCATGACGTGGTCACGTGGACTGGTCACAGGGTTTCTGCTCGCAGGTGTTCTGCTATTCACGGTGGCATGTAATCCTGACGGGACGTCGTCGCAGCCCAACGGCAACGTGATTTTCAATCAACCCCAAACCTCGCACGGCTGCACGGGCTCCCAAACCGTCACCGTGCAGAACGGCGACAGCCTCACGGTCCTCGTGGAGAACCACGTTAGCGGCTCCTTCTCGGTCGAACAGGTTGTGAACATCGTTGCCGACACGAACGGCATCGCCAACCGCAACGTGATCCGTGCGAACCAGCAGATCCGTCTTCCCACGAGTTGCAATGGCCCGTAATCGACGCTGTATCGCTCAGTGCGTGGACTCGTCAGGCATCGTATTCATCGTCGCGGCGCCACCATATGCCGGTCTCGTTGCGGCCAAGTGGCGCGCGGTCGAGCCACGGATATGCCCCAGACGGCATCCACATGAAACCACCTCGGCGAGCTAGTAACGGCCGCCGACATCGGCCGCATGACGCGGCGTTCGGTACTGGTTGCGCGGCGCACCTTTCTCCTACATCGGCAGCAGCTCGAAGATCTCCACCGCGCACTTCCCGTCGCTGCCGGACAGGAACGGGAGGCCGTTGGTGAGCGCCTTCGCCGCAGCGAGATCGTCGGCCTCGACGATCGTGTAGCCGATGAGATCGCCAGCTGGTCCTTCAGTGCCGTCGTCGCGAACGGAGGTGCACGACCCGAACGGGCTGCCGCCGTCGAGAAGGGCCGCGCCGACCTTCGCCATCCAGGCGCCAAACGCGGCCATCCGGTCGGCGCCTTGCTCCGGTGTGAGGTCGGACATCGGAGTAGCCGGGCCACGGTAGAGGTAGATGAACTTGGCCATGTCGATCATCCCTTCCGAGAACCGTGTGTTGGCGCCTGCGGGTTCTTGGTGCGCGTACTCATTAGGCGTCGTATTCATCGTGGCGGCGCCACCACATGCCGGTCTCGTTGCGGCCGAGTGGCGCGCGGTCGAGCCACGGATACATGCCCCAAATGGCATCCACGCCGCGCTCGTAGGCCGAGTAGGTGTGGTAGATAACGCCGTCCTCTAGCGCGAAGGCGCTCAGGCCGGGCCCTTCCTTGCGGTAGGTCGGCCAGTCCGTTCCGACGCTGGCCGTGATCGCGGCGACGAAGGGATTCTCGTCGGTCTCCTGCAGCCGGAGGTCGATGGTGCGGAAGTTGTACTCGACGGCTCCGGACTGCCACTCGTCGTTCGTATGTGTGACGTGGAAGTCGTAGTTGAAGTCGCTGTCTGACGCGGACGCCCAGGGGAAGCTCCAGCCCATCCGCTCCTTGTAGGCCTGCAGTTTCGCCAGCGGCGCGCGTGACACAGCGCAGAGGGTGACGTCGTGATTGGCGAGATGGACGACGGAGCCGTTGAAGCCGTCGGCGATTGCCGAGCAGGACGGGCAGCCGCCCTCGTAGTCGGGTCCGAACATGAAGTGGTAGATCAGCAATTGCGAGCGTCCTCGGAACAAATCGGCGAGTGACGCAGTGCCCTCATCGGTATCGAAGACGTAATCCTTGTCGACGCGAACCCACGGGAGCTCCTGCCGCTGCCGGGCGACTTCGTCGCTGCGACGGGTCAGCTCCTTCTCGGCTACGAGCAGATCCATCCGCGCCGCAAGCCACTCGTCACGAGATGCCGTCTTGTGACTGGTCATTTTCTCTCCTTCACATCGTTGGGAATAGTCCGGGCACTGATGCGGGTGCAGCGGCGATCCAGATACCGAACCCGACGATTGCGAGCGCCAGCGGCACATCGAGAAGGGCCTTTGCAGGCAGGATCTTCTGGGCAAGCACCACGACGGTGATTGCCGCCATCCAGGTGACACTCATAACGCCGAGCACCACGAGCATCAGCATCAGTCCGACGCTCGACCCGACGCAGCAGAGCCCGAACTCGAATCCGGAGCGAATGTTCTCGCGGGAGCGCCGGCGGAAGTGCCGCTTGAGCGGCGTCAATTCGTAGCCACCGACCGCGATCACAACCGCGGCGGCGACGACGGACCCGTGCGGACGATACAGCGCATACACCGCGGCGCCGACGAATGCCCAGACGGCAAGGTAGGAGCCGACGAACAGGGGAAGGGCCAGCACGCGACGACCGGCACGAACGTGTCTCATGATCGCCGGGGTCGCGCTCGGCAGCATCATTGCCGCCATCATCGCAAGCCACAGGGCGGCGAAGTACCCGAACGAACCGAGTTCGGTGGCGACGCCCATGTCCATTCCGTTCATCTGCCAGACCGCGACCATCCATGACGCGGCAGCCAGCCCGAGCGTCGCGATCAGCGCGGCGGTGCCAACCCTCCTCGTAGCGGGACTGGCGTCGATGGCCTTCGTCGGGTTCCGGTCGACGGCGAAAGCGGAGGTGAAGCGGTAATCAGACATGCTTTCTGGCTTTCTGGAGCGGGGTTGTTGTGGGCTTGCGAACGGACTGGTCGAGATGCTCTGCCAGCGCCTCGAGCGAGCGGTCCCAGTCGCGGGCCAGCGCAGCCAAGAACTGCTGCGCCACCTGCATCGGGGCCGAACGGAGCCGGTACCGCACCCGGCGCCGCTCGCCGGGTTCCGCCGTCACCAGGCCGGCCTCAGCCATCAGCGCCAGGTGCTTGGCGATCGCCTGCCGCGTGACTGGCAGCCGATCGGCCAGGTCGGTGGCCGTCGCCGGGCCGCCGGCGGCCAGCGCGGCCAGGATCGCGCGACGGGTCGGGTCGGCCAGGGCCGTGAAGACCCGTTCGGCGATTGCCTCGACGTCAGCCGGCATCGAGGTAGCTGACCAGTTCGCCCAGCTCGCTCGCCCACCCCTTGGTGTTGCCGTCGTACGCCGTCCGGTGGGCGTCCGTGGGCAACTGGGCGAAGCCGCTCTCGACGACCGTCAGCCGCGTGCCCGCACCGACCGGTTCGAGCGTGAACTCAACGTAGGTCCGACGCGGATCGTCCTTGGGCAATCCGTAGATCTGCCACGTGAACCCGAACACGGTCGGCTCCTCCACCCGTTCCACGCGCATGTCAACCGTGTGCCCGTTGGTCCAGGTCATCCAGGCCGATCCTCCTGGGCGCAGGTCGACCGACGCCTCGTTGCCGAACCAAGCGGCGAGTCCTTCGGCCGTGGTGAGCGCTGCCCATACCTCGCTCGGCGGGTGGGCGATCTCCACCGTTCGCTCGATCCGATCAGGAAAACCCATCCCGTCCTCCATCAAGTAGCAATCGATCGATTGCTATACTATTGCAACCAACTGATTGCGTCAACAGTGCGCTCGGACTGGTTCGGACAGCGCTACCCGGGTGCTCGCCTCCCGGGAACCTCGCGCCAGGCATCGCGACGCTCACCCGCGAGAACCCGAGGTCGCCGCGCTAGCTGATCGCGGTGTCTCGACCCAGAGATCGCCGGACGCCACGTGCTCGCGGTTCGTTCCGCAGTGAGCCACCGCTACCACGCGATGACCAAGCTCGGCGTGTGGTCGCGACACGACCTGCCGTTTGACAGCTGACAATCCTCGATCGGCCCAAGCCACGATCGATCAACTACTGGAGCGGCGGAAACACCATGAAGGTGAAGTTGCCGTCGCGGTTGAGAATGGCGGTGACGGAGTGTGTCTCGTCGCCGGTGCCGAACACCTCGGCCACAGGGCTCAAGTTGCCGTTCATCGCGGTCCGGACGGGCGAGGTGCCGGTCGAACCGGCGATGTCGGCGCCGAGCGAGCCGGAGAGCTTCTCCCTGGGCCTCAAGTCCAAGTCAGGATGGAGCATGGCGCAAGACCAGAGATTTTGGAGGATAGGCCCGGGTTAACGCGCTTGGTCGGGATGCTTGTCGTCCAATCTGGCGGCGACCTGGGACAGGACCTGAGCCGTTCGTTTGATCGACGGGGCATCGATGTGATCGAACATGCGACGGCGCACGCTGGTCAGGTGCGCCGGCCAGGCTGACCTCAGCTTGGCGAGGCCCTGCGGGGTGAGCTTCGCGACGTTACCTCGCCCGTCGACGGCGCTCGGTCGCTTCGCCACGAGATTGCGCGATTGCAAGTCATCGACCAGGCGCGTCATCCGGCTGGCCGACAATCCCGCCACATTAGCCAGGTCCGCCATTCGCAGTTCGCGCTTCGGGGCCTCGGACAAGTTCATCAGGGTCGTGTATTCATTCGCCGTCAGCCCCGTCGTCCGCAGCATGTCGCGGTCCAACAGACGGGGCAGCACGATGACGATGCGCATAAGTGCTCGCCACAGCATCTCTTCTGAGGCTGTCAGCGGCTCATTCTTAGGCACGCGCCGATACTAACTTGCTTCCAGAAGCATCCTTCAGGTAATGGTTATCGAACGGCGGGGAATCGCTGCAGCTCCTGCCGGGCCGCGTCGTCGAGATGGAGGCTGGCGACTCCGAGGTTCTCGGCCAGGTGCTTGCGGGTTCGAGTGCCAGGTATCAGCAGAATGTTCGGGGCAAGATCAAGCAGCCAGGCCAGCGCGATCTGAACTGCTGTCGCTCGCAACCTGGCGCCCAATCCGGCCAGGATCGGGCTGGTGAGAATCTGCTTCCGTACGTTGCCTGGCCATCCCAGCGGGCAGAACGGAACGAATGCGATGTTTCGCTCGCTGCACTCCTCGAGGACGCCGAGTGACCGTCGATCGGCCAGGTTGAACAGGTTCTGCACGCAGACAATCTCTGTTTGGCTGGCGGCTCTTACCAGATGATGCTTCGAGATGTTGCTGAGACCGATGCCGTCGATCAAGCCTTCCTCGCGGGCTCGGATTAGCGCGGCCAGCTGCGAATCGAATCGCTCCTCAGGCATGGAATCGTCTATGAGGCGCAGGTTCACCGCTGCCAGCCGAGCCACGCCGAGCGTTGCGAGGTTCTCCTCGATGCCCAACCGGAGCTGATCCGGCTGGTCGTACGGCAAGACGGCGCCGGCGTCATCACGGCGCACCGCGACCTTGCTTACCAGCGCCAACCCGGCCGGATACGGGTACAGCGCCTCATGGATCAGTTCGTTTACGACGCCCGGGCCGTAGTATTGCGCGGTATCGATGTGATTGATCCCGCAATCGATGGCTGCGCGGAGCACGCGGATCGCTTCGTCACGATCTCGCGGGGGGCCGAATACTCCGTCGCCGGCCAGCTGCATGGCCCCATATCCGATCCGGTTCACTTGCCACGGACCAAGGGAGAAGGACCCGGCACGTTCTACGTCCGATCGAGCGTCCGGCATGAATCCTCCTGCCTGAAGCGTTGCAGCTCGAAAAGACATCTCTTTGCGTAAGCAAGCAACATAATGCTAGTTCATGGTCGTGTTCCAAGGAGGCCGGGTCGTGAACTTGGACTTGTAGCCCTCCAGTGACGATAAGTTCAAGATCTGCCGGGTGACGGAATCGGCGCCGTCCGTGCGCCGTGACCACCGGTTGATGCGCGACATTGTGGCCGTGCGACGGCTACCAGGCGTCCAAGCGGACCTGGCCGAGGCGTCCGTCGAGGTCGCGCATGACGACCCAGGTCTGTTCGTCGGCGCTGGCGACGGTGCCCGGTGGGTTGACCAAGATCGGCGCGGCAGCGCCGAGCAGATCGCGGAGCCGATCGGCTTCTACTGGATTACTGGTCGCGAACGCGAAGACGGTGGACAGCAGCGAGCCGATGCCGTTGAGGTCGGTGACGACCTGGGCGCTGTCGGCCGATAGGCCTAGGGCGGTGTTGCGGTCTCGGGCGGCGCGGGTTACCCGATGCAGCTGGGCGACCAGCGGCGCGGGCACGTTGATGGTGCTCGGCAGGTCGATGTGCACTAGTCGCGGGTGGTCGGCCCGGCCGGCGAACTGGCTGAGCAGGTGCGCGGCCTGCGCCGCAGCCAGTGCGCTGGCCAGCCCTCCGTCGGCGGCGACGTCCAGGACGGTGACGTGCCCGGGCGGTGGGAGTGTTGCCGTTCCGGCACCGAATAGGCCACCCGGCCCACCGCCGGCCGACAACCCGGACAGCATCTCCCACAGGCCGCCCAATCCGACCGCGCCGCGGGTGAGCTCCTCGAACCCAGGCACGGTCGGCATCTGCGGCCGGACAACGCGCACGTTCTTGCCCAGACCGCGGGCCCGCGTGCACAGCTGACCGGACACGTCGAGGAGCACTACCGCAGCGCCCCGCGACGCGGCGTCTTGCGCCACGCTCAACGTCAATCGAGCGCGCAGATCACCCTGGCCCAAGATCGCGAACAGCGGGCTCTTCCCCGACCGCACCGCGGCATGCGGGTCGAAGGACACCGCCGCGCCCTCGACGGTCGAGCCGATCCGACACCCAGCGTCGTCGCCGAGCCCCGGCTCGGGTTCGGGTTGGGCGTCCTCCTCGGCCGGCCGCTCCTGACTCGCCGACTCGGCCGGATCCGCGCCCCGTTCTGCCTCCTGCTGCGACGGCGCGTCGACACCACGATCCGCCGATGCCGCCGAGACGGTCGTCGCGGCGGCCGCGCGGGCTGCGGCGCTGAAACCAGCCTCCCAGGCCAGGCTCTGCTCGCCGGTCAGCGAGTACAGATCATCGGGAAGCGCCTCGGCCGGGATCTGCTCGAGTTGCGGGTTGCGCACCAGCGCGAGCAGCTGCTCCGACGAAGCGGACGCGATCCACGATTCGCCCGCCTCCCGACCCAGTAGCAGCTGCGTGCGGGTCGCCTCGGTGAAGCGGCGGCCCCGGTTCTCGGCCTCTTCCACCGCCGCGAGCAGGGCCCGCTGGCACACCTCGGAGATCGGAATGGCAGCGGCCTTCACCCTGCGTTCCAGCTCATCCGGAAGGTAAACGTTCGCTCGGCCCACAACTGCCTCCAGAACTATGCGCACTTATGTGCATAGCCTACGCACGACTTGCGTCTGAAGCGAGATCTACCATTCCGGGGTGGAGCGGATCGCTGTTGATCTATCCGGAGTACCGGAAACGCTGCTGTGGAATCTCGGCCGACGAGCCGCGGCTGCGCGGACCCGTAAGCCGCTGCTCCAGGATCCGCGTGCGGTCGAGATCGTCGATCGGCTCGACTTCGACTTCGGCGACGCTTCTCGCGGCGCTGGGTGGCAAGCGGTCCGGGTGGCCACGTTTGATGCCGCGATACGCCGCTTTCTGGCCCGGCATCCGTCCGGAACGGTGGTTGCGCTCGGCGAGGGCCTGGAGACCCAGTTCTGGCGGGTGGACAACGGCCGCATGCGGTGGGTCTCGGTCGATGTTCCTGAGACGCTGGAGTTACGGCACAAGCTGCTTCCGGATGGGCCACGGCAGCGCAGCCACGCTGGATCGGCACTCGAGATGGAGTGGCTCGACGATCTGGACCCCGCGACCCCGGTGTTGGTGACTGCCCAAGGCCTATTCGTGTACTTCCAACGCGAGCAGGTGCATGAGTTGATCGCGGCGATGGCCCAACGCCTGCCCGGCGCCGCGTTGATCTTCGACGTCGTGCCGGAGAGGCTGCACGAGATGGTGCGGCGGTTTCCCGACCGCGAGAGCAGCCAGGCGAGCAGCCTGTGGTCGTGGGTCTTCAATTCGGAAGAACGCGAGGCAATCAGCACGATCCCTGGCGTTGCGAGGGTTCATGATCTAATCCCGCCGTTCGCCGTCGGCCTCGTGCCTGGCGTCCTCGGCGTCGTTCGCCGGCTGCCGCGGCCGGTCCGCTATGCCCTCCCTGTCCTTCCGGTCCTCCAGGTCACCTTCCGGTCAACTGACTAGCCAGCTGCGCGGAGGCGATTGCCGCACGATGCCGCGGATTCGAGAATTCGCTCGGCGGGCATGGGGCGATTCGATGGAACACGACGCGCCTGGGTCGACTGCACAAGGCTTGCGGACTTGATATGCCAAGGGAACGCTTGTCTGGTGCGAGATGGTGTCGAATGGGCCGAGGCGCCAAACTCGCCGGCCGAGGACGACGACGTCCTCGAGCTCGGGCGCAGGTCAGGCGCCAAGCCGTGGGGACGCCCAGTCACACAATGGCGGCGTCGCTGGCCTCGACTTGCCGCCGCCGCCACAGCTATGGTCGTCGGCCTCGTCGCGTACCCGGTGATCCGCTGGTCCTTGAGCGACCCTTCGTCGCACTCGGATTCGCGAATCGCGAGCGCGAACGAGTCATCGCATGCCGCCACGCTGGCGATGATCGAGACGCAGGCGCGACAGACCGAACCGCTTGCCGACATCATCCGCCCTGCCTCCACGGCGGGTGCCTGCCCCGTCGTCCAGCCCGGTCATTCGGCACAGCTCGAGGTCGCCGCGGCGGCGCGCCGTGTTCTTCCCACGTTGACGGTGCGTGACGTGGCCCGCACGCTCGATCAGTACCTGGGCATGTGCGCGATCGAACTTCGCGGCCAGGACGCGGCCGGGTCCGTGCTCGTTTTCGACATCGTCGCCCCGGAGGGCGACAACACCGTGCGCCAGCGAACACCGTTTTCCAGTGTTGCGTCCGGACGCGACGGAACGGACGTTATTACCAGCGTGACCGTGGTGACGAACGCGGGCTGGACGGTCGTCATCGGCTGCGTCGGCGCGGCTTCGGATCAGCCCGATTCGCAGGCGCTGGTGCACTTAGCGCAGGACCCAGCGCTGCACTGGTAGCCGACGTCGGATCGGCCGATCCGCCAGTGCGGGAGAAGCCGATTTGTCACTAGCGGTCCGACTTGGCGTCACACAATGGACTAGACCACTCGGATCGTGCATGATTCACTAGTTCGTACCAATGGTGTAGGCATCTGATCGACCTCTACTAGGAGACCGCCGGTGTCCAGTGCCGCCTTGCAGCCGCCCCGCGAGCCGAAGTACTACACCGTCAAGCGGCACCTTCTCGCGATCATCGAGTCCCTCGAACCGGACAGCGCCGTACCGACCGAGCGCGTTCTGGCGGCAGAGCTCGGCACTTCGCGCACCACGGTCCGGCAGGCGCTGCTCGAGCTGGTGGCGGAGGGCCGGCTGGTCCGCCGCCAGGGCTCGGGCACGTACGTCGCGGAACCGAAGATGACGTGGCCGCTGCATCTGACCAGCTTTACCGAGCAGGCGGCCGCAAATGGGTTCACCGCATCCACCCAGCTCATCTCCGCCGAGCGGACCCGGGCCGATGAGGACGTCGCCAAGCGGCTCGCGCTCGTCATCGGAGCGCCGGTGTTCAGCATCGAACGGTTGCGTCTCGCCGACGAGCGGCCGATGGCGGTGGAGACAGCCCATCTCTCCGCTGCAAGATTCCCCCAGCTGACGCGGCACATTCGTCGCGCCCAGTCCCTGTACGGCGTTCTGGCCTCTGTATACGGCGTCGTGCCGGTCAATGCGGAGGAATCCATCGCGACGGCGCCGGCATCGCCCCGCGAAGCCGCGCTCTTGCACACCGACATCGGAGCGCCGATGCTCGTGCTCGGCCGGCAATCGTTCGACGCGTCGGGGCAGGTCGTGGAGTGGGTGACGAGCTGGTATCGGGGCGATCGCGTCACGTTCGTTGCCAACTTGACGGCGCCACGTCGATGACGAATGCCGAAGCGGCAGTGCTGGCCTGGCGAACGGCAGCCGGCCTGGCGGTCGCCTTGTGAGCGTTCTGTCCGGCGCCCGAGTTGTCACGCCGACCGGTGTGATAGCCGGCGGCTGGGTGCAGGTCGAGGCGGGAGTTATCACCGCAGTCGGCTCGGGCCTTCCGCCGGGTGGCGGCACGGTCGACCTCGGCGGCGCCTGGTTGCTGCCGGGCTACATCGACCTGCACGTCCATGGCGGCGGCGGGCATGACGCGAGCGCATCGCCGGCCGACCTGGCGGCGGCGGTGGCCTTCCACCGATCACACGGCACGACGCGGACACTCGTTTCGCTGATGACCGCGCCAGTGGATGCGCTCGTCGAGCAGCTCGGATGGGTCGCCGACCGCGTCGCGATAGGCCCTACGCCGGACGGGCATGTGGTGGGGGCCCATCTCGAGGGACCCTTCCTTTCTCCAGTTCGCGCTGGAGCCCAGAATCCGCGATTCCTGCAATTGCCCGACCGCGCCGCGTTCTCCGGACTGCTCGCAGCCGCGCGGGGGTGTTTGCGCAGCGTGACGCTCGCACCTGAACTGCCCGGCGCCCTCGATCTGATCGTCGACATCGTCGGCGCCGGCGCGGTCGCAGCGATTGGCCACACTGACGGCACGTACACAGACGCCCGGGCCGCCATCGAAACCGGCGCGCGCCTCGCGACGCACCTGTTCAACGGGATGCGAGCGCTGCATCACCGCGAGCCAGGCGTGATCGGGGCGGCACTTGCGTCCGACCTCGCGTGCGAGGTCATCAACGACGGCATCCACGTGCATCCCGCGATCACGACGCTCGTCGCAGGGACACCCGAGCGGCTCGTCCTTGTCACTGACGCGATCGCGGCGACCGGCGTCGGCGATGGTGAGTTCGCCCTCGGGGGCCAGCCGGTGCAGGTTCGCGGCGGTGAGGCTCGGCTGACCTCTACCGGCGCGCTGGCGGGTAGCACACTGACCATGGACGACGCGGTGCGGCGCGCCGTCTTGGACTGCGGGCTGCCGATCGAGGTCGCGTCGGCCGCCGCGTCCGCAAATCCGGCCCGAGTTGTTGGCATCGATGACTCGTGCGGTGCGATCGTCGCCGGGCGCGAAGCGGACTTCGTCGTCCTGGACGATGACCTCCGGATCGCGCGGATCATGGCCGCCGGAGTCTGGTGCGACACCGACCGGGCCGCCGCCGTTCTGTAATCCTTCCGCGACAGCGCCTGACCCCGGCAGCATTGCCGCTGTCGGGGTCAGGCCGGAATCAGCTGTCCGGGTGGGAAATTACCGGTGCCACTTCAACGTGGTGGTTGTGGTGGCAGAGGGTGTTCCGGTTGCGCTCACGGTGATCGTTACGTGGAACGCGCCGGGATGCCCGTAGGTGTGGGCGCCGTTGATCGTGTAGAGCCCGTTGACTGTGGCGGATGTGGCGGCGGTGCCGTCCACCGTGCCAGCGCTGGTGGTTCCGTCGCCCCAGTTGATGCTGGCGGTGATGTTGCTCGCGGCGATGCCTGGTGCGGAGAGGGATGCGACCGAACCAGAGACTTGGCCGTTGATCAACGGGATTTGCGCGGCGGCCGCGACATCGAGCTGCCAGGCCACCTCGGGCGTCGGGTAGAAGTTGGTGCCGGCGAGGGTCAACCTTGCGCCTTGTGGAGCCAGCCGGGTCAGGAAGTCCGAGTAGCCGCTGGTGCGCTCGGCCTGCGGGGTCCAGCCGACCTCGGCGAGTGCGATCAGTCGCGGGAAGACCATGTAGTCGATGTTGCTCAGGTTGACGACGGTCTCGCCCCACATCGCACCTTCAACACCCATCACATTCTGGTCGGTCACGCCGTCGACGTATGCGCCCGGATCCCAGTTGTAGAACTGGTCGACGTCGCAGCCACGGTTGCAGGCCCAGCTGAGGCCGAGTGTGGGCGGGATGTTGCCGTTCCGACCGGCGACGTACTTCTGGTCAAGGTAGGCGTGATTCGCCGGCGCCATGACGATCTTCATGTTCTTCGCCACGGCTTCGTGGGCGGTGACTGTGTCTGCACTGGAGCCGGAGGCAGGGTTCCAGTATTCGGCGACCGACCCCGGGCCAGGGTTCGTTCCGGGCCCGGCCAGTTCGGCCCAACCCATCGCGGCCTTGCCCTGGGCGTTGACGAGCGGCACTTCCTGGTTGATGAATGATGCGTACCGGTCCTGAGTGAGTATCGAGGAGGGCACCTCGTCCCCACCCAGGTGGTAGTACGGACTGGTCGACATCGCGGAGAGCTGGGAGATGATCGCGTTGTAGATCGTGAAGCTGTTCTGGCTCTCCGGGCACAACGCGCTGTAGCCGACGTCTCCGCTGAAGTTCCACTGGGGCGGGTTGTTGGCGCTGCAGTTGATGTCCTGCGGGTGCCCGTTCAACAGCGGGTTCGTCGTGTCGTTGTACTCGGACATGATGATTGCGTTGTTGTGGCCGGGCGAATCCACCTCGGGCATGACTGTCATGAAGTGCGCGGCCGCATGGGCGACAACGGCCTTGTAGTCAGCCTGGGTCCAGAAGCCGCCGGGGTCCATCGTCCGGCCGTCCGTGCCGACCGAGCCAATCGAGCCGATGTCGGTCAGGTTGGGGAATCCGTTGATGACGATGCGGAAGCCCTGATCGTCACTGACGTGCAGATGCAGCGTGTTCACCTTGTACGCCGATGCCTGGTCGATCAGGCTCATGACTGCTGCCGGCGTCTGGAAGTGGCGCGCGATGTCGAGCATTACGCCGCGGTAGGCGTAGCGGGGATAGTCAACTATGTGGACCGACGGAATTGTCCATGGCCCTGGTTCGAGCGTGGGGCTGTCGATCCACACAGGGAGCAGCTGACGGATTGTCTGCACGGCGTCATAGAGGCCGTGGGACGTGGTCGCAGTTACCGTCACTTTCGACGGGGTTGCATCAAGCACATATCCCTCGCCCGTCGTATCCGGTTGCAGGGCGGCGGGTTTTCCCACTTGCAGCGTGATGTCGCCGGCGTGCGCGCCGCCGCTCACGAGGGGCAGTTGGTAGCCCGTCGCAGGCCGCAGATAGGCAGCAAGATCAGCTCCGACCGCCGTCGCGTCAGCTGAACCGACCACGACGCGGGATTTGGACGTGAGCGAGAATTGCCCAACGCCGACGGTAGTTGATACGGGCTTGGGCACCACTTGTGGTGCGGCCGATGGCGGCGCGGCTGAAGCGTTTCCGGCGCCGAGCGCGACGGCGCCCGTTGCACTTCCTACGACGAGTGCAATGGCGCCGATTGACCTGACTACGCGGGAGCGACCAGTCCCGAGGAGGCTGAGCGACATTGGCGGACCTTTCCGCCACGGGCAGCGGACCATCGCCGCTACCCGCGGCTGCCGACGCTGGTCTATACAAATATTGAATCTGGTCTACACCTTTTAGTCGAAATCTGGTCTACACCTTTTCAGCCCGCGCCACAAGACTCTTTAAGCCGAAACGCCGGCTAAGCCCAGCTGGGCAAGGTGAATCGCTGAAGTGATGATGAGGGCGGGTCCCGGAGTCCCTGCTGGTCGCGAGCGCTGCTCCGAGCGCTGCTCCGAGCGGCGCGCAGCCCGGCATGGGTTGCCGGACATGCCCCAGTCAGCGCGGCGAAAACTCGTCCAATGCCGCGCGCAAGGTCGGATAACGTGCAGCACCCGCGGCGGCCTGTGAGGGACTCAGCCCTGCGGTGAGATGAAGTACCGCGGCCCGGGCATTCCAGTCGCACCGCTCGAGCGCGGCGCGGGCAACGTCGACCGGCTGTTCGGCGATCTCGGCCACGATGCCGATCACCCGAGCGCGTAGCTTGGCGTTCGCCGGTACGACGTCGATCATCAGATCATCGTGGACGTGACCCAGCGCGACCATCGCGGCAGTCGTCAGCGCGTTCAAGATGAGCTTCTGGGCGGTGCCGGCTGTGAGCCGCGTCGAATTCTGCAACCGCTCAGGCCCGACCGGCACCTCGATGGCGGCTGTCGCGAGCGCGGCCAGCGGCGAATCAAGTGTATTCACCACAGCGACGAGCGCTATTCCGGCTTGGGCCGCCGAACGGGCCATGACCAGGGTGTACGGCGTCCTGCCGCTGGCGGCGACCGCAACCATGATGTCGTGCGAACGCAGCGCCATTTCGGCGAAGTCGGCTGAGGCGACCACGACGTCGTCCTCATCCCAGTCGGTGCCGACCGGCGCCCGCCCGCCCGCTCCGGCAATACGAATGAGAACTGTCGACGGGTCGAGACCGAAGGTGCCTGGTAACTCGGCCGCCTCGCACAGCGCGAGCCGACCTGACGTTCCGGCACCGACGAAGGCGATGCGCCCGCCACGGCGCATCTGTCGGGCGATCAGGTCAGCGGCCGCGGCGATCTGTGGCAGCGCCGCGCGCACCGCGGGCACGACACTGTTCTCGGCGTCTAGCAGTCGCTCGACGACGCCGGCGCTGTCTAGCGTGTCCAGAGGGTCGATACTGTCCTGCGTCACGACCTACCATGTCTCCGTAATCTTGGACAGCCCGCGCGGATGATCCGGGTCTCCGCCGCGGTCCAACGCCAGGCGCCAAGCCAGCTGCTGGAGCGGAAGAATCTCGAGTATCGGCAAGAGCTCCTCCGCGACGCCCGCGCTCGCCAGCGGCAGACCCTCCTGCGTGCCGACCGCCAGCACGTCCGCTCCCGAGGCCTTGAGCCGCTCGACGACGGGCGCCATCGCGGCCCCCCCACGGCTAGGTGACATCACAGCGATCACCGGCACGCGGGAGTCGACCATCGCCATCGGACCGTGCAGCAAATCCGCGCCTGAAAAGGCTTGCGCAGCAAGGTAGCTGGTCTCCATCAGCTTCAGGGCCGCCTCACGCGCCGTGGGGTAGGAGTACCCACGAGCCGTTGTCACGAGCCGGTCGGCGTAGCGATATCGCTGCGCCGCCGTAGTCGCGGCCTCGAAACCCAGAGTGGCCGCGGCGGCGTCCGGTATCGCGTCCACGGCCGCCACATCGCCTGACGCCGCACCCACCACGAGCAGATACAGGGTCAGCAGCTCCGCGGTATAGGTCTTCGTGGCAGCTACTGCACGTTCTGTCCCGGCCCGGATGTCGAGATGGACGTCGGCCGCGACGGCCAACGGCGAGGCGGCATTGTTGGTCACGGCCACGGTGAGGGCGCCGCAGTCACGAGCAACGGTCAGCGAGTCAAGGAGGTCGGGTGATCCGCCGGACTGGCTCACCGCGATGAAGAGTACGTCGGAGAGCTCCGGGCGCGCGCCGTACACCGTCATAGTCGAAGGCGAGACGAGGCCGGCGGGCAGGCCAAGTCGCACCTCGACGAGATACTTAGCGTAGAGAGCAGCGTGGTCACTGGTACCGCGCGCCGCGATAAGGACGAAGCGTGGTCGCCGCTTCGCGATACGCCTGGCCGCATCCGCGATAGCGTCGGCCCCCTGAGCCAGGAGCTCAGCGAGCACGGCTGGCTGCTCGGCGATCTCGGTCGCCATCAGAGCGCCCGCTGGTGCTGTCGTCATCGTCGCTCCGTCCCACGGCTCGCAGGGTCGCCTCGATAGTCTCGGAGCAACGCCGTTCGTGCACCCCGGCCAGGTGACGCCATCCGGCCAGCCGTCCTCGGCCACCACGCCCGATGGACGGCAGGCGGCCGGGCACCAATCACAGAGCGCAGCCCGCCGCGGCGTCCGGTGACCTTGACCAAAATGGTATAGAGGATGAGGCCAGCTGGTCTAGACCACCGGCGTGGATGAGGGTAGCGTCTCGACGGGCAGGACCGGTAGTTCGGTGGTTAGAAGCGCCAATAGTCGAAACACGCCACGGCGTGTGACCAGGAAGAGGGCGAAAAGATGAGACGAGGCTTGGTGGCGGCCGTGGCGCTCAGTGCCGGGCTGGCGGTTGTCCTGAGCGCATGCAGTAGCTCGAAGAACAGCAGCAGCAGTGGTGGCAGTGGTGGGGGCGCCGGCGGTAATACGACGTTGAAGCTGGTCGCGGCCGACTACGGGACCGGGCCGAGCAACACCAGCCAGAAGTACTGGGAGGGCGTCGCGAACGACTTCCACGCGGCGAACCCAAATATCACGGTCAACGTGCAGACCATCAACTGGAACGACTTCGACAACCAGGTGAAGACCCAGGTCCAGAACAAGCAGTACCCGGATGTTCTCGAAGGCGACTACTTCCCGGATTACGCGCAGTCTGGCCTGCTCTACGCGGCCAAGGATGTCACGTCCGCGAGCACGTTCAGCAACCTGCTGCCGGTCTTCGCCAAGCTGAACACCTACAACGGCACCCAGTACGGCATGCCATTCACCACCAGTTCGCGCTCGCTGTTCTACAACAAGAAGCTGTTCCAGCAAGCCGGGATAACCTCTCCTCCGCAGACGTGGGCGGATGTCCAGAACGACGCGGCAAAGATCAAGAGCGCCGGCAAGGTCGGATTCGGGCTTCCGCTCGGCCCCGAGGAGGCGCAGGCCGAATCGTTGCTGTGGTTCCTCGGCAACGGTGGCCTCTATCAGGACGACAGTGGTAAATGGGTGATCAACAGCTCACAGAACGTGGAGACCGAGCAGTTCTTGACCAGCCTGGTGAAGTCCGGTGTAACCGAGCCCAACCCGGGCACCAAGAACCGCACTGATCTATGGAAGCAGTTCGCACAGGGCGACATCGGAATGATCAACGGCTCGCCGGCCCTGATCCCGATCATCCAGTCGGGCGGCAAACTGACCACCTCCGACTGGGCATCCGTACCGATCCCCGGCAAGTCGGGCCCGCTGGACAAGACACTCGGCGTCTGTGACAACGTCTCGGTGTTCAAGACGAACAGCAGCAAGCAAGCTGCAATCACGAAGTTCGTGGACTTCTTCTACCAGGACAAGTACCAGATCCAGTTCGACAAGGAATACGACCTGCTTCCGGCGACCAACTCGGCGGTCAAGTCGCTGGCCTCGGATCCCATCTTCGGCCCGTTCCTCAAGGCGTTGCCAAATTCCGTCCAGTACCCCAGCGCTCCCGTGTGGACGCAGGTCAAGACCCAGATCCAGCAGACCGTCGCCACCGCGCTCACCCAGGATCCGAAGAAGGTTCTGGATTCCATCCAGCAGACCGCGACCAAGGGCAGCTGACCTCTGAACCGGAATCGTCCCGGCGCATGCACGCTTGTGCGCGCGCCGGGGCGATCGTCATTGCGAGGCGCTAGATGGTAGACACCGCTCCAGCCAGCGAGGTGACGCGGGAGTCCGCGCGAATGGGCCGGCGACGACGTCCGCTCAGACAGCGGCTCGGCCGGGCGACCAGCCCCCTACTTTGGATTGGGCCGGCCATCGCGCTGATCGCCGTCGTGGTCCTGTGGCCGGTCGTCGTCATGTTCCGGACCTCGGTTCAGCACTTCAGTCCAAACGGTTTCTTGCTCGGCTCGGCGGGATGGAAGAACTTCAAGAACCTGTTCGACGAGCCAGACCTGCCCGGCATCCTGGAGCGAACGGCAGTCTGGGTCGTGGTCGTCGTGACAGTCACGATGGTTCTCTCCCTGGGGTTGGCCCAGCTGTTCAACCAGGTATTCCCGGGACGGCGGGTGACCCGGTGGGCGTTGATCGCTCCGTGGGCGGCGTCGGTGTTGATGACGACACTGATATTCCGGTGGGCGCTTGACCCGAACAGCGGCGTGATCAACCTGTTCTTG